>Ga0209674_100048_pt1 | contig 353032 bp, 304 predicted proteins | sample AraplaCvi_mMS_r2_FD_184279 | JGI IMG/M metagenome (GOLD analysis project Ga0209674, IMG submission 184279) | Arabidopsis root microbial communities from North Carolina, USA - plate scrape CL_Cvi_mMS_r2 (SPAdes) (version 2) | ecosystem: Host-associated > Plants > Roots > Endosphere | place: USA... | reverse complement strand
CGACTCCACGCCGATGATAGTGCGGATTACCCGTGTGAAAGTAGGTAATCGTCAGGCTCCCCACCACCGTCAGAAACCCCACCCCGCAAAGGTGGGGTTTCTGCGTTTACGGACCGCGGGTACAGCGGCACCGAAACGGCTGGCGCCCGAAGCGTCGGGCGCTGCACGCCCGATCGCCACATCGCTCATCCCGCTCAGCGTTCACCGCTCACCGCTCACCGCCAGTACGCAGCGCGCCCGCATACCCCGTCAGTTCCAGATACGCGCGCCCGACCTCGGCGCCCGCGCGGCTCACCCGTGCCGCGCCTTCCCAGTACACCGCCCCCGTCGACTGACGCGAGTCGAGCTCCTGATCGTCCATGAGCGGATCGAGCTGCCAGGTCAGCGGGCCGGCCCTGACCGTCATCGCGACGGGATACGCGGTGTTCGTGCGCGGTGAGCGCCACGTGCGCCGCGGTGTGAACTCGACGTCACTCGGCCCGAAGGCGGTGACGCGTCCGTTAGGATCCCGCAATGCTGCGTGCGCCCACATTGCACGGCCGTCGCGGCTACGCACCTTGAAGGCCATTAAAGCCGAACCGTCGAACAGATTAGCGCCCAGCCAGTCCCATCCCACAGCGTCCGCGTCGAGCAAGGTACTCGACCATTCATGATCCAGCCACGCACTGCCCGTCACTGCAGTGATGCGTTGCGATGTTCCGCTTCCCTCAGCGGGCCGTACCACGCTACCCGATACGCGTAGTTGCGGCTCGCTGTAGTAGTAGCTCGCCTGTTCCGGCCGAGGGCCTTTGCGGGAGTAACCGCGCTCGCCCTGAATAAACGGCGCTTGCGTGGGCGCCAGCGTGAGATGCAAGGCAAAATCGCCGGCATCGACGGTGACGTCGTAGCGGCCATCGGCGGCACGGACCATTTTCCATGCGTCCAGTTTCACATCGGTGTTAGCCGGCTTCGCGTAGGCAAGTCCGAACCCTTCCCGGCTAATCCGCTGATCGTGTATGAGATGACCGATTGCAGGATCGCTCAGCGCGGCATGCGCAATGATCAATTGCGAAGGCGCGAAAGCACTTGGATCCGCGGCATCGTGGCCCGTTGCAGAGCGAAAAAACGTGATCTGGAAACCGAGCGGCCGACCGTCCGGCGTCGCGAGCCAGCCAGTCGCGTACCACCATTCGGTGCGAAAGCGGGCATGAGCGCCGGTATCCAGCGGCAACACAATCGGATGGTCTTTCGTCACTGCGGAAAAATCCCGCGGTGTACCCGCCGCAGGTGAGATGGCAAGCGCAGTAGCCAACAGCCCAGCAGAAATCCGCAGACATACGCGGTGAAACCGCGCAATGACGACGGCAATGCGAACCGCCACGCGTCGCATTGGCACGAGAACACATGTCGACAAGCGCAACCCCGCTCGCATCACCAGTCCTCCTTGACCGCGCGCACAGCATCGACGGAAACGGCGCCACGCCCGGCGACCACGGCCGTCGTGCAGGACGACGCCAGCATCACCGCCGCAACGGTACTGAGAATAGCCCACGGAACGTGCAGCGACATGGTCCAATGAAACGACTGAGGATTAACGACGAATACAAGAATCAGACTGATTGCGAACCCGAGGACGAAGCCCACCGTAATGCCGCACGCTGTGAGCATGCCGCCTTCGAGTGCGCGAATCGCGAGGATTTGCGAGCGCGTCACACCGACGTGCCGCAGCATCCCGAACTCGCGAGCCCGTGCGAGCGTCTGCGCGGAAAATGTCGCCGCCACGCCGAACAAGCCGATAACAATCGCGACCGCTTCCAGAAGATAAGTCACCGCGAAGCTCCGGTCGAAGATCACGAGCGTGCGCGCGCGAATGTCGCCCGGCTGCGAAATCTCCAGTGCCGCGCTAAAGGGCAGTGCACGGAGCCCCGCAATCACGCGTTCCACGCTCACGTCTCGGGCGACGCTCACAGCGACATCGGTCGCGCTCATGTCGGCGGTGAGGCGGCGATAGTCGGCGAGCCGCATCTGGACCGCACCGCTTTGCCGCACATAGTCACGCCATACGCCGGCGACGACGAACACTTGCCCGCGTACGCCAAGCGGCAGTCGCACCCGCTGTCCGAGCGCATAGCCGTATAAATCGACCATTGCTTCGGACACCCAAACAGCCACCTCGCCGTCATGCAATTCCCGAGGGGGCAGCAACGGCCCGGTCATTTGCAGATTCGCACCAGGATCGGCCGCATCGATCTCGCGGGCAAGTAGCGCGATGTCGGGACGCGCCGGGTCGAGCGTGATGTGCGAGATGCGCGCGAATGCCGCCTTTGCGATGCCCGGCACGGCGGCAAGCCGGCGCTGCTGATCGAGGCTCAGGCCGCCGGTGTCGCCGTTTTGCGCGACGCGCACATACACATCGGCCGATAGCAGATGAACCAGCCAGTCCTCGACAGAGACACGGAAGCTCGCCACCATGATCGCCATCGCCACGATCAGCGCGAAACTCGACAGCACGCCGCCCATTGCAATCGACGCGTGACCCGGGGCATTCGCGAGACGCGCGAGCGCGAGCGTAGCCACCGCGCCGCTGCGCACTCGCGCTGCACGGGCACGGCTTGCAACACCGAATACGACTGCGGTGATGCGCGGCATCAGCGCAATTCCGCCGATCAGCAGCAGTGCAACGGCGGCGTAACCGGCAATGGGCGCGTCGAACAATGGCGGTGCTTGCGTCAGGACTGCGCCGCTCACAAGGCATAGCAACGCAGGCCACGGCGTTGCGAGCCGCGCGAGCGCGCCTTCTGCGGCGCCCGCCTTGAGCGCCGCCGCCGGTCGCGCGCGCGCCGCTTCGAGCGCTGGCGCGAGGCTGCCGAGCACAGCCACGGCGACGCCGAGCGCGAGAAACACGGCGCTTGCGAGCGGCTCAAAGTGGACTTGAGGTTGCACGCCCGGAAAATAGCCACCGCCGAGATCGCTGCCGAAGAAGTGCAAGGCGCCTGCTGCGAGCGCGTAACCCAACGCGAGACCGCCAAGCGAACCGAGTAAGCCGAGCAGCGCGCCCTCCAGCAGAATCTGTCGCAACAGCCGGCCGCGTGTGAGTCCCAGCACGCGCAGCATCGCGAATTGCGCGCGGCGCCGCACCACGCTCAGCGCCTGCGTCGAAAATACGAGGAACGCCCCGGTGAAAAGCGCCACCAGCGCGAGCACGTCCATATTGATTCGATAGGCACGCGAGAGCCTGTCAGTGCGGCTGTCGACATCGCGCGCTTCGGCGATCACCCATTGATCGCCCAGTTGATTCTGCAAATCGCGCCTGAAGCGCTCACGGTCGACGCCGCGTTGAAGTTGCAGGTCCACGCGCGAAAGCTTGCCCGCCATGCCGAACTTCCATTGAACAGCGGCGATATCCATGATCCCGAGTCGTTGACCCGGCCGCGTTCTCGCGATGCCGCCGGCCACGCGCAGCTGCACGACAGACGTGCCGTTGCGCAGCGTGAGCTCATCGCCCGCTTTGGCGCCTAGCCATTGCTGTGCGGCGGTGGAAAGAAAAATCGTGTCGGACGCGAGCGCGTCGAAGGGCCGCTCGGGTGACGGCACGCCGGTCAGGTCTGGCGCAATGCGGCTCGCCCGGAATACGTCGATGCCGAGCACCGGCAAAGTGGCGTTATGGTCAGTCACGCTGACGTCCAGCGCGAGAACCGGACTCGCAATCGCGACGCCTGCGGTTGTGGCGAGGCGAGGGTAAACCGACTCGTCGACGAAAGCTCGAACGCCGCGTACTTGCAGATCCGCCTGGCCGGAGAGGCTGCGCGCGGCGGCGGAAAATTCGTTGAAGGCCGCGCTGTTGATCAGTTGCACCGCATAGCCGAGCGCCACGCCTAGCGCGATCGTTGCGAGCGCAACGATCGCGCGGCCGCGTTGACTGCGCCATTCGGCGCCAAGCAGCCAGCGCGTCAGCGTCCGATGCCCGTGCGTGCGCGCTGGACGGCGCCGGTCAGCGGGCGTCATCGGTTGATCGGGTAGGCGGCTGTATGCGGTCTTGCGCGCGTGAAAACACCGGCGTTTTCAATGTGGGCGCAGGATGCAAGCCGCCTCCGCTGAGAATGAGCACGCGGTCGGCAACGGCCGCAGCGGCCTCGGAGTGGGTGACCATCATCGTGGCCGCACCGGTCGCCTTGCTTTGGGCGCGAAACAGCGTGAGCACGCCATGCGCGGTATCGGGGTCGAGGTTGCCCGTCGGTTCGTCGGCGAGAATCAAGGCGGGGCGATGCACGAGGGCACGCGCGATGGCAACGCGTTGCAGTTCGCCGCCCGACAGTTGCCGCGGGAAATCGTCGCCGCGGCCTTCGAGTCCCACGGACGCGAGCATCTCGCGCGCGGCGGCAACCGGCAATTCATTGAGGAGCAAAGGCAACGCGACATTCTGCGCAAGCGTCAGATGAGGCAGCACGTGAAAGGCCTGAAACACGAAGCCGAGCTTATGCCGGCGCAAACGCGTTGCGGCATTGTCGTCCAGACGCGAGACCGCAGCGCCGCCAATCATCACTTCTCCGCTGTCCGCACGGTCGAGACCGGCAATCAGATTGAGCAGCGTCGATTTGCCGACGCCGGAGTCGCCCATGATCGCCACGAATTCTCCGGGCGCGAGCGCGAAGTCGAGATCCGCCAGCACGATGCGGCCGGCGCCGTATGCCTTGCTGAGTCCGCGGCACTCGAGCGCGGGAACGACACCTTCGTCAAGAAACGGCATGCAGGGTCCGCAAGATGTGGCCGAAGGACCGCGTTTCACTTCTCTGAAGCGCGCCGCTTTCGGCCCGTTGAGCGCTGAGTATATTCGGCTTCTGTAAGGTGCGTGGGGGCACCGGCCCGCTGCGCGAGCGGCCGCTCCCGGCGCGCGGTTGCTGGGAGCGGGACCGACAATGGGCTCTTCGCCGCCGGCAAAAATATTTCTGACCGATTCAGGGAAAGGGCGCCGGCGGCCGCGCAACAAGACCCCACAAAGCCGTATCCGCGACCCAGCCGCATGCCGAGCATGCGAATGCGGGACAAACCCGGACAGATCTTCTCCCGAATCATGGGCAAAAGACGGCTTTTTGCTGCAATTGCACGGTACCGCAGCGGGCGGTTCACTCATTGTGCGGATGCACATTTTTATTTATCCCGCAAGGGGCAGAGTTCGCCAACGCGCATTGACCAGCCCTTTCGCGCAATGCTGCGATGCAAAATTATTCTTATCTTGGTACTCTCCCACCCTTGCCGTTCGACTGCGGGTAAACGTGAACTCCGGCAATCGCACGTTCACCTTCCCGCCCCATTTAAAGCCTACATGTTCGTTTCAATGCTTTCTAAATAGAAAGCATTGAAGCGGCGTTTTGTACCTCAAAGCTCCCGACAGCGCCTATGCCATTGCCTCTTCTCAGTCTTCTCATCTGGATCCCAATCGTCGCCGGCCTCGTGGTATTGCGCGCCGGCTCGGACACCTCACGCGGTCGGACGCGATGGCTCGCCTTGATCGGCGCGATCGCGGGCTTCGTGCCGGTCGTTCCGCTCGTGGCGAATTTCCGCAACGACGTGACGTCGATGCAGTTCGTCGAAAACATCAGGTGGTCGCCGACGTTCGACATTGCGTGGCACGTGGGCGTCGACGGCATTTCGCTCTGGCTTGTCGCGCTGACCGCGCTGACGACGATCATCATCGTGATCGCTTCGTGGGAGTCGATCACCGGGCGAACCGCGCAGTACTTTGGCGCGTTTCTAATGTTGTCGGGTTTCATGCAAGGCGTCTTCACTTCGCTCGACGGCATGCTGTTCTTCGTCTCGTTCGAGGCCACGTTGATTCCGCTTTACCTGCTGATAGGCACATGGGGGCAATCCAACCGTTCCTACGCCGCGGTGAAGTTCTTCTTCGTATCGTTTCTCGGCTCGCTGATGATGCTGATGTCGATGCTGTATCTCTACAGCCAGACGCATAGCTTCGACCTTGCGTTGTGGCGCGAAACGCGACTCGGCACCATGCCGCAAGTTTTGATCTTTCTCGGCTTTCTCGCGGCATTTGGCGTGAAAGTGCCGATGTGGCCGCTGCATACGTGGTTGCCCGACGTACACCTCGACGGCCCCACTGGTGCGGCAGTGATGATCGGCATGCTGAAGCTCGGCGGCTACGGCCTGCTGCGCTTCGCATTGCCGATCGCACCGCAGGCAAGCCACTTTTTTGCACCGATGATGATCACGCTCTCGCTCGTCGCCGTCGTCTACGCGAGCCTGCTCGCGCTCGTGCAGACCGACATGCGCCGCCTGCTTGCCTACTCGACGGTGGCGCACATGGGGCTCGTCACGCTGGGGCTTTTCGTTTTCAACCGTATCGGCCAGGCCGGAGCGGTTGTGCAGATGCTGTCGTATGGTGTCGTGTCGGGCGCCATGCTGTTGTGCACGGGCATGCTCTACGATCGCACGAAGACCGCAGCTATTGACGGGTACGGTGGCGTGGCGAACACCATGCCGCGTTTCGCCGCATTCGTGATGTTGTTCTCGATGGCCAATATCGGTCTGCCCGGCACCTCGGGTTTTGTCGGCGAGTTCATGGTGTTGATGGGCACGGTCCGCTTCAACTTCTGGATCGGCGCGATAGCGGCCTCGACGCTGATTCTGAGCGCAGCCTATACGTTGTGGATGTATAAGCGCGTGGTTTTCGGCGCGATCGCAAATGCGCGAGTCGCCGCATTGAAGGACCTCGGCAAGCGCGAGCTCGTGCTGCTGGGCGCGATGGCGTTGCTCGTGCTCGCAATCGGAGTCGATCCCAAGCCTTTTACCGATGCGATCGATCCGTCCGTGGGTACGCTGCTCGCGCAATCGGAGCGTTCCACCCGTCCTGCGGAGTCGGCGCCCGTCGAGGGCAGTCAGCATCTGCAAGCGGCGGCGCCCGCAGCGGCTACTGCGACTGCGCACACGCCGGGGTGAGGGCGGTCTGCCAACGTGATGCTGCTTCGCGCCCGGTGAAAGCGCGCGCATAATGGCCGCGCATGCCCAACGCCGCGCGAAGCGCGCTTTTCAAGCAGTCACGCAAAGGAGAGCCTATGAGTCAGCAAAAGCCTGTCGAGTACGCTGCAGCGTCGCAGGAAGTGAAAGCAGTCTACGACGACATCAAGGAGACGCGCCAGGTCGACGACGTCAACAACTTCTGGAAGTACATCGCGCAGCATCCGCCGACTCTCGCCCGCACGTGGGACAGCCTGAAGGAAGTCATGGCGCCGGGCGCACTCGATCCGCTGGTGAAAGAGTTGCTGTACGTTGCCGTGAGTGTGACGAACAACTGCGGCTATTGCGTCGCGAGCCACACGGCCGCCGCTCGCCGTGCAGGCATGACCGACGACATGTTCGGCGAGCTGCTTGCCATAGTTGGCATGGCTAACGAAACCAACCGCCTCGCGGTAGGCTATCGGGTCCCGATCGACGCAGCGTTCGAATAGCCCGGTCTCAAGCCGCGCGCCGCCAGGCGGACAACACACGGGGCAGGTCCTCCATGTCCCTGAACACCTGAACCACGCCGACCGCACGCAATGCGTCGGCGCTGCTGTGCCCCAGTTCGTTCGGACAATAGCCGAACACCGTCGCGCCCGCGGCGACCCCGGCCTTCGCGCCCGTCACCGTGTCTTCCACAACGGCACAGCGAGCCGGTTCGACTTTCAGCGCCGCTGCCGCCGCCAGATACACATCCGGAAACGGCTTGCTGTGCGGCATTTCGTGGCCGCTAAAGATGCGCCCTTCGAAGCACTCCAGAATGCCCGCCTTGTTCAGCTGCAATTCCACCTTGATGCGGTCTGCGCCGGATGCGACAGCAATGCGCCCATTCAAGCCGTCGTGAAGCGAGCGTACCGCGGTAGCGGCACCCGGAATGGCGGTCAATTCTTTGTCGAGCGCAGCATTGCGGCGCTCACGGAATTGCATCAACCAGTCGGCCGTAATCGCAACGCCCGTGCGTGCTTCGATCAACGGTGCTTCGTCTCTCACCGCCTTGCCGACGAAAATCCGCATGGTTTCCTCAACGCTCAATTGCCAGCCCAGCTCGCCGAGCATCTCGGTGAGCACGCGGTTGGTAATCGGTTCTGAGTCGACGAGTACGCCGTCGCAGTCGAAGAGTACGGCGTCGAAGGGAAAATCGGCCATCGGGCAGGGTACGGAAAGAGTCGCGGAACCGGCAAGGATACCTCAAGGGACCGCGGCAGTCCCGGCAAGCTGCGCCCATCGACGCATTCGGCGATCAAGAATTAAGGGCACGCATATGACGACCGCTGCCGATTGGCGATCCAATCGCGTAACCGTTTCAGACGCTGCGGTGGCGGCGCCCCCGCGGGGGATAGCTCGCACAGGCCGCGCGGCACGACGAATGCTGCTTCAGGCGAACGTACTTCGCAGAGCGCGCGGCCTTGAGGCCGGCGCGCCGCGACCCGTCACCTATCGAGGACTTTGCCATGACAGTGAAGCTCAAACCGATCGCCCAGCAGGTCGTCGTCATTACCGGTGCAACGAGCGGCATTGGTCTTGCGACCGCACGCCTCGCTGCGAGCAGAGGCGCGCGCCTGATGCTGATTGCGCGCGACGAGGAGGCGCTCGCAACACTCGCCACGCAACTGCGGGACCAGGGCGCGCTCGTCGAATATGCCGTCGCCGACGTGGGCAATGCCGCGCAGCTGCAGGCGGCGGCGGATCAGGCCATCGCACGTTTCGGCGGATTCGACACGTGGGTCAACAACGCGGGCACGTCGATCTTCGGACGTTGCCCGGATGTGCCCATCGACGAGCAGAAGGCGTTGTTCGAGACGAACTTCTGGGGTGTCGTGCAAGGGTCGATGATTGCGCTTGCGCATCTCAAGCAGCAGGGCGGTGCGCTCATCAATCTCGGCAGCGAGTTGTCCGATATCGCCTTGCCGTTGCAGGCCGCTTACGTCGCGTCGAAGCATGCCGTGAAGGGTTATACCGACGCGTTGCGCATGGAATTGATCGAAGAGCGCGCGCCGGTCTCAGTCACCTTGATCAAACCGTCGGGCATTCATACGCAGTTCGTCGAGCACGCGCGCAATCACCTCGACGTGCAGCCCAAGCTGCCGCCGCCGGTCTATGCACCGGACATTGTCGCGAAGGCGATCCTGCATGCGGCGAGCACGCCAGTTCGCGATCTCTATGTGGGCGGTGCATCGGCAGCCATGGTGACGTTCGCGCGTCGGGCGCCGAGTCTTTATGACCGCGTGATGAGCCGCTTCGGCATATCTTCGCAACGCACGAATGAACCGCCGCGCACCCCATCCGGCAATCATGGCGCCGATGGCGCATTGCGCGAGCGTTCGGTGCAGAAGCGCCGTGTGCTGGAGTCCAGTCTCTACACGCAGGCGTCGATGCATCCGCGGCAGACTGCGTTGCTCGCTGCCGGCGCCGCGGCGGTGTGGATGCTCGCGCGCTACGTGAAGTCGTCGCATGCGGGGCGCGTGTGAGCGGCGTGCCGCGTTCTGCGGTTCATATAGCGGGAAAAGGGTGCCCCGCGCATGCACAAAAGCAGTGCTGACACACCGCTGATGCAGCCGCGGCGCAACCCTTCGTGGTCCGATGCAATCCGGCAGCAGGTCCGCTAACCTGGCGAGCTGCTTAGCCTCCTCCGCCGTTGGGCGTTGCCACGGTCAGCTTGTTGGATACCGATTTCACGCCGGCTACGCTCTTCGCCGCGTCCTCGGCCTGAGGAATCTGCGCGGCGTCAGGCACTGTTCCTGTCAACGTGACTGCGCCGCCGCGAGCCCGAACATATACGTTCGACACGTCGAAGCCTTGAGTCTTCGAGAGCGCTTTACGCACGTCGAGACCGAGCTTGCGGTCCGCTTTTTTCACCGTTTTTGTGCGCGAAGTCGTGGACGCGGTCGTGCCGGAGTCTGTCGCGTCGCTCGATTGCGCATAAGCACTCGACACCGTCGCGAGACACAATGCAATGCCGAGCGCCTTCAAAAGATTGACTGTTTTCACGTTTCTCCATCCTTGAAAAGTTAATGTCGTTCGTTGCATGCAAGAAACCTCACGCCTGCCCGGCGCGCTTAAACAATAGTCCAGCACGCGCGCTCATGCTGGAAAAACTGGCTCTCGCGAGCACTCATCCGCTTGAGCGCAAGCCGATCCGTTCAGGCCTGCTAATTGCACCGGCCGGGTCGCCGTGCATGAGCGTCAATCGGTCTGCATAAACGGTCTTTGCGGGCATGCAGCCGTACGCGATTCGCGGTTTGGCATTAAGCTCTGAGCGCGAGCCGTGCGTGGCATCGCGCGGTATCCGCTGCAGTGAACGATGCGTTGCGAACAACCTGAATGCGATTGCCAACTTAAGAGGAGTCAGCCATGAAGCGCATTGCCATGAAACAGATCATGCTCGGCCTTGTAGCAGCGGCGCTGCTAGCGGGAGGCGTGCCACTAGCAGCCGCACAAACCACGACCGACACTGACGCGCAAACTGCTCAACCCGGCGCGACGGGCACCGCCAAGCCGACCAAAGCCGAACGCAAAGCGGCACGCAAGCAGGCTCGGGCGAAAAAGAACGCGGAGTTGAAGAAGCTCGAAGATGCCGGCTATCAGCCCTCGCGCAACGACCCTAACTATCCGAACGACCTTCAGAAGGCGCAGAAGAAGGCTGGCATCGGCACGGGCGCGAGCCAGTAGGATTAACCCGTAATCGTCGGAGCCGTGCCGCGCGAGAGTCGTGCTGCACGGCGCAAACTGATCCCCGCATACAAGCGCCGCTATGATCCGTTCACGCGCGGTGGATGGCGCCGCCGTTTTGTCCGAGTTATGGCGCAGCCCAATAACCACGTGGCTTTGCACACCGTGCGCAACCGGACAGATGCCGGTCGCGGCAACCGGACAGCCGACTTGCCGATGCGTTGTTGCAGCGCGGAACGCCACCCCTCATATTCCCACGCCCTTTTTGCGGCGTGAAACCCTTCATTTGCCTTGGAACGACATCGCCGTAAGCCGCACGCCATATCGCCGAAACCCTTGCCCAGCAAGGATCCGAGCGGGACGCAACAGTGCGCGTGCGACATGGGTGTCGTATTTCCACATGTGGTTGTCGCAAATAGTCGGCTAGGCGTACTTTTTTCTGGCAACTATGTATGCACAGCGCGGACGGCGTCCGCCACGCAGCTTTGCATAAGATCGGAGCAGGTGCTTTGCTCGAACTCAGGTCGACAGCGTTGCATGGGACCGGAGTAAGTGCTTCGCACTAACTCCGGTCGACAAAGGAGAGCATTTCAATGAATTCCCCCAAGGTCGTGGTTGAAGGGCTGTGCAAGGTGTTCGGCACTAACCCGAAACAGGCGCTCGGCATGCTCGCAGGAGGCGCTACGAAAGAAGAGGTATTCGCGCGCACCGGCCAGATCGTCGGCGTTCACAACGTTTCCTTCGAAGTCAAGGAAGGCGAGATCTTCGTGCTGATGGGCCTCTCCGGCTCGGGCAAGTCGACACTGATTCGCCTCATCAACCGGCTGGTGGAACCGTCGGCAGGCAAGGTGCTGATCGACGGGCGCGACGTGGCCAGCGTGCCGCGCTCCGAATTGACGGCGCTGCGTCGCAAGGACATGAGCATGGTGTTCCAGTCCTTCGCGCTGATGCCGCAACGCACGGTGCTGTCCAACGCGGCCTTCGGGCTCGAGGTGGCGGGCGTGGGCCGCAAGGAGCGCGAGGCGCGCGCGATGACCGTGCTCGAGCAGGTCGGCCTCGCGCCCTTCGCGCAAAAGCTTCCCGCGCAGCTGTCGGGCGGCATGCAGCAGCGCGTGGGCCTCGCACGGGCGCTGGCGGTCAACCCCTCGCTGATGATCATGGACGAAGCGTTTTCCGCGCTCGATCCGCTCAAGCGCAAGGAAATGCAGAACGTGTTGCTGGATCTGCAACGCGAGCAGCAGCGCACCATCCTGTTCGTGTCTCACGATCTCGAAGAGGCCATGCGCATCGGTACACGCATCGCGATCATGGAAGGCGGCAAGGTGGTGCAGATCGGCACCCCGCAGGAGATCATCACCAACCCCGCCGACGATTACGTCCGCGCGTTCTTCGAAGGCATCGATACAAGCCGCTATCTGACGGCGGGCGATCTGATGCAGACCGATGCGGTGCCGCTCATGCATTCGCACTCGCCGCAGATCGACGCCTCCAGCGTGGCGGCGACGCTGAACGGCAGCGCCGAATACGCGTTCGTGCTCGACGGCGAGCGCAAGTTTCGCGGCTTCGTGTGCCGCGACGAAGCAGGCAATGCGTCGCCGAAACTGAATTACGTCGAGTGCATCCGACGTACCACGCCGCTAGACGATGTGGTCCAACGCGTGGTCGCGAGCCGCGCTCCCTTGCCGGTCGTCGAAGCGGACGGCTCCTACTGTGGTTCGGTCAACAAGACGAACGTGCTGCACGTTCTCACGCGCCATCGAGGTTCCCATGTCTGAAATCATTCCACTTGGCGCCTGGGTCGATCACGGCGTTCACTATCTTCTGGACCACGACGCAAAGACTTTCGATTCCATCGGCAAGATGATCGAGAGTTTCGCGGCTGTCGTCGAGCACAGTCTGCAAGCGGTGCCGATGTGGGCGCTGATGGCATTTTTCGTCGGCATCGGCTTGTGGCGGGTGGGTTGGCGGTTCGCGCTTTTCACCTTGCTCGCCATGTTGCTCATCTACGGCACAGGCTTCTGGGATCAGATGGTGATCACGCTCGGCCTCACGCTCTCGTCCACCTTCATCAGCCTCGTGCTCGGCGTGCCGCTCGGCATCTGGACCGCGAAGAGCCGCACCGTCGAAATGATGGTGCGCCCGGTGCTCGATCTGATGCAGACCATGCCTGCATTCGTCTATCTGATTCCGGCCGCCATGTTGTTCGGTCTTGGCCGCGTGCCCGGCATTCTGTCCACTGTGATCTTCGCGATGCCCCCTGCTGTGCGTCTCACGTCGCTCGGCATCAAGCATGTGAACCGCGAAATTGTCGAAGCAGGGCAGGCGTTCGGCTGCACGCCGTGGCAACTACTGTACAAGGTGCAGTTTCCGAACGCACTGCCGTCGATCATGACCGGTGTCAACCAGACCATCATGATGGCCTTGTCGATGGTGATCATCGCGTCGATGGTGGGCGCAGGCGGTCTCGGCAACGACGTGCTCGCCAGCATTCAGCGCCTCGACATCGGGCTCGGCTTCGAGAGCGGATTGTCGGTGGTGATGCTCGCGATCATTCTGGACCGCATCACCGAGAGTTTTGGCCGCTCGCCGGGCATGGCACGTGCGCCGCTGTTCTCGGGGTTGCGCAATCTCATGAAGGTGCGCCGCGCGCCGGCGGCGCAGCACAGCTGAGCCGCCCATGAAGCGCGACGCGATCACCCAGCTCGAGGCGCCATCCGATTCGCCGCTTTCACGGCTCGCGCACGTCGGCTTCCTGACGTTGCCGAACTTTTCGATGATCGCGTTCACGAGCGCGGTCGAGGTGCTGCGCATGGCCAACTACGTGGGCCGCGCGGAGCACTACACGTGGTCCGTCATCACGCCTGACGGCGAGCCGGCGCGAGCGAGCAACGGCATCACGGTGAAGCCCACCGTGACGCTCGCGCAAGCCGGCATGCCGGACGTGCTGATCGTCTGCGCCGGCTGGCACGTGCGCGATTACGTGGACGACACGGTGATCGCACTGCTGCGCGAAGTCGCGGCTCAGGGCATACCGCTTGGCGGCATCTGCACCGGACCCTACGCGCTCCTCGCCGCAGGCTTGCTCGACGGCTATCGCTGCACGGTGCATTGGGAAGACATGTCGCCGCTGCACAAGAGCTATCCGCATGTGCGTTTCGCCGACGAACTCTTTGTGATCGACCGCGATCGCATGACCTGCACGGGCGGCACCGCGCCGCTCGATCTGATGCTGAATCTGGTCGGTATGCGTCTCGGCCATGCGGTGGCCGCGCAGGTGTCCGAGCAGTTCATCGTGGAGAGGATTCGCGGTTCGACGGACTACCAGCACATTCCCGTCGATGCACGCGTCGGCTTCACACGCGCCGAGCTGATCGAAGTCGTGCGGCTGATGGAGGCGAACATCGAAGAGCCGCTCTCGCTCGACGAACTCGCGCGGCTCGTGCATCTCTCTCAGCGGCATTTGCAGCGTATGTTCAAGATGTTCCTGAGCGTGTCGCCGACGCACTATTACCTGACGCTGCGTCTGCGGCGCGCACGTGAACTGCTGCGCAACACCGATGCCTCGATTGCACGCGTCACGGCGGTCTGCGGATTTCATTCGCCGTGCCATTTCAGCAAGGCATATCGCGCGCAGTTCGGTCATGCGCCGAGCGTCGAGCGGCGGCTGTCGGCATAACAATACCCGTCACGTATCAACCACCCTGAGACCCTGAGGAACCGCCATGAAACGTTTGTGGGCTGCGTCGTTGTGCGCGCTGTCTGTATCGTCCGTCACTTCCGTTGTAGCCGCCGAACCCGCGGCCTGCCGCGACGTCCGCTTTGCCGACGTCGGCTGGTCCGACATTGCAGCCACGACCGGGCTTGCGTCGACGGTGCTCGAGGGACTTGGCTACAAGCCGACCAAGACGATTGCATCGGTGCCGATCACCTTCGCCGGTGTGAAGAGCAAGCAGATCGACGTATTCCTCGGCTACTGGTCGCCGACCATGGACCCGATGATCGACCCGTTCAAAAAGGCGGGCCAGGTGAGTGTGCTGCCGACACCGAACCTGACGGGCGCGAAATACACGCTGGCGGTGCCCGATTACGCGTACCAGGCAGGCATCAAGTCGTTCGCCGACATCGCGAAGAACTACGACAAGCTTGGCGGCAAGATCTATGGCATCGAGCCGGGTAACGACGGCAATGCGCTCATCAAGAAGATGATCGACACGAACCAGTATGGACTGGGCAAGTTCAAGCTCGTGGAGTCGAGCGAGGCCGGCATGCTGGTCGAGGTGAACCGCGCGATCCGCGACAAGAAACCGATCGTGTTCCTCGGCTGGGAGCCGCATCCGATGAACGTGCAGATGAAGATCGACTACCTGTCCGGCGGCGACGACGTCTTCGGTCCGAACTACGGCGAAGCAAAAGTGATGACGGTTACGCCGACCGATTATTCGACGCGCTGCCCGAACGTCGCGAAACTGGTGTCGAATCTGCACTTCACGACGGATATCGAGAACCACGTGATGCTGCCGATCATGAACAAGGTCGATCCGAACAAGGCCGCGCGCGAGTGGCTGAAGGCGAACCCCGCGGTACTCGACCAGTGGCTCGCGGGCGTCAAGACGTTCGACGGCAAGGATGGTTTGCCGGCTGTGAAGGCGTATGTGGCAGGAAAGTGATGGATGAGTTTTCGCGCCGCGCGATGCGGCGCGAAGCTCCTGCAGCGGAATGCAATTCACGGGTCAACTGCAGATTCGACCCATGAATAAAGGGCTCAAATCAAAGGCCGCGATTAAAGCCCTTGGATCAGGGCATCAAATCGCCTGAGCCCGCCCCGGAAACGTCTCGTCATAATCCGCACCGGATTCTGCTTCAGCTGCCGTGCCGCGCTGCTCGCGGTACATCATCGGCGGCAGGCCGAATTGTTTGCGAAATTCGCGGCCCAGATGCGACGCATCGGAAAAGCCGCAGCTCGACGCAATATCGGCCACGGTCTTGTCCGAACTCGTCAGCAACCACGCGGCGGTGCGCAAGCGCACCTGCTTCGCGTAAGCCTGCGGCGCCTTGCCGGTTTCAGCCTTGAAAAGCCGCTCCAGCTGACGCGGCGACAGATCGAGCTTGCGCGCCAGTTCCTCGAGCGAGAGGGAACGTCCCACGTGCTGTTCCATCAGCAGGATCGCGCGCTTGACCTTGGGATGCGTGGCGGGTGCGAGCCCTGGCGGATGAGGCTGCGGCGCGTTGCCTTTCTGCATGTCGTCGACGAGCAGAATGCGCAGCGCTTTCTGCACGGTCGCGGTTTCGAAGTGGCGCAGCAGGATGGCCGCGGCCACGTCGATCGACGCCCGGCCGCCGGAACACGTAATGCGCCGCCGGTCGATTACGAAGAGCCGGTCGGCTACCAGCGACTCTTCATTCACCGCCGGAAAACGCTCGATGAAATCCCAGTAGTGAAACCAGCTCACGCAGATGCGATAACCGTCCAGCACGCCCGCGCGCATGAGCGAAAAGACGCCCGTGCACATGCCGACGAGTGTCGCATCCGTCGCCGCAGCGCGCCGGATAAACGCGAGCGTCGCGTCGCTCGCAGCCGGTCCCGAATGCAGCAACCCGCCCACTACGACCACGTAATCGAACGGCTCGGCGGTGTCGAAGGTTTCCCAAGGCGTGATCTGAATGCCGCAGCTCGCGCGCACCGGAGCAAGGGTTTCCCCTATGACGCTCCATGAGCAGCGCACCGGTTTGCTGAAATCGCCTTCGTCCGCGGACAGACGCAGCAGGTCGACGAAACCTGAGAACGCCGTCAGCGTGAAGTTCGGCAGAAGAATGATGCCGAAGCGGATGCGCTGCTTGGGCGCACCGTCGATGGATTGAAGGGGAAGCGATTCAGCGGAGTTCATGCAATGCAGCCGGAGCGAGAAAGGGGTTAAGCCAAGCATAGCACCGGGTCCCGGCGCGGCATGCATCGTAATGCCCGCGGCCCGGCCCGGCAACCGGAACTGCCGCCGCCAACGCAGTACCTGTCGAAAATACGTCAGAAGCTTTCGCAAATGCGCCGCCGCGCTTGGCGCGCCCGGCGTCTGGCGCCACTATCCCACTGCCATGCCGTTTTTATTCTATCGATTCAATTTGACGTGCGGTGCAATAGGGCCTGTTCCAAGGTAAATCCCGCCACCCCAAGTATTGCAACGCACAAGGCACGCCATGAACGTCAGCGTCTTCGATCTCTTCAAGATCGGTATCGGTCCTTCAAGCTCGCACACGGTCGGGCCGATGATCGCTGCTTGCCGTTTTGCGTCGCATATCGAAGATGCCAATCTGCTCGCCTTCGTGCGCCGCGTGAAGGTCGAACTGTTCGGCTCGCTGGGCGCGACCGGCAAGGGCCACGGCACCGACAAGGCGGTATTGCTCGGACTCGAAGGCAATCTGCCCGAACTGATCGACCCCGACGTGATCGAGCCGCGCCTTGCCGCGATTCGCGAGACGAAGCAGCTTGCGCTCCTCGGTAAGCACACGGTCAAATTCGACGAGCGCGAGCACCTCGGCTTCTTCCGCAAGCTGATGCCGGGCGCGCCGGGCTCGAGCATCGTGCATCCGAACGGCATGCGCTTTCAGGCTTTCGACGAAAACGGGCAACTGCTCGTCGAAAAAGAGTATTACTCGATTGGTGGCGGCTTCGTGGTGAATCGCGAGGGCGACCGCGTGAACGGCGTGCGCGCCGGCGCCGAAGTGCCGTACCCGTTTCGCACCGGCGACGATCTGATGCGCGTGTGCCGGGAGAGCGGCCTGTCCATCGCACAGGTCACGCTGGAAAACGAATGCGCCGCGCGGCCCGAAAGCGAAGTGCGAGAAGGACTGCTCGCCATCTGGCGCACGATGGCGGCTTGCGTCGAACGCGGCTGCAAGGTGCGCGGCGAACTGCCCGGCCCGATGCATGTGAAGCGCCGCGCCGCCGACCTCTCTGCGCAGTTGCGTTCGCGCTCGGAAGAGTCGCTGCGCGATCCGCTTTCCATGCTCGACTGGGTCAATCTCTACGCGATGGCGGTCAACGAGGAAAACGCTGCAGGCGGCCGCGTCGTCACCGCACCCACCAACGGCGCGGCCGGCGTGATTCCCGCCGTGCTGCACTACTACGTGAAGTTCATGCACGCGTCGAACGACGAAGGCATTGTCAACTTCCTGCTGACGGCGGCGGCGATCGGCATCATCTATAAAGAAACCGCCTCGATTTCAGGCGCCGAAGTCGGCTGCCAGGGCGAAGTCGGCGTGGCCTGCTCGATGGCTGCCGCAGCGCTCGCGGCCGTCATGGGCGGCACGCCCACGCAGGTTGAAAACGCCGCTGAAATCGGCATGGAGCACAACCTCGGCATGACCTGCGATCCCGTTGGCGGACTCGTGCAGATTCCCTGCATCGAGCGCAATGCAATGGGCGCGATCAAGGCGATCAACGCAGCCCGTATGGCGATGAAGGGCGACGGCCAGCACTACGTGTCGCTCGATAACGTCATCAAGACGATGCGCGAAACCGGCGCGGACATGAAGACGAAATATAAGGAAACGTCGCGCGGCGGACTCGCCGTGAACGTCATCGAATGTTGAACCCCGCTTTGCATATTTCATGAAGCACCTGGCAGCAAGCACCGACAGTACCCACAAGGATCAATGATGAGCCGCTATTCGATATTCAGCCTGTTGCGCAACGGGATGTCGTATCACGAGAACTGGGAGCGACAGTGGAAGAGTCCCGAGCCCAAACGCGAGTACGACGTGGTGATCGTGGGCGGCGGCGGGCACGGTCTCGCCACGGCCTATTACCTCGCGAAGGAACACGGCGTGCGCAATGTCGCCGTGCTCGAGAAGGGCTGGATCGGCGGCGGCAATACGGCGCGCAATACGACCATCGTGCGCTCGAATTATCTGTGGGACGAATCGGCTGCACTCTATGAAAAGGCCATGAAGTTGTGGGAAGGCCTCTCGCAGGACCTGAACTATAACGTGATGTTCAGCCAGCGCGGCGTGATGAATCTCGCGCACACGCTGCAGGACGTGCGCGACACGGAGCGCCGTGTGAATGCGAACCGGCTCAACGGCGTCGATGCGGAGTTCCTCACGCCGGCACAGATCAAGGAACTCGAGCCGACCATCAATCTGAACAGCCGCTATCCGGTGCTCGGTGCATCGATCCAGCGGCGCGGGGGCGTCGCGCGTCACGACGCGGTGGCGTGGGGCTTCGCGCGCGGCGCGGACCAGGCCGGCGTCGACATTGTGCAGAACTGCCAGGTAACGGGCATTCGCCGCAACGGCAGCCAGGTGACGGGCGTCGATACGACGAAGGGTTTCATCAAGGCGAAGAAGGTCGCCATCGTCGCGGCGGGCAACACGTCCACGCTCGCCGATATGGCCGGCGTGCGCCTGCCGTTGGAAAGCCACCCGCTGCAGGCACTCGTGTCTGAGCCGATCAAGCCGGTGGTCAATACCGTCGTGATGTCGAACGCGGTGCATGCGTATATCAGCCAGTCCGACAAGGGCGATCTGGTGATCGGCGCGGGCGTCGACCAGTACACGGGTTTCGGTCAGCGCGGCAGCTTCCAGATTATCGAAGGCACCCTCGAAGCCATTGTCGAAATGTTCCCGGTGTTCTCGCGCGTGCGCATGAACCGTCAGTGGGGCGGCATTGTCGACGTGTCGCCGGACGCCTGCCCGATCATCAGCAAAACCGATGTGAAGGGCCTCTACTTCAATTGCGGCTGGGGCACGGGCGGTTTCAAGGCGACGCCGGGTTCGGGTTGGGCCTACGCGTACACCATCGCCAGGGACGAGCCGCACGAACTGAATGCACCGTTCTCGCTGGACCGCTTTTATACCGGCCATCTCATCGACGAACACGGCGCTGCCGCCGTCGCCCACTAACGCACTAGAGCCAGAGAGACCTAATCATGCTGCTGATCGAATGCCCCTGGTGCGGGCCACGCGCCGAAACCGAATTTTCCTGCGGCGGCGAAGCGGACATCATGCGCCCGCTCGACTCCGAAAAACTCACCGACAAGGAATGGGGCGACTACCTGTTCATGCGCAAGAATCCGCGCGGCGTGCATCGTGAGCAATGGATGCATACGCAAGGTTGCCGCCGCTGGTTCAAGGCGCAGCGCGACACGGTGAGCTACGAGATCCAGGGTTACGAGACGTTCGACCGTCCGCTGCTCAAGATGGATAGCAACGAGGGCAAGGCACAAGAGGGCAAGACGCAATGAGCCAGAAAGACCGACTCCCGAATGGCGGGCGCATCAACCGCGCATTGCCGCTCACGTTTACATTCAACGGCCGCCAGTATCAGGGCTATCAGGGCGACACGCTCGCCTCCGCGCTGCTCGCGAACGGGCTGCGTTTCGTCGCGCGCAGCTGGAAATATCACCGGCCGCGCGGCATCGTGACCGCAGGCGTGGAAGAGCCGAATGCCGTTGTGCAGCTCGAAACGGGCGCGTATACCGTGCCGAACGCGCGCGCCACCGAAGTCGAGCTGTATCAGGGGCTTGTGGCGAACAGCGTGAATGCGAAGCCGAGCATCGAGAAGGATCGCATGGCGGTCAATCAGAAGATTGCGCGCTTCATTCCCGCGGGCTTCTACTACAAGACGTTCATGTGGCCGCGCAAGTTCTGGCCGAAATACGAGGAAGTCATCCGCGACGCGGCGGGCCTCGGCAAGGCGCCCGAACAACTCGACGCCGATCGCTACGACAAGTGCTTCGCGCATTGCGACGTGCTGGTGGTCGGCGGCGGACCGACGGGTCTCGCGGCCGCGCATGCGGCGGCGCTCTCCGGCGCGCGCGTCACGCTCGTCGACGATCAGCCCGAACTGGGCGGCTCGCTGCTGTCGTGCCGCGCCGAGATCGACGGCAAGCCGGCTTTGCAATGGGTACACAAGATCGAAGACGAACTGCGGCAAATGCCCGACGTGAAGATCCTGTCGCGCAGCACTGCGTTCGGCTATCAGGATCACAACCTCGTCACGGTGACGCAGCGTCTCACCGACCATCTGCCTGTGTCGCAACGCAAGGGCACGCGCGAACTGATGTGGAAAATCCGCGCCAAACGCGTGATTCTCGCGACCGGTGCGCATGAGCGGCCGATCGTCTTCGGCAACAACGATCTGCCCGGCGTGATGCTCGCGTCGGCCGTGTCGACGTATCTGCATCGCTATGCGGTGCTGCCGGGCCGCGACGCCGTCGTCTTCACGAATAACGACGACGGTTACCAATGTGCGCTCGACCTGAAGGCGGCCGGGGCGCAAGTGACGGTGATCGACCCGCGCGCGGGCGAATCGAAGGGCACGCTGCCCGCGCTCGCACGCCGCTATGGCGTCAAGGTGATCAGCGGGGCGGTCATCACCGCGGCGCACGGTAAATTGCGCGTGGCATCCGTGGATGTGGCGTCGTATGCGAATGGTCAGGTGGGCGCCAGGCAAAGCGAATTGACCTGCGACCTCGTCGCGATGTCCGGCGGCTGGAGCCCCGTGCTGCATCTGTTCGCGCAATCGGGCGGCAAGGCGCACTGGCATGATCAGAAGGCCTGTTTCGTGCCGGGCAAGGCGATGCAGGCAGAGACGAGCGTGGGCGCCTGCAACGGCGATTTCACGCTGGGGCAGGGCATCCGCTTCGCGGTCGATGCAGGCGTCGAAGCGGCGCGTGCCGCGGGTTACATCGTCAAGCGGCCGAATGCGGTGCAGGTGGCCGAGATCAGCGAAGCGAAGATGCAGCCGCTGTGGCTCGTCGGCGGCCGCGAACTCGCCACGCGCGGGGCGAAGCAGTTCGTGGACTTCCAGAACGACGTCTCCGCCGCGGACATTTTCCTTGCCGCGCGCGAAGGTTTCGAGTCGGTGGAACACGTGAAGCGTTATACCGCGATGGGCTTCGGCACCGATCAGGGCAAGCTCGGCAACATCAACGGCATGGCGATTCTCGCGCAGGCGCTCGGCAAGACGATTCCCGAAACCGGCACGACGACGTTCCGCCCGAACTACACGCCTGTGACCTTCGGCACGTTCGCAGGACGCGAGCTTGGCGAGTTTCTCGATCCGGTGCGCAAGACCGCGGTGCACGAATGGCACGTGGAAAACGGCGCGGAATTCGAGGACGTCGGCAACTGGAAGCGTCCGTGGTACTTCCCGAAGAAAGGCGAAGACCTGCATGCGGCCGTCGCGCGCGAATCGCTCGCAGTGCGTACGAGCGTCGGCATTCTGGACGCCTCGACACTCGGCAAGATCGACATTCAGGGGCCCGATTCGGCGAAGCTGCTCAACTGGGTCTATACGAATCCGTGGAGCAAGCTCGAAGTCGGCAAGTGCCGCTACGGCCTGATGCTCGACGAAAACGGCATGATCTTCGACGACGGCGTGACGGTGCGCCTCGGCGAACAGCACTACATGATGACGACCACCACCGGCGGCGCCGCGCGCGTGCTGACGTGGCTCGAGCGCTGGCTGCAGACGGAGTGGCCGGACATGCGGGTGCGTCTCGCATCGGTCACGGACCACTGGGCGACGTTCGCCGTGGTCGGCCCGAACAGCCGCAAGGTGCTGCAGAAAGTCTGTCATGACATCGACTTCGCAAACGCGGCGTTTCCGTTCATGAGCTACCGCGAAGGCACGGTAGCGGGCGCGGCCTCGCGTGTGATGCGTATCAGCTTCTCGGGCGAACTCGCCTATGAAGTGAACGTGCCGGCGAACGTCGGACGCGCGGTGTGGGAAGCGTTGATGGCCGCGGGCGCGGAATACGACATCACGCCCTACGGCACCGAAACGATGCACGTGTTGCGGGCGGAGAAGGGCTATATCATCGTCGGCCAGGATACCGACGGTTCCATGACGCCTTACGACCTCGGCATGGGCGGGCTCGTCGCGAAGTCGAAAGACTTCCTCGGCAAGCGTTCGCTCACGCGCTCGGACACCGCAAAGGCAGGTCGCAAGCAACTGGTCGGACTGCTCGCGGACGACCCGACCTTCGTGATACCGGAAGGCTCGCAAATCGTTGCGGGTCCGTTCCAGGGCGACACCGCGCCGATGCTCGGCCACGTCACGTCGAGCTACTTCAGCCCGATCCTGAAGCGCTCCATCGCGATGGCGGTCGTGAAGGGCGGACTCGACAAGATCGGCGAAACGGTCACGATCCCGCTTTCCAGCGGCAAACAGATAGCAGCGAAGATCACCAGCTCGGTGTTCTACGACAGCGAAGGAGCGCGTCAACATGTGGAATGAAACCAAAGCGGCGGCCTCGGTCGTGGATCGCGCCGTCGGCAAGCAAACCGGCGTATGGCAGGAGTCACCGCTCGTCGGTGCGGATGCGCTGCTGAAGAAGCATCAGGCGGCGGCAACCTCCGCGTTCAGGTTGGGCGAGCGGCCTTTCCTCGAACTCGTCAATGTGCGCGGCGATACGCGCGACGCCGCGTTCGTGCAGGCAGTGCAGCAGGTGCTCGGCTGCAAGCCGCCGGAAAAGCCCAACACCGTCGCGCGCGGCAACGGCTACGACATGCTGTGGCTCGGTCCCGACGAGTGGCTCGTTCGCTCGGCAACGGCGCACGATGCGGCTCGCACGGCGCCGTTGCAAGCCGCACTCGGCGCTGCGTTTGCAGGGGTTTTCGCTTCGGCGGTGGATATCGGCAGCGGCTATACGGTGCTCGAAGTCAGCGGCTCGCGCACGCGTGAAGTGCTGTCGCGCGGCTGCCCGCTCGACCTTCATCCGAAGCTGTTCGGCGAAGGGCAGTGCGCGCAGAGCCACTATTTCAAGGCATCCATCACGCTCGTGCCCACGGGCGCCGACAGTTTCGACATCGTCGTGCGCCGCAGCTTCGCGGACTACTTCGTGAAGATCATGCTCGATGCAGCCGAGCCGCTGATGTCGTGAGACAGCGAGCGGTGTTCCCCTGCACCGCTCGCGGCTTTTGCGCCGCGCGACCCTCATGACGTCCACCCGTGTCGTTACCGCGCGCCTCACCGAGCGCGCGTGTCAGCAGCGCGACGCCGATGCCGCGCTCGCGCTGCTCGATCAGAGCATGCTGCTGCGGCACCGGCGCATCGCGCTGATCCGCTATCTGCACGCGCAGCAGCTCGGCGCGCCGTTGCAGGAGCGGCATCATCAATATGTGCAGAAGATTGCCGCGCGCTTGAGTGCGGAGGCGCTCGCGCGCATTGCGGGCGCCGCGCGGGCGCGCTTGCGTCGATAGCCCGTGCCCTTCACGCCGGCACGAACGACGCGCTCGTTCCATCCGGATGGCGTATTCCTTCTATGTGGCAGCTTTATGTCGGCGTCTACTTAATGAGCCGATCGGCATATCACTTGCGGCCACCGCCGCATCTTTCAGGGGATGCCATGCCTACCGCTTCTCAGCCTCGCGCCAGTGCAGCCGCGCGACTCGAGCGTCTGCCGTTCTCGGGTTATCACCGGACCATCTTCATCATCATTGCCATTGCGTTTTTCTTCGATTCCGTCGATCTCGGCACGATGACCTTCGTGCTGGGCTCGATCAAGACCGAGTTCGGTCTTTCCACTGCAACAGCCGGGCTTGTCGCGAGTGCGAGCTTCTTCGGCATGGTGGGGGGCGCAGCGGTAGCGGGCCTGCTGGCGGATCGGTTCGGACGTCGCCCGGTTTTTCAGTGGAGCATGGTGCTGTGGGGCGTCGCGTCGTATCTATGCTCGACCGCGCACAGCGTGGAAGCGCTGATTTTCTATCGCGTGCTGCTGGGCTTCGGCATGGGCATGGAGTTTCCGATTGCGCAGACACTGCTGTCGGAATTCGTTCCCGCCTCTTCACGCGGGCGTCTGATCGCACTGATGGACGGCTTCTGGCCGCTCGGTTTCATTACGGCGGGCGTAGTGTCGTACTTCGTACTGCCGAGCTTCGGCTGGCGCACCGAGTTCGCGTTGCTCGCCATTCCGGCCGTATTCGTGCTGATCGTGCGGCGCGTCGTGCCGGAATCGCCGCGTTGGCTCGAACATCGCGGACGCCTCGGTGAGGTCGACACCATTCTCGCCGAAGTTGAAGCGAAGGTGATGAAGGCCGCGCGGCTGACTCACTTGCGCGCGCCTGTCATGCTCGCCGAACCGGTCGCGGCCAAGGGCGCCGGCGCGTTTCGCGAGATCTGGAGCGCGGCGTACCGTCGCCGCACGATCATGGTGTGGACGCTGTGGTTCTTCGCGCTGCTCGGGTTTTACGGACTGACTTCGTGGCTCGGCGCATTGATGCAGCAGGCGGGCTTTGCGGTGACGAAATCGGTGCTGTATACGGTGCTGATTTCTCTCGGCGGTATTCCGGGCTTTATCTGCGCAGCGTGGCTGGTCGAACGCTGGGGACGTAAGCCGACCTGCGTGGCGTCGCTGGCGGGCAGCGCTGTGATGGTCTATGTGTACGGACAAACCGCGCTGCATGCGCAAACGCCCACGTTGCTGATCTGCGCAGGGCTCGCGATGCAGTTCTTCCTGTTTGCGATGTGGGCGGTGCTATACACCTACACGCCCGAACTGTACGGAACGGGTGCGCGCGCAACGGGTTCCGGCTTTGCGTCGGCGATCGGACGCGTGGGTTCGCTGATCGGACCGTATGTGGTAGGCGTCGTGTTGCCGATGTTCGGACAAGGCGGCGTATTTTCGCTCGGCGCCATGTGCTTCGTGATTGCGGCTGCGGCTGTCTGGATTCTCGGCATCGAAACGCGCGGGCTCGCTCTCGAGACGCTCGTATCCGAGGCGGTCGAGAGCGACGCACAAGGCGCGCTGCGCCCGGCGCGCGAATGACGATTCCGAGGCGTGCGGCAGCGTTCCGTTCGGCGCTGTTGCGCGCAATGCGAATCCGCTACGAGGAGCTACTGCCGCTACTGACCGCCGGCAACGAGAGCCGACATGATGCGGTACGCTGCGCTCACGCGGTCCTCAATCGGCAAGTTCTTGTTGGCAAGCAGTACGACGCCCACACGTTTGCCAGGAATAAAGGCCACATAGGCGCCGAAGGCGTTCGTCGAGCCAGTCTTGTTGATCCATACGTTCTGCTGCGGCGGCAGCGGCGGCTCGATTGCCGTGGCAGGTGTCGGCGTGATAGCCATGGAGGGTGCATTGCCCTCGTGCAAGGTGCTCAATGTCACGGGGTACGGGTACTGCTCCCAGATGAGGTCTTGCGTCAGCGCGCCGGCCTTGTAATAGCCCGTGTGCGTGGCCGTGATGGCATGCTGAAGCTGGCTGTCCACGCCGATCAGGTTCATGTTCGCCTGAACGAAGCGGACCATGTCGGCCGCGGTGGTTCTCACGCCATAGGCTTCGTCGGCGAGAACGCCACCTTTCATGCGGATCGGCGCGCCGTCTTTCGTATAGCCTTGCGCGTAGTCGGACATGTTTGCCGCGGGAACGTGGATGTAGCTGCTCGTCATGCCGAGCGCCGGAAACATGCGCTGCTCGATCAACGATGCAAAGTCCTGGCCCATGCTCTTGGCCGTAATCAAACCGAGTGTGCCGATGCCGGGGTTCGCATACGTGCGATAAGTGCCGGGCGCATACGTAGGCTTCCATGCCAGGAAGTACTGCAGCAGCTGGCCGTTGTCGTGAATGCTGTCCGGTACCTGGAGCGGAAGACCGCCGGGCGTGTGCGTGCCGAGGCTCAGCAGGCTCACCTTGCCGAACGCGCTGCCTCGCAACGAGGGCAGATAGTGTTGCGTGTTATCGCTGAGATTCAACTGGCCATTCAACTGGGCATAAGCGGCGAGCGTGGCCGTGAAGGTCTTGCTGATCGAGCCGATTTCGAACAGCGTGCGCTGCGTGACCGGCTTGCGCGTTTCCGCAGACGCGACGCCATAGTCGAACACATACGTCTTGCCGTTGGCGATCACACCGACCGCCATGCCAGGCACGTGGTGTCTTTCCATGAGCGGCTCTATTGCCGGGTCCACCACGGATTTCATGGCGGCTGTCGCATCGTTCGCGGCGTCGTCTGCCGCCCGGCTTACGGGCGCGATCACACTGAGCGCAACGACGGCACTCGCCATCAGGCTCATCGCTTTTAGCTTCATTCGAGCGTTTTCCTTCCGCGGTTATCGACGGATATGCTGACGCAGCACTATCCGCGCTTCGAGCAGCGCTGACAATCGAGGATAACTTTCGGGAAGGACAAGAAAAATTGATGGGCGGGGAGAATTCCCCGCCCGATCGGAAGCCCAGGCGCAAGCCCGGGCGCGAGGTTTAAACAGTCGCCCGTTCCCGCTTCCTTGAAGGCGCGCCATGCGCCACGAAATAAGGCGTTTCGACACGCGCCAGCGGCGCGCGTTGGCGAATCCGGTCGGCGATTTTTTCGGCCAGCATGATGGTCGGCGCGTTCAGGTTGCCGGTGGTGATACGCGGCATGATGGACGCGTCGACCACGCGCAGTCCCTGCATGCCGTGCACGCGCCCTTCGTTGTCGACCACGGCCATGTCGTCGTAGCCCATCTTGCACGAGCACGAGGGATGAAACGCCGTCTCCGCGCGCGCCCGTACGAAAGTGTCGAGTTGTGCATCGGTGGTCAGTTCGGCGCCAGGATTGAGCTCGCGTCCACGGTAACGGTCGAGCGCCGGCTGCCGCATGATCTCGCGCGTGATGCGAATGCCGTCGCGGAACTCGCGCCAGTCGAGCGGATCGGCCATGTAGTTAAAAAGGATGCTCGGATGCGCCGCCGGATCGCGCGACGTGAGCTTCACGCGGCCGCGGCTCGGCGAGCGCATGGAACCGACATGCGCCTGGAAGCCATGCATTTTGATTGCATTGGAACCGTTGTAGTTGATCGCGACCGGCAGAAAGTGGTACTGGATGTTGGGCCACAAATCGTCGTCGCGTGTGCGAATAAAGCCGCCCGCCTCGAACTGATTGCTTGCGCCGATGCCCGTGCCGTTCAGCATCCATTCGAGTCCGATGGCCGGCTGATTCCACCACTGCAGTGCAGGGTAGAGGGAGACAGGCTCCTTGCATTCGTACTGGATGTACATCTCGAGGTGATCCTGCAGGTTTTCGCCGACGCCCGGCAGATCGTGCACCAGCGGAATGTCCAGCTCGCGCAACCATGTCGAGCGGCCCACGCCCGAGCGTTGTAGCAATTGCGGCGAGGCAATTGCGCCGCTGCACACCAGCACTTCGCGGCGCGCATGGGCGTTGACGGTGGCGCCGCCATGCAGATACGCGACGCCCACCGCGCGTTTGCCCGAGAACAGCACGCGATCGCTCAGCGCATGTGTGACGATGGTGAGGTTCGCACGCCCCTTGGCGCGATCCAGATAGCCCCGCGCGGTGCTGGCGCGCCGGCCGTTGGCCGTCACCGTGCGATCCATCGGGCCGAAGCCTTCCTGCTGATAGCCGTTCAGGTCGTCGGTGCGTGGAAAGCCGGCCTGCACGCCGGCCTCGACCATCGCGGCGAATAGGGGATTATTGCCGGGTTTGCTCGTGGTCACGTGCACGGGACCATCGCCGCCGTGATAGGCGTTGGGGCCCACGTCGCGCGTTTCGGCCTTGCGGAAGTACGGCAGGCAGTCCAGATAGGTCCAGTTTTCGAGGCCTTGGCGCTCGGCCCAGCCGTCGTAATCGAGCGCATTGCCGCGGATATAGCACATGCCGTTGATCAGTGACGAGCCGCCCAGCCCCTTGCCACGGCCGCATTCCATGCGGCGGTTGTTCATATGCGGCTCGGGGTCTGTCTCATAGGCCCAGTTGTAGCGGCGCCCTTGCAACGGGTAGGCGAGCGCCGCAGGCATCTGCGTGCGGAAATCGAAGCGGTAATCGGGGCCGCCCGCTTCGAGCAGCAGCACGGTGACGTCGGCATCTTCAGTGAGACGCGATGCCAGCACGTTGCCCGCCGAACCGGCGCCGACGATGATGTAGTCGTATTCGTTCGAACTCATGGCAGCGCTCCTCAGAATACCGGTTGATAGGCACCGAGCTCGACCTGCACGGACTTGATGCGTGTGTAGTGCTCGAGGGTGGTGATGCCGTTTTCGCGACCCACACCGGATTGCTTGTACCCGCCCACCGGCATTTCCGCGGGCGACTCGCCCCATGTGTTGATCCAGCAAATGCCTGCTTCGAGCCTGTGAATCACGCGATGCGCGCGCGACAGATTCTCGGTGACGACGCCTGCAGCAAGGCCATATGCCGTGCGATTCGCGCGCGCAATGACTTCCTCTTCATCGTCGAATACGAGGATGCTCATGACCGGCCCGAAGATCTCCTCGCGCACGATGCGCATGTCGTCGCGGCAGCCGGTGAACACGGTGGGCTCGACATATTGACCGCGCGCGAAGTGGCCTTCGCTCATACGCTTGCCGCCAGCGATCAGACGCGCGCCTTCCTGCATGCCGCTTTCGATGTAGCCGAGCACCTTTTGCAATTGCGCGGCGCTCACGAGCGGGCCGAAGTTGGTCGCGGCGTCGCTCGGCGCGCCCACGCGAATGCGCTTCACGCGTTCCAGCACCAATGCCTCGAAACGCTCGAGCACACTGCGCTGCACGAACACGCGCGTGCCGTTCGTGCAGACCTGACCCGAGCTGAAGAAGTTGGCGCTCATCGCGATGTCGGCGGCACGTTCGAGACTCGCGTCGTCGAACACGACGAGCGGCGACTTGCCGCCCAGTTCCATCGTCACTTCTTTGAGGGACGACGCGCCCGCCATGGACATCACCTTCTTGCCCGTTTCCACGCCGCCCGTGAACGAAATCTTTTCGATGTCCGGATGTCCGGCCAGCAGCGCGCCAACGCGCCCGTCACCTTGCACGACGTTGAAGACGCCAGCCGGCACGCCGGCTTGGCTATAGATCTCCGCGAGTTTTAACGCAGTGAGCGGCGTGACTTCGCTCGGCTTGAAGATCATCGCGTTGCCCGCGGCCAGCGCGGGCGCCGACTTCCAGCACGCGATCTGAATCGGATAATTCCACGCGCCGATGCCCGCGCATACGCCGAGCGGTTCGCGCCGCGTGTACACGAACGACGACGGCCGCAGCGGAATCTGCTGGCCTTCTATCGCGGTGGCGAGTCCTGCGTAATACTCGATCACGTCCGCGCCAGTGACGATGTCCACCGCCAGCGTTTCGGCAATCGGCTTGCCGGTGTCGCGCGTTTCGAGCGCGGCGAGTTCGTCGTTGCGCTCGCGCAGAATCTCGACCGCGCGGCGCAGGATTCGCGAGCGTTGCATCGCCGTCAGCGCGGCCCATTCGCGCTGACCGTCGCGCGCGGATTGCACCGCGCGATCGACGTCCGCGGCACTGGCCTGCTGCACGGCGGCGAGGGTTTCGCCGGTCGCGGGGTCGACGGTGTCGAAGGTTTCACCGCTGGTCGCGTCGACATAAGCGCCGCCGATATAGAGACGTTGCGTTGCGAAAACGGCCATCACTTGCTCCTTGGTAAAAATATCGCCCCGCGTTGCGTGTTGTCTCGTCAGCACGTTGCCCGCTCAGTCGCGCGCCGCCAGGACCAGGTCGATGTATTCGTTTGCCACGCGTAGCGCCGCTCTCGTGTCGAACGGCTCGCCCGATAGCGCACCGCGCAGCCACAGTCCGTCGATCAACGCCGCGAGACCGCTGGCCGCGCGCCGGGCGGCCGCGCGCGGCAGCGCTTTCGAAAAGTCCGCGCACAGATTGGAGTTCAGACGGCGCGTGTTGACGTACTGCAGCCGCCGCAGCTGCGGTTTGTGCATGCTCTCCGACCAGAACGCGAGCCACGTCTTCATGACGGCCGCGCTCGTTTGTTCCGCATCGAAATTGGCCGCGACCACCGCGCGCAGTTTCGAACGCGGGTCAGGTTTGGCTGCGCGCCGCCGGCGCGAGGTGGCCTGCCACAAGTCGCGCAACACGTGTCGCATGGTGGCTTCGAGCAGGCCGTCCTTGTCGCCGAAATAGTGGCTGACAATGCCGGTGGAAATGCTGGCGCGCTGCGCCACCGACGCGAGCGTAGCCCCGGCGAGGCCGGTCTGGTCAATGGTGAGCAGCGTTGCGTCGATCAGCTGCGCGCGGCGGATTTCGCGCATTCCGAGCTTGGGCATGGTGTTGATGTGAAGATTGGACGACTCGCTTCGATCGATGCATGGTAGTTTTTTTATATTGAACGGTCAATCAATAAAAAACGTCGAAGAACGGACATGTCGGTTCCAGCCAAACCCGTGTCGCGTTCGGTGCAGGTGATTCGCCGCCCTGGGCGCTACGCTCGTTGAACGGCGTGCGGCGCACAGGCCGCGCACCGCTCACAAGACATGGAGACATTCAATGAGCAGCAATCGCGGCGTCGTCTATCTGGGGCAGGGCAAAGTGGAAGTGCAATCGATCGACTATCCGAAGATGGTCGACCCACGTGGCCGCGCAATCGGCCACGGTGTGATTCTGAAAGTAGTGAGCACGAATATTTGCGGCTCGGACCAGCACATGGTGCGCGGTCGCACGACCGCCGAGGTCGGCCTCGTGCTCGGCCACGAAATCACCGGCGAAGTGATCGAGGTAGGCCGCGACGTGGAGACGCTCAGCATCGGCGACCTTGTCTCGGTGCCGTTCAACGTGGCGTGCGGACGCTGCCCGACCTGCAAGTCGCAGCACACGGGCGTATGCCTGAACGTGAACCCGTCGCGCGCGGGCGGCGCTTATGGCTACGTGGACATGGGCGGCTGGATCGGCGGCCAGGCCGAGTATGTGATGGTGCCGTATGCCGACTTCAATCTGCTGAAGTTTCCCGACCGCGAGCAGGCGATGGCGAAAATTCGCGATCTCACGTGTTTGTCCGACATTCTGCCGACCGGTTATCACGGCGCGGTAATGGCGGGCGTCAAGCCGGGTTCGACGGTGTACATCGCGGGTGCGGGACCGGTCGGCATGGCCGCGGCGGCGTCGGCGCGCCTGTTGGGTGCGGCGTGCACGATCGTCGGCGACATGAACGAGGCACGCCTCGCGCATGCTCGCAAGATGGGCTTCGAGACCGTCGATCTTTCGAAAGATGCGACGCTGGGTGAGCAGATCGAGCAGATTCTCGGCAAGCCGGAGGTGGATTGCGCGGTGGACTGCGTGGGCTTCGAGGCGCACGGCCACGGCAGCAGCGGCTCGCATGAGGAAGCGCCGGCAACGGTGCTCAACTCGCTGATGGAAATCACGCGTGCTGCGGGCGCGATCGGCATCCCCGGCCTCTATGTGACCGACGATCCGGGCGCCGTGGACGCCGCCGCGCGCAAGGGCAGCCTGAGCATCCGCTTCGGTCTCGGCTGGGCAAAGTCGCACTCGTTCCATACGGGCCAGACGCCGGTCATGAAGTACAACCACAACCTGATGCAGGCAATCTTGTGGGACCGTTTGCCGATTGCGGACATCGTGAACGTGACGGTGGTGTCGCTCGATCAGGCGCCGGACGGCTATCGCCAGTTCGACGGCGGCGCGCCGCGCAAATTCGTCATCGATCCGCACGGTCTGCTGAAGGCGGCGTGAGCCCGGCGGCGAGTTGCCGAATCCAATGAGAAACGCGTTGAACGGACGCCCGTTCAACGCGTTTTTATTTGCTGGCGGCGAAAACGCTTTCGGCGCTGCGTGCTTTTGGGGCCGGCGCTTTCAGGCCGCCATCACCGGCGCTGAAGACAGCGAGGGCGCCTGCTTGCGGCGTTCGCGTGTGGGCGCGGTGCCGAATGCATCGCGATAGCTCTTTGAAAAGTGGCAGGCCGACTGGAAGCCGCACGCCATCGTGATGTTCATGATCGACATGTCGGTCTGCAGCAGCAGTTCGCGCGCGCGCCGCAAACGCAGCGTCAGATAGTAGTGCGTCGGCGTCATGCCGAGATGCTCGCGAAAGAGGCGTTGCAACTGCCGTTGCGACATGCCGGCAAGCCGCGCCAGTTCCTCGCGCGACAGTGGTTCTTCGATGTTGTTCTCCATCAGCGAAATCACTTCGAAGAGCGACTTGTTGGCCGAGCCGAGTCGCGCGACGAGCGGCATCTTCTGCTGCGCGCTGGTGTCGCGCACATGCTCGACGATGAACTGCTCGGCGATCTGTGTGACGCGTGCGGTGCCGACTCGCGGTGCGATCAGATTCAGCATCATGTCGAGCGGTGCGACGCCGCCCGTGCACGTCACACGGTCACGGTCGATCACGAACAGCTCTTTCAGAAAACGCGTGTCGGGGAACTCTTCCTTGAGCGCCGACATGTTTTCCCAGTGGATCGCGCACGCATAGCCCGCGAGCAGACCGGCACGCGCGAGCGCATAGGTGCCGGTGCAGAGGCTGCCGAGCATGCAACCCATGCGCGCGAAGCGGCGCAATGCCGACAGATGCGCGGGTGTGGTGGCGCGCTGCACGTCGATGCCGCCGATCACGAAGACGATGTCGGGCTGACCGACGCATTCGACTGGACCCGTGTCGACCGATAGTCCATTGCTTGCGGTGACCGGCCCACCCTCGGGGCTCACGATCGACCAGCGGTAAAGCGTTTGTCCCGTCAGGTAGTTCGCCATGCGCAGCACTTCGATAGCGTTGGTGAACGCGATCATTGTGAAGTTCGGAACGGGCATGAAGGCGAAATGCGACAGTGACGCCGTGCGATCGGTGGACATGGTGAGGGGTGATTCCTTCGAATCTATAGTGTCGCGCCGCTGTGGGGCGCAGCGGCTAATGTAATTTTGAGGACTAGGGCAACTACCGTGCCATCAGGCTAAACCCTCGGTTGCCGGCGGCTTCCGTGTTATGCCTCGGAGAAACGGCACCAGAAGGGCGCCGCTGCCGCGGATAGCCGCACCGCAAGCGCGCATTGCGTTCAGTTGCAGTGCAGCATGCGGCGGCATGCAGCGGCATGGGCGGCCGGAGCGAACGATCGTGCGACGCCGCCGCTATCGCCCACCAGCGGTACGAATCAACACCTTGAACGAAATGCCACCCGCCTGCTGCCCGCCGCTCGCGAGCAACTCCCAGAGCCGACTTGTCGAAAAAGGTCGCCTATGGCGGAAAAGGTAAAGAACGCGTCTGAATTCATAAATTGACGCGCGATGCAAGCGTCAAGAATAGACGTACGCAATCCGGCGGCGGCAGGGCAGAAACAAAGGCCCAGCAACGCTTCCGGCGCCTAACGTCAACGACTCCACGGACCTTCCATGTCGAACCCGAATCCTTTCTTCGAAGAATCGCTGACCGCGCGGGATGCGGCGGTGCGCGGCGCAATTTTGAAAGAGCTCGAGCGCCAGCAGTCGCAAGTCGAGCTGATCGCGTCGGAAAACATCGTCTCGCGCGCGGTGCTCGAAGCGCAAGGCTCGGTTCTGACCAACAAGTATGCGGAAGGCTATCCGGGCAAGCGCTACTACGGCGGTTGCGAATATGTCGACGAAATCGAAACGCTCGCGCTCGATCGTATCAAGCAACTGTTCAACGCAAAGTTCGCCAACGTGCAGCCGCATTCCGGCGCGCAGGCAAACGGCGCGGTGATGCTCGCCCTCTTGAAGCCGGGCGACACGGTACTCGGCATGTCGCTCGACGCGGGCGGCCACCTCACGCACGGCGCGAAGCCGGCGCTCTCGGGCAAGTGGTTCAACGCGGTGCAGTACGGTGTGAATCGCGACACGATGCTGATCGACTACGAGCAGATCGAGGAACTCGCGCAGCAGCACAAACCCGCGTTGCTGATCGCCGGCTTTTCCGCGTATCCGCGCGCGCTGGATTTCAAGCGTCTGCGTGCGATTGCCGACAGCGTCGGCGCGAAGCTGATGGTGGACATGGCTCACATCGCCGGCGTGATCGCGGCGGGACGTCACGCGAATCCGGTCGAGCATGCGCACGTGGTCACCTCGACCACGCACAAGACCTTGCGCGGTCCGCGCGGCGGCTTTGTGCTGACGAACGACGAAGAGATCGCCAAGAAGATCAACTCCGCGGTGTTCCCCGGCCTGCAAGGCGGCCCGCTGATGCATGTCATCGCGGGCAAGGCGGTTGCGTTCGGCGAGGCGCTGCAACCGTCGTTCAAGACCTATATCGACAGCGTGCTTGCGAACGCGCAGGCCCTCGGCGAGGTGCTGAAGGCAGGCGGCGTCGATCTGGTGACGGGCGGCACCGACAACCATCTGTTGCTGGTCGATCTGCGGCCGAAGGGTCTCAAGGGCAATCAGGTCGAGCAGGCGCTGGAGCGCGCGGGCATCACCTGCAACAAGAACGGCATTCCGTTCGACACCGAAAAGCCGACGGTCACCTCGGGCGTGCGCCTCGGCACGCCGGCGGGCACGACGCGCGGCTTCGGCGTGAACGAATTCCGCGACGTGGGCCGTCTGATCGTGGACGTGCTCGATGCGCTGCGCGATCACCCCGAAGGCCATGCGGCCACCGAACAACGCGTGCGCCGCGAAATCTTCGCGCTGTGCGAGCGCTTCCCTATCTACTGAGAACGCCTGGAGCAAACGATGAGCAATCTGCACGACAACAGCATCATCATCGACGGTTTGAACATTTCGAAGTTCGAGCGCTCGGTGTTCGAAGACATGCGCAAGGGCGGCGTGACCGCGGTGAACTGCACGGTGTCGGTCTGGGAGAGCTTCCAGAAGACGGTCGACAATATTGCCGAGATGAAGCAGCAGATCCGCGAATATGGCGAGATCCTCACGCTCGTGCGCACGACCGACGACATCTACCGCGCGAAGAAAGAGAACAAGACGGGCATTATTTTCGGCTTCCAGAATGCGCATGCATTCGAAGACAACCTCGGCTATATCGAGGCGTTCAAGGATCTCGGCGTGAACGTGGTGCAGCTTTGCTACAACACGCAGAACCTCGTCGGCACCGGTTGCTATGAGCGCGACGGCGGCCTGTCGGGTTATGGCCGCGAAGTGATTCAGGAAATGAACCGCGTCGGCATCATGGTCGATCTTTCGCATGTGGGCGGCAAGACGTCGTCCGAAGCAATTGCGGCTTCCAAAAAACCGGTGTGCTATTCGCACTGCTGCCCGTCGGGTCTGAAAGAGCATCCGCGCAACAAGAGCGATGAGCAACTGAAAGAGATTGCCGATGCAGGCGGTTTTGTCGGCGTGACGATGTTTGCGCCGTTTCTTAAGCGCGGCGCGGACGCGACGGTCGAAGACTATATCGAGGCCATCGAATATGTGGTCGATCTGATCGGTGAAGATCAGGTCGGCATTGGCACCGACTTCACGCAAGGCTACAGCACCGAGTTCTTCGACTGGATCACGCACGACAAGGGCCGTTATCGCCAGTTGACGAATTTCGGCAAGGTCGTGAATCCGGAAGGCATTCGCACCATCGGCGAGTTTCCGAACCTGACCGCCGCGATGGAGCGCGCCGGCTGGAGCGAGACGCGCATCAAAAAGATCATGGGCGAGAACTGGGTGCGGGTATTCGGCGAAGTGTGGAAGGTCTGACCGTCACCGTCATTCAGCAAACGACATCACCCTATAAAAAGCGGAGTTTCCACATGCAACCTCAACTGCCTATCGACGTCGATCCGAACACCGGCGTCTGGACGACCGACGCGCTGCCCATGCTCTACGTGCCGCGTCATTTCTTCACCAACAACCACACCGCGGTCGAGGAAGCCCTCGGCATCGACGCGTATGCCGAGATTCTCTACAAGGCAGGCTACAAGTCCGCGTATTTCTGGTGCGACAAGGAAGCGAAGCAGCACGGCATTGCCGGCATGGCCGTATTCGAGCATTACCTGAAGCGCCTGTCGCAGCGCGGCTGGGGCATCTTTACGATCAGCGAAGCCGATCCGTCCGCGTCGCATGCGCGTATCGAACTGCATCATTCGTCGTTCGTGCTCGCGCAACCGGGCAAGGTCGGCAAGCTCTGCTACATGTTCGCAGGCTGGTTCGCGGGCGCAATGGATTGGGTCAACGACACGGCGCCCGATGCTTCGCGCAAGGGGCCGCCGTCGAAATCGCGGGAAGCGCGCTGCGCGGCCGAAGGCCACGAGCATTGCGTGTTCGAAGTGTCGCCGCTCGCCGCATGACGCGCTGACCAGCACGCGTTATCACGCTCACGGCACAGCACTACCAGTCATATCATTCCGAGGTCGCAATGCGTTACCCGAACCTTTTCAAGCCTCTCACGCTGAACAAGCTGACCTTGCGCAACCGCATCGTCAGTACCGCGCATGCGGAGGTGTATGCGGAGCCGGGCGGCCTGCCTGGCGACCGTTATATCCGCTACTACGAAGAAAAGGCCAAGGGCGGTGTCGGCCTCGCGGTCTGCGGCGGTTCGAGCCCGGTGTCGATCGACAGTCCGCAAGGCTGGTGGAAGTCGGTGAATCTGTCGACTGACAAAATCATCGACCCGTTGTCCCGGCTCGCCGAAGCGATGCACGCGCACGGCGCGAAGATCATGATCCAGGCCACTCACATGGGCCGTCGCTCGGCGTTCCATGGGGAGCACTGGCCGCATCTGATGTCGCCCTCCGGCGTGCGGGAACCCGTGCATCGCGGCAATGCAAAGATCATCGAGGTGGAAGAGATCCGCCGCATCATCACGGACTTCGCGGCAGCCGCGAAACGCGTGAAGGACGCCGGCATGGACGGCGTGGAGATTTCGGCGGCGCACCAGCATCTGATCGATCAGTTCTGGAGCCCGCGCACCAACTTCCGTACCGACGAATGGGGCGGCTCGCTCGAAAACCGCCTGCGTTTCGGCGTGGAAGTACTAAAAGCGGTGCGCGAAGCGGTGGGACCCGACTTCTGCGTGGGCCTGCGCATGTGCGGCGACGAGTTCCATGAAGACGGTCTCGACCATGAACAGCTGAAGGAAATCGCGCAGGCAATGAGCGAGAGCGGCCTGATCGATTATCTGGGCGTGATCGGTTCGGGCGCGGACACGCACAACACGCTCGCCAACTGCATGCCGCCGATGGCGCTGCCACCCGAGCCTTTCGTGCATCTCGCAGCCGGCATCAAATCGGTCGTGAAGATTCCGGTCATGCATGCGCAAAGTATTCGCGATGCAGGCCAGGCCGAGCGTCTGCTCGCGAGCGGCATGGTCGATCTGGTCGGCATGACGCGCGCGCAGATTGCCGATCCGCATATGGTCATCAAGATTCGCGATGGCCGCGAAGACGAAATCAAGCAATGCGTGGGCGCGAATTATTGCATCGACCGCCAGTACAACGGGCTCGACGTGCTGTGTGTGCAGAATGCCGCGACGTCGCGCGAAGCGACCATGCCGCATGTCATCACGCGCACGAGCGGGCCGAAGCGCAAGGTCGTCGTGGTCGGCGCCGGCCCTGCGGGTCTCGAGGCCGCTCGTGTCGCGAAGTCGCGCGGTCATGACGTAGTGCTGTTCGAGAAGAACGACTACGTGGGCGGCCAGATTATGCTCGCGGCCAAAGCGCCGCAACGCGAGCAGATGGCGGGCATTGTCCGCTGGTTCGACATGGAGACGAAACGCCTTGGCGTGGACCGCCGTCTCGGTGTCGCCGCCGATGAGAAAACCATCATGGCGGAAAAGCCCGACATCATCGTGCTGGCTACGGGCGGCTCGTCGTTCACGTCGCAAGTCGCGGCGTGGGGCGTCGACGAAGGCCTTGCGGTGAGCTCGTGGGACGTGCTCTCGGGCAAGGTCGAACCGGGCAAGAACGTGCTCGTCTATGACGGCGTCAGCACGCATGCGGGCGCGGGCGTCGCGGATTTCATCTCCAGCCGCGGCTCGAATGTGGAAATCGTCACGCCCGACGTCAAGGTGGCCGACGACGTAGGCGGCACCACGTTCCCGATTTTCTACCGCCGTCTCTATGCGCAAGGCGTCATTCACACGCCGAACTACTGGCTCGACCGCGTGTACGAAGAAGACGGCAAGAAGATCGCCGTGATTCGCAACGAGTACACTGAGGAGCAGGAAGAGCGTGCGGTCGATCAGGTGGTGATCGAAAACGGCAGCACGCCGAACGACGAGCTGTACTGGAAGCTCAAGCCCGAGTCGGTGAATCGCGGTCAGGTGGACGTGCATAAGCTCTTTGCTTCGGAGCCGCAGCCGTCGCTGTCCGAGCCGCTCGGCAATGGCCGGTTCCTGCTGTTTCGCGTCGGCGATTGCATTTCCATGCACAACATTCACGGCGCGATCTACGACGCGCTGCGCCTTTGCAAGGACTTCTGACGATGAGCCCCGTGTCTGTCATCACCGTGTTGTTGTGGCTGTCGATGGCGGGTCTGGCGTTCGCGCTCGCGAAGCGCGCCGCGTACTGGCGCGAAGGTCGTGCGACGGCGGCAGGCGCATACGGCTGGACCAATCTGCTGTCCATTCCGAAGCGCTATTTCGTGGACCTGCACCACGTGGTTGCGCGCGACCCATACATTGCAAAAACTCACGTCGCGACAGCGGGCGGTGCGATCCTCGCGATGGCGCTCGTGGTCGTCAACTACGGTCTCGCCATCTACTCGCCGTGGCTCGACAAGCTGATCTTTCTCGCCGCGCTCGTCATGCTGGTCGGCGTGGTGTTCGTATGGCGCCGCCGGCATGGCGCGAAAGCGGTCCCAGCGCGGCTTTCGCGCGGGCCGTGGGATCATTTGCCGTTGCTGCTCGGCTCGTTCGCGCTCGGCCTCCTGCTGTTCGTCGCGCTGCCGGCGTCGGCAATGTCGGGTGCGCTCGCGATCATCGTCGCGCTGCTGATCGCAGCGGGCGCGTTCACGATGACGTTCGGCGCCGCGCGCGGCGGTCCGATGAAGCATGCGCTCGCGGGTCTTCTGCATCTCGCGTTTCATCCGCGTCAGGAGCGCTTTGCCGAGCGTAACGACAAGGACGTGGTGCCGCCGACTGCGCTCAAGGTGCCGCTTCTCGATGCGAAAGAATACGGCGTGGGCAAGCCGGTGGAATTTCGCTGGAACCAGTTGCTCAGTTTCGACGCATGCGTGCAATGCGGCAAATGCGAAGCGGCATGTCCCGCATTCGCAGCGGGCCAGCCGCTCAATCCGAAGAAGCTGATTCAGGATCTGGTGACGGGCATGGTGGGCGGCACGGATGCCGAATACGCGGGCAGCCCCACGCCGGGCATTCCGGTGGGCAAGCATGGCGGTGCGCCGCAAAAGCCCCTGATTTCCAGCCTGATCGAAGCAGAGACACTGTGGTCGTGCACGACGTGCCGCGCGTGCGTGCAGGAGTGCCCGATGCTGATCGAACATGTCGACGCAATCGTGGACATGCGCCGCAATCAGACGCTCGTGGAAGGCACGGTGCCCGGTAAGGGGCCGATCACGCTCGCGAATCTGCGCGAGACCGGCAGCTCGAATGGCTATGACATCGGCGCGCGTTACGACTGGGCCGTCGATCTGCAGGTGCAGGTGGCGCAGCCGGGCCGTCGGGTGGAGGTGCTGCTGATTGCGGGCGAAGGCGCGTTCGACATGCGCTATCAACGCACGCTGCGTGCGCTCGTCAAGGTGCTGAATCGCGCGGGTGTCGACTATGCCGTGCTGGGTGGTGTGGAAACGGATACCGGCGACACCGCCCGCCGCCTCGGCGACGAAGCCACCTTCCAGCAGCTTGCCCGCAAGTTGATCGGCACGCTTTCGCAGTACTCGTTCGGCAAGATCGTGACCGCGGATCCGCACGTGCTGCACAGTCTGCGCAACGAATACCGTGCGCTCGGCGGTTTTTACGAAGTGCAGCATCACACTGCGTTGATCGATGAACTCGTTGCGAGCGGCAAGCTGTCGCCGCGTGCGAGCGCGGCATACGCGGATCGCAAGATCACGTATCACGATCCATGCTATCTCGGCCGCTACAACGGCGAAACGGAGGCGCCGCGCCGCGTGCTGAAGAGTATCGGCATCAAGGTCGTCGAAATGGAGCGCAACGGCATGCGCGGACGTTGCTGCGGTGGTGGCGGCGGCGCACCGTTGACCGACATTCCGGGCAAGCGGCGCATTCCCGACATTCGTATCGACGACGCGCGCGGCATCGGTGCGGAGATCGTCGCCGTGGGTTGTCCGAATTGCACGGCGATGCTCGAAGGCGTGGTCGGTCCGCGTCCTGAAGTACTGGACGTCGCCGAACTGGTTGCAGCGGCGCTGGAGTAACGCGATGAACACCATTAAACGAATCGATCCGCGCCGGCCCTTTACGATTACGGCGGATGGCCTGAGACGCATCACGTTGGGCGTCGCCGGCGTGGCGGGTGCAATGGATTTTGCAGCGGCTGGCATGGCGCACCGTGAACAACCGAAGCCGCGCCGCACGATCGCGGCCTCGCAGCATGTGATGCTCGTGGCGGCCCACGCGGACCGCGGCGCGCTCGACGAGCATGCGCGCCAGACGCTCGCCGCGGCCGCATTGATTGCGGACGCAACGACCGAAGTCGTGCTGCTCGTGTTCGGTGAATTCACCGGCGACGCTGCCGCACTCGGCGCAGACAAGCTGATCGAGCTGCCCATGTTCGACCGGCGCAGATTCGCGCCGGTCGACGAACTCAATGCGCTGGCCGCGTGCGTCGCGGCGTACGCCCCGGTGCACGTATTCCTGCCGGACAACGCGACGGGCGACGGCGATCTGGGCCGCCGCTATGCCGCCGCGGCGAATGCGAGCGTCGCAACGCACGTGGTCGAGATCGACGCGTCGCACGTTGCGGCTTACGTGCGCGCCAACACCGCATTCGCTTCGCGCGCGCTGCCTGAAGTGATTTTGCTCGCGCCCAACGCGGTCGATCCGAAGTTGCCGTTCGTCGGCTCGGGCGAGCGCGTGGCGTGGCGCTTCGACGGCGAGTCCGCCCCCGCGGGCAAGGTGAGCCACGTGCGCGATCTAGGCATCGAGGAAATGGACGCGGCGCAACTCGCACTCGAAGAAGCGGATTTCATCGTCTCGGCCGGCAACGGCGTGAGCGACGTGCCCGCGTTCGAGCGTCTTGCGGCCACGCTGGGCGCGGCGATCGGCGCCAGCCGCGTGGCGGTGGACGACGGCAAATTCACGCGCGACAAGCAGATCGGCGCAACCGGCAAGACAGTCGAGGCGAGCGTGTATATCGCGTTCGGCATTTCCGGCGCAGTGCAGCATTTGCAGGGCATCAAGGATTGCCGTCATGTGATTGCGGTGAATCTGGACGCCAGCGCGCCGATTGCGAAGCGCGCGAACCTGACTGTGATCGCGGATGCACAGGAAACCATCGCGGCGCTGAACGACGCTGCTGCTGCGGCGCGTTCGGCGCGCGGCACGGGCGCCGCGTTACTCAACTCGAAGGCCGCTGCGGAAGGAGCGCTCGCATGAAAATCGCCGTACTCGTTTCCGTGGGGCGACATCCCGTGAGCGGAGTGGCGCGCTACAGCCGCAACGACGCCGCCGCGCTGACGCTGGCGCTCTCGCTCGCGAAGCAGCACAACGCGACGCTCGACGTGCTGCATGCCGGCGACCCGTCGAACCCCGCGTTGCAGGAATATCTCGCGCTTGGGGCGCGCTCGGTGGAAGTGCTCGCGCTGCCCGATGCCGGCGACGGGCAAGCGGACGCCTCGGCGCCGCTCGCCGCGCGTTTGCAGGGGTATGACCTCGTATTGACCGGCACACGCGCAGAAGGCGCGTTCGACAGCGGCATGCTGCCGTATCGCGTCGCGAATGCGCTGAACATTCCGCTTGTCGGCGCGGCCGTCGACGTCGCGTTGGAAAGCGGCAGTGCGCAGGTTCGGCAATTCATGCCGAAGGGTCTGCGCAGGCGCGTCGAGGTTCAATTGCCGGCGCTCGTCGCTGTTCACCCCATGGCCAATGCGACGCCGACCTATGCCTATGCACGGCTGCGCGAGGGCACGATCCGGCCGGTGACGATCAGCGCTAAAGGCGCGAACAGCGATGCTGCGGCACCTGCCTGGACGATTCGCCCGGCAAGCGCCAAACCGGTGCGACTCGCCGCCGCTGAAAAGCGCTCCGGCCATGCTCGCATGCTTTCGGCGACCACGACGGAAAGCCGCGGCGGCAGCGTCGTAATTGAAGGGAGTTCCGTCGAAAAAGCACAAGTGATTCTTGCCTATTTGCGCGAGCATCAACTCGTGGATTACTGATTCCCGGTTCAGGCGAACATGGCGCCAGGAGGGCCTGGCGCGGCGCCAGACGTGACACGCAACGGAGCACACAATGAAAGTTTCGGCAGACGTTCGCGCAATGATCGAACGCCGCAAAAAGGATTACACGCTGGAAGCGCCGTTCTATACGAGCGAGGAAATCTTCGCGCTCGACCTGGACGCCATCTTCCGCCGGCACTGGATTCAGGTCGCGGTGGAGCCGGACGTGCCGGAACCGGGCGACTACATTACGGTGGAAATCGGTCAGGATTCCATTCTGATCGTTCGCGACGACGACATGCAGGTGAGGGCCTTCCACAACGTGTGCCGCCATCGCGGCGCGCGTCTGTGCAATACGGACAAGGGCTCGCTCGGCAATATCGTCTGCCCGTATCACAGCTGGACGTATAACCTGAACGGCGACCTGATGTTCGCGGAGCATATGGGCGACCAGTTCGACCGTTGCAAGCACAGCCTGAAGAAGGTGCATGTGGAGAACCTGGCAGGCCTGATCTTCATTTGCCTCGCGGACAATCCGCCGGCGGACTTCCCCGTAATGCGCGCCGCGATGGAGCCGTATCTGCTGCCGCATGAACTGGCCAACTGCAAGATCGCGGCCTCGATCGACATTATTGAGGAAGGCAACTGGAAGCTGACGATGGAGAACAATCGCGAGTGCTATCACTGCGTCGCGAACCATCCTGAACTGACCATTTCGTTGTATGAATACGGCTTTGGTTATCAGCGCACGCCGGCCAACGAAGAGGGCATGGCGGCTTTCGAAGAGACCGTCGCGCGGCGCACTGCGCAATGGGAAGCGATGAAGCTGCCGTCGGCGGAAATCGAACGGCTCGCGGATCTCGTCACCGGTTTTCGGACCCAGCGTCTGCCGCTCGACCGCGATGGCGAGTCGCAAACGCTCGACGCAAAAGTCGCGTCGAAGAAACTGCTCGGCGGCTTCGAGCAGGCCGATCTCGGCGGCCTTTCGTTCTGGACGCAGCCGAACTCGTGGCATCACTTCATGAGCGATCACATTGTGAGCTTCTCGGTGATTCCGCTTTCGGCAGGCAAGACGCTCGTGCGTACGAAATGGCTCGTGCACAAGGACGCGCGCGAAGGCATCGACTACGACGTGAACAATCTCACGGCTGTCTGGCGCGCCACCAACGATCAGGACCGCGCGCTCGTCGAATACTCGCAGCGCGGCGCATCGAGCAGCGCGTATGAACCGGGCCCGTATTCGCCGTTCACGGAAGGTCTCGTCGAGAAGTTCTGCGAGTGGTATATCGGTCGCATCGCGGAGTACAGCAATGCACCGCAGACGCACGACGCCACGCCGGCCACACACGGCGAGAAAGTCGTGTCGTTCGTGCGCTGAGCGCAACAGCGCAATCAGGAGCGGGAGAAAACAATGATGCGCGATCAGGCGACGTTCCAGCCAGGCGGCGAGCCGGCTTCGAACCCTGCAACAAGCCGTGTGACGCAGCCGCACTTCTGGGACGCGCTGCCGGCGCGCTGGAACAGCGATACGGACGAGACGCTGGTGTGCTGCCACGTCCGTCAGGAAACGCACGACGTGAAGAGCTTTTTCTTTCGCGCGCCGAACGAACGGGCGTTCGTGTTCGAGCCGGGACAGTTCATCACGCTTGAACTCGATATCGACGGCGAGTCCATCAACCGCTGCTATACGATTTCGTCTCCGCCCACGCGGCCGCACACGATCTCCATCACGGTGAAGCGCGTGCCCGGCGGCAAGGTGTCGAACTGGCTGCACGACAATCTGCAAGTGGGCGGCGAGGTTCGCGTGCTCGGGCCGGCCGGCGAGTTCACGTGCGCTCGCCATCCCGCGCGCAAGTTTCTGTTTTTGTCGGCGGGTTCCGGCATTACGCCGCTCATGTCGATGAGCCGCGCGCACCATGAACTCGGCGAGGACAGCGACATTGTGTTCGTGCACAGCGCTCGCACGCCCGACGACATCATCTTTGCACGCGAGCTCGATCTGATCGCATCGAATCAGGCGCATTTCCGCACGGCGTTTGTGTGCGAGCGCCTCGGTACGCGCACAAACTGGCATGGCGTCACCGGTTTTCTGACCTTGCCCTTGCTGAAGCTCATTGCGCCGGACTTTCTCGAGCGTGAAATCTTTACCTGCGGCCCCGCGCCGTACATGCAGGCGGTGCGCAATCTGCTCGACGAAGGGGGTTTCGACCGTCGCCACTATCACGAGGAAAGCTTCTCGTTCGAGACGGTGAGCGAGGTCGCTGCGCAACTCACCACTGCTCACGTCGCGGAAGTCCTGCAGGCGGCGCCCGAACCGGTGCTCGAGGAAAGCTTCGTGCAGGCGCGGGAACAGGCGCCGGCTTTCGAGCCCGCTCCCGCGGCGCCAGAAACCGAAACGCGCTACAAGGTGAGCTTTACGAAGAGCAATCGGGAGATCGAGTGCGGCAGCGGCCAGCACGTCCTGGATGCGGCGAAGAAAGCGGGGGTACGTCTGCCCGCATCGTGCACTCAGGGGATGTGCGGAACCTGCAAAGTGAAGCTCGTATCCGGCGAAGTGGCGATGAAACACGCAGGCGGCATTCGTCAGCGGGAAATCGATCAGGGCATGGTGCTGCTTTGCTGCAGCAAACCGCTCTCCGATCTCGTCGTTGAAAAATGATCGGTGCAGGTCGCGCAAACACGGGTTGCAGCCAGTGCATGAGCCAGGTCGCGTGTGGACAATTGCATGTCGCAAAACAACGTTACCGGGCAATTCTGGCTGGCGATTCTAAATGCTCATTGGGTTGTTTGTGGAAGTGAACGGGAGAACGGCGATGAGACTGGTCAGAAAGATATTGGTGTTGAGCACCTTGAGTGCGGCACTGGCGGCAAGCAGCGTGAGCGTTTCAGCAGATACCAAGCCGACCATCAAGATCGGCTATGTGGAAGGCTGGGATGACAGCGTCGCGACGTCCAACGTTGCTGCGCGCGTAATCGAAAAGCGTCTTGGCTACCAGGTCCAACTGGTGCCGGTCGCGGCCGGCGTGATGTGGCAAGGTGTGGCCCGCGGCGACCTCGACGCGACGCTGTCCGCGTGGCTGCCGGTCACACACGGCGCGTACTGGAACAACTTCAAGGACAAGGTAGTCGACCTCGGCGCAAACTTTAACGACGCGAAGATCGGTCTGATCGTGCCGGACAATCTCGACGTGAAGACGGTCGGCGACCTGGAAGCGAAAAAGGCGGAATTCGGCTCGCGCATCGTCGGTATCGACGCCGGTGCAGGCGTCATGCAGAAGACCAGCGAAGCGATCAAGGCTTACGGCCTCGACTATAAGCTGATGCCGAGCTCGGGCAGCGCGATGACCGCGGAACTCGCGCGTTCGGAAGCGGCAAACAAGCCGATCATCGTGACCGGCTGGAAACCGCACTGGATGTTCGCCAAGTACAAGCTCAAGTTCCTCGATGACCCGAAGAAGGTGTTCGGCGAAGCTGAGCACGTCGACACGGTCGTGAATCCGGAACTGGAAAAGAAGGCGCCTCCGGTGGTTGCGTTCCTGAAGAAATTCCAGTGGAAGCCGGGCGAGATCGACAGCGTGATGCTCGCGACGCAAAACGGCGAAAAGCCGACCGCCGCGGCCGATGCGTGGATCGGTGCGCATAGCGATCGTGTGGATAGCTGGGTGAAGTAACCGGCCTCAGCCTGTACCGCAGCTGACGTGACGAAAACGCCGCTTTTTAAAGCGGCGTTTTTCTTTGTGGCCCTCGTCACACGCTGCGGTTATTGCAGCACAACGGTCCTGTCGCCGTTGATAAACACGCGCCGTTCGATAAACGCTTTCACCGCGCGAGCGAGCGTAATGCACTCGACGTCGCGGCCCGTCGCGAGCAGCCGCTCGGGGCTGTACGAATGATCGACGCGTTCGACCACCTGCTCGATGATCGGACCTTCGTCGAGATCGTCCGTCACGAAGTGTGCCGTGGCGCCGATCAACTTGACGCCGCGCGCATGGGCCTGGTGATAGGGTTTCGCGCCCTTGAAGCCGGGCAGGAACGAATGATGGATGTTGATGGCGCGCCCGGCGAGCGCGCGGCTCGTTTCACCGGAAAGAATCTGCATATAGCGCGCGAGAATCATCAACTCGGCGCCGGAAGTCTCGAACAGGTTGAGTAACCGCGCTTCCTGTTGCGGCTTGGTGTCGGCCGTAATGGGCAGATGATGGAACGGCAACCCATGCTGCTGAGCCAGCGGTTCGAGATCTCGATGATTCGAGCCAATGCCGACAATGTCCATTTTGAGCTCGCCCATGCGCCAGCGAAACAGCAAGTCGGCCAGACAGTGCTCCAGCTTCGACACCATGATCAGGACTTTGGGGCGCGTGCCCACGTCGTGCATCGCCCATGTCATACGAAAACGCTCGGCAATGGGCTCGAACTCGCGTTTGAGCGCCGCGACATGCAGCGTTTCCTTGCTGTCCACGCCATGAAAAACGCAGCGCACGAAAAAGCGTTCGCTCAGGTCGTCGTCGAAAACGGTGAGTTCGTCGATATAACAATGATGCCGGTCGAGAAAGCCGACAACGGCAGCGACCTGGCCCGCGGCGCTCGGACACGCAACGGTGAGAACCAGTTGATCAGGACGGGAATCGGCGGACATGCGCTCTCCACATAGACGATAGGCCCATGCCGCAGGGGCGCGGCATGCATCGTCGCAGTAGAGCAAATTGGCGCACCGCGCGGATAGAAGCGAATCGCCGTGGCAATGGAACGGGAGCGTCAGCGGGTCATTCCGCATCCAGCCCGCATTCGCCCAGCAGCCATTGACGAAAAGCCTCCACCGCCGGCGTGGCCGCGCGTTGGGTGACGAGCATATAGCCGCGCCCGGTCACGACGGGCGCATCGAACAGCTCGACAAGTTGCCCTGTGGCCAGCAATTCGTCGACGAGCGGCGCCCAGCCGAGCGCCACGCCCTGGCCCATGATCGCCGCATGTGCGACGAGCGTGAAGCTGTTGAACGTGATGCCGCGATGCGCGGCGGTCGCGACGAGGCCGTGCGCGGCGAACCAGTCGGCCCATGACAGCCAGCGTGCCGGTTGCGTCGGCTCCAGATGGAGTAGCGGCAGCGCGAGGAGTTCGGACGGTGACGTGAGGGGCGGATGCGCGGCAAAAAACGCGGGGCTGCATACCGGCGTCACATGTTCGGGAAAGAGCTTGATCACACTGCGGGCGTTCCAGTCGGCATGTTCGTCGCCGAATGCAATCGCCACGTCCGCCTGCTCGTGCGACGGATCGAACACGCTTTGTGACGTGATGATCCTGACGTCGACATCGGGCATCAGCGCCTTGAATTGCGAAAGGCGAGGCATGAGCCAATAAGTCGCGAAGCCGAAGTCGGTGGACAGCGTGAGCGTTTGCGGCGTGCGGCGCGCGCGGATGCCGGCAGTGGCGCTGCGGATGGTGTCGAGCGCATGACGTACCGCTTCGAAGAGCCGCTCGCCGTCTTCCGTGAGTGTCACGCCGCGATGACCTCGCTCGAACAGCGGCGCGCCGAGGGTTTCTTCCAGTTGCACAATGCGCTGGCTCACCGCGGGTTGCGTCGAGCCGAGTTCGCGTGCGGCCGCCGTGAAGCTCGCCAGACGCGCAGCGGATTCGAACATCGTCAAGGCCTGCATTGGCGGCAAACGGTCCTGCCTCGACATAACGCCCCCTTATAGACACATAACGAATTGCCGTCTTCACAGCGCCGAATTGACCGGCAATAGTGATGTTCATGCCGGTCTCACTACACCGGCACGAGTACTTGCACAGACATTCATGATTTTATTCGAGGCGCGCTCCAATGCTTGACAGCAAAAAGAATATTCTCATTCTGATGGCCGACCAGATGACGCCGTTTGCGCTCGCCGCGTACGGACACCCGCTCACGAGAACGCCGAACCTCGACCGGTTCGCGAAGCAGGGCGTCGTGTTCGATTCCGCCTATTGTGCGAGCCCGCTCTGTGCACCCTCGCGCTTTTCGTTTCTCTCGGGCAAGCTGCCTTCCGCAATAGGCGCCTATGACAATGCAGCGGAATTTCCGTCGCAGACGCTGACGTTCGCGCATTACCTGCGCGCGGAAGGATACCGCACGATCCTCTCAGGCAAGATGCATTTCTGCGGCGCCGATCAGTTGCACGGTTTCGAAGAACGCCTCACCACCGACATCTACCCCGCCGATTTCGGCTGGACGCCGGACTGGGACGATTTCGAAACGCGGCCCACGTGGTACCACAACATGAGCTCCGTCATCGATGCGGGCCCGTGCGTGCGCACCAACCAGCTCGATTTCGACGATGAAGTCACCTTCACCACGCGTCAGAAGCTTTTCGACATTGCACGTGAACGCCATGTCGGCAAAGACGCGCGGCCGTTCTGCCTCGTCGCCTCGTTGACGCATCCGCACGACCCGTACGCCATTCCGCAGAAGTACTGGGATATGTACCGGGACGAAGATATCGACATGCCCGCGCATCGCGATTCATTCGACGAAGCCGATCCCCATTCGAAGCGTTTGCGCCATGTTTGCGAAACCGATCGCACGCCGCCCACCGAGCAGCAGATCCGCAATGCACGCCGCGCCTATTACGGCGCCATTTCCTATGTCGACGATCAGTTCGGTGCGATTCTTCAGGCGCTCGAAGAGGCAGGGTTGGCGAAAGATACGATTATCGTGGTCACTTCCGATCACGGTGAAATGCTGGGCGAGCGAGGGCTCTGGTACAAGATGACCTTCTTCGAAGGCGGTTGCCGCGTGCCGCTGATCGTGCATGCGCCGCAGCAATTCGACGCGCACCGCGTGCAGGCTTCCGTATCGCATCTCGACGTGCTGCCCACGCTGGTTGAACTGGCGCGCGGCGATCAGCCGGCGGCGTGGCCCGACTCGCTGGACGGGCACAGCCTTCTGCCGCATCTCCAGGGGGCACGGGGAGGTCATGACGAAGCGATCGGCGAGTACCTCGCTGAAGGTGCTATTGCACCGATCGTGATGCTGCGGCGCGGGCGTTTCAAGTTCATTCATACCCCGGCCGATCCCGACCAACTGTACGACGTGAAAGCCGATCCCCTCGAGCGCGTGAACCTCGCATTCAAAACCGAATACGCGGCCGAAGCGGAGGCCTTTCGCAAAGAGATCGCCGCCCGCTGGGATCTCGCCGCACTGCAAAACGAAGTACTCCGAAGCCAGCGCCGCCGCCGCTTCCATTTTGCGGCGACCACGCAAGGTACGGTTGCTTCATGGGACTGGCAGCCGCTCGTCGATGCAAGTCAGCGTTATATGCGCAATCACATCGACCTCGATACGCTCGAGGCCATGGCGCGCTTTCCCGCTGTACCCCACTGAATGCTCCTTGCAGCACGACGCCCTCTACACGCTAACGATTCACCCACCCACAGGAAGCCGCGATGATGAACAAGCTATTCAAACAGGCCCTATCCGGCGTTGCGCTGCTTTGCGCGGCGGCGAGCTTTGCGTCGGCCGCCGAGCCGCAATCGTGCATGCAGGTCAATATGGCCGGGCCGGGCTGGACAGACATCGACGCAACCAATGCGATGACCGGCGTCGTGCTCAAGGCGCTCGGCTATAAGCAGAAGGTCGCGAACCTGTCGGTGCCCATTACGTATCAGGGCCTGAAAAAAGGGCAAATCGATGTGTTTCTCGGCAACTGGATGCCCGCGCAGGCGCCGCTCGTCAAACCCTTCGAAGAAGAAAAGTCGATCGTAGTGGTGCATCCGAACCTCAGTAACGCGAAGTTCACGCTCGCAGTGCCCGACTATGTCGCGGCTGCAGGCGTCCACTCGTTCGCCGACCTCGCGAAGAATGCGGACAAGTTCGACAGCAAGATTTACGGCATCGAGCCGGGCGCGCCGGCCAACCAGAACATCAAGAAGATGGTGGACGACAAGGCGTTCGGGCTCGACAGCTGGAAGGTCGTGGAATCGAGCGAGACAGGCATGCTGACCCAGGTGGAGCGTGCGGTGCGCGAGAAGAAGTGGATCGTGTTCCTTGCGTGGGAACCGCATGTGATGAACACGAAATTCAAACTGACGTATCTGGACGGCGGTGACAAGTACTTCGGTCCCAACTATGGCGGCGCCACGGTCAACACGGTCGCGCGCACCGGCTATGCGGAGCAGTGCCCGAACGTGGATCGCCTTTTCCGGCAGCTGACGTTCAACGTCGACCTGGAAAATGGCGTAATTACCGAAGTACTCGAGAAGAAGACGAATGTCGACGTAGCAGCCACCGAAGCGCTCAGGCGGCGTCCGGATCTGCTCAAATCGTGGCTTGACGGCGTGAGCACCGCGAACGGCGGCAACGGCTTGCAAGCCGTTCAGACCGCGCTCGGCATGAAATAACAGAGGCAATGGCAAGGGCGAGGTCGCGAGGCGACAGATTCATGTCGCATCCAATCGATTCGCCGTAAATCTGGACTCGTATTCTTGACTCGTCGATGCCGGCCTGGCGGAATTTCATGCTGAACAAATAGCAGCCGGGCCACATCGACCGGTCTCAGCCGGTTTCGAACTGCCCATCACGCGAGAAATGCTGCGCACCTCGAAGCGCACAGCAGGGATCGCTTTATCCAACGAATTGCGCAGGCATAGAGCAGGGGAGAATTAGATGAAGAAGAGAAATGCCGTCAGTCTTTCGGGACTCGCTATTGCAGCAAGCGCCGCATGCGCGCCCACGGCTGTCCACGCACAAAGCAGCGTCACGCTGTATGGCATTCTGGACGCCGGCATTACGTACGTGAACAACGCCGGCGGGTCCCATCAGGTCAAGTTCGACGACGGCATTTCATACGGCAACCGCATCGGCTTCAAGGGCACCGAGGACCTCGGCGGCGGCTTGCAGGCGGTATTCGTGCTGGAATCGGGCTTTCATGTGGGCAATGGTCAACTCGGGTTCGGCGGTGCGGAGTTCGGGCGCCAGGCATATGTCGGATTGAAGAACAGCTGGGGTACGCTGTCGTTCGGTAATCAGCTCGACATGACGGAAGAATTCGCCTACCTGTACAACATTTCTGCGTGGGCGAGCGGCTACGCGATCCACCAGGGCGACTTCGACCGGATGAACGGCGACCGCCTGCCCAATTCCATCAAGTTCCTCTCCAACGACATCTCCGGCTTTTCTTTCGGCGGCATGTACTCGTTCGGCAATACGGCGGGCGACTTCCATCAGAAGAGCGCGTGGAGCGTGGGGGCGCGCTACGAGCACGGCCCCTTCAACATGGGCGCCGCCTATACGCAGTTGAACAACCCGTTCGGCATTTACGCATTCGATCCGTATGCGATGATCGGCACGCGTACATTCCTCGGCAGGCCAACTGTTTCCGTCGATCCTGCAACCGGGGCGGTTACCGATCTGTACAGCTCCGCTTCGTTCCCTGTCGACAAGCAAGGTGCGTTTGCTGTCGGCGCCGCCTACACGATCGGCAACGTGATGCTGAGCGGCAACTTCACTTACACGACGATCAAGGGCCTCGGCCAAACCTCGCATATGCAGGTATACGAAGGTGGTGCTTCGTACACCTTCACTCCGGCGTTGATGCTCTACGGCGGTTATCAGCACACGCGATTTGAAGGCAACCACTGGAATCAGGGCTCGCTCGGGCTCCACTACCTGCTGTCCAAACGCACCGACGTGTATATTTCCGGCGATTATCTGCGCGCTTCGGATGGCGTGAATGCGGTGATCGGCTATAGCTTTACGCCGTCGTCGACCAGCACGCAAGCCGACGTGCGCATCGGCATGCGTCACTCCTTCTGACGCGGCACAGGCGGATTTCCAAACAGCGGGAATCCGCCTGCGTGAGGAGTCTGCGCGGTGCGTCCGCGCTCTCCGAATAGGTCGCTTCCTCTTTACCTCCGCTTTACACTCCCTCCTGCACATGAGTTGCGCCTGCCTGCGATGCGCCGTCGTCGCAGGTTCGAGCGCCGTATTCCGTGTCTTTTTCCATAGCGCCGGCAACTGTCGGTTGCAACAGATAGTTGACCTTGATCAAGCGAAGGCCCGGGCGTGCGTTTGTTCAGTCACAACGAGCCGCTATTCTGACTGTCAGGCGCATGGGCTGCACGCCCCGCATGGATCGTGCCGGCTCGTAAGCTGTGTGCCGTTCCCGCGCCATTCGACCAGGTGGACGTCATGAACATTCGCTTTCCTGATCAGCGCCCGGCGCATTGCGGGCCTGACCTCGCCGTCGCGTTTGCGGCGGAGGCGGGCAGCATACGCGTCTTTCGCCCATGAACGCCTGTCAGGAAACCGCCGAACCGGCCGCACACGCGTTACCCGGCCTCGTGCAGGGACCGCACGGCGAGCCGTCCGCGCTGCTGCGGCTCGCGCTCGGGCGTGGGCCGGTGCGCACGGCCGTGGTTCATCCCTGCGACAGTCCGAGCCTCGCCGCGGTGAGTGCGGCTTTCCGGGGCGGCCTGATCGATCCGGTCATCGTCGCGCCGCGCGACAGGCTGCGCCCGCTTGCGTCGGCGGCGGGCATCCAGTTGAATGGCATTGAAATCGTCGATGTGCCGCATAGTCATGCCGCCGCCGCACGCGCCGTGGAACTCGCGGCCCACGGCGAAGTGCAGGTGTTGATGAAAGGCAGCCTGCATACGGACGAACTGATGGCCGCCGTCGTACCGCCGGAGTCGGGTTTGCGAACGGGCAAACGCATATCGCACTGTTTTCTGATGCAACTGCCCTCGTATGCGCGTCCGTTCATCATAACGGATGCCGCGATCAACGTTGCACCCGATCTCGAACAGAAGTGTGGGATCGTGCAGAACGCGATCGACCTCGGGCACGCGCTCGGTCTCGCGCTTCCGCGCGTGGCGATTCTCGGCGCGGTCGAAACCGTCAATCCGCACATGCGTTCGACGCTCGATGCCGCCGCGCTCTCGAAGATGGCCGACCGCGGGCAGTTGATCGGCGCGCTCGTCGATGGCCCGCTTGCGTTTGACAACGCCATTTCCGTGAGGGCCGCGCGGCTCAAAGGCATCGCATCGCCCGTCGCCGGACGGGCCGACATTCTGGTCGTGCCCGATCTGGAGGCCGGCAATATGCTCGTCAAGCAGCTTGAATTCCTGAGCGGCGCGGCGAGTGCCGGCATCGTGATGGGTGCGAGGGTGCCGATCGTGTTGACGAGCCGTGCTGACAGCGTGTCTGCACGCATCGCTTCATGCGCGCTGGCCGCGGTGCTGGCGATCAGACCCGTCGGCAGTGGTCATACTAAGGAAAACGTATGAGCTTGACGATGGTGGTCATGGGTGACAGCATCGTTTGACGCTTATCCGCCGCGATATTGCTGCTCCCGCCAATTCGGTATGAGGTTCAAATCGCCTGCCAACCAGCATTCACAAGGGGAAGATCATGGCCGCTAAACGCGTTGCTTTTGTTACCGGCGGGATGGGCGGTCTTGGTGCCGCCATCAGCCGGCGCCTTCACGATGCAGGCATGGTCGTGGCGATGTCGCATTCCGAACGCAACGATCATGTCGCCACCTGGCTGACGAGAGAGCGCGAGGCAGGGCGTCATTTCCTCGCCTTCGAAGCCGACGTATCCAGCTTCGATTCGTGTGCCCACTGCGCGGAGCGCCTGCTTGCCGAATTCGGCGCGGTGGATGTTCTCATCAACAATGCGGGCATTACGCGCGATGCGAGCTTCGCGAAGATGACCAAGGAGGACTGGGACACGGTGCTGCGCACCGATCTCGATTCCATGTTCAACATGACGAAGCCGCTCTTGCCCGCAATGGTGAAGCAGCGTTTCGGACGCATCGTCAATGTGAGTTCGGTGAATGGGGCGCGCGGCGCCTTCGGGCAGACCAATTACGCCGCGGCTAAGGCGGGTATTCACGGTTTTACGATGTCGCTTGCGCTGGAGACAGCGCGACATGGCGTGACGGTCAACACGGTCTCGCCTGGCTACCTCGCCACGGCAATGACGGCAGCCGTGCCACAGGAGGTGATGGAGACAAAGATTCTCCCCCAGATTCCCGTTGGGCGTCTCGGTGAACCGGACGAGGTCGCGGCTCTCGTGGCTTTCCTCTGTTCGGACGACGCGGGATTTGTCACCGGCGCCGACTTCGCCATTAACGGCGGCATGCATATGCGGTGAGCACGCATGAGAAGAAAGTCGCGATCTGCCGCAATCCGAGGACAATATATAATAAAGTGAAATGTTAAGTCCGAACGGCAGGACGCTGGATGAAGAAAAAGACCATTTCATTCGACCTTGCGGCGATGCAAGCGTCGGCGGACAGGGCGTGTGCACTGCTGAAGGTGCTGGCAAATCCCGACCGGCTCATGCTGATGTGCCAGTTGTCGCACGGCGAACACTCCGTCAGTGACCTGGAGAATGAGTTGAGCATTCGCCAGCCCACCCTGTCGCAGCAGCTCGGCGTACTGCGCGACAACGAGCTCGTCAAAACGCGGCGCGAAGGAAAGAGCATTTTCTATTCGCTCGCGAGTCACGAGGCAATGGCCGTCATGGCGGTTCTGTACGACCAATTTTGCAGATGACGCCTGACGGACGGGCGCGACTTCCAAAACTTCCCCAACTGGGCTTCCCAACTGACTTGCATGTTAGACATGACGTCGTGGATCGAGCAGGGCAGCCAGTTCAAAAAGCTGGGCCAGCGCGGGAACGCGTAGCAACAGCAGCAGCGCTATCGCAGTGGTCCCGAGCACGATCCAAAGATAGCGATTGCGCAGCGGTGTACGGGTGCGCCGCCGTGGCATGGCTAACATGCGGATCACGAAAATCAGCGCAACGTTGCCCACGACGAGCGCCACGAAGGCGAGCGTTCGGGCAAACAGATGCTGATGACCATGAGTTAGCAAACCTATATAAAGGCCGAGTACCAGCACGCCAAAGAGCGCGCCCGCTGCCGCGCCGTTGGCGAGGGCACGATTCGACAGCAGACGCGCGCCGGCGCGGCGCGGCGGAACCTGCATCAGATCCTTGCGTTCCGGTTCGTTCTCGAACACGACTGAACAGACCGGATCAATGATCAGCTGCAGAAACACGATGTGGACCGGCGCAAGCATCGGCGGCAAGCCGGCTACGACGGGAACCAGCGTCGCCGCGATCATGGGAATATGCACGGCCACGGTATAGCTGATTGCCTGCACGAGGTTGGCGTAGATGCGCCTTCCCATCCGGATCGCCAACACGATAGGCGCGAAGTCGTCGCGCAACAGCACGAGGGACGCGACCTCACGCGCCACTTCCGCGCCGCGCAGCCCCATTGCAATGCCGATATGCGCGGCTTTCAGTGCAGGCGCGTCATTTACGCCGTCGCCGGTCATCGCAACAACGTGGCCGCTGTCACGCAGCGCCTGCACGAGCCGAAGCTTCTGTTCGGGTCTGACGCGGGCGAACACGTCGACGCTCTGCACGGCCTCATGGAGTTGCTCGTCGTTCATCGCCGCGAGGTCGTGACCGGCCATGATATGCCCGTCGCCGATGCCGACTTCGGCTGCAATAGCGCATGCCGTGGACGGATAGTCGCCGGTAATCATGACCACGCGGATGCCGGCCGCCTTGCATTGCGCGACCGCGCCGGCGACTTCCGGCCGGACCGGATCGAGAAGACCGACCAGCCCCACGAACGAAAACTCGAAGTCGTGCTGCTTTTCCGGCCAGTCAGCATGCGAGTGGCGCGCCTTCGCGACGCCCAGTACGCGCAGCCCACTGGATGCCATTTCGGCAGCCTGATCGAGGATGCGTCGCGTTTGCTGCCCGCTCAGATGACACAAGCTGCAAACCGCCTCGGGCGCACCTTTGCATGCCACGGCGTGATGGTCGAGTTCCGGCGTGCGCCACGCGTGGGACATGGCCGGCAGTTCGGGCGTCAGCGCGTATTCATGAACGAGAGACCAGTCCGTGTGAAGACGCCCGGTGCCGGCCAGGCCGACCCGGCCAGCTTCGTGAAACGCGAGTTCCATCGGATCTACCGGCTCGATTTCGCTCGCGAGCACGAGATATTCGATGAGTTCGTGATACGTCTCGTCGATGCTCTGCGTAGCAGGGTCGACGGTCTGCAGCTTTCCGCGGGCAAACAGCACGCGAACCGACATGCGGTTCTGCGTCAGCGTGCCTGTCTTATCGACACATAACACCGAGGTCTGCCCAAGGGTCTCGATCGCGCTCATGCGTCGCGTCAACACCCCTTCATCGGCGATGCGGCGTGCGCCCAACGCCATGAACACGGTCAGGATGACAGGGATTTCTTCGGGAAGAATGCCCATGGCCAGCGTGATGCCGGCAAGCACGCCCGGAATCCATTCTCCGGACCGCCAACGATAAGCCGCCACAAGAAACAGGCATAACGCGATTGCGGCTAATGCGAATCGATTGATGAAGCGCCTTGTTTCCAGTTGCAATGGCGAGCGCGCCTCGGATATGCCGCTCAGCGACTTGCCTATGCGGCCGAGCGTCGTATCGGAGCCTGTCGCGGTCACCACCATGCGCCCCTGGCCCTGAACCACCATCGAGCCGAAGAACAGCATGGAGCGTGGGACATCCGCGTCTTCGAGGCCGTCTCGTGCGGCGGCTTTGCTCACCGCTACCGATTCGCCGGTGAGCAAAGACTCGTCTACGCTGAGCTCATGCGCTTCGGTCACGGCGCCGTCAGCGGGCACCCGTGCACCTTCGTCGACGAAAACCACGTCGCCCGGTACCAGCTCCGCTGCGCAGACGAGCTGCTGTCGTCCGTCTCGAAGCACCTGCGCGCGCGGTGCGGAAAGTTCGCGAAGCGAGTCGAGGACCCGCGCGGTGCGATGACTTTGCACTACCGTAAGTAGAACGATGGCCATGACGAACGCGAGCAATGTCAGCGCTTGCGTCGCGTCGCCGATCAGAAAGTAGACGGCGCTCGCCGCAAGCAGCAAAAGAAACATCGGTTCGGCGAGCACCTCGCGCAGCGTGCACCACCACGTGCGCCTTGGCGTCGAGTCGACGATGTTTCGACCGAAGCGCGCCCGCAGCGTTTCTACTTCTGTATTCGTCAGACCAGACGGAGACCGACTGCTTGCCTGTAGCGCAGGGGAAGTCGGCTCAGCGTTGTGCTGCACGGGCTCAACAAAGAGGGCCACTGGTTGGGTTGGCATGGAGTTGCTACCTGATCTCATCGCGCCTGAGCTCACTCAGCGCACCGACCTGCGCGCCGGCAAATACGCGCAAGACGAACACGAGTGCGACGCGGAGTGTGCTGAACATGAGGAGCCTCCTATCGAACGATCGGCGATTCGCGCGAGCAAAGCACATGCGCTGACGATTTTCAGAATGACGCGCGGACGGCATGCGGGCGTTGATTTGTATCAAGCGGCTCACTTTCCAGTGGCATAGCCTGAAGTCAGCTTGAGGTCAACGAGGCATCGTGGCGCTGCGTCCGCAGGAAGCGGCGATCGACAATCAGGAGGCGGACAATGAAACAACGGCTTCGGCGACGACTGAGCATTGCGGCGGCGCTATTGATCTTTTCGTCGTCCGCTGCGTTGGCTGGTGACCTGACGTCGATCGAGACGCACAGCCAGCGTTACGGGAACCATATCGCCATTTCCGCATTCGACGATCCTCTCGTGAAAGGCGTGACCTGCTATGTCACGGAGTCGCATTCGGATCGCGCTTTTGGCAGCGGAAGAATACCGCACGCGGCGGATTTCACGGCGTCGTGTCATCAGACAGGTAATCTCGAAGTCGCGGCCGCGGTTCCGGCACAGGCAAAAGTGTTTACGGTCCAGCAGAACGCGATTTTCGATTCGCTTCATATATTCCGCGTGATTGACGCTGAGCGGCATGCGCTCGTGTACTTTACCTACTCAGAAGACGAGACCGCGGGCGACTTGCCCGGCCGGCTCGATGTGATCCGCTTACCGGCGAGCCTGCGGATGCCGACACGATAGCGCTTGGGAGGCACGTCACTGTACCGGCAAATAGGTCGAATAAGCGGACCACCCGGCAATCGCGGCGAAAAATCGTACCACAATCAATATATAATTAAATATAATGTTAGAGTGCACGCGACAGATTGCGCGCTGCGAAGTAACCAGCCGGTTTGACAGCCAATAAACACGCTGCATGACCCGTTCAGTGGCCTAAACATAGGGCGAAAGCATGTCGATCGATCTCGCGCACTTCACACCTGGGCTGTCTTTAGCGGGCGGCCTGCTGATCGGCGCCGCGGCCGCGACACTCGTGTTTTTCAACGGACGCATCGCGGGTATCAGCGGCATTCTGGGCGGATTGCTTGGGAGTACGCAGAAAGACGCGGCGTGGCGCGTCGCATTTCTTGCGGGTCTCGTGGGAGCGCCTGCATTGGCGGCCCTGCTGGGCGAGCCGATTGCGCCCGACATTCAGACAGGGTGGGGCGGCGTACTCGTCGCCGGTTTTCTGGTCGGCATCGGCACGCGTTATGCGAGCGGTTGCACGAGCGGCCACGGGGTGTGCGGCATTTCGCGTGGCTCGGTTCGTTCGCTGGTTGCGACGGCAACTTTTATGGGGAGCGGCTTTCTGACCGTGTTCGTCGCGAGGCACCTGCTGGGAGGCTGAGGTGGCTTTACTGACTGCGTTGCTTTCCGGGCTTTTGTTTGGCGTGGGCCTGATGGTCTCCGGCATGGCTAATCCGGCGAAGGTGCTCGGATTTCTTGACCTCGCGGGGCGCTGGGATCCCTCTCTTGCATTCGTGATGATCGGTGCGATAGCAGTGGGTTCCATCGCGTTCCTGTTTGCAAGGCGCCGCAAGCAATCGCTGCTCGGTCTTGCCATGCGGATTCCGGCTCATACAGGTGTGACATTGAGACTCGTGCTGGGTAGCGCGGTGTTCGGTGTGGGCTGGGGCCTTGCTGGATTCTGCCCGGGCCCCGCGCTGGTCGCGTTGGGCGCCGGCGTTCCGAAAGCATGGGTCTTCGTCGCAGCGATGTTGGCCGGCATGGCCGTGTTCGAACTGCTGGAGCGCGCGAAATTCGGTCGGCAGCGGGCCTGAGTTGGCCGGTGCGCGGCGGAAGAGGGGGCGTCGCACCAGTTGAGTCTCGCCTGCCAAGGGGCTTCTGGTTGCCGTGAGCGGCGCCTGATCGACGCTTATTGCGCCTGTTGCTTGTTGCGCCCCTCAAACTTCATTGCGATGCGCAACATCGAGCGCCGCATCCGGCTCAGTCCGCATCGCGCTTATGTGTTCGACAGAATCCCAGAACTCGCACAATAGAGGACAAACGGCGCTGCGCCACCGAAGTCCTGTGAAAAGATCGTAATGGTCGCATTGGTTTACCGTCACCTGCCGCTGCTGCGGCGCGTCAGCGGCATGGCACAGCGCGTGCGCGCAATGGGTCTGTCCGGCGCCCGTGATATGGTCGCGATCGCCTTCGATCGTGCAAAGCGGAACATGCTTCAACGCAGCTGTATCGACATGCCGTCCGCCAATCGACCACACCCCGCGTGCCAGCAGGTGATGCTTGAAGACTACGCGAAGCATGTCCAGAAAGTAGCACTCGCTCATGTCGAGGACAGCGGCGTATTCATTCAGCGAACGCAGCGCCGCTTGTGCGCCGCACGAATCGCCGGCAAGCCAGTTAGACCAGTAACGCGCCTCTAATTCCAACTGGCGCGAGGGATGTGCGGCCAATAGCGCGGCTTGCTGGAGATAGCCAGGATAAACGCGGCGCCCCATGCCACGATAAGGCGGGGGCACTTTGTCGATAGTCGTGTCGCTAAACCAGCGCAGCGTATGCGAATGTGCGAAGCGATCCATGGAAGTGGCATGCCGGCGCGTGTCGATCGGGCCGCCGAGCAGCGCGATGCTTGCGAGGCAGCCACCTTTGCTGGCGGCGAGCAGACTGGCGGCGGCAAGCGCGGGTATGCAGCCCTGACACACGGCCACGACATGCGCCGGCATCCCGGCAGCCGCGACCTGCAGAATAAAACGCTCAACCGCATTGACGTAATCCGCCAATGCAAGCGGGCCCGCTTCCAGCGGCACATCGCGCGCGTCGGCCCAATCCGTAATGTAGACGGCAGGGCGAGTTTCGAGCAGCGCCTCGACGGTTTCCCGCAGCATGACCGCATGGTGACCGGCAAGCGGCGCACACAGCAAAACCGGTGCGCTACGCGCTTTCGCGCGGCGCGCGCTGGTCCTCGTGAATCGGCGGAGTGTGCCGACGGGCGTTTCGTCGACGACGTCTTCTTCAACGGGAATCCGCCGGCCATTGCATTGCACCGCAGCGATGGCAAATGGTGGAGCCGTTGCGAACGCACAGGTTGAACGGCTCAGCCAGTCGCGAGCGGCATGAGGGAGAGAAGGCACCCATGCCGGCCCCGCCCACCCGCAGACATTCAGCGCATTATCGGCAAATGCGTTGGCAAGCCGCCGCTGTGTATCCAGAAGGCTGTACCACATGAGCGTCTCTTCAGATCTGTGCGCGAACGTTGACGTTCGCGGATGTGCGATGTGCCGACGCGGCAGGCCGCGCCATGCGTCGAGGATTGCAACGGGCGGACAGCGCTGCATTAGCTCCGCTGCGCATTCAAGTGTAGTCAATGCGGCAGTGGAGGGCCTGAGTAAATGCCCTCGCCAGCATGGCCGACTTGATGCGCGTTAACCGTGCACAGGTCACTCGAATGCCGGAAAGCAGGGCCTTACAGGCAGCATTTTCTAGTGGCGATATGCAGTGAAGTTGACGAAAGTCAGTCGACCGAGCCATTCAGGCGATATCTTTTGGACTGTTGATTAATGAGGGCAGGAGACGGATATGCGACCGCGGCGGGAAGCGGGCTCTGGCTGCGTCACGCGCCTTCACGGCTATCTGCTTGGGGTTATCGTCTGGACTGTCACGCTACTCTTTGTCGCGAGTTTGCCGGGTGGCTGCTCCGCATATAGCGCGCCGCCGGACGATGCCGAAGTCGACGCGGCACTGCGCAATGTACTCGACCAGTACGAGACGCGTGGCAAACTCGTGCGCGAACTGATTGCGCTGGCGCAACCGCTCGCAGGTGACAACGGCACGTTTGTCGGCGCCGTGACGGTCGCGCAGGCCGACCTCGCCTGTATCCGGCTGGATCCGCGAGCGCTGGCGGAGCAGGTGCCATTCGAGCGGTTCGAGGTGGCGGAGCGGCAGCTTGGCGATGCGATATCGCGGCTGTTGATTGAGCTCGGCAATGATCGGCGGATTGGGCAAGACGCACGTTTCGACGCGCTGCGCACGCAACTGGGCGCGGTCGAAAGGCGTGCCGCGATAACGCGGGAGGCGTACGACAAGACCGTCGATCGTTATAACGCGAGCCTCGACGCGCTGCCGGATGCAACGACGCATAGGCCGGCGCTGCGTCCACGACCGACGTTTCGCGTGGTCGCGGAAACGGCGAATCGGCAGGTGTGAACGGCATGTGACTGCGGGACGATTGCAGACCAATTGCGGACATTTGCTGCATTAATAAACGAAACGCGGCAACGGTTGCGAGGAACGACTTATGTATCAAAAGATCGTCGTGGCGCTCGACGGCAGCGAGTCGTCCAGAAACGCGCTGCATGAGGCGCTCGAACTCGCGCAACTCACGAAAGGGCGGATTCACGCGATTTATATCGTGGATCCGTGGAGTATGTCCCCTTATTCAGGCTATGTGGATCCCGAGCAGCTTCGCGCCGTGCTGCGCGAAGACGGGCGCATGGCTCTCGAAGGGGCACGAGAGGCGATGGCGAATCGCGGTGTGTCTGGCGACTCCGAGATGGAGGAGACGCAGGACCCGGCAGACGATGTACCTCGCTGCCTTGCCCGTTGCGTGCACCGCCAGAGTGCGGACCTCGTCGTCATGGGGACGCAAGGCCGGCGCGGTATCGGACGATGGCTGCTGGGCAGCGTGGCAGAAACGTTCGTGCGCGGCGCGGAGGTGCCGGTCCTTCTGGTGAGGTGTGTGCGTGAAGTGGAGCAACGGCCTCGCCAGGCTCGATTCAAGGCTGATTCGTTATCCTGACAGTAGCGGGGCGCACGCGTTCAACGCTTTGCCGTATGGCGGCGAGTGTCGGGCGGCTGATCGTTCACGGTGCGGCGGCAGGTCAGCTTTCGATGCTCGATCAGCATTTTCCAGTCGAGCTTCATCAGAAGGTACACGACACACAGAAGCGCGAGCTGTGAGACGATGAAGTAGCCGCTGAGATACCCGCCTTCAAGCGGGGGTTCGAGATCCAGATAAGATGAAGCGAAGCGCCCAAGGTGAGCCCAAAGTGAATAGCTGATCGTTCGACCGGCGAAGAACGCGGTGCCGATGACACCAAGCGGGAGCCCGGATAATCCATAAGCGATAAAAAGGTAGTTCGACGGAAACGGACTCAACGCGTAAACAAAGAACGCACCCGCTGTCAGCTTTTTGCGCTTCTTCAGCCATGCTTCAACGACTTCGATATTCTGGCGGTCGGAAGCGCGCATGAGACGACCTCGTACGAGCGAGCGGGCAAACGTCGCGAGTATCAGCCGTCCGATGGTGGCCGCGCTGGCGGCAACGACGGCAAAAACGAATGGATTGCCTTCGGGAATATTGAAGCCGACCCACGACATGGCCATCCAGGTAGGCGGCGCAAATGCGGGTATGACATTGAGTAGCAGCACGACAACGAACAGTGTGGCCAGCGTTGACATCGCTTATTTCCAGATTCGCTTTCACGTCAACGAAGCTTGCGCCCCAACGAGGTGCGCAGATTGACTCAGGTCAACTGGCAGGAGCCATCACCGTGCGGTTGCCGCTCGTCGAGCTGCGCTGCCCGGTTTTGTGATTTGACATAAGATAAATTATCAACCGATTGTATGTGGGAGCAAAGTAGTAGTGTCGTACCTGAGCAAAGTACAGATGTCGTATCCCAAGTATCTGTAGCGCATGCTGGTGCGGTTTTCCCGCCTGAGTCGGCAACCATGCCGCGTTTTATTGCTGCGCGCCCCAGCGGCGCACGGTGACTCGCTCGAGCGTATCGAACACGAGATGCTCGATAAGCAGCCCGATAACGATGACAGCGGCCAATCCCGCAAAGACGTGATCGGTATATAGCTCGTTGCGATTCTGGAAAATGTACCATCCGAGCCCGCCACTGCCCGAACTGGCGCCGAACACGAGTTCGGCCGCAATCAGCGTGCGCCACGCAAACGCCCAGCCGACCCTCAAGCCGGCCAGAATAGACGGCAATGCGGCGGGCACGAGGATCAGCAATACATGGCGCATGCCCGTCAATCCATAATTGCGGCCCGTCATGCGCAGCGTCGCCGGCACCGATTGAAAGCCCGAGTACGTGTTGAGAGCAAGCGGCCACAACACCGAGTGCACAAGCACGAATAACAGACTCCCTGTGCCGAGGCCAAACCACAGCAACGCGATCGGCAGGAGCGCGATTGAAGGCAGCGGGTTGAACATCGCAGTCAGCATCGAGAGCAGATCGCGACCCACGCGAGTCGATACAGCAAGCGAGGTCAGCACGAACGCGAGCGCCGCACCGAGCAGATAACCGCGCAGCAACACGGACATCGACACCGCCGTCTTCTGCAGTAGTTCTCCAGTCCACACGCCTTGCACAAATGCGCTAAACGTCGCGCCGAATGTGGGCAGCAGAAGATCGTTATTGACGACGCGCGCGGCAATTTCCCACGCGGCGATCAACAGGAGCGCGATAAGCGTCTTGCGTAACCAGCTCCGAGCGAAGATCCGCTTGACCGTGGGCAACGGTGCTTCATAGGTCAGTTCGCCGGGCGGCGCGAGCGGACGTTCATACTCCTCGCGAATCGGTGGCAATAGCGTGGCGGGCGAACTCATCGAGCGGTCTCCCTCTCTTCAAACAATAGCTGATGGATGCGTGCGACACTGCGTTGGAAGTCGTTGCGCCCGAAACTATCGTGCGAATATTGATGACTGTTGAGTTCGGCGCGCACACGTCCCGGATGCGGCGACAGCAGCAGAATGCGGTTGCCGACCACCAGGGCTTCTTCAATCGAATGAGTGACGAACAGCAGCGTGAACTTCACTTCTTCCCAAAGGCGTAGTAGTTCTTCCTGCATCTTGCGGCGTGTGAGCGCATCGAGTGCCGCGAACGGTTCATCCATCAGCAACACACGCGGCTGCATGGCAAGCGCGCGAGCTATCGCCACACGCTGCTTCATTCCGCCGGACAACGTGTGCGGATAAGCATTCGCAAATGAGGTCAACCCGACTTTCTCCAGATAATGCAGCGCGCGTTCATTCGCCTCTGCGCGCCCCAGCTTCTTTGCGACGCGAAGTGGAAAAGCCACGTTTTGCAGCACCGTTTTCCACGGCGGCAGTTGATCGAACTCCTGGAACACGACGATACGATCCGCGCCCGGACCGCGCACCGCCTGACCGTCGAGCGAAATGCTGCCAGACACCGGTTCGATGAATCCGCCCACCGCTTTCAGCAACGTCGACTTACCGCAGCCCGAGGGGCCGAGCAGCACAAAGCGGTCGCCGCCGTAGACGTCGAAACTCACATCGTGCGTTGCCCGAACAATGCGCTCGCGCGTTCGATATTCGAGGCTGACGTTTTCAACAGCCAGCAGCTTTTCACTCACGTCGCGGTTGCTGAGCTCACTGCGCTCGGGAAAGACAAGCGTTGGGTTAGCCACCATCGGATCGCTCCGTAAGAAGAAACGTCGAGTCGCGAACGTCCCGTTGAGAAGTTACATAGATGTTGGACGAGGAGCCAGGCGTCATCGCTCAACTGCCTGCGGCCGTGGCTGGATCGTCGAAGAAATAGTCTTTCCACGACTTCGGTTCGTTCTTGATCGCGCCCACGCGATACATGAATTGCGCGAGACCGAAAGTGTTCTGCGGCGCGACCTTGAAATCGACCTGCGGATTCTTGATGACTTTCAGCAACAGCGTACGGTCGATCTTCGACTTGTTCGTGCGAATGTAGATGTCGGCAGCCGCATCGGGATTGGCCGCGATAAAGCGCGATGCGTCGGCCAGTGCGTCCACGAAAGCACGATAGGTCTTCGGGTTCTCATCGCGGAATTTCTGCGTTGCGTACAGCACGGTGGCCGAACTCGGGCCGCCGAGGACGTCGTAGGAATTCAACACGATGTGCGCTTTGGGATTGCCCGCCAGCTCCTGATCCTGAAACGGCGGATTGCCGAAGTGGCCGGTGATTTCAGTGCCGCCCGCGATGATCGCGGCCGTCGCGTCGGGATGCGGTAACGCCTGCGTGTACTTGTCGAGGCGGTTGTATTCCTTGTCGCCCCAGCGCTTGGCCGCGGCGTATTGCAATACGCGCGACTGCACGGACACATTCACCGCCGGCACTGCAATGCGGTCCTTCGCAGTGAAGTCCGCGATCGATTTCACATCCGGATTATTGCTGACGAGGTAGTACGGCAGGTTGCCGAGCGAGGCCACGCCCTTCACATTCTGCTTGCCGTGCGTGCGATCCCAGATGGTCAACAGCGGACCGACGCCCGCGCCTGCGATATCGACTGCGCCGGAAAGCAAAGCGTCATTGACGGCCGCGCCGCCGGAAAGCTGCACCCAATCCACCTTGATACTCAGGCCTTGCTTGCGCCCTTCCTTTTCGATGAATTGCTGATCGCGGGCAACATTCAACAGCAGATAGACCACGCCGAACTGCTCGGCAATACGGATCTGTCCTTCGGCATGCGCGGGCAGCGCGGCGCCTAGTCCCGCTGTAGCCAGCGAAACGCTCAGCAGCGTTGCAGCCAGGCGGCGGGCAAGCGAGGGCCGCTCAGTGGGAGAATGAAACTTGTCGAACATCGGAACTCCGGTCAGCGAGTGGTATGCGTTTATTTACGTTGTCGTGAGTGACGTCTGCGTCGAAGCGCCGCGCGATCAGAACGGCACGTCGCCCTCAATGGTCGTGCGATAGAGCTTGCGGCGCAGGTGATCGGGCGTCCCGGCCGCGAGGTGCATCAGCGAGCGGTTGTCCCAAAACACCATGTCGTGTTCGCTCCACTTGTGCCGGTAGACATGTTCCGGACGCACGCTGTGCGCGAAGATTTCGGCGAGCAATTGCGCGCTCTCGTCTTCCGGCATATCGATGATGCGCGTCGTGAAATGCTCACTCACGAACAGAGCCTTGCGACCGGTCTCGGGATGCGTACGAACGACCGGATGCACCACGGGCTTCACCTGTGCAATCTGTTCAGGCGAGAGATTGGGCCGCCACGGGCTGCGTTTTTGCAGTTCGGCGTATTTGGCGAGATAAGTATGTTCTGCGGAACGTCCCTCGACTGCGCTGCGCAAATGCCCGGGCAACGTCTCCCACGCGAGATGCATGTTCGCGAACAGCGTGTCGCCACCTTCGGCGGGAAGCTCCTGAGCGTGCAGCAGCGAGCCGAGGCTCGGTTTTTCCTTGTACGAAAGGTCGGAATGCCAGTAGTGCCCGGCGTCGCCAAGTCCAATAGGCTGACCGTTTTCGACGATGTTCGATACCACCAGCACTTCCGGGTGCCCCGGCAACTGGAATTGATGCAACACGTGAATTTGCAGCGGCCCGAAGCGGCGGCTGAACGCGATCTGCTCGTCCGGTGTAATGCGTTGATCGCGGAAGACCAGCACGTGATGATCGAGGTGCGCGCGGTGAATGCGCGTAAAGTCCTGCTGGCTCAATGGCCGGCTAAGATCGAGACCAAGCACTTCGGCGCCGACGGGCCCGTCGAAAGCGCGAATTTCGATCTGCTGATCTTGCTGATTGTGCTGACCCTTGCTAACGGCAAGGGCGTCGCTCGCAGGCCGAGCGGCAGTGGAGGCAAAGGCATTCGTCACGGCAAACTCTTCGTTGTATCGGATCGCGGAACGCCGTTGGGGCGCAGTCAGATGAATGTACCGGCGGCCGGGCGCGAGGACAACGAAGCAAATGCGATACGGTTATCTGCTGGAGTGATAAACCCGATGCTGTAACGTGCGACGCCCCAATCGCCGCCCTTCGCCGCCCTTTCGCGCACCGTTCAAAGCCGCCCGGGCCGCGGATCGGGCACGAAGCCGTCGCGATTCGGCATGACCACGCGTGGCAGCGTGGCTGCGTCGAGCCGCGTATCGGCGGGCACGATGCCGTTCTGATTCAACAGGAACGCGCTGAGCGAGTACACCTCGTCGGCGGAAAGCGATTGCGGCGCGTTGTACGGCATGGCGCGGCGAATGTAGTCGAAAAGTGTGGTTGCATAAGGCCAGTAGCTGCCGACGGTGCGCTTTGGCTTCGCGCTCGACAGCGTGCCCTGTCCGCCTACCAGCGGATCGCCGAGACCGCCCTGCCCTTGTGCGCCGTGACACGCCGCGCACTTCACGGCGAAAATCTGGGCGCCCGTCGCGACGTCGCCACTGCCGGCAGGCAGGCCGCGACCGTCCGGCGCGACGTCGATATTCCACGCTGCGACGGCCTGCTCGTTCAACGGAGCACCAATGCCGTGCGCAGTGCTCGCATTGCTCGCATCGCGCGGATTGTGTGCATCCGCTGCATCGGGTGCGATGACCGAACAGGCGGTCAACGCCACGACCAGCACGGAAGCGGCCAGCGCGATTCGGGACCACGCTCGCAAAGAACCGGGGTTACGCATTGCGCACCTCGCCGTTGGCCTCCACACGCCATTGCTGAATCGCGTTGTAGTGATATTGCGAATTCAGCCCGCGGGCGGCCACGAGCGCGGCGCGCGTGGGCTGCACGTAGCCGGTCGAATCGGTGGCGCGAGACAGTAGCGCCGATGGCGCGCCGTCCCAGCGCCAATCCGCTTCGAAGCGCGTCAGAGCGCGGTCCTGCGCCACGCTGTTCAGACGCGCGAGCCGCCAGGACATGCCGCCATCGGTCGAAACTTCCACTTGTCGGAGCGTCCCGCGACCCGACCAGGCGATGCCGCTAATCGGGTAATAACCTTGCGTGGTGAGCTTATGTCCTGGCGAGGGTCGCGTAATCACCGACTTCGCGTCCATTTCAAAGGCGAACTGGCGCGCGGTGCCGTTTGGCAGCAGGCTCGTGTATTTCGAGGTTTCCTCGCGCGTTTGCAGCGGTGCGTCGACCACCTTGAGCCGGCGCAACCACTTGACGTTCGTATTGCCCTCGAAGCCGGGCACGATCAGCCGTAGCGGAAAGCCATTTTCAGGCCGCAGGCGCTCGCCGTTCTGCGCATAGACCACGAGCGCGCTCTCCAGAATGCGGTCGAGCGGCAAGCTGCGCGTCATCGCGGCGGCGTCCGCGCCTTCCGCCAGCAACCAGGCGCTACTGCCCGCGCCACGCGATACCGACACGCCTCCCACTTCCTCGAGCAACGTCGACAGGCGCACGCCTGTCCATTCGCAGCAGGACAGCAGACCATGGGTGAGCTGCACGGGCAAACCGCTCGGGCCGCTCCATTCGCTGCCGGTGTTGCCTGAACATTCGAGAAAATGGATGCGCGATTCGGCGGGAAGACGCAGCAAATCGTTCATCGTGAAGAGCTTTGGCGTTCTCACGAGGCCGTGGATCGCCAGGCGATGCTGGTCGGGATCGATGTCCGGCAGACGAGGATGCCGAGTTGAGCGCCCGATCCCACTCGGGTAGCCACGATTTTCAACGTAGGATCCCCGACTGCCGCCGCCAGCACCGGCAGATCGCCCGCAGGTGCCAGATCGACGGCGCCCGCGCGCTGTGCTTCGAACAGGGGCGCGGCGCCCTGGAAATTGGCCCAGCGGTAAGCGTAAGGCGCGCCGTCAAGTACCTTCGCCGCCTCGATCAGCGCCCGCGTCCCGCCGGCCTGATCGCCGAGGACGAGGGTAAGGCGGTTGCCGGCCGCGCTCGCATTGGCATTGGAAGAAGCCGTGCCTTGCGCGTTGACCGCAGCGCCCGCCATCGCAAGCGGCGCGGCACCGAGCACGCGCAATGCGCGCCGTCGCGCGAAAAAAGACGTCGAAGCGGAAACGGTCATAGGTCCTCGCTGAAGGTGATCGACACAGCGTAGCGACGAAGGACCGGCGTGAGAATTATTCTATTTCGATATGTTTATAACGATTCGACTTTTATCTTTTGCGTGTCCTGGCGGCGACCGAAAGCCCGAGCGCCAATTCACTATGCGATCGGCGATGTGAACGGGAAATGACTTAATTACCTTTGCATATTGCTCACGCAGGGGCATGAGGCTGCCGGCTAATGCACCCAGTTGCAGGCTGATCGGCTGCGACGCTGTCATACAGCGGGCAGCGTCGCTGAAGGCGGCAAAGCGATGTGGGCAATGTCGCGCCGCCGGTTCAGGCGGTGCGACCCTCAGAAGAACAGCAGCGTGCGCAGCTCGATACTGCGGCGCGGCGGCGCATCGACGGGTGTGGTGGGGTCGTCGAATGCGGTGTGTGCGGTCACACGTGCGACACCGTCGCCGGCCGAATCGAAAATCTTGATGAGCAGGAATTCGTCGGGCGTCATGTCAGGGTAGTAATACCAACGGTGACGCGGATTGAACACGAGCGCGTAGGTTTCGCCCACCTTGTCCGGGTAGACGAGATCCGACGCGACCAGATCGTTCAGCGCGATACTTCTCGCATCGCACAACGCGAGCGGCGACGATCGCACCGGTCCGGCTATCGGCCGCCAGAGATTGACGATCGCCACTCGCCCTTTCAGCAGTTCTTCGGCTTCGGCCGGCGGCAGATGGTCGCGCACGCGCCGCGGCCCGGAAACGAAAGTCTGATCGTTGTGAATGTATCTGACGGGTTCGCGGATGCCGGCCGCGCGTCCCGCGTCGCCGTCGCGCAATGTGTGATCGAAGATGACGACACGGCGCGCGCCGGTGGCTTTTTTGAGCAGATCCTCACTCTCGGGGTAATAAGCAGTGCGGATCTTTTCAGGGTCGCTGAAATCGGTCAGCGCACTGGCGTGGCGATGCAGTTCGAACCCGTTGCGGTCGATCCACGGCGCACCGGGCGGCGGCGCTACGCGTGCGTTCGCGATCTCGACGCGATATGGACGGTACATGCCGCTGCGCTTCGGCACGCCTGGCGGCGGGTCGTCCTGGTACGAGACCGGCCGCTCGCCGGTGAACTCCAGATAGTTCAACTCCGCCTGAACCGATGCCGCAGTAGCCGGCCTGTCCATAACGAGCTCGCTCATGATCGCGTCCTCAAGATGTGAAATCAAAAGATGCACGCGCCTATTGCGTTGCACTGCTTAGCGTGGGGGAATTTCAAATGGTGCGAAGAACATTCCCGGCAGATATTCGACATGGAAGTAGCCGCAGCGCGCGTAGGCAGCGATGCGTTCAAGTCGCTGGGCGTCAGGCTCATTGGTGACCGAGGGCGGGGCTCCGCCCGCCGCTGCTTGCGCTTCAGCCCCCCGGCAGTTTTCGCACGTCGCCATTCGCGAGCGCGTGCGCGAACTCGAGATCGGCAGGAAGTTGCGGATATTCAGCCTGAACAGCGCCCGGGCAAGCATTTTCATATGGCCTCCGTCAGCCAGTGTCATTCACTGAATCTAGCGGCCGCTTTCGTGAACTGCAAAGAAGGTTTCGTGGATTGGTTTTCACGCTTTCGATATTCGCGGCGAACAAGCGGTCCGCGATTCGGTCTTCGCGCAGTTCCGCCCCAGAAAAACTAACCGCCGACACGAGGGATAACCGTCCTGGACGAACTGCAGGAAAGTGCCACACAGGAGTGTCAACGACTCGCCGTGCCTTTCAGCACATCCAGCGCGCGATGGTCTGGACCCACGCCGTCCATCAGGATGACGTCGCCGCGCGAGTTGCGCGTACGCAGCGCAACGATGCGTTGATAGGCCGGCGACCCATACCACGCGCGAGCATGCGCGAGGTCCGGGAAGGCGATCACGATCAGGTCTTCGCTCCACTCTCCTTCGAGCACAATGCGTGGGCCGCCGTGAATGATGAATTGCCCGCCAAAAGGCGTCAGCGTGTCGTCGATCTGCGCGAGATACGATTCGATTTCGGCTCCCACCGTCACATTCCACAGACGTCCGATTGCATACGCGGTCATTTGCTCACCCCTTGTCACACGTTTCAAGGCCGAGTGTGACGGTGGGGCCGGCTCGCCGCAATTACCTCTGAAGTAATGGCAGCGGTGCACGCGGCGCATGAAAGCGGGAAGATGGCGATGCGATAATTGTCGCGCTTCGCGAAAGCGACGCTTGAAGCGATAATCCTCCCGCCCTGCGTCATGCTTCAGCTATTCAACATGTCGAGCCGCTCGAGATCGGCAATCAGGCCGGGCCCGGTCGGATTCCAGCCCAGTGTCTTGCGGGTCTTTTCGCTCGATGCCACGAGGTCGTGGCTAGCGAACATTGCCAGCCAACCCAAATGCGCCGGAGCTTCTTCCGCGGATAGGGATTTTGTCGGCACGTTCAGGCCGCGACCGATGGCTTCGGCAATATCCAGCATGCGCACGCCTTCTTCAGCCACCGCGTGATATTTCGCGCCCGCCTCGTTTTTTTCCAACGCCATCCGGTAAAGACGCGCCACATCCGAGATGTGGGCCGCTGCCCAGCGGTTGTGCCCGTCCCCAACATAGGCGGACACGCCCTTCTCCCGCGCCACAGCAACAGCGTACGTCAGAAGCCCTTGGCGCGTCGTGTCGTGAACCTGGGGCAACCGTACCACTGAGGCGCGCACGCCCTTCAGTGATAGTGCCGTCTGCTCCGACACGCGTGGTAACGGGAAATCTGGCGGCACATCATCGTCCTCGGTTGCAACCCGGCCCGGCCCAGCTAATCCCGCCGTCCCCGCCGTGGCGATGAGAAGCCGATCCGAGCCAGCGAGGACTGAACCCAGCGCTTCAATGGCGCGGCGATCGATCTCGCAAGACTGCGCAAAGTTGGCCCAGTCGTGAACAAAGCCGAGATGAATAACGGCATCGGCCGCCGCTGCGCCCGTCCGCAGGCTTTCAAGGTCTTCGAGCGAACCTCGATGTACATCCGCTCCGATAGCGGCTAGCGATTGTTCTCCTTCGTCCGAACGGGCCATGCCGAGAACCGTATGTCCGGCAGCGATTAGTTCCTTAACGGTGGGAATGCCGATAAATCCGGTGGCGCCGGTGATGAAAACGCGCATGAACTGATCTCCTGGTTTCGTTGGAGACGAGTCTCGGCTTAAATACTATTGCGGTAAAGTAGTGGCGTTATCATGGTAAAACAGCTAACAGCATGAAAGTGCAGCAGCCGAACGAAACCCTCCTCGGGACTTATCTGCGGGATCGGCGCATGAAGCTCGATCCCGCAGCACTCGGTTTTCCCGCGGAGCGCCGGCGCACGCCAGGCCTGCGCCGTGAGGAAGTGGCGCAGCGCGCCAACATCAGCCCCACCTGGTACACGTGGCTCGAACAGGGGCGCGGCGGTGCCCCCTCGGCCGATGTGCTCGACCGGATCTCGCGGGCCCTGATGCTGACAGATGTCGAGCGCGAGCACCTCTTTCTGGTCGGCCTCGGGCGACCGCCCCAGGCTCGCTACCACGAGAAGGAAGGTGTCACGCCTCGGTTGCAGCGCGTTCTCGACGCGTTGGATCCCAGCCCTGCGCTGATTCGCACGGCAACCTGGAACGTGCTTGCCTGGAATCGGGCGGCCACTGTCATGTTGGGCGACTATGGCTCTCTGCCGCCGGACCAACGCAATGTACTGCGCATCATCTTCCTCGATCCGCGTGCCCGCGCCGTGCAGTATGACTGGGAGAGCGTGGCGCGCCACGTCATCGGTGCATTCCGGGTGGATGCCGCGCGTGCTGGCGCTGCAACGGAGGTGGAACCTCTCGTCGAGGAGCTCTGCCGGCTCAGTCCCGAGTTCAGGATGATGTGGCGCGACAACGAGATTCGCGACGTCAAAGGCGAGGCTATCAAGCGCATTCGCCATCCGGTGCTCGGCCCGCTCGCCTTCGAATATTCAACGTTCTCTGTCGACGGCCGGACGGATCTCAGCATGTGTGTCTACAATCCGGCGACGCCGGCGGATGTGCAGAAGATCGCATCGCAGATCGGCTCGGTGCCAAGCCGACTGCCGTCGGCCGACATGCGAGAGCCTTAGGGCGCCTTTCACTCGCTGCTCGATGGTCGGACCTTCGTCATAAATTTCGCTTTACTCATTTCGGCCTTTGGGGAAGGCGCGCGAGCGCGCGCGGGCTCCGGAGCGACCTTGGTTCGCGCCCGTCCGCTCTTTCCCACATTCCATGTAGCGGCGTTCCGCTTAACGCGCGACACTTTGCGCGGGGTGGCAACTTATTATTCCGCGAACCACGATGACGAATTTTTTCGCGCTTACACTTCGGGGGCTTCGAGAGTTTGTCGCTATACCTCAGACGAATTGACGAGCAGAAGCGAACTCGCGACGAGGTTTGCTCGCGCCCAGCGTTGTGACGCAGGTACAAAAGAACATTTTTTGACGGCACGCCGTGCGCAAACGATTGCCGTCGACGATGAACCTATATCATTCGTGTACCGTTCAGATAATAAGGAACGCTACCCGATTCAGTATGAAATGATTGTCCTGATGAAATGCCGCCCATTGGTGATCTGGCGCAACGGCGCCACGCCAACGGACACCCCTGCGTGCGCCGTGCCGCTCGTGCACGTCCCCGATGTCGCCCCGCTCGGTCGTCCAGACGCGGCCATCCAAACGACGTAATTCGTCCTGTTCAGCGCGGGCATCTTCGAACCCCTGGTCAGCGCGCGTCCCGGCAACTGCGGGCTCGGTCCTGATCTGTTCGCAAGATCGTATCGTCGCACGGCGGCAATGCCTGTCGCGCCGCTACTTCCACTACTTGCTTTGTCATCGATATTCCATGGCAACTATCCTGCTGATCGACGACGACGATGCCTTCTGCGAAGGATTGTCCGAAACGCTGACCGATCTGGGTCACGAAACCCTATGCGCCCGCATGGGCGAGCACGCGATTGCCTTCGTCGAACAAGGCCTGCAACCTGCCTGCATATTCCTCGACATCAGGTTGCCCGACATGGACGGAATAGCCCTGCTCGAGGAACTGCGGCGCGTCCATCGCCTCGCGACGGTACCCGTCGTGGTACTGACCGCCTATGCCCGTAGCGACAACACGATCGGTGCGATGCGCCTCGGCGCCTTCGACCATCTGACGAAGCCGGTGGGTCGCGGCGATATCGCGCGCCTGCTTGAGCGCGTCTTCGCGGCCCATCCTTTGTCCGACGCCGGTTCCACAGCAGATCCGAAAGTCGACGCATTCGATGAGCCTGTCGGTTCGGAAGCGCGCTTGCTCGGCATCAGCGCGGCGATGCGCGAAGTACAAAAGTGTATCGGCCGCGCCGCAGCGTCGGACGCGACCGTTCTCATCACCGGTGAAACCGGAACCGGCAAGGAAGTCGCGGCCAAGGTGCTGCACGGTGCGTCATCGCGCAGTGCAGGTCCGTTCGTTGCCGTCAATTGCGCCGCGATTCCGCATGAGCTTCTCGAAAGCGAACTCTTCGGCCATTGCAAAGGCGCTTTCACGGGCGCTATGGCTGCACGGACGGGCCGAATCGTCGAAGCCCACGGCGGCACGCTTTTCCTTGACGAGGTCGGCGACATGGCGACCTCCATGCAGGCCAAGCTGCTGCGCGTGCTGCAGGAGCAGCAAGTCACACCGCTCGGCGTCAACCGGTCCATTTCGGTGAACACCCGTGTGATTGCGGCCACACACCGAGACCTGCGGACCATGGTCGGGAACGGAGCATTTCGCGAAGATCTGCTTTATCGGCTGAACGTCATACCCATTCATCTGCCGCCGCTGCGTGAGCGGCTGGCCGATATCCTGCCGCTTGCGGTCCATTTCCTCGACACCACGTCGAACTCGAGTGCAACGAAGCGGCTGTCCGTGCAGGCGGAGCGGCGCCTGATTGCGTATGCGTGGCCCGGCAACGTACGCGAGCTCCGCAATGCGATCGCGCGCGTGAATGCACTCGCGCCCGGGACCGTCGTCACCGAACGCGATCTCGCGTTCCTCGACGAGCCGGGCGTGCCCTCACGCGATGCGCTGCTGCCGGTGGCGATGCTCAATCGTCCGCTGTCGGAAGCACTCGCCGCCGTCGAGCGCGAGATGATCCTGCGCACGCTGGAACTCACCGGCGACAACCGCGCGGAAGCAGCGAAGCGGCTCGGCATCAGCCGTCAGTCGCTGTACACGCGCATGGCGAACCTCAACATCGGCTAGCGTCGGATTTCCGGACACGCGTGTTCGGGCGCATTGACACACTCTCTGTCGCATCGTCGGCAAAGCCTTGTCTGATGGCACCCTTTATATGGCACACCGCTTGCATAGAGTGTCCGGAACGATCTCGCAGATCGCACCGGGCAGGCGCCTCTCATCCTTCGCGAACGGCACGCAAAGAAATTGAAGCACGGCACCGGTAGCTGCGTGGTCGCGATTCCAACGACGGGGCGCGGATTGAGCCTGGACGCATGTCGACGCCGTCCGACCCGCCGTTCATAACAAGCTCAACGACAACCGCTCAGCGAGAGCGAACGACAGGGGAAGACCAAACATGAGCTTCGCGCAATTGACGGTGCGAGTGAAACTCGCCTTGACCTTCGGCGTGATGGCCGCGCTGGTGGGTCTGGTTTCGGTGCTCGCACTGGGTGCGCTCGGCGACGCGAACGACAGCTTCGCCAGCTACGTCGACGGTGCGCGTGCGCGCGCGGCGTTGACGGAGAAAGTCCGTGCGGCCGCACTTCAGCGTGCGGTCGCCGTGCGTAATCTCGTGCTCGTGACGAAGCCCGGCGATATCGAAGCAGAACGCGTTGCGGTGAACCAGGCGCACGACGAAGTACAGGCACGGCTTCGTCAGCTGAACGAAGCAATCGCCATCAATCCCGATGTGACGGCGAAAGCCCGTGCGCTGGTGGCCGAGATCAACGGCATCGAGTCACGATATGGTCCGGTGGCCGTCGCAATCCGCGACGCTGCGTTGCATGGCCGCAGAGACCAGGCGATCGCGATGATCGACGATCAATGCCGGCCGCTACTGAACGAACTCATTGCAGCAACCGGCACCTATATCGATTTCGCGAGCAATCGGGCGGCTGAAAGCAAGCAGGCGTCCGTGCAACGGTACAACGGACACCGCGCTTTGCTGATCGGCATCTGTCTCGCTGCACTCGCGGTCGCCGTCGTTGCGGCGTTCCTGATCACGCGCAGCATTACACGTGCACTGGGCGCGGAACCCGGCGAGCTGAGCAACATCACGCGCCGCGTCGCGGCGGGCGACCTTGGCACCGTCCGCGGCGCGGCTTCCGCGCCGCGGGGCAGCGTGCTCGCGTCGATGGGAGAGATGCAGGCGAGCCTCGTCCGGCTGATCGGGCAAGTTCGTACCGCCGCGGACGGCATCGCGACAGGATCCAGTCAGATTGCGTCGGGCAATCAGGACCTGTCGTCCCGCACCGAGCAACAGGCGGCGTCGCTGCAGGAGACCGCATCGAGCATGGAACAGCTCACCGCGACCGTGCGTCAGAACGCGGAGAGCGCGCAACATGCGAGCGCCCTGGCCGGCGGTGCGTCGGACGTCGCCCGCAAAGGCAGCGCGGTGGTAAGCCAGGTCGTGGAAACCATGACCGACATCAGCCACAGCTCTTGGAAGATAGCCGAGATTACCGGCATCATCGAAGGCATCGCGTTCCAGACCAATATTCTCGCGCTGAACGCCGCTGTGGAAGCTGCCCGCGCAGGCGCACAGGGTCGCGGCTTCGCCGTTGTGGCAAGCGAGGTGAGAAGCCTCGCGCAGCGTTCATCGAGTGCCGCCAAGGAAATCAAGGCGCTGATCGGCGCATCCGTACAGAAGATTCAGGACGGCTCGCGTTTTGCGGACGATGCGGGCCATACGATGACTGAAGTAACGAATGCGGTGGCGCGCGTGACGGACATCATGGGCGAAATCGCTGCGGCGTCCACCGAGCAAAGCCGCGGAATCGAACAGGTCAATATTGCCATCACGCAGATGGACGAAGTCACACAACAGAACGCAGCACTCGTGGAGGAAGCGGCAGCTGCATCGAAGTCGCTCGAAGATCAGGGCCATCGATTGACCGAGGCGGTCGCGTTCTTCCGCGTCGGTTCCGCGGATAGCCACGCACACCGGCAGCCGGCGGCTCACCAGCGTGCTCCCATGCCCCGTGCCGCGGTGAACGCTGCAGGTGATTGGACCGACTGTTGATTCGGTACGAACCACCCTATTCTTTGGAGCATGACATGACGGAAGCAGTCGAAATCGGGTGCAACGCGCCCGCATGCGATGGCGCCCGCAAGGCGACCACGCAGCTATTCGTCACTTTTACGCTCGGCAACGAGGAATACGGAATCGACATCCTGAGTGTCCGCGAGATTCGCCCCTATAGGGAACCGACGCCCGCCACCGATGCGCCGCCGTTCGTTAAGGGCACGGTCAATCTGCGCGGCCTCGTCATACCGATCGTCGACCTGCGCATGAAGTTCTCGCTGTGCCCGATCGCGGACGCCGTACCGACCGCCATCATCGTGCTCAACGGTGGAGAACAGGCGACCGGTCTGATCGTCGACTCGGTGAGCGGCATCGTCGATGTGGCTCTCGCCGCTCGCCGCGCTGCGGCGGAGTCCGGGACCGCGATGCAAACGGAGTTCATCACAGGTCTCGCCGTCCACGAAGAAGACGACGGCGAACACATACTGCTCCTGCTCGACGTCGAGCGATTCATGGAAGCGATCGATATCGGCGCGCACTGGAACCCTTCACCCCCCGCTCAAGAGTAAACCACGCGTCGACATCGCGATTGCGTGAAGGCGCGAAATCGCGGAGGTTGATAGGTCGCTGGCAGGCGTTCGCCCGAACCCCACTTACCCCGCACGCAGCGAAATATCGAAAGAGTCCCATGCCGCATGGTTTTCACACAGGTGCCAAGAATGAACACGCAACCGACCGAGAGTACGCTGCCCGTTTTGACGGACGCGGCCACACTGCAATTTTCCGCGTATGGATTTGGTTGGGGATATCGCTCGTTTTCATTGTTGCGCGAGACGGTCCGCACGCAGCTGGGCGCCCGGGATACGAGCGAACAGCAGATTCGGCTGGCCTTCGAGCTGAACAGGCACCGGATACTTCGTGCCGTCGGGCAGTGCGTGGAAATTCCGTACCAGGGCGAGACAATCCCCGTTCCAGTCGAGAATCTGTAGGGGCGTCGCCCGGGACATCGATATAACCGGCCTTCTTTCACTGCACATCCTGCAACAAACTGCTTCGATCTACGAATTGATTGTCACGCGAGCGGCTCAGCGCCCGCTCGCGTCGACTTCCGGTTAAGCACCGAGGTGCGAGTCCATCAGTGCTCGTGAACGCGTCCGATCCTGAAGACCCCGACCACCTCGCGCAACGTGGTTGCTTGCTGCGCCATCGCCTGCGCGGCTGCCGATGCCTGCTCCACGAGTGCCGCGTTCTGCTGCGTGACCGAGTCCATCTGACCCACGGCGACATTGACCTGCTCGATACCCGTTCCCTGCTCGTCCGAGGCCGATGCAATTTCACTCATGATGTCAGTCACTCGTCGCACGGACTGCACGATATCGGACATGGTCGTGCCCGCGCGTTCGACCTGCTGAGACCCCTGCGCCACGCTCTCCACCGAACCCGTGATGAGGTCTTTGACTTCCTTGGCCGCGTTCGCGCTGCGTTGCGCCAACGTACGCACTTCGCCGGCCACCACCGCAAATCCGCGCCCCTGCTCGCCTGCACGCGCGGCCTCGACTGCTGCGTTCAGCGCCAGAATGTTCGTCTGGAACGCAATCCCTTCGATCACGCTAATGATTTCGGCAACTTTGCCCGAACTGCTCGAGATGGCTCGCATGGATTCGACCACTTGGTTCACCACTTCGCCGCCGCGCATCGCGACATCGCACGCGCTGCCCGCAAGCGCATTCGCCTGCCTGGCGTTTTCCGTATTCTGACGCACCGTCGCAGTCAACTGCTCCATGCTGGCCGCCGTTTCCTGGAGTGAAGCCGCTTGCTCTTCCGTCCGTTGCGAGAGATCCAGGTTACCCTGCGCGATTTCGCCGGCCGAGGTCGTGATCGATTCCGCCGTCGACTGAATTTCCGACACGATACCGCTCAGTTGTCGGCGCATCGATTCGAGCGACGCCATCAGGCTGCCGCGATCGTTCGGAGCGACCGGCACGGGTGCTTCGAGATTGCCTTCGGCAATACGCCCGGCCACTACCGCGGCGTCGGCGGGTTCTCCCCCCAGCGAGCGCATGATGCCGCGGGTGATGATGGTCCCAAGCACGATCGAGAGGACCACGGTGATGACGCCTGCTGCCGCGAGTGTCAACTTGGTCAGCGCAGTCATGTTAGCCACGTCCGCTGCACGCAGATCGAGCAGCGACTGCTCCGCCTCGTTCAGTTCGGCCGCCACGGCTCGATAGCGATCCATGAACTGCTTGTCGTTGCCCTGTTTGAAGTAGTCGGTCAGCACGTTGGCAGGCTGCGTACCGGCATTGACGTCACGCCGCATGGCGATCAGCTTGTCGTCGATCTCCGCCACTTTCTGATGCATGTCGCGCAGCGTCTCGAGACGACGCTGTTGCGTAGCATTGTCAGAAGTGAGGTTGCGCACGAGATCGAGCGATGCGGCGAACTGCTTGAGGCCTGCCTTATAGGGATCGAGAAACCGGTCGTCCCCCGAGGCTACGTAGCCGCGCACGCCCGTCTCCATGTTGACCATGCTGGTCAACATGTCGTCGTTTGCCCGCAGAACCTGATAACTATGAACGTTCCAGCCGTTCGCCTGATTCAGTCTCAGAAAATTGACCACCGAGATCGCGCTGCCGATCAACGATACAAGCACGACGATACCAAATGCCGCGCTCAGCTTCCTGCCGACTGTCATAGAACCCATGCTCTTTTTCCTCCGTGTGTTGTTATTCGTTATGTCGGCACGCCAGCAAACTAACTGTAATCCATGCATCCCTCGCCTAAAGATACATTTATCAAGATGGTCGGACATATCGGTCAACTCATCCCGGTGCGCGGTCGCCTCAGGTGGCTATCCGTCCTCGCAAACGATCACGGGCGTATGATCTTTTTTCCGGTTGCGGCGCAAGACATTACAGCGACGATAGTTAAAATGCCGCGAGCTTCTGACAAATCCGGAGCCGGGCAGAGTTTTTTCATAAAGGTGATCGCTGCAATGTTCAGGACTGCAGTAGATGAATCGTTCATCGCCTCGTGAGAATCGATGCGACACAGGAACGCGATCTTTCTGACTTTCATACACTGGTGTCACGAATTGTTGACACATGCGTTTCAGCACTGCCCGCAAACCCTTGTCGGAGCGAGCGAAGCAAGTGGCATGGCGATTGCGTATATGGCGTCGCGCCGGCGTGGCGACCGATCCAGTTTTCTAGCTTCGTGCATTAGTTCGACGCTCAACTGAAAGGGTAGTCGCGCGCGACATGGCTAAGTGCCGGACGGGCGAATTGACCGGCAAGCTCACGCTTCAAAATGGGATGCTTAGGATCTTTAAATAAGCTCAGGCAGCCCTGCAATAACGCTGCAAACGCTTCGCGACTTCGTCGATCACCTTGACCGGAGCGACTTCCAGCTGCGAATCGTGTGTTGTCAGCACCTTGGCAAACAGACGGAATGCGTCGCCGTCGAGGTGGAAATGCCCTTGCTGCCCGGAGGAAAACGCGTGGTTCGCGATCCTTTCCAGGTCCTTATACGAGATGCCCTCGACATCCCCGTACCCGAATTCGCACAGAATTCCTGTGGCGATCGCGGTCCTCATCAGGACCTGGAGCGCGATCAGAGACCCCACGCCTGCATGCAGCGCTTCGAGCTGCAGGTGATACTCCAATGACAGCGCATCGCGTATCGGCCTCGGCAAGGGCAGCAGTTCCGTTTTCGCTTCACGTAACCTGCGGTTGGACTGGCTGAGACGATGTGCCCACTTATTCACTGTCTGTTCCACCGGTAATACACCGCCTCGACACCCATGATTACGCGGTGCCTCCGACGATCATTTCATCCACTCTCACGGTGGGCTGCCCGACGCCCACGGGGATCGACTGCCCGGCCTTCCTGCATGTCGCCCTGCCGGGATCGCACGCGAGATCGTTGCCGACCATGCTGATTTTTCGTATGGTGTCGGGGCCGTGGCCCGTGATCGTCGCGCCCTTGATCGGTGCAGTGATTCTGCCGTTTTCGATCAAATAGGCCTCAGATGCCTCGAAAACGAACTGGCCGCTCGTGATGTCGACCTGACCGCCCTCGAGGCCCGAGACGTAGATGCCGTTGCGCACCGACTCGACGATTTCCCCAGGTTCGTGATCGCCATTCAGCATGAACGTGTTCGTCATGCGCGGCATGGGTGGCGAGGCGTAACCCTCGCGGCGGCCGTTTCCCGTCGGTTCCACTCCCATCAAGCGTGCGCTCAGCGCATCCTGCATATACGCGCGCAGCACGCCATTTTCGATCAAGGTCGTACGTCGCGTCGCGCACCCTTCGTCGTCGATATTCAAGGAGCCGCGGGCACCCTCGAGTGTTCCGTCATCGACGATGGTCACATTGCCAGAGGCAACCTTTTCGCCGAGGCGTCCCGCAAACGCGGACGTCCCGCGGCGCGCACCGTCGGCTTCCAGTCCATGGCCTACCGCTTCGTGCAGCAGGACGCCATTCCAGCCGGGGCCGACCACCACTGTCATTTTTCCGGCCGGCGCCGGCCGCGCCTGCAGCTTCGTGAGGGCGGCCGCCACACGGTCCCGCACGAAGGTACGGAGCTCGTCGTCGGTCCACTCCTGTATGCCATGGCGCCCGCCGATCCCCCCGCTCGCGCTCTCCATGCGTGCATCCGACCTGACGCGCACGTTGATCCACAACGCCAGCAGCGGGCGTACGTCGCCAGAACTGAGTCCGTCGCATCGCGCGATCCAGATCGTCTCGTGCACGGCGCTCAGCACGGCATGCACTTCGATCACGCGCGAGTCGGCTGCGCGCGCGATCTCGTCGAGCCTCTTCAGGAGTGCGATCTTGTCCGTGCCGGTCATCGTCCGCAGGGGATGAGCCGGGTCGTAGAACGATCGTGCCGATGCCGCCGGCCTGTACTGCGTCGTTGCGACGCCGTCGTGCGCATTGCCGCTTCCGGTTTCGCGAAGTTGCAAGGCAACATGTCGCAGCGCCGCCGTGTCGATTCTTTGCGAACTCGCGAGCGTCGCTTGTTCCCCCTTCAATACGCGCAGTCCGAAGCCGGTATCGCAGCGATACGAACTCGCGTGCACGGCGCCGCCTTCCAGCGACCATGATTCCGCGGTCGTTTCCTTGAGAAAGATGTCGGCATGATCCCATCGCTGGCCGAGAGCGATGCCCATCGCGGAAAAAAGCGCCGCCTCGTCGACGCCATGCCGGTCCAGCAGGGTGTGCCGCGCCTGGGTACGGATCTGCTCGCGGTCGGGCCGCAATGCCTGCGTCTGCTTCATGTCATTCATGCTTCAAGCTCCCCCAATCTTCATTGCATCGATCAGCCATGATCCAGAGGTCGCGCCTCCCCTCGTGATTGCGTCGTTGCCGATCGCCTGTAGCCCGCCGAACATCTGCCTTAGATTCGACGCTATCGTGATGCCGCTCACCGGGAACCGGATCTCGCCGTTTTCCACCCAGAAGCCCTTGGCGCCGCGGGAGAAGTCCCCCGTCAAACGGTTCAGGCCTCCGCCCACCATCTCCGTGACCAGAAGTCCGAGATGCAGCTTCCTTAGCATCGCGGCGAAGTCGTCGTGGGGCCCGGTTCGCGTACTGCTCATTTTCAGGTTGTGAGCTCCGTAGCCGTTCCCGGTGGGCGTCAGGTCCAAACGGCGCGCCGCATAGAGCCCGAGGAAAAACCCGCGGAGGCAGCCGTCTTCCACCACCTTGCGGCGCAATCCCGCAATGCCGTCGCTGTCGAAGCAGCGGCTGGCCATGCCGCGTTTGACGAACGGATCCTCGTCGAGCTGAACGTGCGGCGGAAAGAGGGGCGAGTCGATGCCATCCTTCAAAAACGATCCGCTCCGGTAGAGCGCATCCCCCGAGGCCAAGGACACCAGTTCGGAAAGCAGCTCCAGCGACGCGGAGGGCTCGAAAAGAACCGGGCATTGCTGCGTGGGAACCTGCGTTGCGCCGAGACCGTCCAGCGCCCGCCTGGCGGCGAGCGCCCCGACGTCCTCCGGCTTCGCGAGATCGTCGAACGCGCGAGTTGCATCGCCCCAGAAGCCGATCTGCCTTTCGCCGGTTCCGAACGCGACCGGGGCACATGCGATCGAGTGAATAGACCACGGCGCCGTCGCAAGGAACCCCGCGGATGTTGCCAGCAAGGACACGCCCGACACCGTCCGCACCGTGACGCCCTTGGACGCCTTGATCGACGTATCATGCGCGAGCGCCGCATCCTCGGCGCGTTGCGCATGGGCGCCAAGCTCGTCGATCGACCAATCCAGCGGATGATGGAGATCGAGATCGGGAAAATCCCTGGCCAACTCGCCGGGATCGGCGAAGCCGGCCGCAGGATCCGATTCGGTTGCCGCAGTACTGTCGATGGCCCCGCGAACGATCTTGCTCAGCCCCTCGTCCGACAGGTCGGACGATTTCGCGAAAGCACGTTTCCCCTCGCGAAAAACCGTTACCGTCATTTCGAGGGTGCCGCGGAAACTACGCTCCGTCGGCACCCGGTTTGTCACGGCCACGGCGCGCGACTCGGCGGCCTCGATCTCCACGCGCGTTCCGTCAGCGCCCGCCCGCCGCGCGAATTCGATCACGCGCTCGGCCGAGCTTTCCAGTTCGTCGGCGACGGTTTGCAACTGCGTACTGCTCGACTGCATCAGCCTGCCTCCTCCGCTACGCGGCATAGTGTCGTTGAGTGGGTCAGGCGATGTGCCCGGTGAGCTGGATCAGCATGTCGCCGATCGCACGGCCGCGCTCGCCCAGGGCACGGTGACCCTTTTCGTAATGAGACAGGAAGCGCTCCACCAGCTGGGGATCGATCTCCGCCACCTGCTTCGACATCGCACTGCCTCTCGGCGGCTCGACGCTGGTTTCGAGTGCGTGCTTGTAAATCCCGTCCGCGAGTTTCATGAAGCGGGAGTCGTCGGCCAGGCTCCAGTTGCACTTGGCCTGCAGGCTCTTCCAGACAAAGCCGGTAACGGCAAATACCAGGTCCTTGAACATGTCAGGATTCCTGGCCAGGGAAGACGAGGCCACCTCCAGCACGGCGGCTGCCCTGGCGGCATTGCCTTCGCCGAGTTCGCCCGCCACGTCCTTGGACGCCTGCTTCAGGTCCGCCCATGTCGCCTCTGTCACCGGGGCGCCGTCTGTTTCCGCCGCGTGCAGGGAAACTAGCTCGTCGCGAATCGCCAGCAGCCTCGATTCCCCGTTCAGCATGTCCGAGACGAGCTGGCTCGACAGAATCAACGTCAGCAGCCGGCCCGGCAATCTGGAGAGGTTCGCCCCGACCGGCACGCTTTCGAGCCAATCGGCCACGAACAAGGCGCCATTGAAATGCGTGCCTCGATAGCTCGACAGCACATTCACCGCCTCGAGCACATCGGTCGGGATGCCCAGCGCGCTCGCGCATTCGTCCGGATCCGCCGATCCGACCACAAAGGCGAGCGCGCCGCTGACCTTTTCCGGCCACATGGGCGTGTCCGGCGAAGCCTGCTTTTGCTCCAGGTATTCACGCAAATGCGCGATCCGGGCCGCCTTCGCCTGCGCATCGCCACCGAACGCGCATAGCGTGAGTTCGGGCTTCGCCAGTTGCGTGGCGGTTCCCAGATGCGCATCGAGATAACTGGCCAGCTGAGTGGCTGACCGGGGCCCCACGATACGGCCCAGCTCCTGGCTGCCGTTCATGAGTACAAGGGCGGGAATGCCACGCACGCCGAAGCGCTCACGGAAGGCGGGATGTTCGTCGACGTTGATCTTGACGACGTCGACCTTCCCTTCGAAATTCCGCGCGACTTTCTCGAGCGTCGGCGCCAGCGCCTTGCACGGCCCGCACCACTCGGCCCAGAAGTCGATCAGCACCGGACGGCTGTTCAGCGTCACATCGGCCTCGAAGCTCGCGTCGGTCACACTCTTCAAATCGCTCATTTCACGTTCCTGTTCATAAGTTCGGTTTCATCGCACGCCGGCGGCCAGCAAGGCGCGCCATGGCGACGGCATCCCGGCGTCATGCCGGGCAAGCTGACGGCGCCGGGTCGGCCGGGCTGGCTGGAGCCGCGAATGCCGGCTCCGGTGAGAAGTCGATGGTTTGCGGGTGAAAGGCCTGCAGTTCCTTTCGATGCGCGACGCTCACCACCGTGGCATGCGGCAAGCGGTCGATCAGCAACTGGTAGAGATGTCGTTCGCTTTCCGGGTCGAGCGCGGAGGTGCACTCGTCGAGGAAGATCGTCGAGGGGCAAGCCAGCAACACGCGCGCAAACGCCACCCGCTGCTGCTCTCCGCCGGAAAGCCGGTCGCTCCAGCGATCGGCGTCCAGCATCGATGCGGCATGCGCACCGAGGCCGCAGGCGTGCAGGACTTCCGCGCAACGGCTGTCGGTGTACGTCGACTCGTCCCGCGGATACGCGATCGCCGCCTTCAATGTGCCCGCCGGGATATAGCTGCGCTGCGGAACGAACACCGCCCTTTCGGCACCGCGAGTGATCGCGCCTTCGCCGTAAGGCCAGAGGCCCGCCAGCGCCCTGAGCAGCGTGCTTTTCCCGCTGCCGGAGCGTCCGCGGATCAGACAGCGCGCACCCGGCGCGAGCGAGAAGTCCGGCACGCGGGCAAGCTCCGCGCCGCCTGCATCGCGCAGCACCAGCCCCCTAGCGGCAACCGCGCCTTCGTTGCCGGCGCTCACCACTATGCCGCCCTGCGGATCGAGCGAATTGACATGAAGAAATTCGCGAAGCCGGTTCGCTTCCGCGCGCCAGGCGGTGAACCCCAAATAGGCTTGAGGGAAAAACGCCAGGGAACCGGAGACGGAACTGAATGCGCTATTCGATCGCATCAGGCCACCCAGCGTCAGCCCTCCCGTCATCAGTTGCGGCAGCACCAGCAGGGTAGGCACCACGGAACTGACCTGCCCGACGATATTGGTGAACAGGGCGACCCGCGTGTTGACCCAAAGCAGCGCATAGAGATTCGATACGACGTGGCGAAAAGCCCCGTTCAATCGCACGTTTTCCGCGCCGCTCCCGTCGAAGAAGGCAATCTGCTCGGCGAACTCGCGCACCCGCACCATCAGCACGCGGAAGTCGCCCTCGACGCGATTCTGCTTGGCGTTGAGGGTGATCAGCCGTCGGCCCAGCAGGTGCGTGGCCCAGAAAAACAGGCCTTGATAGAGAAAGACGGCATACACCAGGTACCCATGGATGCGGTACGTGTGCCCACCGATATCGAGATCCAGGGAATGGCCGATCGACCACAGGACCACGCTGAAGCTCACGATGCTCACCGGTACCTGAAGCACGCCCATCGACAGCAGCAGGGTGTCCTTGACGAACTGCTTCGCATCCTCCGCGATACGCTGATCGATGTTCTCGAGTGAGCGGTCACGCTCTATCCGGTAGTAGGTATGGCGAGCCAGCCATTGATCGGCCAGCCAGGTCGTCAGCCATCGCCGCCAGCGAATCTCGACGATCGACTGCAGCACCACCGTGGACATCGTCAGCGCGGCCGCGGCCATCGACATCAGCAGGAACTGCAACAGCAGGTTCGGCAGCGCCTGGAACCTGCTGGATCCCACGGCGTCGTAAAACGTGCCGGTCCAGCGATTGAGCCAGATAGCGAGATAGGTGTGGCTCCAGCCCGCACCGAGCACGCAGGCGAGCATCAACGCCGACAGCAGGCCCTCCCGGGTGCGCCAGTACGGCTTGATCAGCTTCAAGACGGTGGGAAAGTGACGCCTGGCCTCCCGATCCTCGGCGCGATCCGTCGGGAATGCCCGATTCCTGATCATTGCTGCCCCTTGTCCGGCTGCATCACGAAATTGATCTTGTTCAGCCCTCCGCCCTGCAGCGCAGCGAGTACCCCGGCAACCTTGCCGTACTCGACGTGTTGATCGGCGTTGATGTTGACGGCCGGCGGATCGCCCTGTTTCGCGGCCGTCGCGACACGCAGCTTCAGCGCCGCGTCGTCGACCGCCTCCTTGTTCCACAGCACCGTCTTGTCGGCCGTGATCGACAGGTCGATGTCCTGCGTTTTCGATTCGGCGGGCTGGGCCGCGGCCTTGGGGAGATCGACCTTCACCGCCTTGTTGATGACCGGCAGCGTCACGATAAAAATGATCAGCAGTACCAACATGACGTCGATCAGCGGCGTCATGTTGATGTCGTTCATCACGCCTTCGTCGTTGTTGCCATCCATGAGAATCGACACGATGGGCTCCCGATCAGGCGGCGGCGCCGACGCGCTTGGTCGCCACCGGCGCCGCGGGCGCCTGGCGAACGTCGCCGTGGGCCTTGGCGCCCGTGATGAAGTACACGTGCAGTTCATGCACGAACCGGTTCAGGCGATGGCTGACCCGCTTGTTGCCGCGATTGACGTAGTTGAATCCGAGCACGGCGGGAATCGCCACGAACAGCCCGATCGCCGTCATGATCAGCGACTCGCCCACCGGGCCCGCGACGTGATCGAGGCTGGCCTGGCCCGATGCGCCGATCGCCATCAGAGCGTGGTAGATGCCCCACACGGTGCCGAACAAGCCGACGAAGGGCGCGGTGCTGCCGATCGACCCGAGCACGGCCAGGCCGTTTTGCAAGCGGGCGACCTCGTCGTCCAGCGCATTGCGCAGGCCGCGCGCCACCCATTCGCTGGCGCTCAGGTTGCCTTGCAGGGAAGCCCCGCCGCCCGCCTGCTGCTCGCTCGCCTCGCGGCCCGCCAGCGCCATGGCGCGATAGGGATTGTCGGCGCCCTCCCCCAGCACCTTGATACCCTCGTCGAAGGACGGGGTGGACCAGAAGCGAGTCTGCGCACGCTTGCCCATGCTCTCGAGGCGCCGATTCGACAGTCCCTTCGTCACGATGACGAACCAGGACACGACCGACATACCGAGGAGAAAGACAAAGATGAAGCGGGTGATGAAGTCGCCCTGCTGCCAGACGTAGGCGATGCCGTACTGTTCCATTTTTTGCTCCGTTGATTCCAGGTCAATCATTCAGGTTAAAGGCGATCGGTTGCTCGGCCTCGACAGCACGGGGGATACCGGCGGTCGTATAGGGCTGGCAACGCCCGGCTTCGATCGACGCCAGCGCTGCCGCGTCCAGCAGCGCATAGCCGCTGCTTCGTGCGACTCGCGCCATCTTGACCGCGCCGTCCGCGCCGATGGTCAGGCTCACCACCACCGTGCCTTCCTGCGCGAGCCGCCTGGCCTTCGGGGGATAGTCGGGCCTCGGGATCCGGCAACCGAGTTGCTTGAGTTCCGCGCTACTGATCTGCTTCGGGGTATCGAGCAGAGCGGGCCCGGGTGCGGGTGCAGGTGGCGTCGGAGCGGGGGCCGGGGCCGCGCTGGGCGTCGGCACCGGCGGCGGGGGTGCCGGCTCGACCGGTTTGACGGGCTCGGTCTTCGGGGCCGCGACGGTCCGGGCAGCCGGCGCCTCCGAGGACAGCAAGGGCGTCGTCTTTCGAACCACCGGTTTCTCGATCGGCCGGAGCTTGGGTTCCGGCGGCCGCTCGGGCTCGGGCTTCGCCACCGGTTGCGGCTGCGGCGCGGCGACCAGCCTGACCTGCACCGAGGCACCGGAGGCCCGGTCGGCCTCCAGCCTGATCAGATGCACGCTGTGATGCACGATCAGATACAGCCCCAGTCCGTGCACCAGCAAGACGGCAAGCGCAACCGCCGCACGCGGGTACCGCGATCGAACAGCCGCGACGTACCGGGTGCCGGACACGCCGCCGCGCCAGGGCCGAGTTTCGAGGGAATCAGAAATCATAGGTACCGGTGAGCATGACGGTCCGCTCCGGTCCCATCGGGATGAAGGAAGACGTCGTGCTGCTGTAGTAGAGCTTGCGATTGAATACGTTCTTGACCGAGAGATTCAGGCCATAGCCCTTCTTCCGGTAGAACACCCCGAGATCCGTCTCCACCTGGCTGGGAATGCGATATGCCGAACCCGAGCCGATGTACTGCCCGCTGGCGAAGAACAGCCCCGCGCCGACACCGAAACCCTGGAGTTTTTCCGAGCGGAAGTTGTAAGTCGCCCACAGGCTGGCGCTGTTCTTGGGCAGGTTCACAGCCAGCTTGGTGTTCGAGGGCTGCACGAAGTCGTTGTACGTATAGCTGCCCACCACGTTGACGCCGGGCAGCGGCTGCCCGGTAATCTCCGCTTCGAATCCGCGGCTCACGGCGCCGCCGGCGGGAAGATAAAAGCCGCGATGGACCGGGTCGGCGACGTTGTAATTGCTGAACGACGTGCGGTAGGCCGAGGTCGTAATGGCCAGCTTGTCGTCGAGCAGGTTGAACTTCATGCCCACTTCGACCTGCTGACTGATTTGCGGGGCAAGCAAACCACCGCCGAATTTCATCGCCGTGCCCGGCTGGAAGCCGCGGTTGTAGCTGGCGTAGGCGGCAACCTCGGACGTCAGTTCATAGAGGAGCCCGAGGCTCGGGCTATAGGCGTTCTGATGGGCTCCCGCTCCCGTGCTACCTAAGGTGCTGGTCGCATGCGTCAGATAAGTATCACGGCGCACGGACGCGAGCGCATGGAAATTCCGGTAGGAAAACTGATCTTGAAGATACAACCCGGTTTGGGTGTAGAAGCTCACGGCATCTGACGCCACGTTTGCGACGTCGGACGACGGGAACACAAAGGATCCGAATACATTCGGAACGGAAATAAATTTCGTGGTTGTGGCGTCAGCCTGATACTGGCTGTAACGGAGAACATCCCAACCCGCTATCACGGTGTTTTTCACTTCGCCGATATTGAATTTGCCACGCAGGTAGTTCTGGAAACTCCAACTGTAGTAATCCGAAAGTGAATCGAAACTCATGAACGTCGCGCCATTGGTCGCCGAAAGCGTCGAGACTGGCGTCCAGACCATCTGCGTCTGCTGGCTTCGTGTGTAGGACGCCTTGCTCACGAAGGTCAGAGATTCGCCGAGCTTCTGCTCGAGATGAAAGAAGACATTGTCGGTTTGCGCGCCGAAGTGGTCGGACGGCGAGCCCAGTGGCTTGTCGATATAGTTTCGATAGATGTCGCCCTTGGCGTAGCCGACCGTGAACTGGGGGACCGGCTCGCGATCGACCGTGCGCTCATAGCCGACAGTCACATCCGTGGTCGAGTCCTTCCATTGCAGGGTCGGTGCGAAGTAGAAATTTCTCTTGCCGTCATATCCCATCGAATTCTGGCCGACCCGTTCACCCGAGATGATGAAGCGATATCGAAGCTTCTTGTCGGCGGTGATGGCGCCCGTGCTGTCAAGCGCGATCTGCTCGCTGCCGTAGGAACCGTAGCCCACCTGGATTTCGTGGAATGGATCGGCCTGAGGCGTCTTCTTGACGATATTGATGACGCCCCCCGGCGGGCTGTTGCCGTTCACGATCGCCGACGGGCCCTTGACCACTTCGACGCTCGAGATGGCGATCGTCGGCGTGACGTTGGGCGCCGAGCCCACCGTCGCGAGCCCGTCCGAGGTCAGGTTCTGCGCCGTGAACCCGCGAATCGTGTAACTCGGCACGCCCTCCGGCCCCGGCCGCGTGACGACACCGGAAGCATTTCTCAGCACATCGGACAGCGACTGGTCGGCCTGGCTCTGGATCACCGCCGCATTGATGACGCTCACCGATTTCGGCGTCTGGCTCAGCGGCACGTCCGAGCGCGCATAGGTGGACGACGATTCCGCGACGAAGCCGGTGCCGCCTGAATCGCGGCTGGCCGCCACGCTGATCAACGGCAAGGTGGTGTCGACCTGTGCCACCGTTGCAGAGGGCACCGACGAAACCCCCTTTGCGTCCGCCTTCACGTGAGCCAGCGTGTAGCCGCCGTTCGCCGTCGGAACCAGGTCCAGGCCCGTGCCCTGCAAAGCCTTGCGGATCGCAGCCTCGGGCGAGTATGTGCCGTCCACCGGCGCCGATCTGAGCGATTGCACCAGTGACGCGTCATAGCTCAACGGCAGTTGCGTGATCTTCGCGATCTCCACCAGCGTGCGGTCCAATGGCCCGCTCGGTATGTGGTAGGCGTGCAACTCCGATTGCTGCGCACACGCTGCCGATGCGATGAAAGTCTGAGCCACCGCCATTGCGATCGCCATTGCTGCAACATTGCCAGCCATACCTTTGCTGCTGAACTTGATCCCCATGATGGCACCCATTCCCTTTGTCAGTTGTCTTTCGGCGAAACATCCGGCCGCACGCGAAAGTGAAAAGATCCCGCATGCTTGCCCAGAGGTCGCTCGTATTGATGACGTCGTCCCGAGCATCGCGGCATACCTTGCTGGCTTTCCGCTCCTGGCATCGCTCGAAGCCGGTAGTTCAAGGACGTTTGTTTGCCCCTCGCCCACAAGGAAAAGTCTAGCGATCCCGCCCGGAATGCTTTTTTGAAACAATTCGTCTTTCGCACCATTTCCGGAATTCCATTCCCGTCGGAACGCACCGCCTTGAAATTTCAGTCCGGCATTCAAGATGCACTACCCCGGAAATCAGAAAACGTAATCGAGCGGCAACCGCGTCGTGTGCTTGATGGTCTCCATGGAAAAACTCGAACTCACATCGAAGATTTCCAGCTCGCCTATCAGGCGCTTATAGACACCGTCGTAAGCGGCGATGTGCGGGACAACAACCTTGAGCAGGTAGTCGATATGGCCGCTCATGCGGTACACCTCGATGACTTCAGGGATCCCGGCGACCACTTCGCAAAAGCGCTTGAGCCACGCCGCCGTGTGCTGTGCCGTTCTGATCTCGACGAGTACGGTCACGCCGAGATTGAGCTTTTCGGCGTTGAGCAGGGCTACGCGGCGGGCGATGATGCCGTCCTGTTCAAGCTTCTGTATGCGACGCCAGCAGGGTGTGGTGGAGAGGTGCACGCGATCGGCGAGTTCCGCAACCGAAAGCGTGCTGTCCTCTTGCAGGACTGTCAGGATGGCCTTATCGATGTGGTCGATCACAATTCCTCCCTTCCGGGACAAGGTAAGCCTCAAGGGCGTTTGAACGTCTTCATTTACCTTGTGCAACGAGGGGGAAAAAGTGACACCGGGAAACCAAAAAAATCGCACGCCCGATCTGCCCGTGGACGCAGCGTCAGGCCTCCGAGACGACGGCCAGGGTCAAGGCGTGCGACCGGGCCGCGTTTCAATGCGAAGATGTCGGCGGCCGTCTCGGCCATGCGTGCAATCTGCGCGACGACTGCAACGAGAGCGAGCCATCGTCACCGCGAATATTTCCCCGCGCGGCGTCGCAACGTGCGCATTCACTATTTGTACCGTCACCGCGGTGACTTATTGCGAAATAGGGTTCGCCTCGACAGTGCGGCTTTGCCCTACGACGCGTCGGAAGCACGTGATCGCCGAACCGATATCTTCCTCGGTCGTGTATCGTCCAAGGCTCAATCGCACTGTCCGGCCGGCGGCCGCCTCGGTTAGCCCGATTGCGCTTAATACATGCGACGGTGTGCCGGCTGCGGAGTTGCAGGCGGAAGTTGAAGAGACCGCCAGTTCGCCGGTAAGCATGAACGGAAAAAAATTGGGTAAATCAACTGTCAGACTCAACGTATGAGGGATCCGGCGCGCGCTACTGGCATTCTGAGAAACACCTTCCAGACACAGAACTTCGGAGAGCAGCCTCTCGCTGAGACGCGCGATTCGCTCGTTGTCGGAGCTCATCTCCATCGCTGCCAATTCACATGCAGCACCCATTCCTACTATCTGATGCGTTGCCAGCGTGCCCGAACGGAGACCCCGCTCATGCCCTCCTCCGTGCATTTGCGGCGCAATCCGATCCGACGCTTCGCGACTGACATACAACGCTCCGATTCCTTTTGGACCATATACCTTGTGCGCCGACATCGACATGATATCGATGCCGAGCGCCTTCACGTCGATCGATGTTTTCCCAAGTGCCTGGGCCGCATCGACATGCAACAGCGCTCCAGCACGATGGACAACCCGCGACACTGCCGCGATATCGGTTAGCGTCCCGATCTCGTTGTTAACCAACATCAGGGAGACGAGGCCCGTGTCCGCACGCACCGCACCGGCAACCGCTTCCGCGGTAATTTCCCCACTCGGTGTGGGAGTCAGGTAAGTTACCGGGCGCCCTCGCTTTTCGAGGCTATCCATCGTATCGAGGATGGCTTTGTGCTCTATCCGGCTCGTGACCATGTGCTGTCGGGTCAATGCCTTATCTGCGTAACCTTTTAGCGCAAGATTGTTCGACTCCGTTGCGCCCGAAGTCCAGACGAGCTCATCCCCGGCTGCACCGATAAGAGACGCGACCTGCTCTCGGGCCCGCTCCACCAATCGTCGTGCCCGTAGCCCCGTAGCATGAGAACTGGACGCGGGATTGCCGAACGCGCCACCTACACCCATGCACCCAAACATCGATTCAATGACTCGTGGATCCACCGGTGTAGTGGCGGCGTAGTCAAAGTAACGTAGATTATCCGCCTCGCCCATCGTGCTAGTCTCGACTTTCCGGAATAACCGATCCTACGCTTCGCAACCTAAAAAATGCTTCCAAAATAAAGCGGCTCAAGGGAGCCTCGTTAGCATCGATTTTCTGGCGCAGCACACCAGGCGGAATAGTTTTCCAACGACCAGACAAGGTCGACGTTTCTCCATTGTCTCCGCCGGGGAAGCCACGTGCGATACGCACGAATCGGCAGAGTTCGGAAGAGTGACGCAAGAGGTTCAGAAAAATTGCCGCTGCAGATCGGCTTCGGCAGCCAGTCAGACTTCCGAGGCGACAGCCAAAGCTTTTCCGTAAAACGTTAGGGAAAGCCCTAGCCCGCCCGCCAGCTGTCGTAGCGCGGCCTTGGGATCGTCAAGCGGAAAAACGCCGCTCACCCGGCGGGACATGGCGCTGTCCGGGAAGCGGACGAAACCGTCGTAATAACGCCCGACAGCCTCGACCACATCTGGCACGGCACGATCCATAACAACCAAGGTGCCCGCGGTCCACGAGAAGATGTCTGCAGACGTCTCCGGCATTCGGGCGATGCGACTGTGCGACAGGGACCACGCCGAGCCATCCGATGCGCGAACCTGATTGCCGCCATGCACCGAAAGAATTGCGTCGCCCCCCTGCACAGCGACCACAGTGTGTCGTCGCAAGGCATCAACGCTCAGCCGCGCGCTATCCGTCCGCACCAGTCCATGACTAGTTTTCACGGTCAGCGGCTGCTTAATGCTCGCGCGGCCATCGGTTGCAATCTGGCCCGACGCGAGGTAGAGGTTTCCTTGTGGCCGTTCTGGCGCCGCGTACACGCGCGCTCCAGCGCCAAGCGTAAGCGGCACTCCAACGTTTAGCGTCACTGTTTTCGGAGCGAAGTCTCCGTTGTGGTAATCGGCGTCAAGCGAATACATCTTGACTAGCTGTCGCGTGCCAACACCAGCCAGTACGGCAGCTGCGACGCCGGCGCCAGCCTTCAGCATGCGTCGCCGCGTAGGCGATGGCTCCTGTAGCGCGCGTCGAACGGCTTCCCCGGGCGCACCTTGCAACGCGCGGAACCGCCCCAGCCGCTCCTGGAGACGCGCCCATGCATGGTCATGAGAAGGATCCGCACGCAGCCACGCATCGAACTGTTTCAGCTCAACCTGCGAGACTTCCTCTGCGCGCAATCTGACCTCCCATTCAACCGCCGCCTGCATGGCGGGGGCGAGCGTGTCGGGAGCGTTCGAGGGGGTCAACTTATCAAGTAGCATCGAGTCAGCGCCTGGGCAATATACTTACGGACCATGCTGGTCGACACGCCGAGCCGTTCTGCGATCTCGGCGTATGTGAGACCGTCGATCTGGCTATAGATGAACGCGCTTCTAGCCTTGAGGGGGAGACCGTTCAGCGCTTGATCCACCAAAAAAAGCGCTTGCAATACTTCCGCGATAGATTCCGATGAGGGGGCCGCGGCTGCCTCAGAAACGAGCAGAGACTCCAGATAGGCACGTTCAAGGTCGCGACGCCGCCACATCTCAAACGTGAGGCGCTGGGCGATTACAGTCAAGAACGCCCTCGGTTCGCGCACTGCGGCGAGGTCCTTGATGCCCGCAAGCTCCGCGAACGAAGACGCAGCAAGATCTTCTGCGTCCGCGTGCGAACCAACCCGTCTTTGCAGCTTCGATTTCAGCCATCCAAAGCTGGAACGAAACTCATTGGTGAGCCATATCGACCGCGAGTGGACAGGCTTTACGCCGTTGTCTGCTTCCGCTGACGGCTCCGGGACCGTGGAATTCATTATTCATCCGACGCTATTTCAAAACCACAACATGCAGGTCAATCGTGCAGGTCAACCCATTTCCGGCCTTCTTCCCTCAGCACAACGTTCGAACTACATTGCGTCAAAATCTTAGTATGCCATTTCAAAATCCTCAGGTACGGCCGTCATCTAAAATCCAACATAGGGACATCCCGGACGGACCCCGCAGCGAACCGCTGACGGGTTGGATCGACTGATTGTCGAGTGAACGCCTGAGTGTCTTGCACGCGCCCCTCTGCCACGCAACCGGTCTCGCGGTGATATTGTTCCCGAATCGTCGTCGGTGTATTCCCTCAACCAAAGGATCTGCGATGAAATACCTCGGCTTGGCCTACTTCACCCCCGAACAATTCGCCGCGATGGCGCCAGAAGACGTCAAGGCGTTGGTGAGCCAATGTCCCGCATTGGACGAGAAGATGCGGGCTACAGGCAAGGTCCTGATTTCCGCGTCGCTTGGCGATGTCGAAAGCTGGAGGACGCTGCGCCCGCGCAACGGCAAGACGCATGTCACCGATGGGCCCTATACCGAGTCGAAAGAGGTCGTGGGCGGCCTGTTCGTGATCGAGGCGGATACGCGTGACGAGGCGTTGCGCATCGCCTCCATGCACCCGGCAGCGACGCTCGGAGAAGAAGGCGGATGGGCCATCGAGCTTATTCCCCTCGACTTTTACCTGAGCCGTTGAGGGCCTCGACGCAGTCTCACGGATGCGTCCGCGCTCCTGTCTGCACAAGCAGACAGGGATCACGAATCCGGAAAAGATATAAGGTGACGCAATGGCAGGCAGCGAGAGTTTCAGTGGCCGCGAGAACGACGAAATCAACAGCGCGTCCGGGCAGCGCATGCATTCGCAGATTCCCCCCATCGCGCCGAAGCACACCGCGCTTATCGTCATGCATTATCAGACCGACATTCTCGAACTCTTTCCATCGGTCGCGCCGACCTTGCTCGCCAATACGCGCAAATTATGCGACGCTGCGCGGGCCAAGGGCGTCGGGGTCTATTTTGCCAATCTCCGCTTCAGTCCAGGCTATCCGGAAGTCAGCCCACTGAACAAGAATGGCCAGGGAATCAAGCAACTAGGTCTCTTCGTCGACGACCAGCCCTCGCCGGAGTTAGGCCGGCAGGCCAATGAACCGCTCGTCATTGCGCATCGCGCCAGCGTGTTCTTTGGCACTGATCTCGAGGCGCGACTCTGCGCACACGGTGTCGATTCGCTGATTCTGGTCGGCATTGCGTCGACCGGCGTCGTACTGTCGTCGGTCGCCTATGCGAGCGACGCGGACTTTCGCCTCTACACGGTCAAGGACTGCTGTTACGACCCGGACCAGGTCGTGCATGACCACCTGTTCTCCACTGCGTTCGAATCGCGCACAACGGTGCTGTCGCTCGCCGATGCCTTGCGACTGCTCGCCTAGACAGATCGCTACATTCCCCATCTGAGCGATGGCGTATGCACACGGCTGTCCCAATGCCGCTTCATTTCGTCGTCCAGCACGCACAAGGTGATCGACGCGCCCGCCATCTCCAGCGACGTCGTGAGCGATCCGACCTGCACGCGTGCAATGGCGAGCCCGCGCTGCTGCAGCCACGAGCGTGTGGAATTGAACAACAGATACAGTTCCCCGAGCGGCGTGCCGCCCAGCCCATTGATCAGGATCAGCAGCTCCGAGCCGTCCGCTGGTTTCAGATCGGCGACGATCGCCGTCAGCAGCTCGGCCGCGATCGCGTCGGCGGCAGCAAAGCGCGTTCGCCGCCGCCCTGGCTCGCCATGAATGCCGACGCCGACCTCCATTTCATCGTCGCCGATCTTGAACGTCAGCGTGCCTGCAGCGGGCACCGTGCAACTTGAAAACGCCACGCCCATCGACGCCGTATGCTTGTTGATCCGGTCGCCGAATGCCTTGCATTGTTCGAGATCGGCGCCGCTCTCGGCAAGACTGCCCACCAGTTTCTCGACGATCACCGCTCCCGCCACGCCGCGGCGGCCCGTCGTGTAGCTGGAATTTTCGACCGCCACGTCGTCGTTGATCAACACCATCGCGTTCGGCAGCTCCGACATCTCGGACGCCATTTCGAAATTCATCAGGTCACCAGAATAATTCTTCACGATGAAGAGCGTGCCCGCGCCCGTGTCGACGGCCTTGGCGGCCGCCATCATCTGGTCGGGCGTCGGCGAGGTGAACACCTGGCCCGGGCACGCGGCATCCAGCATGCCGTAGCCGACGAAGCCGCTATGCAAAGGCTCGTGTCCCGAGCCGCCACCCGAAATGAGCGCGACCTTGCCGGCCTTCAGCGCCTTGCGCCGCACGAACACCGGCTCCTGGTTGAGCACGACGAGATCGCCGTGCGCGGCGGCGAATCCGGCAAGGCTCTCGGTCAGAAAGTCGTCGACGTGGTTGATGAACTTTTTCATGGCCTGCGCTCCTTTCACTCTCTGTCTTGCGCGAGCCGCGCGCATACCGCACCGATCATCAACTGGCTCGACCGTGCGCCGGGATCGATGTGGCCGCGCGCACGCTCGCCGAGAAACGACGCACGCCCCTTGGTTGCGAGCATGTCGCGCGTCGCCAGCATGCCCTCTTCCGCGATCAGCGGCAGCGCATCGAGCACGGTTTCGGGTGCCGCCTTGCTGTCGGCCAGTTCCACGAAGCGTGACGCGACGGGAATCAGCACGTCCATCATCGTTTTGCTGCCGATGCCGGCCTTGCCGCGCTGCGTGACGGCATCCACTCCGGCGGCGAACATCTGCGCGGCGCCCTCCACGCTCATCGTCTCTGCGTCCCCGGCGGCCTTCGCCATGCCGTGCAGCAGCGAGAAGAACAGCGGCCCCGACGAGCCGCCAACCGTCGACAGCAGTTTGGACGCGGCCAGATCCAGCGCGGGTCCGATCAGCGCCGCTTCGATATCGGCGCGCATGGCGAAGAGCGCATCGACGCCGCGCAACAGGTTGAAGATATGATCGCCGTCGCCGATCTGCTGATCGAGCGCGGCGATTTCGTCCGTGTGTTCCTTCAGCGTCGAATGCGCGGCTTCGATGCACGCCATGACCGTTTTCCCGTTCATGCCGGAATCCTCCTGCCGTCGGAGCGGAAATAAAGAAGGCTGCGTGGAGGCAGCGACACGCCGACTGTTTGCCCCGGCGTGAAATTGCGCTCGGTCATCGTCGTCGCCACGATGGGGGTGCCGTCGCGCTCCATGATCAGCAGGTGCCGCAGCGGTGAATATTCGAGCACACGAAGGTTGAGCACGTCGCGCGTATCGGGCGCGTGCAGCACGATGTCCTCCGGCCGGATTGCAACCGTCGAGGTGCCCGCCGGCATCGCCGAAGAATCAAACAACGCGCGCGGCAGCAGGTTGATAGGCGGCGAGCCGAGCCGTTGCGCCGCGCCGAGCGAAGCCGGGTTGCCATACACCTCGCGCGGCGCGCCCATCTGCACGATACGGCCCTGTTCGAGTATGCCGATGCGGTCCGCAAGCGTGGTCGCCTCGACCTGATCGTGCGTCACGTAGATGATCGTCGCGCCGATCGAGCGATGCAGCCGCTTCAGTTCGATTCGCAGTTCCTCGCGCAACTTCGCGTCGAGCGACGACAGCGGCTCGTCCATCAAAAACACCTTGGGCTGACGCACGAGTGCCCGTCCGATAGCCACGCGCTGCATCTCGCCGCCCGACAGACGCGTCGCCAGATTGCCGAGTTTCGACTCGAGATGCAGCATCTGCGCGACCGCCTGCACGCGCGTGGCGACTTCCGCCTCGCTCACGCGCCGCCGCGGGGAGCGCAACGGAAACGCCAGGTTGCCGAACACGGTCAGATGCGGATACAGCGAGTACTGCTGAAAGATGAACGCGACGTCGCGGTCCGCGGGATGCATCTGCGTCGCGGCCGCGCCGTCGATGAATATCTCGCCCTCGTCGGGCCGTTCCAGACCGGCAATGAGCCGCAACGTGGTGGTCTTGCCCGCGCCGCTCGGCCCGAGCAACACGACGAACTCGCCCTCCTTCACGTCGATCGACACGTCATCCACCGCGACGATATCGCCGAAACGCTTCGTCACCGCCTCCAGGCGAATCTCAGACATACGCGCCTCCATTGCCGTTGCCGCTGCCGTTACCGTTGAAGGCCATCTGCCGCGCAGCGCCGGGCAGCAGCTTGCCGCTCGTCGCGTCGTACAGGAGCGTGCGAGCCTCCCGAAACGACAGCCCGACCTGCAATCCCGTCGCCCGTCCTTCGTCCTTGCCGACGCGCACGCGCACCACGCCGAGCGCCGTTTCGACGACCAGAATCTGATGCGAACCGAGATACTCGTCGGCGATCACGCGGCCACGCAACGCACTGCGCTCGTCGATCACGACATGCTCGGGGCGCACGCCGAGCAGCGCTTTCGCGGTGCCCGCACCGGTGCGCGGCACGGCTACGGTCACGCCGCCCAGCGCGACGGATTCAGCGCCCGCTTCGACGCCGCTGTCCACCGCGAGGAAATTCATCGGCGGACTGCCGATAAAGCCGCCGACGAAGACACTCGCAGGAAAGTGATAGACCTCATGCGGCGACGCCGACTGCAGCACTTCACCCCCGTTCATCACGACGATGTCGTCGGCCATTGCCATCGCTTCGCGTTGATCGTGCGTGACGTAGACCGTCGTTGCGTTGAGCGCGTTATGCAGCTTGCGCAGCTCGAGACACATCAGTTCGCGGAAGTCCGCGTCGAGTGTGCCGAGCGGCTCGTCCATCAGAAACGCCTTCGGATGCCGCACGATCGCGCGCCCAAGGGCGACACGTTGACGGTCGCCGCCCGACAGCCCGCCCGTCTTCCGGTCCAGCAAACCTTCGATGCGAAGCATATGCGCGGCCGCGTCGACACGAGCCGCAATCTCGCGGCGCGTGATGCCCTCGTTCTTTAGCGGAAATGCGATGTTGTTACGCACCGTCATATGCGGATACAGCGCGAACATCTGGAACACGAAGGCAATGTCGCGTTGACGCGCCCGCAGTCCCGTCACGTCTTCGCCGTCGATCAGAATCTGGCCCGAGGTCGGCAGTTCGAGCCCGGCGATCATGCGCAACGTCGTCGTCTTGCCGCAGCCGGAAGGTCCCAGCAGGACCACGAAGCGACCGTTGCCCACAGTGAGATTCGTATCGCGCACGGCGGTGAAATCGCCGAAGCGTTTGTGAAGGTTGGAGAGAACGATCGTCGACATGACTCACTCCGGAAAGTGGCTGGTCACGACGAAAGCCAGCGCACCCACCAGAATCACGGGGAACGACCAGGTGTACAGATCGACCGTGAATGGCTGGACGAGCATCGCAATGCCGAGGCCGATCAGCACCGTCGACGCGCCCTCACCGTAGCGCCTGCGGAACAGGCGGCGACGCGGCATGGCAGGTTGGACTTTCATTTGCGCACCGCCCCAAAGGTGATGCCGCGCAACAGGTGCTTGCGCAGCACGACGGTAAAGATCAGGATGGGCAGCACGAACAGGGTCGTGGCTGCCGCGACGGCTGGCCAGTCCTGCCCGCCCTCGCCGATGATGAACGGAATGAACGGCGGCATGGTTTGCGCGTCGCCGCTCGTCAGCAGCAAGGCGAACGCGTATTCGTTCCATGCAAAGATCAGGCAGAAAATCGCCGTCGCCGCAATGCCGGTGATCGCCTGCGGCAGCACGACCTTGACGAACGCCTGCAGCCGCGTGTAGCCGTCGACGAGCGCCGCTTCCTCGTATTCACGCGGAATTTCGTCGATGAAGCCCTTGAGCAGCCACACCGCCAGCGACACGTTCACTGCGGTGTACAGCACGATCATGCCCAGGTAGCTGTCGGCGAGCCCTAGCGCCCGGTACATCAGATAGATGGGAATGGCCACGGCGATGGGCGGCATCATCCGCGTGGACAGAATGAAGAACAGCAGATCGTCGGCGAGCGGAACCTTGAAGCGCGAGAACGCATAGGCGGCGAGCGTGCCGAAAAACACTGCGAGAAAGGTCGAACCAAAACCGATCACGAGCGAATTGACAAAACGCGGCAGGACTTTCGACGGCCCCGCGATCACCATATTGCGCTTTCGCACATCGCGGTCGTACCAGGTCTCTGCGGGCGGCAAACTGGCGATGAACTCCGGCGTCTGCCGCGAGCGGATCGTGAAGAGGTTCACATAGCCTTCCATCGACGGATGAAACACGACGACGGGCGGATACGCAATCGCGTCTTCCTGTGTCTTGAAGCTCGTCATAATGATCCAGACGATCGGCAGCGTCGCAATCAGCGCATAGGCGATCACGACGACAGCGGCCAATCTCCTGCTGCGCGGCGATGCAGCGACCACCGACTGTTGAAGTGCAAGGTCTGTCATCGCTGTTTCACCCGGTTGAGCGCCTTCACATAGATATTCGCCGCACCGAACACGACGACGAACAGAATGATCGCCAGCGCGGACGAGTAACCCGTCTGCCACTTCTCGAAGGCCGCGCGCTTGAGCGTGATCGACACCGTTTCCGTCACCGAGCCCGGCCCGCCGGACGTCAGCAGATTCACCATGTCGAACATCTTGAAGTTCTCGATACCGCGAAACAGAATCGCGAGCATCAGGAACGGCAGCGTCATCGGCAGCGTGATCGACCAGAACTGCCGCCACGGCGACGCGCGATCGACTTCGGCCGCTTCGTAGATGTAGTCCGGAATCGAACGCAATCCCGCAAGGCAGATCAGCATCACATAGGGCGTCCACATCCACGTATCGACCATCACGATCGTCCACGGCGCGAGCGGCACGTCGCCGATCATCTGGAACGAGTTGGGTGCAATGCCCGTGAAAAAGCTGACGATGTCGTTGAAAAGGCCCGTTTGCGGCTGCAGCAGAAAGGTCCAGAAGTTGCCGACAACAGCGGGCGACAGCATCATCGGCAGCAGAATCAGCGTGGTCCAGAAACTATGGCCGCGAAACTGACGGTTGATCAGCAGCGCGAGCCCGAAGCCGAGCAGCACCTCGAGCCCGACCGACCAGAACACGAAGCGCGCCGTCACCTGCATCGCGTACCAGATGTCTTCGTCGGTGAGTATGTCCGTGTAATTGCTGATGCCGACGTTGCGCGCGGGCACACTCGGCATGTTCGACTTGAAGTTCGTGAACGACAGCCGTAATGCCCAGATCAACGGAAAAATGTTGATGGCGAGCAGCAGCACGATGGTCGGAAGAATGAACAGCCACGCGATGGTGCGGTCAGACAGTCCATGCAGGCGCGCGCCCGCGCGCGTCCGCGCTTTTGTCTGCAACCCTTCCGCAGGAAAAGGCTTGTTTGCCAACATGCCCAGCTCCTTGTGTTCGCGGACCGCCAGGATAAACCGGCTTAGCGGTCCGCGCGTTCATGTGCGTTCATGTGCGTTCATTTGCGTTTATGTGCGTTGAGGCTAGTTCTTCCCTTCCGCCTTGAAGACCTTGTTCCAGTCCTTGACGAGCAGATCGAGCGCTTCTTTTGAAGTCCCCTTGTCGGCCACTACATAGTCGTGCACGCGCTTTTGCATGTCGAGCAGCAACTCGGCATACGCAGGCTCGGCCCAGAAGTCCTTGACGATCGACATCGACTTCAGGAAGGCCGGCGCAAAGGGCGCGCTCTTCGGAAAGTCCGGCGCGTCCACCACCGACTTCGCCGCCGAGTATCCGCCGAGTTGCCACCACTTCTTCTGCACGTCGGCTTGCGCAAACCACTTGATGTATTCGAGCGCGTCAGCCCTGTGATCCGAGTAGGACACGACCGAAATGCCCTGCCCGCCAAGCTGCGTGAACTGCTTCGTTTCCTTTGGATTGACGAAGAAGCCGATCTTGTCGCCGCCGACATTCGGGTCCTTGTACAGGCCGGGGAAGAAGGCGAACCAGTTCATCTGCATCGCGACCTGCCCCGACTTGAACGCATCGAGTCCTTCCTGCATGTAGGCGTTCGTCATGCCGGGCGCGGTGCAGCACTTATAAAGCGCCTTATAGAATTCGAGCCCCTTGACGGCACCCGGCGAATTCACGAAGCCGTCGAGGTGATACGGCTTCTTGGGGTCCTGGTATTCGAAACCGTAGTTGTAGAGCATGTTGGTCACGCCCATCGTGATCCCTTCCGAGCCGCGCTCCGTAAAGATATACACGCCATATACGGTCTTGCCGTCGATCTTGCGCCCCTGGAAGAACTCGGCGGTCTGCTTGAGTTCGTCCATTGTGGTGGGCGGTTCGAGTTCACGCTTGTACTTCTGCTTGAACTCCGCGCGCAGCTCGGGCCTGGCAAACCAGTCCTTGCGGTAGGTCCAGCCTACTGCGTCCGCCATCGCAGGCAGCGCCCAATAATTCGGCGTGTCCTTCGGCCATTCCGCGTAGCCGACGACGGTCGCCGGCACGAAGTCGTTCATCGATATCCTGTTCTTGTCGAAGAAGTCATTCAGCTTCACGTAGTGCCCATTGACCGCGGCACCGCCGATCCACTGACTATCTCCAATGATGAGATCGCACAGCTTGCCGTGCGAATTCAGTTCATTGAGGAAGCGATCTGCGTAACTCGTCCACGGCACGAATTCGAACTTCATCGCAATACCGGTTTTCGCAGTAAAGTCTTTCGATAATTCGACGAGCGCATTAGCGGGGTCCCACGCGGCCCAACATAGCGTTAACTGCTTGCCCTGCGCGTGCGCCGCCGATCCGAAGCTCAGTCCCAGCGACGCGAGGAGCGCCGCGATTATCCTTGCTGACGTAAGACGTAACATGTGTCTTCTCCTTGTCTCTGTCGGGTCTCCAACCTGATGACAGCAGCGCCCATGCGCCGGACGCTGTATTTCAGCTCTGGCGGACTCAGCGAGCCGTCCGCGTGTCGCGAGCTTCAGGCATGCGCATTCTCACGAAGATAAATACGGGTTTCGAGCGTCGGAATGGCGAGCACGCCGCGCACGTCGTTCAGAAAATTGATGGCGGCAAGCCCGGCCCAATGGACAATGCCGCGCACATCCTGATCGAGGATGACGTCGATCGCCCGCTCCGACAGTTGCCTGCGCGTGTCGGCCGTGCACTCGTGGCCGATCAATACGACGCGCGTCTTGTCGCCCGATTCCTGCAACGTCGAAGCGATGCCGGAAATGCCGCCACCCGTCACATACACGCCGACGAGATCGGGGTGCCCCGCCATCAGCCCTTGCACAGCCAGACCGGCGCTTTCGTCGTCTTCGGCGAAATCGGGCTCGGTCAGCCAGCGCAGGTTGCGGAAGTCTTCCTCGAGCACCTGGGAGAAACCCGTGCGACGCTCGAGTTGATCGTAGAGACGCGAGGACGCCGACAGCACGGCGACCGTGCCGATGCGCGAGCCCACGAAGCGTCCCATCAGCAGTGCCGCCGTTCTTCCGGCCATCCGGTTATCGACGCCAACATATGCAGCCCGCGCGCTCGACGGCAAATCCGAAAAGACCGTGACGACGGGCACGTTCCCATCGGTCATGTCCTGAATCATCCGCTCGACCCATGGGTAATCGAGCGGCACGAGTACGAGCGCGTCGTAGTCGATCAGTTGCTGCGCGAGTGCGGTTGCGTCGCGCTGGCTGGAAAGGTCGCAACGGTAAAACGAGGGGACGAGGCGATGCTCGCGAAAAAAGCTGGCCGACAGCGCGATATCGCGCTCGACCTGATCGAGAAAGCGGGAGTTGATTTGCGGCAGGACGAACGCGACCCGAAACGATGTGGTTTTCGCAGGCCGGCCGCGGCTAGCGCGTTCGTCACGCAGCGTGGCCAGCGCGAGATGTACGCGCTCGGCCGTTTCCGGGCGAACCCCCTGGTCGTCGCGCAGCACGCGATCGACCGTGGCCACGCTCACGCCGGCACGACGCGCAATCATCATACGTGTGGCCGGCATGGGTCTCCTCCGCTGCCAGACAAAGAATCGTTTTGTTAACTCAAGATAGTTTTCCCCACGCGAAATGCAAGCTTTTTTCACGCGTTAAATGCGTCATTTTCGCGAGCATGCGGGGAGTCGATTCTCTGTATGTACTTAATGTCGGCCTGGCTTGCCGGCGTCAGAATCGTTGTCCACGAGGCACAAGAATTGATATTTTGTTAGTCATACTTATTTCATTCGTTGCGTAGAAGTGCACCGGTGGCCTATGGGCGGCGTGGCGCTTGTCGGCTTCGCCAACTGTTCGACAAGAAAATCGACGAAAGCCCGCACGCGCGAAGTCAGATAACGCGCGTGTGGATAGAGCAGGATGAACGGCCGCGTGCGTCCGCCTGCTTTGCGCAAGACCTCCACGAGCCTGCCTTCGCGCAAGTCGTCTTGCACGACGAAACGATACGTTTGAAAGAGACCCGCGCCGGCACGCGCGAGCGTCACACCGGCGAGCGCATCGCCAGACGTTGCATAGCTTCCGCTCGTGAGCACATCGCCGTCGTCGAGCGGGTCCGGCAGGGTCCAGGCAAGACGACGGCCGCTGCTCGGAAGGTCAAACTGGATGCACTCGTGCGTCTCCAGGTCCGCAACCGTTTCAGGCACTCCCGCGCGCTTCAGATAGCCCGGCGCGGCCACTACGACCATTTCCGCATCTTCCAGCTTGCGTGCCACGAGACTCGAATCGGCCGGCGCACGTCCGCGTATTGCCAGATCGAAACCTTCGTCCGCAAAGTCGATATTACGGTTGCTAAGGTGAGTCTCGACGTGCACGTGCGGATAGCGCTCGCGAAACGCCGGCAGCAACGGCAACACACGGTAGTGCCCATATGGCGTCGGCATGCTGATGCGCAGCACGCCGGCGGGCGTGGTCTGCTCGCCCGTGACTTCGCGCTCGGCATCGGCGAGCTGCGACAGCGCCTCGCGGCACTGCTCGAAGTAGCGTCGTCCCGCGTCGGTCAGGCGGATCTGGCGCGTGGTACGCACGAAGAGCCGCGCGCCCAGCCGCTCCTCCAGCCGCGCCACGGACCGGCTTACCGCCGCTGGCGTGACGCTCGCGGCATTGGCCGCAAGCGTGAAGCTTCCGAGCTCCGCCGCAAAACAGAAAAGCTCGATGCTGCCGAGCAGCAGATCGTCGAATTTGCGTTGCATGCCTGTCCGCCTTTATCTTTTTCACCAGCAAACCGCCGAATTCAGCCGCACTCGATCGAACGGGTGGGCACGGCACCGATGCCAAGGTTGAGAGAACATCAAGTCGCGCGTCGCGGGCGCGTGCCGATGCTGTCGAGCGGTGCGAGGCGAGCAGACCGGACTGCTCGGCGCCGCACCGCTTGCAGCCGCTGGATACCTCCCGCGTTTCCCGCTCCCGTTGCGCCATCAGTTCGGCCGCGGGCAACCAGTGCGCGAGCGGCGCGGCCTGCCCCTGCCCATTGTGCGCCGAATTCCAAGTCACCCTTCGCTTTGGCGGCTGAGTGAATAGAGCACCACCAGGCTTAGCTACCGAAGAAGATATTGCAGAAGCTGTTAGGACCGACACAAGCGTTCGCGTCCGCCGCCGGCCTCGTGGTACGACGAAGCGGCATGCGCTCGTGCGTCGCGCGAGGCGTATCCGCTTGAGCCGTTTGTTGAACATCGGTTTGCGGAGCGGCAACGGATTGCGCGCGTGCGGCGAAGCTAGCCGACAAGGAAAGGGCAAGAACAACAGCAGAAAGCAGTTTCATTTTCGATCTCTCTATCAAGTATTGGAGGCTTCGCCTCCCGGAACCAGCTTCCCTAGATTACCTGCGAGAACTCGGCACGATAATCCCGCAGGCGCGGGAATGATCTTTCCAATATTCGGGAACATCGGCGGGACACCGATTGCACAGATATGCGCGATGCCCCCGCGAACGCTTAGGATAACAAACGATTAAATTGGCACTGGTGGAAGACGCGGCGCAGTCGCCTATCCAGAATGGAGGCCGAAGTACTGACATTGCGCGTCGATCACAGACGAAAAGCGACTCCTAGAACATATCGGAAGCTGCCTGATGCCCCGCATGCCCGTCGCCCGTATTGCGTTCGCTGCGTGACGGGATAAAAGGCCCGGTAATCATCTCAGCGTAGCTCTGACCGGGTCCGACCATCGGAAACACATCGGCGTTCTGATCGATCATCACTTCGAGAAAAGCCGGTCCTTCGAAATCGATAAAATCCCTGAGCTTCTGATCGAGTTCGGCGAGCGATGCGACGCGCTGCGCGAATTCGAACCCATCTGCCTGCGCCGCCATCACAAAGTCCTTCCGATGCAGCGACTTGTCGCTCACGCATAGGCGGCCGTCATAGAAAAGACGCTGCCACTGCCGGATCATTCCGTCGCCCCTATTGTTCAGCAGCAGCACTTTAACCGGCACGCCATACGTCGTGGCGGTCTCCAGGTCTCCGATGTTCATGCGCAGGCTGCCGTCGCCATCGATATCGATCACGAGCGCGTCCGGGCGCCCCAGTTGCGCGCCGATCGCGGCAGGTAGCCCGAAGCCCATCGTCCCCATGCTGCCGGACGTCAGAAAACTGCGCGGCGCGACGAAGTCGAAGAACTGCGCGGCCCACATCTGGTGCTGGCCCACGCCGGTGGTGACGATTGCCCGGCCGCCTGTCATCTCGCTCAGCTTCTCGACCACCCGCTGCGGCTGGATCAACGCACTGTTGCGGTCGTAGTTCATCCCGAAGCGCTGCTTCAGTTGCCTGACGTGATCGAGCCATGCTGGCGGAGCCTGGACATCCGTGTCGTGATTCATCAAGGATAGCAAGGCATCCCTGGCATCGCCCACGTGAGTCCAGTGCGCATGTTTCACCTTGTTGATTTCCGCCTCGTCGATGTCGATGTGCGCGACATGGCGAGCCCGCGGCGCGAATGCGTGCGGCCGGCCACCCGCGACACGATCATCGAACCGCGCGCCCACCGCGATAAGAAAGTCGCAATCTTCCACCGCGTAGTTCGCGCAGGCCGAGCCGTGCATGCCAAGCATGCCGAGGCCGAGCTCGTGTTTCGCGGATATCGAGCCGAGCCCCATCAACGTACTCACCACCGGTATGCGATAGCGCTCGGCGAACTGGCGCAACTCGGCGGCCGCACCGGCCGCAATGACGCCGCCACCGGCATACAGCAGCGGCCGCCTGCTTTCTCGAAGCAGATTGAAGAATCCGGCGCGCTTGCTGTCTTCGAAACGCGCGCCTTTGGCGACCTTGCGAAGACGATCCGAATACCCGCGAAATTCCAGCGTGCCGTGGCCCTGCCAGGTGCCGGTCCAGTTCTGGATATCTTTGGGCACGTCCACGACGACGGGACCAGGGCGGCCAGTGCGTGCGATTTCGAACGCGCTGCGTAGCGTCTGTTCGAGCTTGTCAGGATGAGTGACCAGAAACACCTGCTTCGCGCACGCCGACATGATGTTGAACACCGGCGCTTCCTGAAACGCATCGCTGCCGATCGCCGCGCGCGGCACCTGCCCACAGATCAGCACCACCGGCACCGAATCGCCATTGCAATCGGCAATCGGCGTCACGGCATTGGTCGCGCCGGGACCCGAGGTGACCATGAAAACACCGACTTTTCCGCTCGCACGCGCATAGCCTGCCGCCATGAATCCCGCGGCCTGTTCATTGGCGGGGACCACGAGGTTGATCTGGCGTTCCGGCGTGTCAGCATGCTGCTCGTTGAAGCGGAACACCGCGTCGTAAGTCGGCAGTATCGCGCCGCCGCTGTAGCCGAACACCGTATCGACGCCCTGTTCGCTGAGTACACGCAAGATGATGTCGGCACCCGACATCGATTCGCCGACCGTTCCTGAAGGCTGAATTTTCTGAGGAGCGAGATTGGGGTTTTGGGTCATACCGGACCTGCATTGAAGTGGACAAAAGAAGACGATTTCCCTTCCGACTCAAGAACAGCGTATTCCCCCTGCCAGTTGCGCGGCGTGCTTTCGACGGGGTTGCCGTATGAAGCGCAGCCCACTTCGCACTCTTTTGATGTGCGTCCCGGATAAACAGTAAGAAGTGGCTCGGTTCTATCGGATTCTGACGACAATCGACGCGGCTCACGCCAGCAAATCAACTGGCTGCGGGCCAGGTTTGGGCACATCCGGGCCACGGCCGCACCGCGCGGCGCGCCGCAACCGCGCTGCCTTGCGCATCTCACCATTCGGTAATCGCCACGTCGAGGTCTTCATCGGTGAAGGCGACGATAAACTCCTCGGGCATCAGCCACGAGTCGACGCTCACGGTTTGCTTATCGACGTCGACGTCGACTTTCGCGTCGGCATCGACCGACTTCAGCGCATGCTCGATCATCGAATGGTCATCCGCGCGGATTTGAGATTTCATCGAGAATTTCACTTTCACTTCTCCATTGAACAAGCTTCGATTCGGACCACTATGAGTCCCAACGACAACGAGAAAAACCAGGCAGGCCTGAATTCACTTTTTTCATCTCCAGCCGCCCGGCTTCCTCGGTTCATCTAATCCGGGTTTGCCTGCACCTCGTTCGCCGCTGCACGCGGTGCACCGAACCAGTGGATCGCCGAAGCGAGAACACCGAGCACGATGCCGAAGACAACAATGCCGTTCCAGCCAAAGCGCGTCAGCAACCAGCCGCTGACCGTCGCACCCACTGCACCGCCAAAAAACGTCGCCGTCATATAGAGGCTATTGATGCGGCCCTGGGCCTTCGGATCCACCGCGAACGCGCGGGTCTGGTTGGACACCAGACCGGACTGCACGCCGACATCGAGCACGATCACGCCGACGATCAACAAAGTCGGCGAGGTCGCCGCGCCGGAGAGCAGCACGTACGAAAGCGTGACGATGCCGATGCTCGCGCCGATCACCTTGCGAAAGCCGATTCGGTCCGTCGCATTGCCGCCGAGCGAAGCCGCGAGCGCACCGGCCGCGCCGATGATGCCGAAGGCGCCCGCCCACGCGCTGCCGAGATGCCACGGTCCGTTCGCGAGCAGCGCGGCGAGATTGACCCAGAACGCGTTGAAACAGGCCCACAGCAATGCCTGAATGATCATCGACTCGCGGATGGGCCGATTGTCCCGAGCAAGCGGCCATAGCGACGCGAGCAGGCGACCGTAGGACAGATTCGTCGACGGCACGCCACGCGGCAACAGTGAAGCCGCGGCAATCCCGACCGGCACCATGAACGCCGCTTCAAAGCCGTACACCGCACGCCAGCCGTACGCCGCGCCGATTGCGCCGGCGACCGTGCGGCCGGCGAGGATGCCGATCATGATCCCGCTCACGACGGTCCCGACGTTGCGCCCACGCTGGCTAGGCAACGACATGGCCGCCGCGAACGGCACCAGTTGCTGCGGCACGCAGCTCACGGCGCCAAGCCCGAACGCCGCCGCGACAAGCGCCCAGATGCCGGGCGCGACGGCTGCTGCAATGCCGAATACGATCGCGAGCGCGATCTGCACCAACACCAGCTTGCGGCGATCGAAGCGGTCGCCGAGCGGCAACAGCAACGCAAGGCCGCCGGAGAAACCCAGCAGGCCGGCGGCGGCGACGAGATCGACCGTCGTAGCGTCTACTCCGAGGTCCGTCGCGATCAGCGGCAGGATCGGCTGCGTGCAATACAGGTTGGTGATCACCGCGCCGGCGACGATCGCCATCATCATGATCTTGCCGCGCGAAGCGAGCGGCGGCGGTGCAGGACTATCGATTACGGTGGTTGATCCGGGCACGGCCATCTCCTTGTTGTTCGTATGCTCCGGCCTTTGCAGCAACATGCCGCGGTCCGGGATTCAACTCCAAGGCTACGCACTTGCATTCGCAAAGAGAATCCATCAGGATCGAGATTCATCCTTCCACCAGTTGATAGGATCATGAATCGTCTCGAAGCCATGTCGATCCTCGTCGCGGTTGTCGATGCAGGCAGTCTGTCGGCGGCCGCGCGCCACCTGGACATGCCGCTCGCCACCGTCAGCCGCAAAGTGGGAGAACTGGAAGCGCACCTGAAAACGCGCCTGCTGCATCGCACGACGCGCAAGCTGTCGTTGACCGAAGCCGGCAGCTCGTACGTGGCCGCGTGCCGGCGCATTCTCGAAGAGATCGGCGAGGCCGAGCGCGCCGCGACCGGCGAATATGCGGCACCGAGGGGCGAACTCGTCGTCACGGCGCCGATCGCGTTTGGCCGCCTGCACGTCACGCCGGTGATCGCGGATTTTCTGGCGCAGTACCCGGAGATCGACATCAACCTCATGCTGACCGACCGCGTCGTGCATCTGATGGACGAGCATGCGGACGTCGCAATCCGGATCGGCCAGTTGCCGGATAGCACGCTCGTCGCAAAGCAGGTGGGCACCGTGCGGCGGGTCATCTGCGGCAGTCCCGCGTACCTCGATGCGCATGGGGTGCCGGAACGGCCGGCGGCCCTCGACACACATCGCTGCATCACTTTTGAAGCACTGGAGTCGATGCGGGCGTGGAGCTTCGGGTCCGGCAAGTCCGAAGTGTCGGTACCGGTTCAATCGCGCTTCGCGGTCAACACGGCGGACGCGGCGATCGCGGCCGCGATCCTCGGCGTGGGACTGATTCGTGTGCTGTCCTACCAGGTCGCCGATGCGGTCCGCGCGAACGAGCTGCGCGTCGTGCTCGAAGCATTCGAAGCGGCGCCGCTACCGGTCAGCCTCGTGCACGCCGGACAAACGCCGCTGCCGCTGAAGCTGCGCGCGTTCCTCGACTTCGCGACGCCGCGGCTTCGCGCGCGCATTTCGGGCGAACGCGCCGGCGCTTGCACTACTTGACCGGTCGTCAGCCGCGCGTCTACGCTGCGTCGCATAGCACCCTAGTCTGGAGACTGCGATGAAACAGGCGACGATACGCGAAGCACTGAACGCGCACTGGCAAGCATCGGCACAGGGCGATCTCGACGCCGAACATGCCATTTACGCTGAAGACGTGATCTGCGACTACCCGCAATCGGGTGAACGCATCGTCGGGCGAGTCGACTTGCAGGCGCTTCGCGGCCACCATCCGGGCAAGCCATCGGGATTCGAAGTCAGGCGCATCGTGGGCGCGGGCGATCTATGGATCACCGAATACACCATTTCCTACACGGGGCGAACGGCTTACACCGTCAGCATCATGGAGTTCCGCGACGGCAAGGTGGCCCACGAAACCCAGTACTTTGCCGACGCCTTCGAAGCGCCGGACTGGCGCAACCAATGGGTGCGGAAGATTCCTTGACACAAGGTCTGAGATCGACGCGAGGCAACTCACGGCTTCGGCAAAATGGGTTGCGCCGCGCCGCGCCGCGCCGCGCCGTGCGAGCAGCAGCCTCCCCGCCTTACCCGCCGTAAGTCGACTCCCACCCTCCCCCCAGCGCTTTGCAAAGCGTGATGAGATTCGTTGCCGCAGCAGCTTTGCTTTTCTGCAGATTGCTCTGCGCGTCGAGCAACTGCCTCTGCACATTCAGGACGTCGAGATAATCGAGCGCCCCAGCCTTGTAACGGTCGCGTGCCACCGCGAGCGCACGTTCATTCATGCTGACTGCAAGGCTAAGCCGATCGCGGCGACGTTGCTCGGCATCGTAAGTGACGAGGGCATCGTCCACTTCCCTCCACGCGTTCAACACCGTCTGCTTGTAGACGATCGCGGCCTCCTGCTGTTGCGCCTCGCGTAGTTGAAGCATGCCCTTCAGACGCCTGCCTTCGAATATCGGCAGCGTGATCGACGGCCCCGCGACGAATTGCCCGGATGCCCAACTGCCCAGGCTCGACAATTGCAGACTCTGCAACCCCGCGCTGCCGTTCAGCGTGATGCGGGGATAAAAATCGGCCTTGGCGACGCCGATCTTCGCGGTGGCCGCATGCAGTTCCGCCTCCGCCCTGCGGATGTCGGGCCGGCGCTGCACCAGTTCGGATGGAAAGCCAATCGGCACCTGCACGGGCAGCGCGGGCACTTCACGCGGCTCCGCAAGCGTCTGCCGCAGCGCGCCGGGCTCCTGCGCGAGCAGCAAGCCGATCGCGTTGATCGTCGTTTCGCTTTGCGATTCGAGCGTCGGAATCAGACTTTCAATGTTCTCGACCTGCGCCGCTGCGTTCGACACGTCGAGATCGGTCGTCACGCCCTCACGTGCGCGATCGCGCGTCAGCTTCAGCGCACCGTTGGCGATGGCGAGATTTTCCTTCGCGATCTGCAGCAGATCCTGCGTGTCGCGCAACTCGATATAGTCGCGCGCGAGCTCGGCGCGTGCGCTCAGCAGTATCGCGTTGCGGTCCTCGTACGATGCCTGGGACTGCGCAGTGACCGCTTCGACGCTGCGGCGGACGCGGCCCCACAGGTCGAGTTCCCATGACGCGTCAAAGCCCGCCTGATATACGTTATAGGCCGGCGACCCTTTCGAGCCCGGCATCGCGGCTACGCCAAGCGGCGCACTGCCAGAAGCCGATAGCGGCTGACTTTGCGACGGCGTCACGCCGAGCAACGACAGAATGCCGTTTTCGCTGCCGCGTTCGCGGTTGTACGACGCGGCGCCGCCGAGCGTCGGATATTCGGCGGCACCGACCACGCGGCGTTCGGCACGGCTTTGCAGTAAACGCGCGGAGGCTGCGGCCACGCTCAGGTTCTGGTCGGCGAGCCGCTTTTCCAGGTCGTTCAGGATCGGATCGTTGAAGAGCGTCCACCAGTCCGGACCGAATTGTGCCTCGACAGCCTTGCTCGGCGACTGCGCGGCTTGCGTCCGGTCGAAGACATCCGGCGTGGCCGATTGCGGACGTTCGAAGTTCGGACCCACCGTGCAGCCCGCCATCGCGACGCAAGCCAGAATCGCCGCGATCATCGGGCGGAGAGCGTATGTGTTGCCGTTCATTTTCTTTCCGCTCCCTCAGCCGTCGCTTGTCCGTTGCGGCCCACCGCGACCTCGGCTTCGACCGACAGCCCCACGCTCAACGCGGATGCCGCCAACTGTCCATGATCGATCGTGATCTTCACAGGCACACGCTGCACGACTTTCGTGAAGTTGCCGGTCGCGTTGTCCGGCGCGATCGGCGCAAAGCTCACGCCTGTCGCCGGCGCCAGGCTATCGACGCGGCCGCGGATGACGACGCCAGGAAGACTATCCACCGTCACGCGCACCGCCTCCCCGGGTCGCATGTTGGTAATCTGGCTCTCCTGGAAATTGGCAATCACATACGCGTTCGACAGCGGCACGATGGCGAGAACCGCCGCCCCCGGCGTGAGAAATGCGCCGACCCGTGCCGAGCGGCGCCCCACCTTGCCGTCGACGGGCGCGCGGATCTCCGTATAGGAGAGGTTCAGCCGGGCCTGTTCCTGTACCGCCTCGGCGTGTTGCAGTGCGCTGGCCGCCTTGTCGCGTTGCGTACGCAGCACGTCGAGATTCTGCTGGGTGGCGAGCAACGCAGCCTGATCGCGCGCCTGCTGTGCAAGCTGCTGTGCGAGTGTGCTCGACGACAGTTGCTGCTCCTGTGCGGTGCCCGCGCCGGTTGCCGACAGATTCTGGTAGCGCGCTGCATTGGCGCGTGCAAATCCGATCGACGCCTCATCGGCGCGCAAGGTCGCGCGTGCCTGATCGACGAGCGACGGCTGCCGCGCGATCTCGGCATCGAAGTTCGCGACCGACGCTTTCGCCGCAGCGACCTCAGCCGTTGCGCTCATCAACGCGGCGCGATAGTCGCGGTCGTCGATACGCACGAGCAGCTGGCCCGCTTTCACATCCTCATTATCGTTGACGAAGACGTCCGTGACCTGTCCCGGGACACGCGGCGCGACGAGCGTAAAGTCGGCGGTCACATACGCATCGTTTGTGGATTCCGTACTCGCGCTGGAAAAGAGCCGGACGCAAGCCCATACAACGAGGCCGATCACGATGATGGCTGCGGCGATACGGGAAATCTTCAAGGGGGATGGAGTGGTCGATGACATGGAAATCGTTCCTCAATGCGAAGAGGGCGGCGTAGTACTCCACGGCGGATAGATACGAACCGGCAGCACGGGAACCAGAAAAAGAAGCACAACGGCGACGCACGCCATCACGCGATAAAGATCGGCGGAGGTGAGAACGACTGCCTGCTCGTGAATGCGGTGCGCGATCTGGCCGAGACCATAGGCCGCGTCGACGCCCTGGTTCGCGATCAGTGCGCGATTGCCGAACTGGTCCACCAGCACGCTCGAATGGAAATGCTCGCGCGCGGTGCCCACCGCTTCGATGAGCCCGCTTGCCACGGCTGCCGAGAACGTCTTGACGGTATTGAACATCGCCGAGGCGAACGGACCTTCGGCAGGCGGCAGGCCCGTCGTGACACCCATCAGGATCGACATGATCGTCAGCGGCTGTGCGACGATCTGTAGCACCTGAAGCATATAGAAATTGTCGCGGATCCACGCGGACGTCATGAAAGTGCCCAGCGCGCAAGTCGTCAACATCAGCGTGATACCTATCGCGATCACCCAGCGGTGGTCGACGCGGCGCCTATTCAAGAGAGCGGCTGTCAGCGGTAGTGTGATGAGCAAAGGGCCGGCCAGAAGCAACGACAGCGGCGCCGTTTGCAGCGGCCTGTACAGGTGAATTTTCGCCAGAAACTGGCCGGGAATGGCCGCGACGCCCACCAGCAGAATCACGGTCCCGACCAGCGTCGACAGCCCGTGCGTAAAGTTTCTGCGTGCCAGCAATTGAAGCTTGAAAAACGGCACTGGCTGATACCACTCGTTGACGAGGAACGCGACCATCAGCAGCCCGCCCGCGCCGAACATCACACGAATGAACTCCGAGCCGAGCCAGTCGAGCCGGTCGCCCTGCAAAATGCCTGTCACAAGCATCGCAACAGCGGGAAATCCCGTCAGGAAACCGAACCAGTTGAATGCGCGAAACCGTTCGAGCTTCACCGGATCCGCGGGCAGTCCCTGCTGAATCGCAACGCAGCACAGCGCGCCAAGCGGGATGATCTGCCAGAACGCCATGCGCCAATCGACGAACTCGGTCCACAGCGCGGCGAGCGGTGCGCCGAGCGCCGGTCCGAAAGTTGCCGTCAGTGCATAGCCGGCGAGACCGTACAGCTTCAGATCGGGCGGCAAATAGCGCAGTGCGACGATGATCAGCATCGGCGGCAGACATCCGCCTGCGATTCCCTGCAATATCCGCAACGAGTAAAGTGCCGGCAAGTTCGGTGCGAATGGGCACAGCAAACCAAAGAACATCGTTGCGATGACTGCGCCGATCGTGAACCTCTTGAGCGTGAACGTAGTGCCGAACCATGGCGCAAACACCATCGTCGCCACGTTCGCTGCTTCGAACAGCGCGGTAAGCCAGGTGCCGTCGTCGTGTCCGACGAGGAACGCGCCCTGTATATCGGCCATCGCGGCCGCCGTCACCTGTTCGTTGAGGATCGCCAGCAACGACGCGAACAGCATGCCGATCAGCCCGAGCGCGATACGCCCGGAGAGGCCCGCTTGCGGCACCGTTGCCCCGGCAGGCTCGGCAACCGGCGCAGGAACCGACGCTAGTCGCATGGGGCCAGGTTCGCGAGCTTGCGGGACCGTGGCCGCTTCCGTAGCAGTCGTCGTGGGATTCGCATTCATGGGGAATCAGCTACTCCTGTTGAGCGAGGCATTGCTCGCGAGAGACATCTCCAACTCTCATTTCGTTAGCTCTACTTGCTGATGTGAGTAATCAACCGTCGGCTCAGCGCGGTTCGTTGCTGTGCACCTACTGCTTTATTGTCGGAGACAATGCCCATTTCATGAAGCGCGGGCTTGAGGGGTTTTGGGTCGTCCAATACCAGAATCTTGCCAGGCCGCTGCGAAAGCGAGCCGCGCGCATCAGGCCAAGGGGTACGGGCGGATTGCGTCGCGGCGGACCATCCAGGCGTTCAGTCGATGGCTGAGGCCTGAGCAGCAATCCGCAACTCACGATAGGCGCTCACCAGCGCATCGAGGCTGAACGAACGGTTAAGGCCGCTCGGGTTCGGTAGCACCCATGTGCGTGCGCCGCCGAAGTCGGTCGCCTGCAATCCCCATTCGATATTGCGCTGACCAGACATTTCGGCCAGTGCGAGCTTGCCCAGGAACGCGATGAATCTCGGCGCGAAATGCCGGACTTTCAGTTCGAACTGCGCGGCGGCGGCTCGAATCTCCGCTCGCTGCAACTGATCCGCCCGCACGGTAGCGCGCGGGACGGCGGCAGTCAGTCCGCAGCCGCACGTCAATAAGTGCCTGTCGTTCTCGGGACGAAACTCCTCGCTCGTGAAGCCCGCACGATGGAGCACTTTCCAGAATCGATTGCCTCTGCCGGCAAAGTGGTGCCCTGACGAGGCCGCGCTCAAACCCGGATTGATCCCGCAGAACAGTATGGATAAGCCCGGCTCGATGATATCCGGAAGGGCCTGCACCGAACCGGCACAGGTATCGGATGACAGGGACGACGCGCCCGCTGCCGCCACAATCGGATCATTGCCGCGCATTCGCCTCTTCCCCTCTGAAGCGCATCCGATACTGCTTCGGCGTCACATTGAGCCGCCGCGAGAAAGTCGCGCGCATATGGGTGGCGTTGTGAAAGCCGCAATGGAATGCGACCGTCTTCAGCGGCGCATCGGTGTCCTCGAGCAGCTTTCTCGCGGTGTCGACGCGAACCTGCTCCACGAATACGGAAGGGGTCACCTTCGCGTGCTTCGCGAAGAGCCGCGACAATGTGCGGCGGCTCACCGACGCGGCGTTCGCGAGTTCCTCTATCGACAGGACATCGGTCAAGTGCTCGCTCACATACCGATAGACCTTGCCGATGATGGGGTCTTCGTCCTTGCCGGCACCGATATACGGGCTGTATTGCGACTGCCCGCCTTCGCGCTGGATATACACGACGAGACGCTTTGCGACCCGCACCGCCAGCTCGTGCCCAAAGTCCTCCGCGACGAGCGACAAACACAGATCGATCCCGGCAGTCACACCGGCCGACGTGAAGAGCCGCCCGTCGCGCACGAAAATCCTGTCCGGCTGCACGTTAGCCTGCGGAAACTCACGGGACAGCCGGCTTGCGTCCGACCAGTGCGTCGTTACCTCCTTGCCATCAAGCAGACCCGCATGCGCGAGCACGAAAGCGCCGTTGCACACGGAGCCGAAGCGGCCTGCGTTGTGCGCCTGGTTCCGCAGCCAGGCGAGGAACTCGTTCGACAGCGGCTCATCGGGCAACTGCGGGCCGCCCGCTACCAGCAGCAGGTCCCATTCAATGTCACGGTCGGCATAGCCGGACGACACGGCCAGCTGCATGCCGTTCGAGCACGAAACGGTGCCCGCCTCGCGTCCGAGAAGCGTCACTTCATATCGCTGATGCTCGGAAAGGAAAGTATTCGCCTCGGCGAACACATCGAGTGGGCCTGCCACATCCAGCGCCTGCACACCATCGAATGCAACAATGGCGACTTTCATGCCGTGACCTTCATGGTGATAACTGTGTTTTCGTTGATACCTCAACGAAGTCGTGGCGCAGCTTACCGCATCGTCAGGTACGCGTGCCGTCAGCCTTTGGAAAAAGTATTGTGTCGTGGCGTAACAAATCGACAATTGACGCGCAGATGCACGGCGTGGCCCGAAAACTCCACAACCTGGCAGACGAGCGCACTATCCATGCATGTCGGCCGAGGCATCGATTAACTAGACTGTGTACACGATTGCGACGAGGCACACTACCCGGACGCACCGGGAAGTCTCCCGCCCAGGGCAATGCTTGTGACGCGCATCGATGCCTGGAGATACCGTGGGCGACCGCAAGCAGCGATAGGCGTCACTTCATGTGTTGCGCTAGACGTTCGACGCTCGGGCGCGCGCCGATCAAGGGCAGATTCATCATGCTGAAGGAACGCCAGAGTTCTTTCCTGTTCGGGGGCAATGCCTCTTACGTCGAAGAGCAATATGAACTGTATCTCGCTGAAGGGCTTTACGGGTTCCGTCGAGACCGACGACGGCCGCGTCGATGTAATGCTCGCGTTCAATCCTTCGCATCTGGAGTGCGTGAACCCGGTCGTGCAAGGCATGTCGCGCGCGAAGGCCGAACTGGCTCGCGCTGCCGATACCGACCACGGCGACGACGTGCTGCCGGTCGAAATTCACGGTGACGCCGCGATGAGCGGACAAGGCGCGGTGATGGAAACGCTGAGCCTCTCCTATACGCGCGGCCACGGCACGGGCGGCACCGTTCACATGGGCATCAACAATCAGATTGGCTTCACGACTTCCGATCCGCGCGACACGCGTTCGTCGTTCTTCACGACCGACGTCGCGAAGATGATCGAGGCGTCCGTCCTGGCCGTCAATGGCGACGATCCCGAAGCCGTCGCGCTGGCGGTGCGGCTGGCCGTCGACTATCGCACCACGTTCAGGCGCAGCGTCGTCATCGATCTCGTGTGCTTTCGCAAGTATGGGCACCAGGAACAGGACACGCCGGCGATCACGCAGCCGCTCATGTATCGCGCGATCGCCAATCACCCCGGCGTGCGGATCCTCTACGCGCGCAAGCTGATCCAGCAGCGCGTGATCACGCACGATGAAGCAGAACGCTACGTCAGCGAGCGCCGCGAACTGCTCGAACGCGCGATCGTGGCCACCGGCAAGGTGTCGGACCGGACGCCTCTGCATCGACCGCACCGGGATATCACTCGGCGCACGTGGCGCGGCAGGCCGCACTCGTTACGCAAGCGCTCACCGGGTAACCGCGCATGCGTGTCGCGATGATGCTCTACACGGGTTTTCAGTTGCTCGAAGTGAGCGGTCCGATGGATGTGTTTCATCGGGCCAACCGTCTCTTCGGCGGGGTGCTTTATGAACAGCATCTGATCGGCCCGGCGCCGGGGACGGTGTTGTCCTCGAACGGCACGGCCGTGCGCGCGACGGGATGCCTGCTCGACACGCGCACGTCTTTCGACATTATCGTGGTGCCGGGGGCGCAGGCCGTGGGCTCGGCGCGCGAGCATGGGGAACTCGTCGACTGGTTGAGCGATGCGGGACCGAAAACCCGCCGGCTCGCGTCCATTTCGAACGGTGCATTTCTGCTCGCCCGCGCGGGTCTCGCCGACCGCCGCTGGCTGACCACGCATTGGCGCGACGCGCACCGGCTCGCCACCGAATATCCACTCGTGCATGTGATGTCGAATCCGGGTTGCCTGAAGGATGGCAACCTGTACTCGTCCGGTGGCGCGAGTGCAGGCATTCATCTGGCGTTATCGTTCGTGCGGGAGGACCTGGGCGAAAACGCCGTGGAAACGATCGCGCGAGCACTCCTGGCGCCGCCGTATCGAGGCAGCGGCGATATGCGGGAAATTCAATGATAGACACCGATCTGATTCACAAGGCGCTCGCGAATCCGCTGCGGCGCGACATCCTCGCCTGGTTGAAAGTCCCCGCCGAGGCCTTTCCAGGCCGCTTTGTCGACCTGGGCCGCGGCGTCCCTGTGCACGCGATTCAGGCACGCAGCGGTCTTTCCCAATCGACGGTATCGGTGCATGTCGCCCTCCTCGTCGAAGCGCGGCTTCTCGTATCGACGCGCGTCGGGCAGTGGATCTTTCTTGCACGCAATGAAGAAGTGATACGGTCCTTCGCTGAACAGCTAAGCCTGCACTTATAGATGGACATGCTCCACACAATGCGGACGTTCGCGCGCATCGCGCGGAGGAAAAAAGTACGGGCAACGGGGATTAAGGTGTCGGATATGAATGGGTTCGGCGATACGCGCGTGGGGCGCTCGAAAAGCGCTTAACTCGCACCTGCATCGACCGACGATGCTCGCTTTGCAACGCCAAGCCGGACAGTCAGGAGACTTAACAATGTCATCGTGAAGGCTAGCATCACGGCCACATGCAGTCCTGATGCGACATCGCTGGACTCGGGGCGCACGAGCGAACCGAATACGCCAACGCCCACGACACCGCCGACTTGTCGCGCGGTATTCAACACGCCCGAAGCAATACCGATTGACGCTGAGTCGACATGCGCGAGCACAGCGGTATTGATGGACGGCACCGCGAGCGCGACGCCGGTGCCCACAGCCAATAGGGGCAACGCAATGGCGAGCGCGCTGCTGTCCGCGCGGAGGAACGCCAACAAGGCATAGCCGAGTGCCGCCAGCGACTGGCCGACGACCAGGGGCAGGCGATAACCGAAGCGTGCGGTAAGACGGCCCGATACTACGTTGGCCACTGTCACGACTGCGGTCATCGGCAGAAACGCGATGCCGGTCTCGAGCGGCGTGTAGTGGCATGCATTCTGAAAGAAAAGGCTCATCGCGAACATCAATCCGTAATAGCCAAAATTCAGCGTGAGGCCGGTGATTGAACAGACATTCAGCACGGCGTTCCGAAAGAGCGCGAGCGGCAATAGCGGCTGCACGCGGCGCCCTTCGATGACGACGAACGCCGCTGCCGCCACCACCGCCGCCACCAGGCCCGTCATGACCGGGGCGCTGGTCCAGCCGCGTCGGCCGCTTTCAACAACGGCGTACGTCAACACGGATAGCGCCACGACCGCGAGCAGTTGTCCGGCAAGGTCGATGCAGCGCGCCTCATGGCGTACGGTATCAGGCGCATGCGCGAGCGTAAGCCAGATCCCGACAATGCCGATCGGCACGTTGATAAGGAAGATGGACGACCAACCAAAGCGTTCGACCAACACGCCGCCGACCAGAGGGCCGGCGCCGAGCGCGAGCGCTGCGGTGCCGGCCCAGATGCTCACGGCTTTGGCGCGCGCGTGCGCATCCGGGAATGCGGCGCCGAGCAGCGCCAGCGACGATGGTACGCACAAGGCGGCGCCCACTCCCTGCAGCCCCCGTGATGTGACAAGCACCGTCGCGTCGGCCGAGAGACCGCAACCGATCGACGCGCCGGTGAAGACGGCGAAGCCGCAGACGAAGATCAGACGCGCGCCGAAACGGTCGGCGAGCGAGCCTGCCGTGAGCAACAGGCTGGCGAATGCGAGCGTGTACGCGTTGACGACCCATTCGAGCTCTGTCGAGCCGATTGCGAGGCTCGCGCGGATGCGGGCGAGCGCGACATTCACGACCGTTACGTCGAGACAGATGAGCACAAAACCGAGGCTCGTCGCCAGCAACGCGAGTCGCGATGATTGCCGCCGCGTGGAGAGTGAAATGTACATGTGTCCGTGCCAGAAAGAACGCGACTGGAAATTGCCTCAAAGGCCGTCGCGTAGCCGAACTCTATTCCCCAAGCAGGGTTTGATAAATGCAGTCCGATCGGGCACAGAACCCGGTATTATTGAGTAATGGACCTTCTCAAGGCAATGACCGTGTTCGTGCGCGTGGTGGAAACAGGTAGCCTCACGGCAGCGGCGGTAGCGTGCGACCTGTCGCCGACCATGATCGGTAGTCACCTGCAGGCGCTCGAAGCGCGGCTAGGCACACGGCTTATACATCGGACCACGCGTAAGCAGCGGGTGAGCGCGTTCGGCCAGACCTACTACGAGCGCTGTGTCGAGATACTCGGCCTGATCGACGATTCAGAACGGCTAGCGCACGATCATCTCGCAACGCCGCGCGGCCGCTTGCGCGTAACGGCGCCTGTCATGTTCAGCAACGAGTGCCTCATTCCGGCCATTGCTGAATACTGCGATCGCTATCCGGAGGTAAAACTGGATATCGTCGCGACCGACGCTGTCTCGGATCTTCTCAACGATGGGTTTGAGGCGGCGATTCGCATCGGTGCGCTGGGCAATCCAGATCTGGTCGCGCGTCCGCTCATGCCGTATCGGCTCGTTTTATGTGCTTCGCGCGCCTACCTGAGGGCGCAGGGCGTCCCTGCGACGCCCGATGCGCTGCGCACACACCAATGTCTCACTTACGCGTATCCACCGCGGTCCGAGTGGTACGCGGCCCATTCCGAGTGGGTGCTGAACGGACCAGAAGGGCGCGTGGCGGTACATGTGGACGGGCGCCTGAAGATCGACAATTCCGAAGCGTTGAGGCGAGCCGCATTGCGCGGTCTGGGCATCGCACTGCTTCCGGCAATCCTCGTGAACGACGATCTTCGCTCAAAGCGGCTCGTGGAAGTGCTGCCGGACTACGCCGCGCCGGAGCGGCAACTGAACCTGCTATACCTACCCGATCGGCACATTTCACCAAAACTGCGCAGTTTTATTGATTTCGTGGTGGAACGCTTCGGTGCGGAAACCACGACGCATCGCGGATAAACAGCGAGTGGCCTAAAGCCCACCATTATCGCGCTTATATCGACCAAGCCCGGCGCAACAGCCTTCACGCGGATGTCCGCAGCAAGTGAGAGCGCAAGCCGACGGATGCCGGTGTTATTGATCGGAAACCGAGGTTGCGGGCCAACGCGAGCCCCGTGTCGAATATCCCAAAGTTGCCGTTCCCATACCTACGAGCCCACACGAAACCGGTCGACGTCCGCGCTTGCGGCAATCCACTTGGGGCGCCGGCCGCGGCCACTCCAGGTGTCGCCAGTCTCGGGATTCCGGTAGCGCACCGGGACGGTCTCCTTCCCTTTCGCCGCGGCATGGCGCGGCTTTGTGAGTTCTCCGCGCAGTTCGTCGAGCGTGATGTTGTAGGCCGCCATCTTCAGCCGGATCGCCGCGATCACCTGTACTTTCTCGGCAACCTGATGAACGCGGATGGTGTTGTCGATGTCCACAAGCTGTGCCTGAAGAATTTCTCGCTGGGCCTTGAGTGTTTCGAGGTCTTCCATGGTGATTGCCCCTTCTGAATTGTTGTTCTACTGCGCGCCCGCCGAACCTGAACTTCCGCTGAAATAGTTGAACGCACCACTAAAGTCGGTCTGGGTGATGGCGACCTCACCCGTTTTCTGCAGCACGACCGCATTGTTTCTAACGATTTCGAAGTGCGGCCGCCCCGGCGCCGACGGCATACTGACCTCGTTCACACCCTCCACAAGCTCGAAGACGGCTCGATTTGCGCCACATGTCACCGTCAGCGTAGCGCGCCGCGTCATCAACGCCGTGACGTGAATTCGCGCCGTGAGCGGCGCGAGAGATCTGGGTGGGACGGCCGACGGATCAACCAACGCCCTCGCCATGTCCGTTCTCAAATCAACCGGGTGCAAGCGATAGAAATAATAGAGCGCGTCACTTTCAATAACGGGCCGCACGCCTGTTTTAAACCAGGCGATGTAATAGCGGCTCGCATCAAGATACGCCGTGTGATTCAGTAGTTCTCCGAATCGGCTGTTGTAGACATGCGCTTTCGATGTCGAACCTATCGGCGCGACATAAGTCGACTCCGCCCAATCGTTCCACGTCACGATTTGCATCCAGTTCGCACCGGATTCGATCGCCGCTTGCCATTCCTTTGCCATTCCGCTGAAGCCGTCCGTCTCGAACGCACGATAATTGGTGCCGTTCGAAAGACCACGGTAGTACGGTGTAACGCTCGTCATGAAAGTCTTGCCGACGCGCCTGAACGTGGATGACAGAAGCATAGTCGAGCGAGCGAGCGCATCGGGCGGCGCGCCGGCGCCGAAGAAAAAATAGCCGTCCGCGGAGGTGCACCTCCCGGCGATTTCGGCGGCCTGTTCCTCGCCAATCGTCGCCTCGCCGCTACTCGGGGAAAAATGCGGGATGAACCACGCACCGAGCCTGTTCGCCTCCCGCATCAAGGACTCGCAGCGCGCGGCATCTCTGCCGCCCAGTCCATAAGCGGACAGAACCGGCTTGCCGCCCTGCTTCAACTGCGCGTTGAGTCCGCTCGTTGTGCGTACGATATCGGGCAGTTCGTTCTGCGCGTTGCCGTCCGCGGACACGAAAAGCTTGAAAGCGCCACCCAGGCGCTCGGCCGCCTCGTACATCTGCAGTACGCGCGCTTTGTACATCGGCTCGCTAGCGCTCCAGCCTCCGCAGTTGAGCGCGAAACCGTCGATGCCGCGAGCCATCGCCTCGCGGAATTCGGCGAGATAGTCCTCGACGCCCGCATCGGGGCCGCCTCGAGGCCATGCCACCATGTAGTGCGCGAACACGTAGCGCGTCGATGCCGGCTGGGCACGCGCGGGGGCAATCCCGCAGGGCACCATCGCGGAAAGCGCCAACCCTTTCAGCAAACTCCGACGTTTCATACGTTCGTCACCGTGGTGGACACACCTTCATTTATATGGAAACCGGTGCTGCCTTCGCCCGGATTCGGCTCGACAACGCAAGCACGATCCCGCCGGCGAGCGCAATGCCCATCGTCGCGCCGATGAGCCCAAATGCATACGACAGCAGCGATACGAGGAGCAGCGACGCCCCCACTTCCAGCGACGATATCTTGACGAACCAGCGCCTGTCCACAGAAAACACATGAAGCGAAAATATCCTGCACATAAAGATCACGCCTGCCCCCAGGAAGGCGGCGAATAGAAAGCCAAACTGCAACGCGGGCGCACCGAGCAGACCCGTTGGAAAGAGATGGACGCGCAGCGCGATCCAACTGGTCAGCATTAACAACCCCATGGTGCCGGCGACTCCCGCGAGCACCGCTGCGGCGCGCATGCGAAGCAATGGCGCGATGGCGCGGCCGAGCTTGCTGCTTACGACGAGTGCAAATGCCTGTCCGCTATTGAACGCAAGATTGTGCACGCTCTTGACGCCGCGATAGAGCGCGGCAGCAGACGGCCCCAGAATAAATGTCACGATCATGATGTCCGCATGTTTCGCGCCCGAGAAGATCGCGTTCGAATACCAACTGCCCAGAATCTCTTTCCGGTGTTCGCTCAGGAACTCGCGATAGCGAAATGTCCACGGGTTAAATCGCTCTGCGTCAGGATACGACGCGAAGTCGGCAGGACGCGCATTGCCGCCGCGCGCCGTACCCAGATACGCCACGAGCATCATCGCGCCATATGCAGCTTCGACGAGCAGCAGCAGGTCCGGCAACATGGGTTGCAAAGCCTGCTTCGCGATGACAAGCCATACAACGGCGATGCGGCTCACCGCAGAAATCGTCGAAATCGCGCAGACGAGGCCGCTACGGCCATATAGTCTCAGGACACCGAGCGAAAAGTGCGAAAGCCCATAACACGCGGGTGCAGCGAGCAACGTCCAGAAATAATGCGGCTGTGCAAATAGCCCGGTTCGCGCGAGCGATACGGTAAGCGACGCGAATACGATAGTCGATCCGGTTGCACTCGCGAAGTCGAGAAAGATCAACGTGGACACGCGCGAGCGAATCCGCTCGATAGTGAAGATGCGGGGCGACCCGAAGTTGAAAAGGTCGATGGCTACGTAGAATAGCGCGAGCAGCGCGTACGATTTGCCGAGCCAGTCCGGATCGAGATGGCGCAATGCCACCGCTACGGCAATGAAGTTGCCAAGCGCCGGCAGCGCGGAGGCAAGCACCACGTAGAGAAAATCCTTTTTCATCGCGAGGAAGCCGCCTTGAGCTCATCGCAATAGAGGTGATATTGCTCCTGCAAGGTTGAGAATTGAAAGTTCCTCGCAATGGCTCGATGACTGGCTGCCTCCCGGCGCCTGAATGACGCGTCCGTCGCCCGTTGTTGAATTCGTGCACAAAGTGCGCCAAGGTCGCCAGGCTCGACAAGACTCTGTTCTTCGAGAACCTCGCCGATTCCGCCCACGCGCGTCGCCACTACGGGAATGCCCAGCGCCATCGCCTCGAGCATCGCTCGCGGCATGCCTTCCTGAAATGAGGGCAGCACGAAAAGCGCATGCTGCGCGACGCGTCGACGCACTTCGTCGCCGTCCATTGCGCCGGCAAAATGGACGACGTCCGCCACGCCCTCTGCTGCCGCGATACGCTGAAAATGCTCGCGCAAAACGCCGTCGCCTATCAAGGTAAGACGAACATCGAGCTTGTCGGTGCGCAGTCGGGCAATGGCGCGTATCAGCAGGTCATGCCCCTTGCTCTCGTTGTGCATCATCGCGACATTGACGATGCGAAAACCGCCCTGGCCGCCATCTTCGTCATGCGAAGTGTGCTCGAACATTTCATCTGGGAGATACACATCGCTGAATCCGAATGCGCGATCCAACCTGCTTGGCGGATAACGCTGTTGCAACGAATGTGCCGTTACATAGCGGACAGTTTTCGCACGATGAACAGCATGTTGCGTCGCCCAGCAATGCACGCTGCGCGCAATGCGCCGTAGCGGATGGCGCGACGCGGCGTCGCTGAAATAATCGGCCGGGTCCGCGACGACTTCGGCGGAAAACGGCTTGCGCGTCAGCTTGCATATCAACATGGCAAGCATCGCGATGTTGCCTGGAAAGCGAATCAGCAACACATCGGCGTGGTTAACGACGTCGTACACGCGGTGCATCAGGCGCGGAATGCCCAGAACCAGCGCGCGTACGCCCCGGTTCGCACCGAGGTCGAGAAACGAGGTACGCGCGCCGGTCACCTTTTTTCCGAGAGCCTTCGACGTCGGAAAGGAGCGCGCGGCAATCCTGACCTCGTCGAAACTCTGGGTGAAACGCACCGCGAACTGCTCATAGCCCATATGCGGACTATAGATTTCCGCTCCGACGCGCGAGAAGTTTCCGTCCATCAGTAGCGTGATCGAAGAGCTGTACTTCATTTTTGATGTACTCCACCAGTTCGTCGTAACGGTTCGCCGAAGCTTTATCGAGGCTATTCCAGAACGGCGTTGGATCGTTTCTCAGTCGCTCCACGGTGTCCGCCACCTTCACCGGGTCGAAGTCTCCCGCATGAAACACGTAGTCGTCGATGCCGAGGTCGCTATAGGCAGCGTGCCCCTTGCGTTCGTACGATAGATGCACGCTCGGTACGCCGGCGAGCACGCTTTCCAGACTGCCATGCAGACGCACCGACACGATGATGGCATCACGCCGGAGCACAATGTCGCGAAGCAAGGCATTGCACCGCACACCGAAGGTGCGCTGGTAGAACACGTCGTCGCTATTGCCGCGGCCTGAACTTTGCAGAGCGAAGCCGGCGTCCGGAATCAGTTCGACGAGACGCCTGATGTTCTTCAGGTACACCTCGGAATACGGCTTGCCGCTCAGGTCGCGAAAGACGAAGAAGACCTTCCGTCGCTCCTGCGTCGTCAAGGCAGTCGCGGGAATTTGCAGATGCTTGCCGATCTCCAGTACGACCAGATCGCCGGTTCGCACGCCTCGCCGGTGTTGCAACTCATCGCGGCTCTTGTCGTCGCGAAGAAAAATCGTGTCGACATGCCGGCGAATCAGCGCTTTGAGAATGACCCCGGAGATGCCTTTGAAGGGCCCGACGCTTTGCGGCAGATAAACCGTCCTGCTGCGGCGGCCACCGAGCGCTGTGCCGGCAATCTGCGTACCGTGCGCGATCAGCGCCTTCCACCCCTCGCTCAACGTGCCCGACCTCAGATAGCCGCCCCCTACCCCAAAGAAGATCGCGGCGCGCGTGGACCCGATACGTCGCACGATTCTCACCGCGAACTGTGCAAGGGAAATCAGCTCCACGTTCCTGTCGTCGAGATAACCGGCAAATGCAGCCTTGTCCAGACACACGACGGTAACGGGACCCACTATCCCCGCCGAGCAAATGGCGCGCAGGCTTAACTTCACCAGCAAGCCATCTCCGCTATTGCGCGGGCTGTACGCATGCAGCAGGAAGACCTCAGGCGTTTTCATAGCAGCTCATGAGTGATTTGAAGAAACGATCGGCGCGGAAGGCGTGATCGAACACATGGCGGGCATTGGCACCCATGCGGCGGCATTCCTCTATCGACAATGCATTGAGCTGGTCGGCGAGGCATGTGCCGCTCAACTCCCGCAACATGAGACCGTTGTAGCCATGAATCACCTGCTCGGGCAAAGAGCCCTCGCTGGATACGACGAGCACCTTGCCAGCCCGCATCGCCTCGATAGGAACAAGCGCGAGGCCCTCCCATCTGGAGGGCACGACGATCACATCCATGTCGAGCATCGCGCGGCGCGTCTCGTCCGGCCCAACCCAGCCGTGATAGGTGACCCGTGGATCGTCGGATTGCACGTTCACACCACCGCGCACCGCAGCACCGAACACGTGTACGTGCAGTCCCTCCCTCAGCAGCGGAATGGCGTTGAGAAGAATGTCGAATCCCTTCTGATAGTCGAGCCTTCCAAAATAGCCGATATGGATTGTCGTCACAGGGTTCAGTGTCAACGCAGCGGTCTCGATCAAACGTTCGCTTGCGCTGTCGGGCGCGATGCCTGTGTAGACGAGGTCGATGTTGTCGAGTCCGATACCGTGCCGCTTGGCCGCCCGTACCTCGTCGAACGACATGCACAGAATCCGGGTGCAGCGGTTGGCCATCGCCCGTTCGACAAATGCGAACGCATGACGCGTGACGGGCGCGATGTCCCGTTTCATGAACGACCACGCATGCGGCGTGTAGAGGATCTTCTCGTCACGAAAGCGATTTAACCGCACATACAGGCCAGGAAAAGTACTGTGGCAATGAATGACGTCGGCCTGCAAACCAACGAGTACTCTTTTCAGCCTGTGAGCAATCGCCGGGATGAGAAGCGGATTCCGGCTCGAGCGGTAATGAACAACCGAGATCCCTGTTACGCCGATATCGGCGAGCTTCAGGTTTCTCGGATCGCACAAGAGCACGATTTCGTGCCCCATGTTACGTTGCTCGACCATCAGCGCGCGGACGTAGTTGGCCACACCACCTATCCATGTCTCAACCACATGTACGATCTTCATGTCGAACTCACCGAAGCAGAAAGGGAAGTACGGACGTTTTCGCCACCAGGTAGCGAAACAGCTGTTCAGGCGTTTGAAACAGAGGCTGCATCCACGTTATTTCGTCAACTTGCGGTCATACCGATAGGCGACGTAGCGATATGAGCCGTATTTCGAGCGATAACCGAATGCGCGTGCATCCACCGCATTGAAGATCACGCCCTTCAACGTTGCGTTAGCCCGCTGCAAATGCCGCGCGCTTTCGGTAAGTTCGCCGATCACCGTTCGCTGGAAACGTGCAATCAGAAACGTAGTGCCCGCACCGCTAGCGACAATGCCGGCGTCGGCCACAGCGAGTACCGGAGGCGCGTCGATCACAACCAGGTCGTAGCGTTCGCTGAGGCGTTGCATCAGCCGACTCATGCTTTCGCTCATCAACAGTTCCGCTGCGTTGGGCGGAATGCCGCCGGTCGTGATCAGATCGAGGCCTTCGGAAACGTCGTGCCGGATCACTTCGTCGAGCGTGGCCTCTCCGGACAATACGTTCGACAGCCCCTTCCCACGCGAAACGCCGAAGTACTGGTTGAGGTAGCCGCGCCGCATGTCGGCGTCGACAAGAATCACGCGTTTGTCGGTGCTGGCCATGATCGCGGCGAGATTCGACGCCACGAACGACTTGCCCACACCGGGGCCCGGTCCCGTCAACAGCAGACGATTGTTGGGCGCGTCGAGCATCGCAAAACGCAGGGCTGTGCGCAGGCTGCGCAAGCTTTCAATAGACGGCTCATCGGGGCGAGCCGCCGCGAGCAGCGCGAGGCCCGAGCGGCGCGTCCGGATCGCTTCGTCGAGTGTGCGCTGTTCCGTCGAGTAGGGAATCGCGCCATATACGTTCAGGCCGGCATAGCGTTCAATGTCCTGGACATCCGTGATACCGCCATAGAAGTGCTCCCGTGCGAAAGCCGTCCCGACGCCGATCATCAGGCCGGCAATCAACGCCAGACCCATCACGAGCGGCTTTTTCGGCTGAACCGGCTCTTCCGGAATGCGCGCGGTATCCACTTGCCGAACATTGCCGACCTTGCCGGCCGACACCAGTTTCAACTGCTGCAAATTGTTCAGCGCGCCGAGATAGACGTCGGTATTGACCTGCACGTCGCGCATCAGCGCCACCGTCCCCTGTTCCAGATTCGGCAGCGATTTCATCCGGCCATCTACCGCCTGGAGCCGTGCCTTCATTGCAGCGATCTGCTGTTCCACTGCTCGCACCGAGGGATGATCGGACGAGTAGCCGCTCGCCAGTTCGGCGCGCTTTTGCTGCAAGGTCAACAGATTGGTTTGCCACGCGACCGTCTCCTGCAAGAGCGTCTGTGCTTCGAGACCGAGGTCGTATGTGCCCTTCGAATTCCGGTAAGCGTTGTAGCGTTGTTCTGCCTGTTCCACGTCGTGTTTCAGGCTCGGCAGCAGTCCCTCGAGAAATGCCGCCGACTTGTCAGCCTCGGCTGCTTTGCGCTTGATGTTTTGTGCCACGTAGGCATTGCCGAGCGAATTGAGAATGGCCGTGATCTGCTCCGGGTCCCGTCCTCGCAGCGACGCGGTAATGATGTCGCTCTGCTTGCCTTTCTGCTCGACGGTCAGCTTTTTCTGCAGCGCTTCGAGCGTCAGGAGTTTCGAATAACGTGTGAGAGAAAATGTGGCGCCCGGCTTGCCGCTTATTTGCTTAACGAGCAGTCGGAACTGGCCGATGCTTTGATTCGACACGATCGGTTCTCCCACCACCCCTTCGATCGGCGAATCGAGGTCCGACTGTGTGACGCGAAACCGGTTATTGCCGAGCAGCGTGAGCTTGAAGCGCTTGCCGATGAGGCCGGACGGCACGTCGAATTGCTCGACCGCGATCGATTCGCTTCCCCAGCAGAACCCACCCATACCCAACAGTCCCGGATTGGACAGGGCGTTATTGTTATCGGCTATCAGCCAGCCGATGAGTGGAAAACGGCGCGGCGCAGCGTCGATATAAAGGCGAAGATCGTTCACCGCCTGATCGACCACCGCCCGCGACTGCAGGATTTCGACTTCACCTTCCGCCTGCGTTTTGACGTCGAAGAGAGACGATACGTCGCCGAGTAACGACGTCGCGCTAGTCGGGTTGTCCTCCTCGACCTGGATCATGATGTTGGCTTCGTAGTTCGGACGCGCCAGAAACGCATACGCGGTGCCGAGCAGCACGACTACGGCGCAAATTGCTGCAATCAACCAACGGCTTCCGACCAGCACATCCACATAGCGAATGAGATCGGCATCCTCGTCGACTGGATCACCCACGGTCATGTCAATTTTATTGTTCATCGTCTCTACGTCTCTTTAAGCGAGTGCCTTAATGCGCGATGTCCAGGATTCGGTGCCACGAGCGATCAACTCGTACACCTCGTAAAAATGCGAGAGCGCCTTGCGATAAGGATCGGGCACATCGAAATCTTCCACGTCGCCGAGACGGAACACCTTGCCTCGCGCCGAGGGATGCCTGCGCATGATTTCCTGGCTGTGTACACGCTCCATCGTCAGGATCAGATCGGTCGCGCTGACCAATGCCGCATTCAACGGGCGCGCGCGATGCTTCGAAATGTCCAGTCCGTTCTCGGCACAGACCTGGATAGCAGCGGGATCCGCGGCATATCCGGTTAATGCGTCGAGTCCAGCCGACTCCACCACGATTCCCTCGAGTTCACGACGCAGCAGGTATTCAGCCATCGGGCTTCGGCAGATATTGCCGACGCAAACCACCAACATGCTTCTGATCATTTCCCGGCGATCGCTCCGTAAAGTGCCGCATTCACGGCGGGCAGAAGGAGATTCAGCACACGGCTGAAACGAACGAGACCGTTTCCGTCCACGTACACAATGTCGTGCGGCTCCAGCGCAAACTGATTGGCGAGCACCATCGACACCGGCGATTTGGCGTCCAGGTGATACACCTGCGGGCTCGCGCTCAACGAGTCACGGATCACATAAACTTCCGACGCATCCGCGGAATTGCTGTTGATGCTGCCGGCCTGCGAAATGGCCTCGCTCAGCGACAAGGTGCCGTCACGCATGGGGAGCGCGGTCGACGGCCTGGAAACTTCGCCCATCACGTACACGCCGCTGTCGTCGCGCGCGCGCACGCGGAGCAGGTCGCCGTCGCGCAGAATGATCCGGGCGGGATTGAAGCCGCCTTCGAACATCGAGGTCATGTCGAGCGGATACGAGCGGCCGTCGCGAACGAGGACAAGCCGGCTCTGATCCGCCGTCGTCGCGAACCCGCCCGCTCGGCTCACCGCGTCGTACAGCGTCATCGGAATGTCGTTCAGCGGCTGGGCACCGGGCGTGTGCACTTCACCGTCGACAAAAATCTGTCGCGCGCGAAACGACGCCATGCGCACCGTGACCTGCGGGTTAAGGAACGCTTTAGTCAGTCGGAGCGCGAGCGCCTGCTGAATCTGGTCGGTCGTCATGCCCGCGGCGTGCAAGGTTCCTGCATACGGAAATTGCAGATTGCCGCGCTGGTCCACGACGAATCCCGGCACCGGGTCAGAGTTGCGCGTTGCCGCCTGGCCGGGCGCTCCCTGTGCAACCGCGAGTTCCGGATGGTCCCAGACCGTAATCTGCAAGACGTCCCCTGCTCCCACCACATACGGTGAAGGTTTCGCAGAGAGCTCGCGCACCGCCTCATCGAGATCTTTAGTGCGAGTTGCACGCAGCCTATGAATGAGCGTTGCGTCGATGTTCATGATCGGCACGGGCGCCGCCTCTGCACGCGCCTCGGTATCGTGAGAGACCGCAATGGTTGCAGGCTTGACCATCTTCATGCCAGGCGCTGCTGCGCATCCCGCCAACGCGATGGGAAGCGCCAACGCTACCGCGTTAAAAATCGCACCCCTCATCGCACCCCGCATCGCAGCCTTTGACTTGCGACTACCCCAAGCGCGTGCAATCTGTTTGTCCCGCTTTCGCATACATCCCCTTTACAACACGTTTGATAACGATTCCGCGAACCCAGCGCGTCACGCAAAGTTCAGAGAATTCAGTACGCCTGAGTGCCGACAAACCCGCGCAGGATCGTGGCAAAGACTATCCGCAGATCGAGTGCGAATGACCAATGACGCAGGTAGTAAAGATCGTGTTCGACGCGCGCGGCCATCTTCTCCACTCGCTCGGTTTCTCCGCGATGCCCGTTCACCTGCGCCCATCCGGTGATGCCCGGCTTGACGCGGTAACGGTCCATGTACCCGCTAATCTGCTTGCGGTAGAGTTCGTCGTGCTCGATGGCGTGCGGACGAGGTCCGACCACCGACATTTCGCCGCGAAGTACATTGATGAACTGCGGTAGTTCGTCGAGGCTCGTGCGGCGCAAAAAGCGGCCGACCGGTGTGATGCGCGGATCATCGCGAGTGGCCTGCCTCACCACACCCTGTTCCGGGGCATGAATACGCATGGACCTGAACTTGTAGATAGAGAACGGTCTTCCATTCAGCCCCTTGCGGCGCTGCCGGAAAAACACCGGACCGGGCGACGAACATTTGACGCATACCGCAATGCCCAGCATCAGCGGTGACAAAGCGAGCAAGGCGAGCGCCGCGAACACGCGATCGAATACTTCCTTACCGGTGATCCCCTCGCACGGCAGCGCGACGGGCGACAAGCTGATTGCGGGCCGGCCGATGTAGGCGAGTGCCCGCCCGTGCTCCTCGACGCCGAGCGCCTCGACGTCCGGTAACAGGCGCAGATCGATCAGCGTGTCGCGCAGTGCATCCACGCAGCGTTGCAGCGATGCCTGTGCTGTGGCGGGAAGTGCCAGCCACACTTCGCGGATGGCATTCGCTTCTATCGAGTCGTGGACCCGTTTCAATGCAGAGAGATCACGGTCTATCGTCGATTGATCTGCTTCTGCGCCCACGGCGCCCAGTTCGACGATATCGACAATCCTGAAGCCAGATGCAGCGTTCCCCTCCGTGTCCCGCGAAACGCGATCGAAATAGCGTCCGTAGCCAATGATCGAAACATGCCGCAAGTCGTGACCAGCGTGACGGTATCGACGCAGCAGCGAATACACAAAGGTTCGTGTGGCAAGCAGCAAAGCGGCAGTCAGCATCGTCCACGCGAGCAGCCAGCGGGCAGACAGCATGTGCATGCCGCCGAGCAGAAGCACCAGTGCGCTCGCCATCGTCTGAACTGAGACCCACGCTGCGATGAGACGCAAAAAGAGCGGATGCAACGGCCTGCCGCGCCACGAGAGATAAATTGAAAACCCCGGGAAAACGACTGCAACCATGGCCGCCACCATTGCAGCGAAGAGACAATGCAGCAGCGGGTGCGGCACCGTTTCGCCAAAGCAGAGCCGTGCTGCAATAACGGCCCCCAGCAAGGTCATCGCGATATCGCACAGTCGAGCAAGAACGATCTTCATCGGGTCTCTCCAGATGGGCGGTAAGCATGTCAACGACTAGAGCCACACCGAACGGCTAGTCGCCCGTGAGTACGACACGAAGGCACGGCGGGAAGCGATTTCCCGACGGCGTCAATGACGCGCAACTCGCTTTATCGTCTGCGCGTGCATGAGTTACGAGTGGAATTCAATTGCGCTTGATATGCGCTTCACCATCAATTGAAATGCAATTGCATTCGGTGAAACGGATCATATTCGCGGCAATGGCGGCCCATTAATCCACGTCCGATACGAACACAGTGTTGGCGGAAACGAGCACATCCACGATTTTTCGGCAGATCGCGCGAAATGAGCGTGCTCGGCATCGGCGTTGCCGAAGCCGCACAAGGCTGAGGGAGTGAAACGGATAGAAGAGTTCGCGAGCGTCCGCGCGCCATCAGGATAGCGGCAATGCAAACCTTATTGCAGATGAAATATCAACCTTATTGGCGTCTTAATTGCCGCTACATCGAGGACTATTTCCTGAAGTGCGTTTGCCGCCTCGAACCGCTTTTCGAAGCGGTGACGCCGTGGCGTCACGACCGCTCACTGGCAGCAAGGCGTTCCATGCGGCCCGGAATGCGCGGCAAGACTTTGCCGCGCGGCCAGTTCAACGCAAAGCCCATCGGCACACCGAATAGCAGCACCCAGCGCACGACGTAATACACCAGCACATTCGAATCGAACAGGAAAAAGAGAAACGGCAAAGGCCACATCACCGCTCGCAGGGCCGTCCATCGTGACGAACGCCGCCCCACCCTGTTAAGCGCGATGAGAAGCCATACAGGAATCGCGAACGACAGCACGAATCCCATCAAGCCGAAATTGACGAGGAACTCGCCCGGCATGCCGAAGAGCAATGTCGTTTTATCCATTGTGCCGCGCTCCAGTGCTCGCACGATCTCGCTCTTCTCCTGCGCGAACGTATCGGGCTTGTCATGCCACAGTGCGGTTGGAACAATCGACGCCAGTGCGCCGACAAAACTGCGGCCCATTGCGAGTTCGTACGCGGGCTTTGCTACTTCATTAATGGCGACGGCCTGGACGTCGAAACGCGACAGATCTCGAAACAGAAACGCACTCAACGGTCCCATGCTCACTTCGAGATCCCGCTGCTCCGCGAAGCGTTGCGGCAGTTTCGCGAGGTCCGAATAACCTAACCCCAGCTTCAACGGTATCAGCACAATGCCCGTGAGCGCGACGCCCAAGCCGAAGGTGCGCGCCTTTTTCGCGCTAATAGGTTTGACGAAGCCGTGATAGAGAAAAAGCGCGAACACGAGCACAAACACGATGCCCTGACGGCTGCCGGCCACGCCGGCGGAAAGCCACCCCAACACACCCAACTGCGCGAATGCAATAGTCGTGAACAATACGTTTCGGCGTCTCCTTATGGTGAGACAAACGAATACCCAGAGCGGGGAGGTGTTGGCAAAAGCCTGAATCACGCCGAGGCCGCGAAACGGATCGTAGTCGGTACCGTTACTTTCCACGCGAGTGTCATAAAGTTGCACGACGTGCGAATAGCCGCCGAGCTTCGCGTACATGAACGCGAGCGCGCACAGCGAGAGTGCTGCAAACAGATAGGCGAGGCCCCCTGCTCTCGCCGTTCTATCCGTGCGCGCAGTCCAATGCGTCAGCATCTTTCCGTTTATATCGAGCGCGATCCTGGTCAGCGCCACGCCCGCCATACTCAATAAGTACCAGAGAACGACCGGTGCACTGTCTTGGGGAAACAGCTTCAGATAGATCTCGTCTCCCACCAGCAACTGCCAGAGCGGAAAGATCCCAAAGAAAAACAGAAGGAAAAACCGGAACCAGCGGACCGTCGGATTGCGCGGTTTGATCGACAGGATCATCGCGATCAGCAGACCGTTAAGAATAATGGTCAGTGCATGCGCGCGTGCAGTGTAGAGAACGACAAGTGTGATTGCGCACGCCATGCCGGCTACGAGCGTGAGCCACAATGCTTTGAGATTGCTGGAGGGCGCGGGCATGCGTCCACTGGATTTGATTGCGATCATGGCTGTCATGTTTATGTGGTTTTTCTCCGCTCCGCCGCCTCATGGACCACGCCGGATAGCCGTTCGGTACGCTTGCGCAACGTGCTTTTTATCCATCGATTGAGGCTCACTTCGATAATCGAAAAGCAGGCGTAGCCCGCTACCAATGCACTGGACACGAGAATCGCGATCGAGGCGAACGGATGGTGTTGAATACCGTATCGTTTGACAATCAACGCCGCGGCGGCCAGCGCGAATGGATGAGCGAGGTACAGCGAATAGGACGCTGCGCCAATGGCCGTCGCAATTCTGCCGGGAATCGACTCGCACGCCGCGCGAACCAGCCACTCCATACTGACCATCCCCGCAAAGATCATCATGAAGGGCAACCCATACGTAATCACTCGCCCATTGGCCGCGTCATTGGCGGGCATGACAACGAGCGCGAGAAGCCCACCTACGACCAGCGCGAGGCTCAACAGCAGCGGCCGCGAGTCGTCGCGTATGTAGAGATAGGCCGCGATGCCCATGACAAACTCAAGCAGCAACGGCGAAGTCAGGAACCTCAGCGTAGGATCTGACGGCGTCAGGATCATCCCGCCAGCAACGAAAAAAATCAGGACTGCGCAAGTAAACGGTAGACGCGTGCGCATTGGAAAGCTGAACGACGCGGCGAATACAAGATAGAACAGGAACTCGTAGCTCAGCGTCCACCCTGTCTGTATCAGGAACTTGTCTCCCGTTGGAATCAAGGTGAACGAATTGATCACGGTCGTCGTGCCGCCGCTGCTGTTCACGACTGCGGGGTTCACCAGGTAGACCGCCAGCGCAACGAGCGACAACGTCCAGTAAAGCGGCACGATCCTGAGGACGCGTGCCTTGAGAAAGTCGCGTGCGCCGATCTCCCGGTCCATCGTTACATAGCACATGATGAAGCCGGAAATGATGAAGAAAAGATCGACGCCCGATCCGCCGAACTCCCACGTTGCGCCAGTGCCCGACATCTGTCCTTGCTTGTGAATGGCGTGGCAGACAACCACAAGAACCGCCGCCACGGCTCGCAAAAGCTGAACGGAGTACAACATGTGAGCTCCCGACTGCCAGATGACGTTGATCGATGACCGCGCGCAACCCGCGCTACGAATAGCGATTGGAGCGGTCGATGTTAGCATCGGCCGTAAATCAAATCCGTCATAACGTTTGGTGAAATCCGCCACATTGTTCGGCGCTCCAATCGTCAGCCGCGTCGTTGCGCTTCTCTCGGAAGCGCGCCATTTACCACCGCGTGCCAAGATGTTGGCAAAATCCGCCAGCCCTCCATTAGCGGTAAAAAGCGTCGGTAGCATACGTTCGAACGATTGAAGACGGCTTTGCAATAGCCACACAAGTCAAACATTTCGGGGAACGTACGACGATGGGCCCTCGCATCATTGCATCTCACGAGAACGCACTTGAAGCGACCACTTCGTCCCAGCAGGGCAATGCGAAGCACATTGGCGTTGCGCTCTTCAACGGATTTGCCCTGCCTGACGTTGCGTCCCTCATCGAGGTCTTTCAGTCGGCGAATGCGCTCAGCGACCCAGACCAATCCGGCCGCCCGCACTACGAGGTGTCGCTTCTATCCGCGTCGGGTGGACGGATTGCGAGTTCATCTTCGGTATTTATCTGGACCGATGGCGTGGGTTCGCTGCGCCGGGACGATCACTTCCACGCGCTATTCATTGCGGGTGGGATCGGCGCGACAACGGCGTTCCGCGACGACCGTCTGATTGTCTGGCTTCGACGCGTGTTTGCCGGCACTACGCTGGTTCATGCCATCGCCGAGGGAAGATTGCTGCTGGACGCGGCGGGCCTCACGGGTGCGAAGAGCACGCGAACAGACGAGCGTCACTACACGGATGCCAGAGGCGCCGGTGGCGCGATAGACCATTCGCTAAGCCCGCTGCAAATCGCTTTGCGGCTTGTTGAGCAAGACATCGGCTCGGATATCGCACGCCAGGTCGCGCAATGGGTCGCGCCGCGGCAGAAGCTCGAGCCGGAGACGACCATTCGTGCAAGGCCCGCGCCGCATGTCAGCGAACAGATTCAGGCGTCCGCGAGATGGCTGGAAGCCAACGGGACGCGCCCCGTCTCCATCGAAGCGGTAGCGCAGATCGCGGCAATGAGCGAGCGCAATTTCCTGCGACGCTTCAAGAACGAGATGGGCGTGACGCCTTCAGACTATCTTCTGCACGTACGGCTCGAAATGAGTTGCAAGTTGCTCACGAGTACGAGCTTGCCGGTCGACAAGATTGCGCGCCGCTGCGGAATTGGCAGCGGTGGACGCCTCGCCAAACTCTTCCGCAAGCATCTTTCGACGACACCGACCGAATACCGCATGACAAGGCAAGGCCTCAGCAAACCCTCATGAGCCGCCAGGCCGCTTCATGAACGACTGTCGATCATCACGATGACGGCCCAGAATAAGAATATATGTAGAAAGAAAAAGCAGTCGCCGCAATTGCATCGAATTGACGAATAAGATCGACTACTCGATTATTTTCCGCAAATCGGTCGATTTCACGCCGCTCTGCGCGCCTGCCAACGGCTTAATCCAGCATCGCCAATAGTTCTGCGACGCTCACATTGGGCAACTTCCGGGCGATCATATCCCAGAAAATAAGTTCGTGCATAGCGCGAGCCTCCGCGTCGGTATTCCACTGGCGGGCACCGACGATGGTGTCGGCGGTCTCGCAGGCCGCATCGACGATTGCCTGAATGTATTGTTTACGCATATCCGCGTTAACGACCGGCGTTCGGACTTATTTAGCCTCGCTCGCAATCGTTTGCGAAAATATTCCGTGCCTTGCGATTCGGCGGGAAGCGCGTCCGCCCTAACCGGACGGGGCTGGACGGCGATTTCACTCTACCGTATGCATTATTCAGGTGCAAAATCCGCCCCGCGGCTGAAAAATAGCGGTTCCGGCGTTCCGTTCCTTTACACGTGCCGAAGCACACGAACGCTGCGTCGTAACATGCCGACACAATGGAAAATTCCTTCCCGTATATTCAGGTGTGGTGCGCATAGCCACAAACAATGATATATAGACGCGCTTTGTCTTCAGAAAAACTCACCAAAAAAAATTAACCAGACTCTTCGGCAGACGTGTAAGGATGTCAATTGGATAAATACGCTTTTTTGGTGCATCTTTTGTATGACCCTGATGTCGCGAACTGCCAATTTGTTGGCCGATTCAGCCATGTAATAATGGACTGCAAGCTAATCGTATAGGATTGGCTCACAACAAGAAAAGACAGAGCTAGAAGGCTTTGCAGGCCAATACATTCCGGGGAAAAAAGATGGAGCTAATAGAGACTCTGCCGCGCTGCACACCGCACAATGTCGAAGCGACGCGAAAGACTGAGGTAACGCATGTCGACATTGCATTGTTCAATGGTTTCGCCTTGCCGAAAGTCGCGGCGATCATCGAAGTCTTTCACAAGGCCAATGCGCTAACCGCGTCGCAGCGCTCGGGTCGCGTCTATTACGACGTTTCATTACTGTCGGCCGCAGGCGGCCGGATTGCGAGTTCTTCGTCGGTCTTCGTCTGGACGGAAAGCGTCGAAACGCATAGAGGCACCAATGACCGCCATTTGCTGTTTATTGCGGGCGGTGCGGGCGTTGAGCACGCATGCCGCGATGAGCGCCTGAGCGCCTGGCTGCGGCGCCGCCATCCTTTCAGCGAGATCGTTCATCCCATTGCGGAGGGCCGGCAGCTTCTGGAGGTAACCGGACTGCCGAGCCGCTATTGTCCTCTCATGTACGGCGAGCAGGACGCGCACGAGCCGTATTCGAAACGCTCGCTCACCGAGGCACCTACAGCCGTCAGGACGGCATTACGACTTGTGGAAGAACATCTGGGCCCTGACCTCGCGAAGCAGATCGCGGAGTCTATCGCGCCGGAGCATAGAACGCCGTTCAGCAACGCAGCGACGCATAGCGCGGCGCATCACGTCAGCGAGAAGATCATGGCCTCCGTTCGCTGGCTGGAGGCGAACGTCGACCGCCCCATTTCCATCGACGCAGCAGCCCAGGTCGCCGCCATGAGCGAGCGCAACTTCCTGCGGCGCTTCAAGAGCGAAATCGGCATGACACCTTCGGACTATCTGCTTCGAGCCCGCTTGAACATGAGTTGCCGGATGCTGATCGAGTCGCGTTTGCCGGTCGACAAGATCGCGCGGCGCTGTGGGATCGGCAGTGGTGGTCAGTTGGCCAAACTATTCAGAAAGTATCTGTCCACCACGCCCTCCGACTATCGGATGAGCAACAGCGCACCGTTGAGCAGTCCGTCCTGATCGGGCGCATCGCCTTCCTGTTCGTTTCTTTCGCGCCGCTTTTCTCAGACTGCTTTTCTCAGACTTTGTCGGGCCGTTCCTGTCGCGCAGCACCGGCTGCGCCGCCTGCTTGCATTCTGCAGCTACCGCCGGCTACACGCTCATCCACTCCGTCATTCGCACCATGATCCAGGCAACTGCGCGCCGCTCCTCCTTTCATGCCCAGGGCGCTCGCGCCTTCTACCGCGGCAACCCCGTGTACACGCAGGCGGCACCGCTTCGAATCGGTCTGCGTCTATGGGGTATCGACGAATATGAGGTGCTGTGTTGGGGCGAGCGGCTGCCCACGCTGGGCGAGCGCATCGTGTGGGACATCGTGCACGATCCCGATAGCGATGACGCCGGCATGGTGATCCACCTTGTGCGGTCGTCCGCGGCAACACTCGGTTCGTTCTGCTGGAACTGCGTCGGTGCAAACCGGGCGATGTACCGCGCAACGCGCTCCTCCTCGCTCAACGTGGCGGTATTTTCGGGCGACCCGCGACGTTTGCCGACACCGCGCCACGGGTTATGGGCGATGGCCGGTAGACGCTCCGAAGCAGAGACGGTCCACGAAGTCGTCCGGACACTCGTGTTCCCACACATGATGGATACACGTTGACACCGGTGCGTCACGTGTCCCGCCGCTGACAACCTGCTCATCCCTGTTCGTTTCTCCGTTACGCGATTCGCTTCCTTGCTGGCGAACGGCGCGCGCGATAGTAACTTTCCTAGCGGTATCAACGTTCGCGCAGCAACGCCGCCGGCGCCGCTGCATGCGGTGCCACTGACCGGCTGCCTGAGTTCAGTGCTAATCAGCCTGCATTCCGTAGCTAACGGCGGCTCGTCGGCGGCGTATCCGGCCGACGGGCAAAGCCTGCGCCGGACACCTCATGCAATGCCAGCCGCGCGCCCTTCATCGGTTATGCGTCGCCGGCGGCCTGTGCCGGGACGCTCAGTCGCGGCACAGGCTCATGCCGTCACGACGTCGAGACAATTCAACAGGGAAAGACACCATGCCTCATATCGAACCAGGTTCGTCCGCATCCGGTAACAACTCGCCTCTGCCGCCGCCCGGCGGCATTCCTGCCGAGCCCGCCCGGCCCGCCGCCACCCCGCAGCCGCTCGTGCCCGGCATGCCGCCCGCGAGAGCACGGGGCACGGAAAGCTCGGGCGTGCAGCCCGGGCCGGCGGCGCGTTCACGAAACGCCCCGCCGGCTTCGCCGGCCGACGCGCCGACGCCGCCCGCGCGCAGCGCATGGCCAACAGGCAAGGCATTCATGGGCGAATATCTGAGGGCCAATGGCTGCGGCGCACTTAGCCGCAATGGTGAGCTTTCGACGGTGGGACGCGCGTTGCCGCCGCTGACTCCGCAATCGGTGGGCCGCTATTTCAAGGAGCCGGCGGGCGATTGGCCGCGTGACCGCAACAAGCTCGGGCCCGCGGTCAACAAAAACCTGGAGCGGCTCGCCGGCATGGAAGCAGGACCGCAGCGCGAACAACTGCAACTCGAAACGACGCTGCAATGGCACGCGCTCTGTGAAGCCGAGCAAGGCGACGTGCTTGAAACGCTCGGCACGCAGCAGGCCGGACTTCTCGGCGATACCACGCGTCAGGCTTCGCACGATCTGCCGCGCACGCCGGTTCGCGACTGGCTCGAGCACACGGCCGTCTTCATGAAGCCGGAAGTCGCCGGGCGGCTACTCAGTTCGTGCACACCAGAGGCGCGCCAGACTCTGGAGATGCCGATGAAGGCCGCGGGCGACGACGCGGAACTCAAGGCCTTGCTGAAGGACCGCTTCGCCGGTCTGCGCATGACCATGCCGCTCGACCACATGTACGACTACACGGGCTTCTGGTGGGACAACAACCGCCAGATCGGCACGCTGCCCGAAGGCGTCGCGGAGAACATCAAGGTCTGCGTGGTCGGTGCCGGTCCCGCCGGCATCATGGCAGCGGATGCGTTGAACCGCATTGGCGTGAAGCCCGTGGTGCTCGAACAGGCGGACCACATCGGCGGACGGATTGCGTCCGGACGTTGGGAGGGAGACCCGACGCCCTATCATCCTGGCGGCATGCGTTTTCATACGACGCGCGGCAACTTCTACTGGAGCATTGCCGAACACTACGGTCTGGAGCATGTGCCGTTTCCGAATTCGAGCTCGGTGCCGACCTCGTACATCATCGGCGGCAAGGTTTATGAGGCGCAGCCGGGTGAGCCACCGGAAAACGCGACCATGCGCAAGGTCGCCGAGGACGTCATGCGTTCAATGACGGAGCCGCTCCTCGCGCCCATCCGCGAGGCACGCGACGCGGGCGATACCGCGCGTTTTCGCGAGCTTTGCGACGAGGCGAAGCAGAAGTTCGACAGCCACACGTTCCAGTCCGGCCTCAAGGCGCTCCTGAAGGAAAACGGCATCACCTGGAACAAGGACGAATGGCGCACGTTCGGCGCGACAGGCATCGGCGTGGGAGGCTATTCGGGCTACTTCAGCACAGGCTTCCTGGAGGAATTCCGCTTTCTCGTCGATGAGCGTCTCGAGGATCACGTCGCGCTCGTGGACGGCGCCGACGCGCCGCTCTACAAGATGATCGAGGATAGCGAGGATCTGCCGGAAGGCACGGTATCGCTTGCCGAGCAGAACGCGATTCAACTGAACGCCGAAGTACAGAGCATAAAAAAGGTGGACGGCAAATACCATGTCACGTGGCTCGACAAGTCCAGCAACGAAACAAAAACTGCGCAGTACGACGAACTATTCTTCGCGGGCGGACCACGTGAAGCGGTACGTCTTGGCCTGACCGGACCACAGGCCGGTTCCGAGCCGCTGTTGCCGGACGATTTCGCCGCCGCCATCAAGGACGCTCGGGTGGTGGGCGCCACCAAGATGGCTGTCAAGATCGCCGCAGACCTGCTGGAAGACCGCGAACTGCCGGGTAATGTTCAGGCAGACGAACTGTTCCAGCAATCTTACGTAGTGCCGGCCCGCGACGGCGGCGCCGTGGTCTACCCGAGCTATACGCTCGGCGACAATTCGACCAAGGTCGCCGGCATGGAAGGCCGCGAGCAGATGGACCTCTTTATCCGGACGCTTCGCGACGTGGCTTCGCGCGATCCGGACAATTCCGCCCATCAGAAGCTCGCGAATCTCGCCGACGTCGTCGAGCAAAGCCGCGACGGCATCGCATATACGCACTGGGGACTCGAGCGTCACCAGTGGGGCGCGTTCAAGATGGACGGGCCCGATCAGCTCGACAACACGCGCACGCTGTACGCCGCGCTGTTGCGGATGAGCGATGGCGCCATCGCAATCGGCGAGGAACTGACGTTCGAGGGCGGCTTCGCGAGCGGAGCGCTCGCATCGGCAACGCACGGCGTTCAGCAGTTCGTGCGGCGCCAGGGCGGCAAACTGCCGCCGAATTCGCCGTACTACCAGGAGTTGCTGTAAAGCGGCGCGGCGCGCCGCAAAACAAGTGCTTTCCCTATAAGTTGCCTTATTGCTTGACATGGACAATTTGATTTCATAAATTCGTTTCCATTCTGTCGCCATGCAGTTCGTGGCGGCACACGGCAACGTTGCCGTGCTACACATGGAAGGCTATGCAGCCCCCTAACTTGCGTTTCCAACGCTGGTCAGGGGGCTTTTTGTTTTGGGAGACGAAAACAGCAATGTCGCACTACGACCTGGCAAAGCCCGGCTCAGAGGAACTCGTCATCGCGTGCGTGCAGATGGAGCCGCACATCGGCGCCAAACGCGCCAACGTGGCGCGCCTGATCCGGCATGTGGAAACCGCCGCGAGCCAAGGCGCATCGCTCGTCGTGTTGCCCGAACTGGCCACGACCGGCTATGTGTTCGCGGATCGCGAGGAGGCATTCTCGCTGGCCGAAGGACTGCCCGATGGGGAGACGTCGGAGCTTTTCGCCGATACCGCGCAGCGGCTCGGCGTTCATATCGTGACGGGAATCGCAGAACGTGCCGGCAAGCGGCTCTATAACTCGGCGCTCTTCACCGGCCCTTCCGGTCATATCGGCATCTATCGCAAGCTGCATCTGTGGAATAACGAAAACCGCTTCTTCGAACCGGGCGATCGCGGCGTGCCGGTGTTCGGCACCCCGCTCGGGCGCATTGCGATTGCCATCTGCTATGACGGCTGGTTTCCCGAGACCTACCGGCTCGCGGCGATGCAAGGCGCGGACATTGTCTGCGTGCCGACCAACTGGGTGCCGATGCCCTCGCAGCCCGAGGACCGCTCCGCGATGGCAGCCACACTCACGATGGCCGCCGCGCACAGCAACGGCATGGCAATCGCCTGCGCGAACCGCATCGGCACCGAGCGCGGGCAGCGCTTCATCGGTCAAAGCCTGATTGTGGGCGGCGATGGCTGGCCGCTCGCCGGTCCCGCGAGCATCGACCGCGAAGAGGTGCTGTACGCAACGATCGACGTAAAGCGCACGCGCGCCGGGCGCACGCTCAACGCTTTCAATCACGTGCTGCGCGATCGCCGGGCCGACGTGTACGACCCCATGCTCGGCGCGCGCTGGCCTTCCTTTCAGACCTGAACGTCGCCATATGTTTAGTACTCCACCCTACTCACAACCACTGCGAAGGACATCATGAGACCGTACGCTAAACTCTTCCTCGTTGCCGCCGTCGCGGCACTCGCCGGTGCCGGCACCTGCGCCAGCGTGTTCGCCGCCGAGCCGATCCGGATCGGCGTTGCAGTCGGGCTCTCGGGCGCGAACAGCGTGGTGGCACCCGCGGTGGTGCAGGCTTCGCAACTGGCCGTCGACGAAATCAACGCGTCCGGCGGCATTCTCGGCCGCCAGGTCCAGCTGGAGATCACCGACGACGCATCCGGTGCAGTCGGCGCGCAAAAGGCGTACGACACGCTCGTGTTCCAGAAGAACGTCGACGCAATCATCTCGATGGAAACGAGCGCCGCGCGCAATGCCGCGCTGCCCATCGTCGCGCGCGGCAAGAAGCCGTTTATCTACACGTCGTTCTACGAAGGACGCTCGTGCAATCCGTGGATGTACGTGAACGGCTGGGTGCCGGAGCAGCAGGTCGCGCCGGTGGTCGATTACTTCGCGAAGGCAAAGGGCGCGAAGACCTTCTATCTGGTCGGCAACGATTACGCGTTCGGCCGCGGCATGCTGCAGTTCACGCGCAAGTACATCGAGGCGCACGGCGGCAAGGTGGTCGGCGAAGAATACCTGCCGACCGACGGCACCGACTGGACGCCGATCCTCTCGAAGATCCGCGCGGCGCACCCCGACGCGTTGATCAGCGCCACGGCGGGCGGCGCGCCCAACGTCGCACTCGCGAAGCAGTTGAAAGGCTCGGGCCTGACGCTGCCCTACGGCAATCTCGCCATCGACGAAGGGACGGCGAAGAGCATGGGCGACGTCGCGACCGGCATTTATATGTCGGGCTCCTATCTAACGAGTATCGATACCTCCGCGAACAAGAAGTTTCTCGCGGCGATGGACAAGCGCTTCGGCAACGACGTGAAGACGCCGAACGAACTGTCCGAGCCGCAGTACGAAGCGTTTTTCCTCTACAAGGCCGCCGTCGAAAAAGCGGGCTCGACCGATCCCGGCAAGGTCATCAAGGCGCTCGATCAGGTATCGTTCAATGGTCCGCGCGGTCAGATCGAGATGGTCAAAAGCCGGCATACGCCGCTCGCCATGCGTCTCGGCCAGATCCAGTCGGACGGCTCGGTGAAGATTCTGCAGACTTTCCCGGACGTCGATCCGGGCGCGCAGTGCCCGAACATCAAGTAGGCGCTACCGGCAATACGGCATCCGCCCGAGCGCGAGCCTCGCCGCGCGTTGCCCTGCGTTTTCGCGGATGCGACTGGAGACAACCATGGTTCTCGCATTAGACATTCTGACCACCACGGCCGTGCTGTTCATCGTCACAGCGGGCCTGATGGTGATTTTCGGCGTCATGAAGATCGTCAATTTCGCCCACGGCGCATTGCTGACGATGGGCGCGTACGCGAGCTTCGTCGTCACGCAATTGAAGCTCAACCCGTGGTTCGGTCTGCCGCTCGCAATCGGGGTTGGCACCGTGGTCGGCATGGTGGTCGAGCTGATCATCGTCCGGCCGCTGTATAAACGCCCGCTCGACGCGATTCTCGCCACATGGGGACTCGGCATCGTGATCGGACAACTCATCGTCATGACGTTCGGCCGCGAAGTGCAGTTCGTCGAGACGCCGTTAAAGGGTGTGGTGTCGATTGCAGGCACCGACTACTCCGCTTACCGCCTGTTGCTGATCCCGGTTGCGCTCGGCCTTTGCGCCATCATGACTGCGCTCTTGACCGGCACCCGCTTCGGCGTCAAGACGCGCGCGGTCATCATGAACGAGGACCTTGCGCGCGGACTCGGCATTCATTCGGGACGTATCCGCTTCATCACCTTCAGCCTCGGTGCGGCCTTCGGTTCGCTCGCCGGCGTGCTGATCACGCCGCTCTCGAGCGTTGACCCGGACATGGGCCTGCCATGGCTCGTCAGCGCCTTCATGCTGGTGATGGTGTCCGGCCATTCGATGCTGAGCCTGCTCGTCACCTGCTTCGTCTTCGGCGCGTGCCAGGTGCTCGTCAGCACCTTCGTGAGCCCGGTGCTCGGCGGTCTGACCATTGCCGTGCTGGCCGCGCTCACATTGCGTATCCGTCCGCGGGGGTTTTCTCATGGCTAAAGTCAATGCGTCGCTGGACCATGCCGGGCGCGATCCGTCGGCGGCCGGCGAGCATCCCGGCCGCGCGCAAAAGCCATTGCGCGCTCTCGCTGCGATCGGCGTGCTGGGCGTTCTGTTGATCGCAGCAGGCCCCTTCGTCTTCGGCACCTACCTGCTGAACGTGCTGATCCAGGCGTTCTTTTTCTCGATCGTCGCGGTGACGGTCGATATCCTCTGGGGTTACACCGGCTATCTGACGTTCGGCCAATCTGCCTTCTTCGGACTCGGCGCCTATGCAGCCGGCCTTGTCTTCACGCACGGCGGCTTCTCGACGGCATATGTGCTGCTGGCGTTCGTGGCCACGCTCGCCGTGACGACAGGCGTCGCCGCCCTGCTCGGCTGGCTGTCGTTCTATCGCGGCGCTTCGCCGTTCTTCGCGACCGTGATGTCGCTCGTGCTGCCCATTGTGCTCAGCCAGTTGCTGCTCTCGGGCGGAGAATGGACAGGGTCGAGTTCAGGACTCACCGGCTATCAGACCTTCGATCTTTCGCTCGAGGCGTGGTACTGGATAGCAGGCGCCGCGCTCGCCGTCGTCGTGGGACTCGCCTGGATCTTCGTGCGCAGCGACGGCGGCCGCGTGCTCGCGGCGATTCGCGACAACGAATCGCGCTGTCTGTATCTCGGCATCAACACCTCGCTCGTGAAGATCGTGCTGCTCGTCGCCACCGCGGCGGTGGCGGGACTCGCCGGTTTTGGGTACGGCTCGTTCAGCGGCGTGGTCGCACCGGAATTGACCGGCTTCGTGCTCGGCACACAATTGATCATCTGGGTGGCGCTCGGCGGACGCGGCACGTTGTGGGGCCCGGTGATCGGCGCATTGCTGATCAACGTGGGCACCTCGTATTTGAGCGGCATCATGCCCTTCGCCTGGCAGCTGATTCTCGGTGCCGCGTTCGTGGCGGTGATCGTGCTGTTGCCGCAGGGGCTCGTGCCGCTGCTGCTCAAGCCGCTGCGCCATCTTGCGGCCGAGACGGGCGAACCGGCACTCGTCGAGCGGCCGGTGCGCGACGATGATGAGCAGAGTGCGTCCGCGCCCGCACTGCAGATGAGCGGCGTGGCGCGTCATTTCGGCAGTCTGAAGGTGTTGCAAGGCATCGATCTCGATGCGCAGGCGGGCGAGCTCGTCGGTCTCATCGGCCCGAACGGCGCAGGCAAGACGACGCTGATGCGCTGCATGAGCGACGGCGCGGAGCGCTCGGCCGGCACGGTCATGCTGTGCGGCAACGACATCCGGCAACTGCCGCCGGACCGTTGCGTGCGCTTTGGTCTCGGCCGCAAGTTCCAGAACGCCAACATCTTCGAGACGCTGACGGTTGCGCAATGCCTGCGCATTGCGAGTACGCTGATCGAGCGGCCCTCGCTCGTGCGGCGCTCACGCACCCTCGCGTTGCCGCCGTATGCGCTGGAGGTGATTCGCGCAACCCACCTGGAACGCAAGCTCGGCGCCGTGGCGAAAGATCTCTCGCATGGCGAACAACAGGCTCTGGAACTTGCCATGGTGCTCGCGCTCGAACCGCGCATCGTGCTGCTCGACGAGCCGACCGCAGGTCTCACGAAAACCGAGCGCACGCAGATCGGCGACGTGCTTGCGGCGCTGGCTCACCGGTATAAGCTGTGCTGTCTGCTGGTCGAGCACGACCTCGACTTCGTCGCGGGCATCGCCACGCGCATTGTCGTGCTGCATCAGGGGCGCATTGTGATGCAAGGGAATTTCGACGAGGTGGTCAACTCGGAACTCGTCAGAACCATTTATGCCGGCACCGCGCAAAACGATGCGGCCGTCGGCACGGCGACACAACGGGAGGCTTCGTGAGCCAGATCGCGTTGAACCTGAAGGACGTGACAAGCGGATACAAGGCGTCCGTCGTGCTCCGCAAGCTCTCGTTTAGCATCACGAACGGCGAAGCCGTCGCATTGCTCGGCAAGAACGGCATGGGCAAGACCACGCTGCTGAAAACGATCATGGGTTATCTGCCCAAGCAGAGCGGCGCGGTTTATGTGCTCGGGCAGGACATGACACGCCTGCCGCCGCATCGCATTGCGCGGGCCGGCATTGCTTATGCGCCGCAGGAGCACGCGTTGTTTCAGGACCTCAGTATCCGCGACAATCTGCGGCTCGGGCTCGCAAACGTTTCGGTGTTCGACGAGCGCTTTGCCGAGATCGAGCCGATTTTCCCCGTGTTCGCCACGCGTCTGCGCCAGTACGCCGGCACGCTGTCGGGCGGCGAGCAGAAGATGCTGCTGGTCGCGCGCGCGCTGATGATGCGCCCGTCCATCATTCTGCTCGACGAAATCACCGAGGGCTTGCAACCGTCCGTGATCGACCGGCTGGCGGAGGCCCTGTTGTGGGAACGCAGCCGTCACGGCACCACGCTCCTGCTGATCGAGCAGAACGTGCCGTTCGCGCTGAAGGTTGCCGACCGGTACGCGGTGCTCAAGCAAGGCGAAATCATCGACGAAGGCGACGCGAAAGAAGAAGCGGCGGCCGAATCGATCTACGAACATCTGCGCGTCTGACTTTTGCGGGCCCTCATGCCATGACCTTTGCACCATCGTTCTACCGACCGCTTTCCGCGCACGCGCTGCTGGAACGCACGGCGCGCGAGCCGCAGCAACGCGGCCGCCTCGTGCTCGAAGCGCTCGCGCGCATCGACGAAATCGACACCGAAGTCCGCGCGATGACCGCCGTGGCCTCCCGCGAAACGGCGCTCGCCAACGCGCTCGCGGCCACGGGCCCGCTTGCGGGCCTGCCGGTCGCCGTCAAGGACATCTTCGACACCAGCGAACTGGTGACGTCGTACGGTTCGCCGATCTACGAAGGCCATCAGCCGAAATCCGATGCGGCCATCGTGACTTTGCTGAAACGCAGCGGCGCGGTCGTCGTCGGCAAAACGGTGACGAGCGAATTCGCCTACATGGCGCCGACCGTCACGCGCAATCCATGCGATCCGGGCCGCACGGCGGGCGGCTCGTCGTCCGGCTCGGCCGCCGCGGTCGCGGCCGGCATGGCGCCGTTTGCGGTCGGCTCGCAGACCGGCGGCTCGACGATCCGCCCTGCTTCGTTCTGCGGCGTCGCGGGTTTCAAGCCGACCATCGGCATGCTGCCGACCGTCGGCATGAAGTGCTTCTCGTGGTCGTTCGACACGGTTGGCCTCTTTGCCGCAGGCGTGCGCGATGTGGCTTATCTCGCGCAGGTTCTGAGCGGACGTCCGCTGGCGGTCAAAGGCAACGCCGAGCCGCCCGTGTTCGGCGTGCCGGAGCATTACCCGTGGACCGAGCCGTCGGCGAACGCGAGCCATGTGCTGGAGACGGCGATACGCGCCGTGGAGCGCGCGGGCGGCCGCGTGCGGCCCGTTCGCTTCGACTCGTGGATGACCGACCTGATCGCCGCCCACGACACGATTCAGAGCTATGAAGCATGGCAGGCGCTCGGCTTCGAGTACGATCGTCATCGCGTGCAACTGTCGCCGATGCTGTTTGCGTTTCTCGCGCGCGCATCGAACGTGGATGTTGCCGCGTATACGAGCGCGTGTGCGACGATGGCTCGCGCGAAAGGCAGGCTCGGCGAGCTCTTCGACGGCATCACCGCGCTCCTCACGCCGAGCGCGCCTGACGAAGCCCCCGACGGACTTGCCTCGACCGGCGACCCCGCGTTCAATCGCAACTGGACGTTGCTCGGCTGCCCCTGCGTAAATGTGCCGGGCCTGAGCGGCGCCCGCGGTGCGCCGATCGGCGTCCAGGTGATCGGCCGGCCGTGGGACGACGCACGCTGCCTCGACGCCGCCGCGTTTGTGGAGCAGGCGATCGCGGCAATCGTGCCTGGCCAACCGCTGGCCGCATCATAAAGCGCAGCGAGGAGAACACCGAATGGAGACGAACTCACAACAGCCCGCGAAACCGCTGCCCGCCGATTCGGGTTGGCGCGTCGGCGTGCTGTTCTCGCGCACGGGCGTCACCGCCGCCACCGAGTCCGAACATTTTTTCGGCACCGTGCTAGCCATCGAGGAGATCAACGCGGCAGGCGGCGTCGACGGCCGGCTGCTGGACCCGGTCGTATACGATCCGAAAAGCGATCCCGACGAATACCGCAGGCTCGCCTCGCGCATGCTGCAGGAAGACGAGGTCACGGTCATTTTCGGCTGCTCCACGTCGTCGAGCCGCAAGGCCGTGCTGCCCGTCATTGAACGTTATAACGCGCTGCTCTGGTATTGCTCGATCTACGAAGGATTCGAGTACTCGCCGAACGTGATCTACACGGGCGCAGTGCCGAATCAGAACAGCATGCAGCTCGCTGCTTACCTGCTGCGCAATCACGGCCGGCGTTTTTTTCTGGTTGGCGCCGACTACATTTATCCGCGAGAATCGAACCGGATCATGCGCGATATGGTCGAGCAGCACGGCGGCGAAATCGTCGAAGAAGTCTATCTGCCGAGCGACGCGGAGCCCGCCGCACTGCAGGAAGTCGTCGAGCAGATCCGCGCCGTCGAGCCCGACGTGGTATTTTCCACGTTGATCGGCCGGGGCGCGCGGGCGTTCTACAAGCTCTATCGCGAGCACGGCATCGATCCTGCACGCATCCCGATTGCAAGCTTGACGATGACCGAGGGCGAAACGCGGATGATCGGTCCTGAACTCTGCGGCAACCACATCATTTCTGCGAGCTACGTGAATACGCTGAAGCTGCCTGGCAACCAGCGCTTTCTGAAGTCATGGCGCGCGCGCTTTGGCGAACAGCCCGCGAGCATGTGGTCCGAGATGGCCTACAACCAGGTGCATCTGTTCGCGCTCGCGCTGGCGCGCACGCGCAGCCTCGACACCGCGAAACTCGTCGACGCGGTCTACGAGGTCGAATTCGACTCGCCCGAAGGCCTGCTGAAAATCGACCGCGCGAACAATCACGCCATTCTCACGCCGCGCATTGCGGTGTGCCGGCCGGACGGCGCGTTCGACATCGTCTGGGAAGGCCGTCATCCGGTCAAACCGGATCCTTATCTGACCTCATACGGATTCGCCGAATTCTGGCTCGACGGAGAGCCGGTATGAACGCGGGGGCCCGCCGCATTTTCGACGATCTGCGCACGCTGCGCGTCGTCGTGATTCATCCGCCCGGCGACGACCGCAGCGTGCTCGAAGAGCAGTTGCGGCGCATAGGCTGCCCGGTTCGCGCGGTATGGCCGCTGCCTGCGCATCTGCCGACGGATGCGGACGTGATCTTTTTCCTCGTGGGCCCCGAAATCCGCAACGCGGGCAACTGGAGCGCCGCCGACACGCAAGCCACCCTGATCGCGCTATCGGACTACGAGAATCCCACTGCATTGAAAATGCTGCTGGATACGCAGGCGCATGGCGTCATCACGAAGCCGTATCGCTCCACCGGCGTGCTCAGCACGCTCGTGCTCGCGCGCGCGTCGTCCGGCTATCAGCAGCGGCTGCATGCGAAAATCGGCAAGCTCGAAGAAGCCATCAAGGCGCGCCGTCACATCGAGCGCGCCATGCGCATTCTGATCGACGCGCATCGGCTGAGCGAGAACGAAGCATACGAACACATGCGTTCTCGCGCGACCGAGTTGCGTGTGACAGTCGGCGAGATCGCGACAATCGTGATCGACGCTCACGAAGGCATGGAAAAGCTCGGGCTCGGCAAACGCTCGAGGCCCTAGCGGGTCAACGCGGCATAAGCCCCCTGCACGCGGTGCACAGGTGCACACGGTGCACGCCTTGCCGCGCGCCGCGGCGGCCCGCCGCTTCGCTCCGGCGGCGTCAACTTCCGAACTGCGCAGTACGCGCGCAATGCCCGCTGCTACAGTGGGTTCGATTTCGCCTCTTCAACCGATCTCGTCCTTTACCGCCCGAGCGAGACCACCATGATCGATGCCGCCGAACTCAAACGTCTGGACCAGCTCATTCATCAACTCGGCAGCGGCGGTGCCGGCGCGGGCAGCGCCAACGACGAGAACATCGCGCGCGAGATCGAGCAGATTCTCGCCGACCTCTTCAGCGAAGGCGGTTCGTCGGGTTCCGGCATGCCGACGATGCCTTCCCTGCCCTCCATGCCTTCGTCAGCGGGCCGCGCCGCGCCCGCCGGCTACAGGAGCACGTCGCAAACGGGCGGCGTGCCGGCCGGCGACGGCTCAGGGCAAGTCAGCTCCGCGAGCGCACCTGAAGCCAGAAAGACCGCGCAGTACTTCATGACGAACCTGCAACGTGACTTCGGCCTGACCCGAAACCAGGCCGCGGGCATCGTCGCGAACCTGTGGCACGAAAGCGGCGGCATGAACCCGGGCATCAACCAGGGCGGCGCGATCGGCGCGCCGAACTCGAACATGCAATCCGGCTACGGCATCGCGCAATGGACCGGCTCACGCAAGCAGGACTACCTCGACTATTGCTCGGCGAACCGTCTCGATCCGTCGAGCGAGCAGGCCAATTACGGCTTCCTCAAACACGAATTGCAGACGACGCAGGCAGGCGCCATCGACGCCGTCAGGAACACGCAGTCGGCGCAGGACGCCACGGTCGTGTTCTGCAACACGTTCGAGCGCCCGGGCGACCCGCAGATGTCGAGCCGCCTCGCCGATCTGCAATACATACTGACCGCGTGACCCGTCGCGGCACGCGAGTCGCCGCGGCCCAACCCAGCCGCGGCTGAAGCTGAGGCGCAGCGTGCTCAGCGCTCGAGCGTCTCTGAAGGCGCCTCGTGAAACTGCTTGCGATAGCCGCTCACGAGCGTCGAACGATTCTGCACGCCCCACTTGTTGGCTGTGAACAGCACCGAGCGCTCGCCGTTAAAGGAATCGTCGAGCAGGTCCGCGCGAATGCGCTCCATACGCAGCCGGCGGATCAGCTCGGTCGGCGAGAGGCCCAGCGAATGCTTGAACGCGCTTTGCAACGCGCGCTCCGTCACACCGACTTCAGCGGCCACTTCGCGCACGGAAAGATCACGCCTGTCGAGGTTTTCCTGCAGATAGCGATACGCGCGCCGGTAGCGCGCGGGCAGGCGCGCGGTCACATCGTCGAGTTGCGGTGCCTGGCGCGCGGCCTTGCCCGTGTACGACACCAGCACTTGCGAATCGTCGCGCAGACACTGTGTGGCAATCAGTGCGTAGCGGCCGAAAAACAGCATGCCTTCGCGGCTACGCCCGAGCGCCTGATGCGTTTTGGCCACCGCGTACAGGTATTCGAGCTGCCGATGCCCGGTCGACGCCGCATGGTCGATCCGATGCAGCGGCTCGAGCAGCATCTCGGCCAACTGCGGCGCATCGGACGCGAGCGCGGCCAGCACGACTTCAAGGCGCGTGCTGCGCAGGTAGTCGCCGAAGCCGCGCTGCTGCGCCCAGTTCAGATGCGCGGTGATGCCCTCAAGCGCCGCGCGTTCGCCGCGCGCCAGCGCGCGCAGCTGCCGCAGGTAGTCGACGCGCTGGCGCAGCAGCGGCGTGCAGACGTTCAGCGCCTCCACTTCGTGCAGATCGGCTTCATCGCTTGCCGACGCCATCGGGCGGAATCCGCCGGCTGCGCCCACGCCGCGCAGCGCGTGATCGCCGAGACCCGACTGCCAGTACGCGTGATCGCTCAGCAGCGTGGCGCTGCGCAATTCGCGCTGCACAGCAACGTCGAAACGCAAGGTGGCGACGAGTTCGCGCCAGTGACCCAGCGACGGCTCCGTAGCCGCGGCGGCCAGTTCGTCGAGCGCATCGCTCGAATCGCGCGAGCGGCCCAGTTCGTGCAACGTGCCCACGATGCCGAGGCGGGCCTCGATCTGCTGCGCCGCCTCGATCTCCGGCTCCTCGACGAGCCGCGCGAAGCACGACAGCGCCGTGGCGAGCCGGTGACGAAACAGCGCCTGCCAGCCGGCGTTGCGGCACGATGCCGCGCGGATCGCCTGGCGCGGCGAACGGATCGCCTTCTGTGCGCGGCGGTACTGTTCTTCGGCCTCGTCGCAGATGCCGAGCGTCATCTGCATGTCGGCATGCAGGCGCAGCAGTTCGGGCGAGCCTGCGGCCCCGCGCGCGATATCCGACCAGCGGCTCGCCTGGGCGCCCGCCGGTTGCAGGTCGCCGTCGCGTATCTTGTTGAGAAAACCGTCCGGCAAATCGTGCACGGACAACGACGCCGCCAGCGGAAAGTAAAGCGTCAGAAACATGGTGCGACTCCTCGTTGATGCGCGCGCGGCTCGGCCACCGGCACGCACGCCTGCTGCAAACCGATCGTTGCGTATGCCACCATCGTTCGCATTCCCTAATCTAGGCAGATATGCGGCGCACATTTTCAACAAATCTGAGCGTTCCGGCCGATTTGAGAACTGTTGAGATTCGCGATGCACGGCATACGTCGACGCGCGCCGCAAGTGCTCTTTCGCGTAGCGCGGGAACGGACGGCCGTGCGCTAGCCCCTATTGCCGAACCATGCAACTCGCAATAAGCTGACGAATCCATTTGATCCGCCCCACGCGGTACCGCCCAGACGAAGTGGGCTTGCCGAATCCGCTGGAGATCCAGGATGCCGTCATTACGACCGAACGAAACAGTCATGGCGTTCAGTCGCTACACGCTGTCCCAGGAGCCGCCCCGGCTCGTCGCCGACGGCCTCGAGGTCGAACTGGGCGCGCGGGCGCTCGAGCTGCTCATCGCGCTCGTCGAGGCGCGCGGCAGGCCGGTTGCGCAAGCCGAGCTGGGCCGCCGCGGCTGGCCTGAGCTGAACGTGGACGTCAATACGGTCCAGGCGCAGATCTCGGCGCTCAGACGCGCGCTCGGCGACGAACGCGATCTCATCGTCACCGTGCCGGGCTTCGGTTATCGCTTCGCCGCCGAGGTCGAGACGAATGGCCTCGCGCAGCCGGCTCCGGCGGCGGCATCCGCTGCGCAAATATCGAGCGCGCCGCCCGTCGCGACGGCGCCGCCACCCGCCTTTGCGGTGAGCGCTTCGCGCATGCCCCAGCAACTCACACCGTTCATCGGCCGGCATGCCGAGCTTTCCGAAGTGCTCGGCCTGATCTCGATCACGCGGCTCATCACGCTCGTCGGTGCAACCGGCACCGGCAAGGCGCGGCTCGCGCACGAAGCGGCACGGCGCCTCGCCGCGCGGTTTCGCGACGGCGTGCTGCCGGTCGCACTATCCGCGCTGACGCCCGGCGACGCTTTCGCCGATGCCTTCGCGCTCGCATTGAAGCTGCCGGCGGATCCGGCACGCAGTCCGCTCGACCGTTTGCTGGACGGCGTGCGCACGCGCGACGTGCTGCTCGTGATCGATTGCAACGAGTGCAACAGCGGCGCGCTGGCGGCGCAGACCATCGGCGCATTGCTCGCGGCCGGACCGAACGTACGCGCCATCGTGACCGCCGGCGCGCCGCTCGGCTTGCGCAATGAAGAAGTGGTGACGCTCGGTCCGCTGCGCACGCCCGAACAGACCCACGTGAACGCCATCCTCGCACCGGAGTACGACGCGTTGCGGCTGCTGTTCGCACGGCTCGCCACGCTGTCTGCGCGCCGCGACCGACAGCGTCTGCCGTCCGCTGCGTCGTCGCGCACACCGACCGGCAGTGCGATCCTCGCCGCGCTGGACAGCGGCGCGATGCCGCAAGCCGCCATCGACGCCGCCGTGCTCATCACGCAACTGCTCGCCGGCGTGCCGCTCGCGCTCGAACTCGCTGCCGCGACGATCGACCACAACTTGCGTAGCGGCGAGCCGCTCGACGCCGCCATGGCCCGCTATGCGCATAGTCTGGAAAGTATCATCGGACCGCGCATCGAGACGTCGGGCGTCCCCCACTCGCGCTCGGCGCCCATCACGCTCGCCTTCGACCTGCATTTCGCACGGCTTGATCGGCGCGCACGACTGCATCTGCTGCGGCTCGCCATGTTCGCAGGCGAATTCCCGCGCTGCGCCGCCATCGGCTTGCTCACCGCATGCGAGCCGCCCGCAGCGGCCAGTGCCGTGAGGTCGGGCCAAACGCCTCACGAAACCCTTCACGACACCCCCAATGCAATGCGCGATGCGATTCACGGCGACGCGCTCGCCGACGCCTCGCTCGACGCGTTGACCGACGCCGGTCTCGTCGAGGAAGTGGACAGCAGCGGGCAGTGGATGCTGCAGATCAGGCGCCCGGTCCGCCATCTCGCGCGCGACATGTTGCGCGACGCCGGCGAATACGACCGTACCGCGCTCGCGCTTGCGTCCGGGCTGCCCGTGCGCCTGAACGCGCATCGCAAGCGCGGCGAACGCGCGCATATCGACGCGCTCGACGTGAGCGATCTCGACGACCTGCGGGCGGCGCTCGAATGGAGCACCCAATGCGAGCGGTTCGAAACGGCGATTTCGCTGCTCGAATGCTCGGCGTGGCTGTGGACGCGCCTTTCGCTCGAACGTGAATATCTGCAGCGCAGCCGCGACGTGCTCGCCGGCGTGCAGGCCACCGCCACGCCACGACGCCGCGACGAGATGCGGCTTCACGCCGTTCTGGCAAGCGCGCTGCCGCTCGCGCACGCGCCTGTCGCGCAAGCCATTGCCGCGTGGGAGACGGTCTACGAACTGGCCAACGCCTGTGCGGACAGCGCCTTCCGCGAGCGAGCGCTGGCCGCTCTGATCGTGTGCTGCGGCGAGGCGGGCGATACGCGTCGCGCGGCGGAACTGCAGGCTCGCTACAACCGCATTGCACGAACCGGCAATGCGCGCAACGGCGGCGCGCCCAGCTGACGGCGCGTGGGTCTCGGGCTGCCTGGCGCGGCGCAGGGGCAGCGAATGGGTTGCGCGCCGCGTCACGTGTATTCGCTGCCCAACGCTTCGGCGATGCGCGCGGCGATGGAATCCCCGCCGATGCCGAGAAACTTCGCGACGATCGCGAGCGCCGTGGGGTCGCCGCCATGCAGTACCGCAGCCGCGCAACGCCGCCAGTCGCGATCCGCGAGCATGTACAGACACCAGCTCTGCAATGCCGTGACGACGGGCGAGCCATAGCCCTGCTCGTCGATCTGCCGCAACAGACGCAGCGCGTCGATCCAGCGCCGCGAATTGACCAGCAGCCTGACCTCGCAGATGTCGACGACCGCAGGGTTCGGATGAAGCCTGCGCAGGACGAGCAGCAGTTCCTCCAGATCGGCGTGCGCGCCGAGCCGCAATCCCACGGAAAAAATCGTCAGCAGCACACCCAGCACCGCGAAACTGCATTGATCGTTTTTCATTGCACGTACCAGGGCGAACGAATGGCCGAAGGCGACCTCCTGCATTCTCGGACGCGCGGCGCTTTGACATCGCATGCATACGAAGCACGGAGCGCGATCGCGAAGCATGCGCTTCACCGGCAGTTCGCCCCCCCTGCGCGATCGTTCCTGCGCTGGCGCCGGCGACTATGTCCGCACGCTGCGGATTTCGCGCGCGCACACCGCGCTTCGCATCCGCTCGCGCACGCCGATGTGCTTCCCATAGTCTGTGTGTGTTGAAGTCGGCGCGATCTGGCGACCTCATCAGTCTTCGTTTTCTGCATGAACCCACCTTGTGAGAGGAACCATGACCACGAATAACGTGAATTCCGCGTACTTCCAGAGCCCGACGTTCCAGTACCCCGGCACACAGTCGTCCGGCGGCGCGAGTCAGGCACAGATCGACGCCGATATCCAGCAGTTGCTGAACGACCTCGGCCTGTCCGGCGGACAGTATCCGGGCGGCAGCCAGAATACGGGCGGCGGGCAGTTCCCGGGCTCGACGGGTCAGTATCCCGGCATGCCCTCGAACGGCAATCCGCCGCTGCGCTCGATCAAGCTGTCCACCCGCTCCGGCGGCGAGGTGAGCCTGCTGGAGGATCCGTCGGGCAACCTGTACGACAAGACCGGCAAATCGGTCGGCACCGTGGGCGCGGACGGCAGCGTGAGCTTTACCGCCGACGGCAAGAAGGAAGTCAACGAACTCATGACGAACGGCCGCTCGCCTTTCGACCTGATCATGAGCGGCAACCTCGTCGAAGGCGAGAAGCAGAGCGACGGCACCTACAAGTTCGCGGCCGATCAGGTCAACATCGGCGCGGGCGATCTGAACCTCGGCACCCCGTCGAACGGCCATGTCCAACCGCTGACGGTCGAGCAACCGGTGCAGTTGCCGGGCAACTTCGGTCTTACCGTCTGACGAGCCCGCCGACCGGTGCCCGCTGATGTCACCATGAACCGCGAGATGCCGGAGCCGGAGTCCTTCAGCGTGCTGCCGTCCATCATCGGCACGGGTTCGGCCGACCCCTACCCGCTCTATGAATGGTTGCGCACGCACCGGCCGCTGTGCCGCGACGCGAGCGGTGTGTGGCTCGCGTCGTCGCATGCGCTCGTCACACGCATACTCGACGACGCCCGTTTTTCGGCGCGGCCGCCGCCCGGCGCCGTGCCGCTCGACGATCCGCTCGGCTACACGAACATGGTCGTGTTTCAGACCGGCGAAGCGCACGAACGGCTGCGGCGCTTTCTCGCGCCGCTCTTTTCGCGCAAGGCGCTATTGTCGCTGCAAGCGTTTATCGACGATGAAGTCGCGCGTCTCATCGATCAATGCGAAGGACTGCCGCGCTTCGATCTCGTCGCTCACATCGCGAGCGTGTTGCCGGTGCACACCATCTGCCGTCTGCTCGGGTTTCCCGACGAGCATGGCGCGAGTTATCTGCAGGCGTCGGCGGGCGCGTGGCAGCTGATCAGCGGCGCGCCGATGTCCGCACAGGAACGCGCGCTCGCGGCCGTGCAAACCGAAACGTTCATCGCGCAGGTCGAATCGTTCATGCTTGCCATCGAGCCGGACGTCGTGCCCGATCATGCGGCCGCGCGCTTTCTGCGGCTCGAACAGGAAGGCGGCATGGGCCGGCGCGAAATGCTCGTCAACGTTTTGTTCCTGTTCATCGCGGGATACGGCACCACGTTGCTGTCGATCGGCAACAGCATCGCGGCACTGCTGCGCGCGCCGCGCGCCTGGCAGGCATTGAAGGACAACGTCTCGCTCGTACCGCAAGCCGTGCGCGAGTTGTACCGCTACGACCCCGCCGTGCAGTCCGTATTCCGCTATGCATGGGACGACGTCGAGATCGACGGCTACCGGATTCGTCGCGGCGAGCGCGTGATGCCGCTCATCGGAGCTGCGAATCGCGACCCGGCGGCGTTCGCTGCGGCCGATGAAATCCGCTTCGAGCGCGAAGCCGGACGTTCACTGACCTTCGGCGCGGGTCCGCACAGCTGCATGGGTCTCGCGCTCGCGCGGATGCAACTGGAGTCGCTGTTGAGCGCGCTCATGCGGCGCATGCCCGGGCTGCGGCTTGCGCCTCGCGAGCAGCCGCGCCAGCAGCACGGCTCGTTTCATGGCTACGACCGGCTGATGGTCGAGCATTAGGCGGGTTGCGGGTTGCTCGCCCGTCATTCGGACAGGAACGTCACATCGCTCCGGTTGCCGGTATAGGTGTCGTACGACACCACCTGCGGGCCGCTGCCGCCTTGCGTATTGTTCGAACCGATCAGCGTGATGCGGCCGTTTTCATTGCTCGCGACGATCTCGACGTGCTCATCGTCGCCGACAATGCAGATATCGCCCGGCTTGGCCTCGCCGCGGCTCACGGTGCGCCAGCCGTCGCCCTTCAGTTCGCTGTGCAGCGTCGAAACGAGATTCGTGTGCTGCGACTCCGAAATCTTTCCCGACTTCACGAGACACGCGGACGCGAAGTTCGCGCAGCACACCGTCGTGTCGACGCCCTTGTCCATCGGCACGCCCTGGTCCGCCATGATGCTGGCCGCGGACTTGTGCAACTGCGTCTGCGCGACGCCCGCCGCATTGCCCGAGCCCACCGGCCGCACGTTCGGGTCGCCCCGCTCCACGGCGCCGCCGGAATCGGCGGAGCCCGCGCCCGACGAACGGCGGTAACTGGCCTGCGTGACGCCGCCGCTGCCGGGAAGCGACGGCATGGACGGCATCGGCATGCCTGACGATTCCTGCGACGGACTGGTGATGCTCAGCAGGAACTGCAAAAACAGTTCTTCGAGCGCGTTGTCCCCCATGCCGCCCGGCGAATTCCAGTTCGCACCCGCGCCGCCGCCGAAGTTGCCGCCCGAGCTTGCCCACGCGTTCGGCTGCGCGATGATCGATCGCGTGAAAAGCGACGAAGGATCGGCCGCGCCCGTATATCCGCCGGCCGGATAGGACAGCGTGGAGAATGCGCTATACGTCATGACGACTCCTTGTTAGCGAGGCAACGCCGCCCGCGCCGGACCGCGCGATCATCGCAGCGCGGCGGCGGGCAGGTTTGAATGTAAAAGGAGCACGGCGCCATCATTGCATGCAGTGCGCAGCGATGGGCGAAAAAGCGAAGCTTGGGTCGACACCCGCCGGGCAAGTCAGCGGCGCACACTGCGCGCCCATCGCCCATCGCCCATCGCCATGCGACGATTTCGCGTGAGCCGGGTCGTCTGCGAGACGTCGTAACGCGGCGATTCTGCGCAAATCCGTCCGCCGCTTCGCAGCGCGAGGGCGCGCAGGTCGCGCTTCATGTCTACTGGCGCCATTGCGTTGCGCCGAGACCGCCGTGCCGAAACCTTCATTTGCCGCCCTCTGTTCCGTGGTCCCCGTCATGGCTCCTGCTGCCGCGGCGCGCGCAGCGGTCGCGCTTGCGCTCGCGAGCCTCGTCGCCGCCTGCGCCGACCCTTCGCCGGGTGCGATGCAACTGAAAGTCGCACAACAGCAGAAGCTCGTTCCGCCGGCCAACGAGACCTTGCCGCTGTCGCTGCGCGCCGGCTCGCAGGAAGTCCTGCAGGACGTGCTGAGCGCAGTCGGCGACGAAGTGTGGAACTGCCGCAGAAACGGCAGCGCGCTTCTATGGGTCTCGACGGGCGCGGAAGCCACGCTCGTCGACCAGGCTCGCCAGAGCGTCGGCACGGTCATGCCGAACCGCATGTTCAGCGGGTACGACGGCAGCTATGTGATCGGACGCGTCACCGCCGACGAAACGGTCACACCGGGCGCGCTGCCGTGGCAACGCGTGACCGCGCGCTTCAACGCGGGCGAGCGTGCGGGCGAAGGCCGCTTCGCGCGAACCACATCGGTGCAGCGCGTGCTGACCTCGGGCGGCGTGCCGCCTGACCTGGCTTGCGACCAGGAAGGCGTGTCGCTGTTCGTGCCGTATTCGGCGACCTATCTGTTCTATCGCGCGAGCGACCCGGCGGCGGTCGTGCCCGCGCCCGAGCCGCCGTTGAACGCGGCATCGGCCGCGCAATAGCGTCGCTGCCCGGCCCGCACGGTGCGCAACCGGCAGGTCCGCTGCGGGTGAGACGGCCTTCTGCCTGCCGCGCGCCACGCCGCCGTATGCTTCGGAGAACCCGATGAACTTCCGTCTTACTGCGCTCACGTGGTTTTTGCCGGGACGCGATAGCACCGCCACCGCCGCGAGTCCACCGCATACCGGCGAGGCGCCGCAGCCGGAACCGGCGCCCGTCGCCCATCAGGAAACACCGCTTGGCGGCCTCGCCCGTCTGTCGGACCGTGTGCGGCACAACCCCATCACGCGGATCTTTCGCGCGTCGAACACCACAGTCACTGTGCTCGAATCGACGCTGAGCGCGGCAGGCAGCGTCGCGAATCCGGCCGGCGATCCGCGCTTTCCGCGCCCACTGCAGCGCAGGCCGCCGCCGCCGCAACAGGCGCCGCTCCGAAGCGAGGACGCGGCGATCGGCGCACAGGGCGCGAAGCTCGCCCACGCCTCGATCGAACGCACCACCGCCTTCGTCGCCGAGGGCAGCACCGCGCGCGGATCGCTGCCCATGCCGAAGTTCATGAATCCCCGCGCGATTCGCGACACGCTGCGGCGCCTGCGGAACCGCGAAGCGAACGCCGCCGCCCGCGAATGGGGACAAACGCTCGACGACCACTTCATGCAGCCCGTGATCGCGGTGAACCGGCTCTTTCCGATTCCAGCCGACGCAAGCCGCGAGGCGGCGGACGCGCGGCAGGCTGCCATCAATCGCCTGCTCGACGGTCTCACGCTGCGCCGCCCGCGGCCCGCGCGCGCCGACGCGTCGTTGCCGCCGGCCGTCGAGCGCCTGCCGCAGGCATGCGTGGTGCCGCTCGCGCAGGCCCTCGCCGAGGCGAGCGACGGCGATCCGATACTGGCCGCGCGGATTCTCGACCGATTGCAGCAGCCGCTCGACATCACCGGCGACGCGGCGCATGCCGCGCCGGACGAGCTCGAACGCCGCGCGTGGCGTTGCGCGCAAGACCTCGCGCATGCGCGTTGCGCCGCGCTCGAAGGCTTGCTGTGTCTGCAGTTCGGCGACGGCGCGCGGCATGCCGAGCGTGGCAATGGTGCTGCAGCACGGCTCGTCGTCTATCTGCAGGCCGGCCACAAACTACGCTCCATCGACGCCGACCTCGGCGCCACACCCGCGGATCTGAACCACGAGTCGACCTATCGCCTCTTTGCCGACGATCCGTATGGCCGGCACGCGATGCTCGCGCTCGATGCCGCGCGGCGTCTGCCGCCCGACGCCGCCGACGCGCACGACACCGGCGCGTGCGAGATCGAGGCGATTACCGCTTACCGCTTGTGGCAGTTGGGCTTCGACGAAAGCGGCCCGGGCTCGGATCTCGCCCGCGCGTCGCAATTGCTGTTCGACGGCGGCACCACGTGGGTGGCGCGAGGCGCCGAACGGCAGGCGCGCAAGGACCGGGCGCTGGGTCCGATCGACGGTGCGCCGCCGGCCCAGCGCTTCGCGCATGCAAGAGCGCGCATCGGACTGGCCATGCACGACGTGCCGCGAGCGTTCGGCAAGAACCGCTCGCCGATCGGCGTTTCCAGTCTGCTCGGCGCCGACACGCCGTTCTTCGACACCACGCGTGGACGGTACGACACGGCGCTGATCGCAGCGCGCGACGCGCTGCTCGACTACAGCCACGCGCAGTTGCCCGCCGCCGCGACGCCCGGCCGGATGCTCACGCATGCGTTGAACGCGGAGCGCCTGCAGGCGTGGAGCGCAGCGCGCCCCAATGTCCCCTCCGACGCGCCGCTGCGCGAGCTGCAAAAGCGCCGGCCCGAATCGTTCGAAATCGGCCGGCGCGACGCGCGGCGCATGTGGGATGCGGCACGCGCACGCGTCGCCGCTTTGCGCGGGCAAGGCGATGAACGGATGGAGCGCAATGTCGGACGCACGCTGCGGATGTTCGACGACCGCGAGCGCCGCCGTCGTTTCATCGACGACATGACCGACGGTGGTTTCACGCTCGCGGCGCTCGAGAGCTGGTTCAATGCAAGCGGAATGGCCGCCGCCGACGCCGCCCGCGCAGAGCCGACCGCGCGCCATCTGCAGGCGGCGCACGATCTGCTCGCGAACCCGGGCATCGCGCCGCTCGACAGGATCACGACGCACAACCTGCGCGAACAGCACCTTGCGCTGATGGCGCGGAACGTGCCGGGCACGGGTTTTACGTCGTACGACGGCAACGCGCTCGGTATCGATGCAAGCGCGTGGGCCAATCTGCCGGCGAAGCTGCTGGTGTCGGCGGGACCGATCGTCACCGTGCTGGGCGGCCGCGATTCGCTGTATTCGATCGGCACGGCTTACGAGGGCGGCCAGATGATCTTCGGCACACGCAGCCGCGTGAACGGCGCGCTGGGCGCGCAAGGCTTCGTCGGCGCGGCGTTGGACGTGGGCGGCGTCGCGGGGATGGCCGGCGGTTGGGCGTCGTCGAGCGTGGGAGGCTATCTGGCGCGCGAGCAGTCGGTCGTGCTGCGCGCACGGCGGCTCGCGCCTACGCCGGCCACCGCCGCGCTCGAAGCCGAGCTGTGGCACAAGGACAGCCGGCAAATGGTCAACGCCTATTGGGACGCCGCCGAGCAGGCGCAAACGCCCGAAGAATTCATGCAGATTCTCGCGGCGGGCATTGCGGACAACGAACGCATTTCGCTGTCGTCGCAAAACAATAACGCGACCACCATCACGGCGACGCCGCTGACCGTCGGCGGCGTTGCGCGCGCGAACGTGCCCGGCGCGAGTTCGCCCGAGCGCGTCGGGGGGTATGCGGGCGTCAGCTCCGGCGTGACGCTTTACTCCGCCGCGGATCTCAAGGAGAGCGGCGCGCTCGCCAGCACGATCGGCGCGACGGCCGTGCAGGGCTCGTTGACGGCGAGCGTGGGCGCGCAGTTCGCACCGCGTGCCTTTGCGCTCGGCGACGGCACGGGCGAGATCGGATCGGTAAGTCCCGGCGCGAAAACGCTCGGCGGCGCAGCGGTGGAGCTCACTCCGTTCGGCCGTTCGTCATTCGTCTTCGCGATGCGCGACAACCGCGGCTTCGTCGCCGAATACACAATGCAGGACCGCATGTTCGGCAACGCCGACGACTGGGCCCGCTCGGTCCGCGCGAATCCCGCGTGGGCACACGGCATCGGTGCCGAGCGGCTGCAACAGGTGATCGAGCAGACGCAGCGGGAATCGTCCGGCGAGTTTTCGTTCGGCGAACGCTGGGTGATCCGCGAAGAACGCGTGCCGCGTCTGAACCAGTATCTGACGCTCTCCAATCAGCTAAGAGCGCGTCTCGCGGATGCCTCGGCGCACTCACTGAGCCGCGCCGAGCGCGCGCTGATCGAAGCAAAGCTGCGCACGCTCGAACGGAAAATGCAGGCCGCGTTCGAAGATCCGTCAGCCTGGCGGCCGCTCGGTCTCTTCGGTCTGCGTGAGGTTTCGCGCAGCAGCTCGCAAGGCTGGAAGTACGGCGTGCGCGCTTCGCACGAGCAAAGCCGGACCGGCAAAAGCCTGACGTTCTGGACGCCGGTGTCCGCGCCGGATGCCGAATCGTCCGCGGAAGGCGACGCAGGCGCCGGCGGTATGCCGGCTTCGGCTGCCGGTCCAGCAGCGCATCTTGCGAGCGCCGGCGAGCCCGCCAGCGCCGTGGCGCCTGCCGCGCCCGGCGGCGGAGTGTGAGCGCGGGCCGCTGCCTGCGTCGGCGGCTTTCTGATGCGGCCGCCATGACCCGCAGACGCGAGCTATGAGGCGTGCTCGGCCGTTGACACGCGCTCCGTGCCGCCTTGCGCTTCGTGCGTAATGAGCCGCTCCATGATGCGGCGCGCGTGGACCGCGCCTGCGTCGATCGGCAGCATCACCGGTCGCAACGACCAGAAATCACGCTCGCCCATCATGCGTTGCTGCGCTTCGAGCATGGGAATGTCTTCATCGCGAAACGGCGCGAGAAGACTCTGCGCTGTGCGGCTGACGAGTTCCGCACCGTGCTCCCCCATGGCGCGCGGCAAACCGAACGCAAAGAAATAATGCGAGCTCACCGCCGTTTCGGGCGTGAGCCAATGCGCCGACTTCGCTTCGCGTGCTGTCTCGGGCAAGCCGCTTTCGCTAATGCGCACGACGATGGTCAGAAGGCCCGGCGGCATCCAGTGCACGTCGAGCTCGCGGTCGGCGCGTTCGCCGTACAGCAGGTTGAAGCTCTGGGTGAGCATGGGCCGCAGATATTCGCCCTTCATCTCGCGACGCACCGACACGCTGTCGCCCGCAACCGTCGCGCGTACCACGCCGCTCGCCATTTGCTCGCTGCCGAGCGTCTCGGGGTGCAGGTATTGAAAGTGGCTCAGATCGAGAAGATTGTCGGCGCTTAGCTGGTAATTCGCGCGCGTGTGCAGATAGCGCTCGGTCGTGAAGTTCTCGTGTGGCTCGAGATAGTCGAACGCGGGCAGCGGCGTGTGCGCCGCACGCTCGGGATCGCCCGGCCAGAACCAGACCGCGCCGTAACGTTCGCGCACCGGGTAATGGCGCGCCTGGGCCCGCGCGGGCGGGCTGGCCGTGCCGTTGCCGTTGCCGTTGCCGTTTGTGTTTCCGTGCGGATTGAAGACACAACGGCCATCGGCGCCAAACCTCAGACCGTGATAGGGACATTCGAGCGCGCCGTCGACAAGACGCCCGCGCGACAGCGGCGCAAAGCGATGCGGGCAGCGGTCCGCGAGCGCGACGGCCTGTCCGCCGGCCGTGCGGTAAAGCACGACTGGCTCGTCAAGCAAGGTGCGGGCAAGCGGCGCATTCGCTGTGACCTCACTGGATAGCGCGGCGACATACCAGGTATTGAGCAGATACGGCACGGCGACACTCCAGTCAGAAAGCGGTGATTCACCGGCGGCGTGGCCATATTAGGCAATATTCAATTCAATACGCTCAACAATTCTCACAGCGGTAAATAGCGGCAACCTGGCAATTTCATTGACATCGATTCGGAAATAAATGCGTCTCCTGACTGCGCCACGCTTGCATGCGGCGATTTAAAGATTTCGCCCGCGGTTAAAAGCACGAGCCAACCTTACACGTAAATTACATTGCCGTAAGATTTTCGGGAAAAAGTCCGTCAATACGGGACCTGAGCCGCTTCGCACGGCTTCGCGTCTGTAAGATTTCACGGCTGAAAGGCCGGCTCGACGTTTAATCCGTTGCGTAAAAAACGCACGGCGGACGTAGCAAACTACGAGAAACAGGTGGATAAAAAACGCTGTTCTGCTGATCCGCTTTTCAATCAGCCGATTGAATCGATGCCGGGAAACAAAACGTTACATCCTTGATGGACGGCTGCCTCTACTGTCGAGTCATTCGAATTGCGTAATCGCATCAACGCGCCGACGCATCGACTTGCCCGTTCCAGCCATAACGTCCGCCCTCGCCCGCCAATTTCACGGGTGAGTGGTATCGCACGGAGGAAAAATGAAACTTGCAGTGATGACCAGAAGCGCAACACTGTTCGGGTTGATCTGCCGCTGTTTCGAAGCCGACGGCGCCGTCTGCCACCGGTTCGCCGATGACGTCGCCTTCGCGCGCGCAATCTATCGCGACGAATACAGCGCGATCCTGATCGACGCCGATACCGGTCTCAACCCGCTGCGTCCCGTGCTCGCCCGGCGCGCCTGTTATGCGGATCGTCGCGCGCCGTTGATCGTGGTCGGCGCAGGTCACGACCGGGAGGCGATTGCCCGCCTGTTCGACGCGGGCGCCGACGACGTGGTGCTCTCCCCTGTCGATGCCCGCGAGGTCATGCTGCGGGTTCACCTCGCACTGTTGCGCGTGCAACTACAAAGCGCCGACTCGAGCGATACGCTGGAATGCGGCGCGTACCGGCTCGATCGCCGGACCTGCACCGTGCACGTCGATAGCCAGGCGGTGCGCCTCACGCCGCGCGAGTTCGCGATTGCGTGGCTGCTGTTTTCGCGGCGCGGCGAATATGTGAGCCGCCGCCAGATTGCTGGAGCGGTATGGAGCCGGTCCGAGGACATCATTGGACGCACGCTCGAACAGCACATCTACAAGCTGCGCAAAAAGCTCGAACTGACGGGCCCGTGGGGCGTGCATCTGCGCACGCTGTACGCTCACGGCTACCGCATCGAAATGGCCGACACGGCGGACGCCACGCTGGACGAGACCGCTGAAACCATGGGCGGAGTGAAAAGCGGCAGCGCTGCGTTCGGCGCGCCGCACGAAGATGCCGACGCCAGCACGGTCCTCGCGGTGGCGTGCATGGAGCCCATGCCGCGCGCCTCTGCGCCCGTCTCGCCGCCCCGCGCGGAAGTGCACGCCGCGGACAGCGCCGTCGCCCGCAACGCGCCTTCATGGAGCGACTCGCAAGCAGGCTTCGCGGCATCGCCGGGCGGCGTGCCGAAAGCGCCGTACGCACTGGTGAGCGCCGCCGCTCTCGCCGCGCGCACGCGCGGCAACGGTTAGGCGTGCAAACGGAACGGCGCGGCGTCGACGACGTCCGCGCCGCGTTCGCTCCCTCACTAACCGATGAAGCTCCGCCTGCAAGCACACGCTTAGAACTCGATGATGCGAGGCGACAGCAAAAAGAGCCGTTCCATATGACTGCGCTGATCGTCGCGATAGCGGAACAGCGCGCCGATGAGCGGGATCTTCGAAAGACCCGGCACGCCGGTTTCGCCGTTTGTCGACGTATCGACGCGATAGCCCGCAATCAGCAGACTCTCGCCCTGCCCGACGAACGATTCCGTGTTGATCGTGCTCGTCGTAATCACCGGAATGTTGTCGACCTGCTGCGACGTAATCGCACCGTCTTCAATATGAACGTTCAGCTTGATATCCGTCCTGCCGTTCTCCTCCACGACGAGCGGCAGCACGCGCAGCGACACGCCGGTCGACACGCTGTACAGATCCGCCGATGTATAGCCCGACACGCGCACGAAGAAGCGCGTCTTTTGATCCATCACCGCCTCGACGTTATTGAGCGTGGCGACTTTCGGGCTCGCGTCGATTTTGGCGAGATTGCTCTGCTGCAGCGCGTTCACGCGCGCGAGCAGGTAGCGCCCGGCGTTGCCGAGCACGGCCGTGAGCGACCCGCCCACCGGCGTCGTGTTGATAATCGTGGTGCCGTCGGACAGCGTCTGCGTGCCGAAAATCGGATCGATGTTGCCGTTGTAGCCGTTCTGCTGCGTCGTGCCGTTGCCGGTCTGAATGTCGATGTGGCTGTTGTGGGCGCGCCAGTCCACGCCGATCTGCTTGAGCGCGTTGTCGTCGATCTCGATGATGTGTGCCTCGATCTCGATCAGGCGCGGCCGCACGTCGAGCTTGTCGATGAGGCTCTGGTACTGGGCGAGGCGCTGCGGCACGTCGCGGATCAGGACCGAGTTGGTGCGCGGATCGGCTTCGATCACGGGCAGCGTCTGGCTGCCGCTTACCGACGTATCGCCGCCGTTGTCGCCGTCGCCGCTATCGGTCGAGCCGACGGACTGCATGCCGGGTCCGCCGCCCGCGGCCATGCCGTTCAGCAATCCGCCGATACCGGGCGCGACGCCGCCGTTCGCGGCAATGCCGGCCGGCAGCGGCGGATTCACGCCGCTTCCGTAGCCGCCGCCGTCGGTACTGCCGGTGACGTCGCGCATCGGCTGCAGGCGGCGCATTGTCGGTTCGCGCGCGGCGCGGTTCGCGGCCTGCTCGTAACTGTCCGCGCCGTTGCGGCCGCGCTGCTCGCGCGGATGGTACATGGCCGACAGCACATTCGCGACGCCGGAAACCGTCACTGTCTTGCCGTCGATCTCGACGTTATGGTCCGCCGCCCATGCATGATGCAGCTGGAACACGCGGATCATCGAGCCCGTGCGCTGCGCGGCATTGTCGTCCAGACGCCGCGCCACTTCGGCGACGAGCTGCACGTACGCCTGCGGGCCGCTCACGAGCGCCGTCGCCTGATTCTCGTCGTAAGTGATCGGAAAGCGCGAGTTCTCGATGCGCAGTTGTGCAAGCGCCGCGCGCAGATCGGCGGCACTCGCATGATCGAGCTTGATCACGCGCCGCGTGACGGTGTTCACGTCGCTGATAGACAGCACGCTGCCGTCGTAAAACCACACAAAGCCGAAGCTGGACGCGAGCGTGTCGAGAAAACGCTGCGGCGGCATGTCGAAGCGGCCGCTCACGGTGCCGTGCACGTCGCCGGAGATGGTTGCGGGCACACCTTGTCCGGCAGTGAAATCGCGCAGCACGTCTTTCACGTCCTGCCCTTCGGCGCTGACGTGGACCACGGCACTGCGCCAGTGGATAGCCGCGGCTTGCGCGGGCGCCGCGAGCAAGGCGGGCAACGCGAAGGCAAGAGACGCTGCCAGCCGGGCAGCAAGCATGAGCCGTTTGTTGTTCATGGGTTCCACGATGTCCACGATGGTCGAGGGATGGGCCGCGCATCGTGCAACGCGAGGCGGCGATGCCCAATGTATCGAAGCGTGTGAAGCACATCCTCAACAAATCTGACGGTTCGCGCGCATTTGAGGAGTGTTGAGGATTCGCGTGGCGGGTACGCGGCCTGGAGGGCTGAATCGGCCTAATGGGCCGAATGGGCCTAGTGGCGAACCGCGCCGGCGATCGCGCGCAACTGCTCGCCAAGACCTGACAGCACCAGCTGATCGCGGACCTGGTCGACGAAAATGCCGACGAAGAGCGCGAGCATCATCACCGTGAGCGCGCCCTTCACCGGCTGACTGAGCGTCATCAGTTCGAGTTTTTGCGCCGACTTCGCCGCGAAGCCGAACGCGAAATCGACGAGCAGCAGCATCAGCATCATCGGCGCGGCGAGCTTGGCGGTGGTTTGCATCAGCGAATCGGTCTGCTGCAGCACGAAGCTTTCCAGCACGTTCGCGGGCACCGGCGTCGCGGCGGTCAGCGGCCACCAGTGATACGACTCATAAAGCGCGCCGAGCAGGAAGGTCATGCCGCCGAAGGTCCAGAACGCAACGCTCGCCACCTGTGCGAGCAGCGTGCTCGTGGGCGTGGACTGTTCCTCGCGCAGCGGGTTGGTGATCTGCACGTTGTTGTAACCGGCCAGATCGTCGACGTAAATGCCGGCGCCTTCTGCCACCCAGAACACCGTGGAGGCCGCGAACCCCAGCAGCAGTCCGATGGCCGCCTCGCGTAAGCCGATGACGACGAGCGCGGTGCCGGTCAGCGACGTATAAAGCGAAACCGGCTGACCGTAAGCGATAAACGAGCTGAACAGAAGCACGATGCCGTTGCGCACCACGCCTTGCAGGATGCCGTCCGCGGTGGGCGGAAACAGGTAGAGCATCACGAAGAGCCGCACGGAACACACGCCGAGCACCGTCAGCGAGCGAATCAGCGTGGCGCCGAACTGCGGCAGCGTGGTGAGCGTGTCATACATTATGGATGGCTAATCAAGTTGAAATGCGGAGCGGCAATCTCATGGCGTCGCGCCATGCACTCGCGTACAGCAATGCAAACGCGCCAGCGCCGCTTCTTCCGCTTCCTCGTCGCCCGCGTCGGCCGCATGGCGCTCAAGGGAGACGCGCAGCCCGGCAATGCGCTCGCTGCATAGATCGAGACGGCTGCGGTTGAGCGCCAGCGCGCGCGTGGCGGCGGCAAGCTCGTCGGCCTTGCCGCGCAATACCGTTTCGAGCGTGGCCAGTTCCGCTTCCATCTGCTGCACACGCACGGCGACGACATCGGCATAGCGCATCGTCGCGTTCAGATCGGCTAACTGGAACGTGCTGCCGCCCGTCATCATGCGCGCGATCCTCGCGTGAAAACCGCGCAGCTGCTCGCGTTCCGCCTCTGTCCGTGCGAGTTGTGCGTCGCGCTCGGCAAGCGCGCCGGCATGCGCTTCGCGCGCGGCAATCAGGCCGGCCTGCAGACGGCGCTCGAGCCGCTCGCGGCGAGCGAGCGTCAACTGCAGCGCGCTCACGCGCCGGCGTGTCGTCTCGGGGCTGGGCGTCGCGCTCATCGGGTCAGCCGTTGGCCAACTGGAAAAGCCGCGCCTCGGTGTCCTGCGGCGCGGCCAGTTCATGCGTCGCCTGATTGAAGAACGCGCGGATCGCGTCGATCTTGCGAATCGCCTCGTCGGCGAGCGGGTTGCCGCCCGGCTGATATTCGCCGATCTGCAACAGCATCTCCACCTCGCGATGCTTCGCGAGCAGTTCGCGCAGGCGGGCCGCGGCGCGCACGTAATCCGGCGTCATCACCTGCGGCATGACGCGCGACAGGCTCGCCAGCACGTCGATCGCCGGATACTGGTTTTTGGCGGCGATTTCGCGCGACAGGATCATGTGTCCGTCGACGATCCCGCGCACTTCCTCGGCAATCGGATCGTTACCCGATTCGTCCTCGGCGAGCACCGTGTAGAGCGCTGTGATCGAACCGTGCTCGCCCATGCCGGCGCGCTCCAGAAGCCGCGGCAATTCGGCGAAGATCGACGGCGGGAAGCCGCGCCGCGCGGGCGGCTCGCCGGCGGCGAGGCCGATCTCGCGCTGCGCGCGCGCAAAGCGCGTGAGCGAATCCATCATCAGCAGCACGCGCTGCCCGCGGTCGCGGAAGTGCTCGGCAATCGCGGTCGCGACATAGGCCGCCTTCGCGCGCTCGATCGACGAACGGTCCGACGTCGCACACACCACGACGGATCGCGCCATGCCTTCAGCCCCGAGAATCAGCTCGACGAACTCGCGCACTTCGCGGCCCCGCTCGCCGATGAGCGCGATCACCGTCACGTCGCATTGCGCACCGCGCGCGAACATGCCGAGCAGCGTGCTCTTGCCGACGCCCGCGGGCGCGAAGATGCCCATGCGCTGTCCCTCCGCGAGCGTCATCATGCCGTCGACGACGCGTACGCCGGTGGCGAGCGGCGTGTCGATCATGCGCCGGCTCATCGGCGAAGGCGGGTTCGCGAACACCGGGCGTTGTTCGGTGGCGCCCAGTGGTCCGAGTCCGTCGATCGGCTCGCCGAGGCTGTCGATCACGCGGCCGAGCAAGCTGTCGCCGACCGGCACCGTCAGCGAACGGCCGAGGCCCACCACACGCGTCGAGCGCGAAATGTCGGCGAGCCGCGAAAACGGCGACAGCAACGCGACATCGCGCGTAAAGCCGATTACTTCGGCATGCTGAAGTAATTTGCCGTTCGCCGCGCGCAGTTCGCACAGCTCGCCGAGCGTCACATCGAGCCCGGCCACCTTGACGAGCGTGCCGATGACTTCGAGCACCTTGCCGCTTCGCGCGATGCTCGCGGTCGAGAGGATCTCGTGTTCGATCGCATCGGCGAGGCGCTCGGCATCGAAAAGCGGCAGCAGCCCGTCGTCCGCGTCCCCGGCGTCGTGCATGCGGGGCTCGCGGTGCATCCGGGACAGATGGGCCGCGCCGGGCGGGGTCATTGCCAGCCCTCGTCGGCCCAGCCGTCGCCTGCCTCGGCGAGTTCGGCGGTGTCGTTGCCAGCCATCGCGGCATGCGGCGCAACGGATGGCGCACCTTCGTCCAGTTCGCCCGCCGACTGCTTGAGCGCCCGCGAAACCGCGAGCCGCATCGCCCGCATTTGGGTCGCGAGACTGGCGTCGATTGCGCCGAAATCCGACTCGCACAGGCAACTGCCCGCCGCGAGCCGCTTGTCCGCGATGACCGACAACGGGAATGGCCTGCCCAGATCGCGCCAGCGCGCGCCAAGCCGTTCAAAGGCCACACAGGCCTTGTCGTAGTCGACGGGGCTCACGGCGACGCGCAGCCACGTCGCGCCCTCGACGATGCGGTCCACCGCCGACAGCGCCCGCTCGAACAGCTGATCGGCCTGTTGCACCTGCACGATCTGCTCGACGGCCACGGTCACGATGCTCGCGATCCGCTCGCGCATTTTCAGTTGTGCTTTGCGTTGTTCGGCGCCGGCCTGCGCGAGCCGCTCGACCCAGTCGGCAAGCGCGCGCTCTTCGCCGTCGCGGTAACCGCTTGTCGCTGCCTGCTCGTACTCGCTGCGCGCGGCCTCGCGAATCGTCCCGGCTTCCGCACGAGCGGCGGCCACGATCGCCGCGGCTTCGTCGCGCGCGGCGGCGAGCGTGCTGTCGCGATCGGCGGCGAGTTGCGCGTAGGCGGCGTCGATCTCCATCAACGCCCCGAAGGCGGCACGCGGCACCACGTCCGCGTGCGCGCCGACATGCCCTCCGCCGCGCCCATCGCCGTGGATGCCACCGGCGGCGTGCAGCAGCCGGTCCGATCTCAGCCAAATAGCCATGCCCACTCCGGAAGCAGTTCGGGAAGTTGCGCAAAGAGCAGCGCGGTGCCGCCCGCGTCGAGTTCGCGCGCGCTGACGGCCGGCCACAGCGGCGGCAGGTCGCGCGGCAGCGCGAGCCGCAGCAGCGGACACGGGCAAGGCGCGCGGGGCCGGTGGCGCGGCTCGTCGTGTTCCTCGTGTTCCTCGTGTTCCTCGTGTTCCTCGTGTTCCTCGTGTTCCTCGTGCTCGCCGTGACCCGCTGCCTCGCGCGGCTTTTCGTGTTCTCCCTGACGCCTGGCTTCGCCTGATGCTTGCGTGGACATCGCGGACTGCGTCGCCTCCTGCCTATCGCGCGCAATCAGCGCATAGCCTTCGCAGGCGAGCCGCTCGCCGTCGATTTCCTCGAGCGGAGGCAACTGTCCTCGCGCGACGAGGCGCGTCGCATCAGACACGTGAGCCGGAACAGGCGCCGCCGCCTTCGCCAGTCTCCTGGCCGGCGCCGCGGCGCCCTGCGCCGGCGCGGCCCCGATCCGCTCCAGCGGCACACCGACCCATTGCGCGAGGCGGCGCCGACTCGGTTTGTCGATCAACCGCCGCACCTCCGCGCGGCGCAATAGCAGTGCGCGCATGCGCAGCACCCGCAGGCCGTCGTGCACCGGCAAAGCGTCGAGCACGACGGGATCCGGCGCGCGCAGGCTCTCGAAGCCCGGCATCGGCACCTGCGCCGCGCGCAACAGTGCCTGCGAACAGGCCGCCAGCGCGCCGGCTTGCGCGCCCGCCAGCGCGTCGAAGAGAGCGTCGAAGGAGGCAGACATGGTCTCAGGCGCGACGTCGAGTGCCGGTGCCCACCACGACGGATGCGCCCAGCGCGCGGCCTCGCGCGCGTTGCGCTGCCACGCGGCGAGCGCGGCGGCGGTGCGCGAAAACGGAAACGCCGCGGGGGGCACTGCCTGACCTCCCGTACCGACCGCTTCCGCAACAGCAGACAAGGAAACCGTGGACACCGTCATCACGCAGCCGAAGAAGGTTTCGCGCGGCGCCACTTGCCGGCGAGCGCATTGATTCGCGCGTGAATCCGCACATGGAGCGGAGCGGCCGGGCCTTGCGCCGGCATGCCGCGCCGCAGCCACAGAAACAGGCTCGCGGCGCCGGCGAGCAATACCAGCGCCGCTGCGATCAACGTGGGCAGCGGCGAACTCTGCACCGGCGTGGGCTTCGGCAGGTCGACGGGGTCGGCGGCCACGGCGGTCACGCTGACCGCGTCGTAGGTCAGGCCTTCCACGCTGTGCATCACCAGCGTCTTGATCTGCGGGACGAGCGCGCTCGCATCGGAATCGGGACGGTACTTGATGAACACCGAGGCCGACGACGGCTTCATCTGTTGCGCAAGCGGGTCGTTGTTGGGCAGCACGATCTGCACGCGCGCGACGATCACGCCGTCGATCTTCGAAAGGGTCGCCGAGAGTTCCTGCGACAGGCCGTAAATGAAGCGCACACGCTCCTCGGTCGGCGTGGAGACGAGGCCGTCCTTCCTGAAGAGGCTGCCCAGATCGTCGTAGCGGTTGTGCGGCAAACCGCGCTCGCGCAGCACCTGCATGGCCCGAACCAGCTGCTTGTCGTCGACCTCCAGCGTCCAGGTCTTGCCGTTGTCGACCGTGCTCTTCGACGCGTCGACGCCCTGCTCAAGCAGCGCCACCACCATCTCGTTCGCATCCTGTTCGGTCAGGTTGCGATACAGCTCCTTCTGGCAGCCGGCCAGCACCATGCAGCCGGCCAGCGCCAGCCCGAGCGCGCCCGTCCGCACCGCGCGAGCGAAGGGTCGCGCCGCAGCATGCGTCTTGTGCGTGAGTTCCCGCATCGCCTATTGATTCTTCATCAACGTTTCGACGGACGACTTCGACGAGTTGACCACGCCCATCTTGGCCTCCATGTCGAGTTGCGTGCTGGCGAGTTCGAGCGTCGCCTTCATCGCGGCGGCGGTCATTTCCTGCACCGACATGCGGTTCGCGTCGCCTGACAGCGCGAGCACGTCGTTCACGGACTTCTGGATCTCCGCGTCCTGCGACGCCGCCATCTTCGCGATCACATTGGTGCTCATGTCGTCGCCGTGATTGGGCGGCGCCATCCGCGGGTTGTGCATCAATGCCTTGAAGCGGTCGCCGGCCTGTTGCAGCGATGCGTCGCCGCCGGCCGCGTGCGCCGCGGGCGCAGCCGCTTGCAACGCGGCCGCGATCTGCTGGTTCGTGACGGACAATGCCATGCTCAGCCTCTTTGAATGAGGGGTTTCCGACGACGCCGCTGCGCCGCCCGCCGGATTCAGATACGCAAATAGCCCTGCTGCGCGAGCGCCTCGTTGTGAGCGGCGGTGGGCGGTGGCCCAGCGACGACGGGCGGCTCCTGCGGCAGCTCGTCGTTGAGCGCGGTGATCGACAGCGGCACTTCGAAGGTCCCGCCGTTGCGATAGACGCGAATCGCCTCGCGGAGGTCGTCGCGGGCTTCGAGCGCGCGCACGAGCTGCCGCGTGTCGCGATCCGGATTCTGCGCGAGCGCGGCGCTCGCCCATTGCCGCCAGCCGGTATCGCCCTTCACGGAGAGGCAAAACGCGAGCAGCGCCTTCGCATACGAGAAATGCGGGGCGCCTTCGATCACGCGCGAAAACACGCGGATGGCGTCGTCCCAGTGGCCGCGCTGCATGTAGAGCACGGCTTCCATCGTATCCAGTTCGGCCATGCGCGGACGCAACAAACGCAGAGCGTCCAGTGTCAGTTCGATGTCGTACGGATCCGCTTCGAGGGTCGGAAAATTGTTGAGCAGCGCGCAGGACAGCGTGTCGATCAGACCGCCCACGATGGCCTGACTGCAGTTGAGGTAATCCGGCGTGGCGGTACTCATGGCGAGAACTCCTGCTGATGGACTTGTCGACGAAGCACTGCGGCGCGCGGCCGAACAAGGCATCGGCAGTGCGGCGCGCAGCGATGCACCAGGATACCGTCCGCGGTAATCCGGCACATGCGCGATACGAAGCGAGCGTGATCCACGCGAAGCGCGCGAACAGGTTGGATGCGCGTCGCGAGGCGGCGGCTCGCATGAGATTGCGTCGAACGCACGCCGGGACACGCCGGCTCGCCGGGAGCGTCGCTTCGTTTGCCGCATGCGGGCTTCGCATCCGCGTCGCCCGGTGGCGAACGGCCCGTTACCGTCGGGCTACGAAGGAGCGTCGCGCGTCGGGCATCGCATGCGGCGAGGCAGAACAGGACGACGCGCAGCCGGTGACCCGAGCAGGATCTCATGAGCGAAGAAAAGACCGAGCAGCCCACCGACAAACGGCTGCGCGACACGCGCAAGGACGGCGAGACGTCGAAGAGCACCGACCTCGTCGATGCCGCGACGATGGCCGCCGTCGTGGGCGTGCTCGCGTTCGCGGCCGCGAGCTTCGGCGGTGCGCTGCGCTCGATTGTGAGCACGGCGCTCGAATTCGCGTCGGGCCGCCATGACGAGCCGCTCATCTTCGGCAAGCTCTTCGATCTCGGCAAAGAGGCGCTGATCGTCATCGTGCCCTGCGTCGGGGCCGCGGCGTTGGCGGCGGTGGCCGCGCTGATGCCGCAAGTGGGCTTTCAGATCGCGACCAGGCCGGTTGTGCCCGATCTCAAGCACGTGAGCCCCGTCGACGGCGTCAAGCGGATTTTCTCGTGGCGCACGGTCATCGACCTCGTGAAGATGGTGATCAAGGCGGCCGTCATCGGCGCGGTGATGTGGTTCACCATCAAGTGGATTCTGCCGTTGATCGTCGGTTCGCTCTATCAGCCGCTGCCGGAATTGTCGAAGCTCTTCTGGTCGCTCGTGATCAAAGTGTTTGCTGTGGCCGTGGCGGTCTTCATCGTAATCGGTGTGGTCGACGTCAAGCTGCAGCGCGTGCTGTTCCTGCGCAAGCTGAAGATGTCCAAGGACGAAGTCAAGCGGGAGCGCAAGCAGATGGACGGCGACCCGAAGATCAAGGCGGAGCGCAAGAAGCTCGCGCGCGAGTTCGCGACCTCGGCCGCGCCCGCGCAGCGCGTCGGCTTCGCGAATGCGCTCATCGTCAACCCGACGCACTACGCGGTCGCGATCCGCTATGCGCCGGCCGAGCATCCGCTGCCGCTCGTGATCGCGCGCGGCATGGACGAAAGCGCGGCGCAATTGCGGCGCTTCGCGCGTGACGCGAACGTGCCGATCATCGGCAATCCGCCGGTTGCGCGGGCGCTCTACAAGGTCGGCCTCGACGAGCCGATTCCCGAGGAACTGTTCGAGACCGTCGCCGCGATCCTGCGCTGGGTCGACGCGATCGGTGCACGCCACATGGAAGACCGGGGCGGCACGCCCACGCGCGACCCGCGCGACAACCTGGAAAGCCGCAATGTTCAAGACACTTAAGCTGCCCGCCGGCGGCGAAATCGGCATTGCGATGCTGGTGGTCGCAATCATCTCGCTGATGATTCTGCCGCTGCCGCCGTTTCTCATCGACATCCTGCTCGCCATCAACATCACGATCAGCGTGACCTTGTTGATGGTGACCATGTACGTGCCGAACGTGGTGTCGCTTTCCGTGTTTCCGTCGCTGCTGCTGTTCACCACGTTGTACCGTCTCTCGCTCAACATTGCATCGACCAAGTCGATCCTGCTGCACGCGGATGCGGGCAATATCATCGAAAGTTTCGGCGAGCTGGTGGTGGGCGGCAACCTCGTGGTCGGCATGGTCGTGTTCGTCATCATCACGACCGTGCAGTTCATTGTGATCGCGAAGGGCTCGGAGCGCGTGGCCGAAGTCGGCGCGCGCTTCACGCTCGACGCGTTGCCCGGCAAGCAGATGAGCATCGACGCCGATTTGCGCGCGAATCTGCTCACGCCCGAAGAGGCACGCCGCAAGCGCGCCACGCTCGCGGTCGAAAGCCAGCTGCACGGCGGCATGGACGGCGCGATGAAGTTCGTCAAGGGCGATGCGGTGGCCGGGCTCATCATCACGCTGATCAACATCATTGCGGGCATTGCCGTGGGCGTCGCGTATCACGACATGTCGGCGAGCGAGGCTGCGAACCGCTTTTCGATTCTCTCCGTCGGCGACGCGATGGTCTCGCAGATTCCCTCGCTGCTGCTCTCGGTGGCCGCGGGCGTGATGATCACGCGTGTCTCGGACGAACGCGACGCGCGACCGCTGTCGCTCGGCGACGAAATCGGCCGGCAGCTTTCGGCGAGCGCCCGCGCGCTCTACTTCGCGAGCCTGCTGCTGCTCGGCTTCGCCGCCGTGCCCGGCTTCCCGAGTTCCCTGTTCCTGCTGCTCGCGGCGATCCTCGCGTTTTGCGGCCACCGGCTCGGCAAGCGCAAGCCCGCGGCCACGACGCATGCCGGCGAGGCCGTCAACGCGATGCAGCGCGCCGGCTCGAAAGCGGAGACGCCCGCCATCCTCACGCGCGCGCCGCAATTCACCTGTCCGCTCGGCGTGCGTATTTCGCCCGACCTGGTCGCGCGCCTGTCGACCGCCGCGCTCGACCGCTCGTTCGAAACGGAACGCGCACGTCTGCAGGAGTACCTCGGCTTGCCGTTTCCCGGCATCACGATGTGGACGAGCGACGCATTGCCCGCATCGAGCTGCGAACTGCTGATGCACGACGTGCCCTATTGCGCGATCGAATTGCCGCCCGGCAAGGTGATGCTGCCGGACCCGGCGCTTACCGGCACGCGCGAGCCGCTTTCCGCCGACGCCGAAACGCTCGCTGCCGCCGATGCGCGGGCTGAAAAGCGCCGCGGACTCGACGGCGGTCCGGGGCCCACGTGGTGGATCGACGAAAAGAGCTTGCCGCCGAAGCAACCGGCGTGGCGCGCCGAGCAGGTGATCGCGCATGCCTCCGTGGCGATGTTGCGCAAGCACGCGTCGCTCTTTCTCGGCATTCAGGAAGTGCAGTGGATACTCGATCAGCAGAACGCCGACTATCCCGGTCTCGTCGCGGAAGTGCAGAAAGTGCTGCCGCCGCAGCGCATTGCCGATGTGCTGCGGCGGCTGCTGGAAGAGCAGATTCCGATCCGCAACGTCCGCAATATTCTGGAGAGTCTCGTCGTGTGGGGCGCGAAGGAAAAGGACATGCTGATGCTGACCGAATATGTGCGCGGCGACCTCGCGCGCTTTCTCGCGCATCGCGCGGCGGGCGCGGGGCGGCAATTGCCCGCGGTGCTGTTCGATCTGCCGGTGGAACAGCATATCCGCCAGGCCATCAAGCAGACGCCGACGGGCAACTTCCTCGCGCTGCCGCCCGACGAAGTGGGTTTCCTCATCGACCGGATCCAGTCTTTTGTCGGCGATACGCCGCGTGACGGCGTCGCGCTCGTCACCTCGATGGACATTCGCCGCTACGTGCGCCGCATGATCGAGGCGCGGCTCGGCTGGCTCGCCGTGTACTCGTATCAGGAACTCGGCGAGCACGTCGAACTGCAGCCGCTCGGCCGCGTGACGATCTAGCCGCGCCGGCGTCATCCCCGTTCACGCTCATGACCCTTATCGAACCGCGGCCGCTGCGCATCATTACCTCGGACACCGGAGAGCGCCCCGCCGCCGATGCCGACGCCGCGCGCGCGCGGCGCTTCGATTACGCGGCCCTCGTACGCCGCACGCGCGCGCAGCGCGCTCCCGTGTCGTTCGAGGAAGCGGCGACGGCAACGCAAGCGGACTGTGCGGGCGAAGAAAGCGGACACGCCCGGAACAGCGCGCACGCGCTGCGCGCGCGGGATGGCCACGCCCATCATTCGAGCGCCGGCCCCGAGGCCGATGCGCCAGACGACGGCGCGTTGGCATCGGCAGCCGCCATGGCTGCGCACGACGCGCTGCTGCAGCGTTTGCCGGCGGCGACCATGCCCGCCGTCGACGCCCTCTTTCGCACGCAAGGCCATTTTCTCGAACTGGCGCGCTCGCTCGCGCGAGAGGTCGCGGCTTTCTGCGCCGACCCGGCCATCGGCGACGCCGGCAACTGGGAAGTGCGTATTGCACTCGACGAGCGCATTCTGCCGGACACGACGCTGTATCTCTCCCTTTCGCGTTTCTGGTTGTCGCTTCGGTTCGACACGCGCGGCATCGAAACGCGGCAGTTACTCTTCGACCACAGTGCGATGCTCGAACGCGAGCTCGCTGCGCTGCTGAACGCGTGGGGCACGCCGCGCGACATCGAGCTGACGGTGTGGTGAGCGCGCCGCCATCGTTGATCCCGGCCGACGCAGGCCGCATCCTTGAACCGACGCCGCATGGGTTATTCGATTGCCGAAATGCCAGGGCTGGATGTTGCCGCTGAAGACCCAGCCTCGCATGCCGCGCTGGACCCCCGCTTGCATGTCTCCGCACATACGGCACCCATCGACCCTCTGCCGCTGCCCGCCGTGCCGCCGCTCGCGGCGCGCCTTGCGCGGCTCGTCTGCCATGCGGGCAGCGCGCAGTGTCTCGAGCGCGACGCGGCTGTCGTCGAATGGCAAGCGAGCGTGGAAGGCGAGGCCCATGACACGCGCGCATCTTTCGAACAGCCGGGCGTACTCGATCTCGCCCATCCGGCCGGGGCGATCCGCGTGCTGTTCGATCTCGCCGCGTTCCCCGCGCTCGCCATTGCCGCGCTGCCCGACGGCTCGCGCGCACCGGTGCCCGGCGACACCGCGCGTGCGTTGCGGACCGCGGTCGCCGGCGTGCTGCTCGCGCCGCTCCTCACGCGCCTCGCTGCGCTCGGCCTTGGCGCCATGCACGTCGCGCGGCTTGCGCACAGCGGGTCGCACGCGCTCAAGGAAGCCGACGCCGGGAATAGTGCGGCATTCGACGCCACTTTCTTGCTTGACGGAACACGGCACCGCGCGCGCGTGCGGGTCGCGGCGGCCGTCGTCGACGCGCTCGAAGCCTTGCACGCCGCCCGGGCGGCCACGTGGACGGCGAATGCTGTTGCCGCGCAGGGTTCGTCGCGAAGAGATGCCAGTGCATCGGGGTTGGGCGGCTGCATGATGCCGGGACGTCTGATACTCGGCTCGCGGCGCCTGCCCGTCGACACGTTGCGCGCACTCGAACCGGGCGACGTCCTGCTGCGTTCGCTGCCGGGCCATTTGCGCGCGCTGCTGCCGGAGAGCGGCGCCGGTCATGTCGACAAAGCCGACGCAGCCCACGCAGCAGAGGCAGCCGACGGCCACGCCGCGCCAATCGCGCGGCCTGCCAGCGCGACCGTGGCCTGGGGCTCGCCCGGCCTCATGCGCGTTCACGCGCAAGTCAACCTGGAAGGCCGCAGGCTTTCACTCACGAAGGAGCCCATCATGACCGATGAGCTGGATCCCGTTCGCCCGGACGATCTGCTCGCGCCGGATCAGCAATCGAATCCGATCGACATCGGCGAACTCGATCTGCCCGTCCAGTTCGAAGTCGACACCGTCGCGCTGCCGCTCTCGCAACTGTACGCGCTGCGCCCCGGCTATGTGCTCGAACTGCCGACGCCGGTCGCCGAAGCGCAGCTCAAGCTGGTTACGCATGGCCAGACCATCGGCTACGGCGAACTCGTCACCGTGGGCGACCATCTCGGCATCCGCATTCTGCGCATGGCGCACGGCGATGGTCCAGTTCAGTGACATCACAGGGCTGCTGATCGTCATCGTTGCGATCAGCCTTGTGCCTTTCGTCGCGATGGTCGTCACCTCGTACGCGAAGATCGTCGTCGTGCTCGGCCTGCTGCGCAATGCGCTCGGCGTGCAGCAGGTGCCGCCCAACATGGTGCTCAACGGCGTCGCGATTCTCGTGTCGCTCTACGTGATGGCGCCGGTCGGCATGCAGGCCATGCAGTCCATGCAGGGGCAGGCCATTGCCGGCCAGCCCACTCAGGCGTTGATCCAGGTGTTCAGCGCCGCCCGCGAACCGTTCCGCACGTTCTTGCAGAAGCACACGAACGAACGCGAGAAACGCTTCTTCATCCGCTCGGCGAACGTGGTGTGGCCGAAAGACGCCGCCTCCAGCCTCCACGAGAACGACCTCATCGTGCTCGCGCCCGCCTTCACGCTGACCGAGTTGACCGACGCGTTCAAGATCGGCTTTCTGCTCTACATTGCCTTTATCGTCATCGACCTGATCATTGCGAATGTGCTGCTCGCCATGGGTCTGAACCAGGTGACGCCGACGAACGTGGCCATTCCGTTCAAGCTGCTGCTGTTCGTCGTGATGGACGGCTGGTCGACGCTGATTCACGGCCTCGTGATGACCTATCGCTAGCGCGGCCCTGCTGGCCGGCCAACCGGAGAGATCGCCAGATGGATATCGACACGCTCGTACGCTTCACGACGCAGGGCATGCTGCTGTGCATGTACATCTCGTTGCCGATTGTGATCGTGGCCGCGCTGGTGGGACTCGGCGTGTCGTTCCTGCAGGCCATCACGTCGATGCAGGATCAGACGCTCTCGCACGGCGTGAAGCTGATTGCGGTCACGATAGCGATTGTGATCGCGGCGCCGTTTTCGGCGGCGGCGCTCCTGCATTTCGCGAACGAGATCATGCACACGGCGGTGCCCCAATGACGCGTGTCGGCACACCCGTCGCTACGGCCTCGCCAACGGCGCACGCGGATGCCGCTCGCCCACTTTCGCAGCAACCGGCCGTGCCCCGCTTCGCGGTGTTGTATCGCGGCACGACGACCTTCAGCTATGGCCGCACGCAGCAAGCGGCATTGCGCGGTTCGCTGCTCGCACGCAAGCTCGCGGCGCTCAACGCGCGCAAGCGCCAGGCAGCGCGCCCTGCGGGCGTGCGGCGGCCCTTCGTCGCGACCGGCAACGCTGCGAGCGAGCATGCGTCAGAGGGCGGCGACGCGGTCCGTATCACGCGCGACGCAGGCGGCGGGCGCGGCAGCGGCGGTCAATCGCATGACGGGCGCGATGGCGCAGAAGGCGACGATCACGCACCGCGCCCGCAGTTTCGCGTGTGCGGCGGACACACGGCGATCGCGCGTGCAGCGCCTCACGCACTGCAGACATTCGTCGCGGCGCGAGCGCCTTCAACGGATCTGCGCGACACGCTGCCGCGCCTCTGGTGCGACACGCTGCTCGCCTTGCGCGACGAGGCCGCCGCGCGTCCGCACGCGCCGCTCGACGCGTTGCTGCACGAACGCTTCATCGACCTGCTTGGCGTGCAGTTGCACACCGGTGCACCCGGCGATGCGAGCCTCGCCGCGTGGCGGCAGCGTCTCATCGACGCGTCGCGAACGCGAGGCCCGGGCTCTCGCCATGCGCCCGTGGAAGGCCGCGCATCCACGGAACGAATTGGCCGCGCCGGCAGGCTGAATCTGCTGTTGCCGCTGCTGCTGCTCGCGTACGGCAGGCCTTCGACCTTGCCCATGCGCGAGCGCGCGATGAACGTGCGCATCGTGCAGCGCGGCGCCGCGCTCATGGCGGCCGGGCGCAGCTGATGCAGCGCGCCTGGGTCGCCTGTGTGCGCAGTTTCGCTTTCCATGTATCCGCTTCGCATTGTGTGCTGGAACGTCATCGGCGGCGGCTAGAGTGAGTGTCGAAAGGCGTGCCGCCGCGCGCCGCCTCATTCCTTCAACGGGCTTTCCATGACGAAGCTGCTGCGTATCCTGACTGGCGTGCATGCCGGCGCGGAACTGCGTCTTGGCGCCGGCGCGCACCGGATCGGCGCGGACGACGATGCCGACATCCGCATCTCCGACTGGCGCGGCGACGAAGTGTCGCTTGTCGTCGATGCAGGCGGCGTGGTGAGCGCGCGCCGCTTGAGGCCGGTCATGGCCGCGTCAGAGGGCGAAGTCGAGTCCGAGTTCGCCGCTAACGAAAGCATCCGGCACGACAGCAACGCGGCGAAAACCGACGACATGCGTGCATCGGAAGGCGATGACGAGCCGGGCACGGTTATCCTGCTCGAGTTCGTGCCGATGCAGTTCGGCGATACGGTCATCTGCATCGGCTCCGACGACATCGCGTGGCCGAGCGATCTCGATCTGCTCTCCACGTTGCTTGTGAAGCCGGACGAAACGCGCCGCGCCGCCGAGCGCTCGCGCCGCCGCAGAATGACCGGCATCGTGTCCGCCTGCGCCATGCTCGGCGCACTGCTCGTGATCGGTTCGGTGATGCTGACCACGGCGGTCAGCCGCGCCGCGTTGCCGCGCGACGCCGGCGACCTCGCACAGCGGGTGAATCTCGAGCTGGCCGCCGCGCATCTGAAGGAGCTGCACGCGCAGGCGCGCGGCTCCACGGTGACCGTGAGCGGCATGGTCGCGACCGCTGATGAAGACACGCAAGTGCGCAAGATGCTCATGCGGATGTCGCCGAACCGCATCGCGCGGCATTACGACATCGCGCAGAACGACGTGCGCAATATCGCGGATTCGCTCGCCATGGAGGGGCTCAAGGTCGCGTACACCGGGCGCGGCACCTTCGAAATCAGCGGCAAGGCTGCGAATCCGCACGACGTGGAAGCGGCCGTTGCGCGAATGCGCCACGATCTCAGCGACAACGTGAAGGACGTGCGCGTGCGCGTCGCCCAAGCGGAAGACACGATGCCCTCGGCGCCTTCGTTCTCCTTCCTGATGTCCTCCGACGACGTGCGATATGGACAAACGCCCGACGGCGTCAAGCATATCTATACGCTGCCCGAAGATCCGGCTGCGTCGGCGGCCGCTGCTGCTGCGAACACTCCCGCCGATACGCACGGCAACGCCGAGGCCGCCGCGAAAAGCAGCGCCGAGCAAACGGCCGGCGCCGGGCTTGCCAATGAGACGCTTGCCGCCGGCTCGCAGATTGTCACGAGCGGCGCCGCGCGTGGCGTGATGCAGCCGGTCGAGGACATTCCCGCGACGCCGCCCTCGCCCGCCGCGCGCGCGGCGAACACGACCGCCTATTTGCCGCTACCGAAGTGAGGTTCCCATGACCGCGACATCGAACATCTACGCACCGCTCGAAGCGTGCGCCGCCGACTTCAACGATCTGCAAAAGACGCTCGCCGACCCCGCAGGCGGTCCGCGGCTTGCCGCGATCCGCGAGGCGCTGGAGGCGACCGCGAAAAACGTGGGCGAAACGCACGGCGCAACGGAGCTCGACCGCAACGATCTGGCGAAACTCTATCGCGGTCTGCTTGCCGCGGGACGCATCGTCGGTCAGCTCGCGGACAAACGCGGCGCGGCCTGAAGGGCGCGCCACCGGCGCAAGCGCCGGGCACGAGGCTCGCGCTGTGCGGCGGCGGCTGGCTGTCACACAGGGCAGCATGTCTTCTTAACCCGAAAACGAGGAGGTCTTATGTCTATCGGTCCAGCAATGGGTGCGATCACCGGCATGGCGGCGCAAGGCAGCACGGCTGCCATCGGCGCGGCTCAGGCCACGTTGCAGATGTCGCTGGCAGGTGCGGTGGCCAACACCATGAAAACCGCGGGTCAGACGATCCAGGGCGGCACTGGCCACTGAACCGTCGACCGCGCGGCGAGCGGGCACGGCCAGGCCGGCGCGAGCCGGCATGGACCGGCTCAAAGGTTTGCTGTGCGCCGCCGGTTGCCGCAATCGCGGTATTTCAACGGCCGGCTCGCGGTTCGCCGCGTGCCGGCTCTTTGCGTCGTCGGCAGAATGTGACTGAGTTGCGCGGGCCTTCCACGTGGACACCAACGATCGTTCCGAGCGCTATGCGGCATTGGTGCGCGACCTGTGCGCGACAGTCGGTCTCGCGGATGCCGAGCACGTGTTGCAGACGCGCTCCATCGAGGTGGAAGGTTTCGACGTGCGGCTCGAACACTTCGAGAACGACCTGGACGCGCTGTACGCCAATTTTCATTACGGCACGGTGACGGCCGGCCGCACGCTGGTCGTGTTCCGGCTGATGCTGGAAGCCAACCTGCTGATCTATGCGCAGGACCAGGCCCAGCTCGGACTCGACACGGATACGGGAGGCATGGTGCTCGTGCTGCGCGTGCCGATGACCTACGACGTCGACGGCGCCGCGCTCGCCGATCTGCTCGCGCATTACGCGGAACATGGCCGCTATTGGCGCAAGAGCATTATCGAATCGACGGATGAGATGTTCGAAGGGATTGTCGCGGGCGAGTTCACGTGGCTGCGCGCGTGAAGCGACGCGGGCGCGCAGCCGCTCGGCCGCCGCGTCATCACGTTGCGCCGTGAATGATCTCGCCGACGTGCTTGGTGAATTCCGCCAGCACCGCTATGTTGGCGAGCATTTCTCTCGCGGCGGCTGCGTCGAATGCGCTCTCTTCGACCGAAGGCGCTTCGGAAAATTGCGTTTGCACCGGGCGAACGGGCAGCGTGCGGGTCCACGAAGACGCGACATCGTCGCCCATGCGCGCCGTGCCCGGCTGGATCACCACGACGCTCGGCTTGCGCAGTACCGGCAGATTGTCGCCGCCCTTGCGCGACAGGCTGAACCTGGCGGTTCCGGGCGGCTCGCCCGGCCCTTGCGGCGGGGCAAGGTCGCGCAGCAGCGCGAGTTCGCCGACGAGCTTGACGCGCGTCGGCACGAGCGCGGCGCCCCTGGCGGTTTTTTCGTGCGTCGCGCCGTCGTGCACGCGCTCTATGCCGCCGACGCTTGCCGCCGGCAATGCGGCAATGGCTTTGCTGCTCACGGTTGGAGTCTCCCAGGTTCGGCGCGGCAAACCGACGTGTGCCGCCATGAGGGCACCTTAGCCTGCGCCGGCGCGACAGGTTCCCGTCGCGCGAAATGACGGCAGGCGATGCGAAGCGCGGCGAAGGGTGTGTGTCGGCGCATGGCTGGAGTTTGCGTTGGCGGGTTCCGGTCCGCGATTTGCCCCGCGCGCTTGCCCTTGTGCACCTTCGCATTCCCGCGCGCGTCTTCGCAGCCCCTGCGACCTGTTGTGCAGATTCGCATCGACAATGGCTTCAAACTCGGGTCCAACCCGCATCGAACCCGCATGAAATCCACATCGAATCCGCATCAAATCCGCATCAAGCGCCGCGTGGAGATCGCCGATGTCCCCTTTCCGCTTTCCCGCCCTGATCGAATCCGCCGATTTGCTGATGCGGCCGCCCGAGCCGCGCGACGCTAAAGCGCTCTTCGACGAAATGCTCGGCGACGTCGCCACGACACGCCACCTCAGTTTCAGACGTCACACGCAGATCGACGAGACGCTCGCCTTCATCGAGGATTCCGCTCAAGGCTGGCGGAGCGGCGAGTTGATCCGCTGGGTGCTCGAGGACCGTGCGAGCGGCCGGCTTACCGGCATGATCGAACTGCGGCCGCACCCGCCGCGCGTCGAAGTGGGCGTGATGATCAGCCGGCGCGGCGGTGCGCGCCGCCGCCGCGCCGGCCTGCATGCGCTGCGCAAGCTGCTGGCGTGGATGCTCGCGCAGCCGCCGATTCTGCGCATTTACGCGTATTGCGCCGTGGACGGCGATGCGCACAGCAGCATGGAAAAGCTCGGCTTTACGCTCGAAGCGAAGCTGACCCATTACGAATGCCGCCCCAATCTCGGCCTGCTGGCAGGCGACAGCTACCTCTATGCAATGACGCGGCCGCTGCAGGCGCCCGAGGAGACGCCCGCCACACGCTGGCTCAGCGAATACGCGGCGCTGAACGCGGGCCTCGAAGCCGGCGCCGCCGACGACACAGCGAACACACCGCCGCATGCGCAGGAGCTGCACATCGCCGCTTCGTGATTCGACGCCGCGCTTCGCATTGCGCGGCGCTGCACAAACTGGGCTGTCACATTGCGAGGACATAGTGCAACGCGGTCTCCTTCTGCCGCGTCGACATGTTCCGCTATCGCCCGCTCGATGTTTCGTCCGCCGACAGTCTGATTGAAAACGCGCCTGCCGCAGCGCAAGCGCAGGAACCTACCGCCTCCGTGAAACCGGCGCAGCGGCACCTGCCCGGCTGGATTCGCGGTGCGCTCGCCCGGCCGGCCCGGATGATCGGCGCGCGCCGCGTCGAACTGAGCACCGCGCTGTTCCAGCACAGCACGCATGGCAGCGCGTCCGGACCCGAGCATCACGCGCCGGGCGATCGCCGCTTCCCGCCGTCCGACACCGCACGACACGCACTGTGTGGCACGAATCCGCTCGCGGATACCGGGCTGCTGGCCGCGCGCGCCGCCTATGCCGGCAGCGCGCGGGAGTTCGTGCCCGACGCGGTGCAATCGCCTTCGGGCACGCGCGCAACAGCCGAAGCGGGAGCGACCGCGTCGTCGCAGTGCTTGACCATGGACACCATCACGACGCGCGCCGATCTCACCGCCTACGTGCAACAGCGATTCAGCGCCGGCCCCGCGCACGCAGACGACGCCGCGACGCTCGCCGGCCGTCTGCATCGACTATGTGCGACTGCGGGAGACACCGGCGCTGCTGCGCCGCTCCACACCGCCCCCGCCGATTCCGACGACTTACAGGCAACCCTGCGCGGCGCGCTGCTTGCCGACGCGCTCGCGCAGGCGGGCGCGGCCGATTGCCGGTCGGCCCATGTGATGATCGAGCGGATCGGCATGCTCGACTTCGCCGCCGCGCATCTGCGCCGTTCGGAGAGCAGCGCCGAGCGCGACGCATGGCGCGCGGCGCGTGTGCTCGCGCGCTCCGGCGAGGGCCGCACGATTCTCGCGGCATTGCGCACAGCGACGCTCAACCCCTACGACGACGATCTGCACCGCTTTAGCATCGAAGCGCTGCTGACGAGCGCCAATGCACTCGAGCCGCTCGGCACGGACGAGCTGGTTCATGCCGACGATCTCGCACCGGGCGCGCTGGCGGCGCGCGCCAACCGGCTTCGGGAGAGCCCGGCGCCACCCGCGCGGGGCTCCCAGGCCGCGAGCGTCGCGCCGCTTGCCGCGCGCGCATTCGACGCCGCATCGGCCTTGCTCGCGCACGGACGCGACGCGTTGACGCCCGATCAACACGGCGTGCTGTTCGCTTGGCGCCAGGCGTTCGGAGAAGACGGGCGCCACAGCGAGCTGTCGCAGACGAGGCAACGCCTCGCCCGCTTCGCCGCAAACACGATTCCGCGCGTCGGCGAAAAACGCTGGAAAACCTTGCTGCCGCGCATGTTCCGCGGCCGGCACGGCTCGCCGCTGTCGGCGCTGCGCCTCGGCACGCAAGGCGTGCCGCGCAAGACGATCGCCGCGGAACAGGCAAAGGTGCGCAAGCACCTGCAAGCGGCCTTGCCGCACCTCATGCAAAGCCCGGCGATGAGTCCGCGCGCGGCGCTCGCTCATGCGCGGCCGGAGGCCTCGCTTGCGGAACTCGCGGCGCTCGGTGTCTGGCTCGAACGCGGCGGCTTTCCACCGGGCCGTCTCGACGACGACGTCCTGCGGGCCATCGCGCAGCGCGCTCACGTGCTGTGCGGGGAAGCGACGCAGCCGCGGCCTGCCGGGGCCGACGCTGCGGGATCGGCGGTGCACATCAAGGTGCCGCGCCGGGTACGGGCGAGCGCGCGCGAGGCCACCGCCAGCTGGCTCGCCATGACGCCGCAGCAGCTCGCGCGAAGCAAACCGTTCCGCACGCTTGCGAAGCGACCGTTCACCGTCGAGCGGCTCGCCGTGTGGGGCAAGGTCGCGGGCGTGCCTCACGGCTCGCCGTTCTGGCACACGGTAAACGAGCTGCGCGCGGCCCTGCGGCACGAGCCGGATGCGCGCGCCGCCAACACGGTCGACGATGTGCGCGAAACGCTGCTCGACGTGGCGGCGAACCTGCAATCGGGGCAGCGTCTGCGGCTCACGGATGGCGGCAGGCAAGGCGTCAGCACGCGCGGCCTGAACATCACCATCGAGACCGTGTTGCGCGGACACGGCATGCCTGTGTCGCCGCGCCTCGACCTGCGCGCGTCGCGCACGCGCGAGGCCGTGGTCGACATCAGCCGCTCGACGCACGGCGCGACGCTTTTCATCGGCACGGCGAAATCGAGCATGCATCACGTCGGCGCGGGGCTGCTCGTCGGCTACGACATGACGACGGCATTGACCGCGCTGCGCGCGGGGCTCGTCGCGAACGCCACACTGCATGCCCAGGAGCTCAGCGAGCCGCGCGGCGTGACGCTGCGCGTGGCGCGCCGGCCGTTGCCCGACGGCAGCGGCTACGACGACGCGACGCTGCGCGCGAAGCTGGCCGGCATCGTCGAGCATCTGTTCGACGAGTCGGGCGAAGCGCACGGCGACGGGCCCGCGGGTGTCTGGAACCGCCTCGCATCGCGTTACTGGGACGACCCCGACGTGTCGGTCAGCTGGACCGACGGTTACACGCTCAACCGGCGACGCGGCGTCACGCTCGACGCCAACGCGACGCTGAAGGTGGCGAGCTTCGGCGGCGAAACGGTGGTCGATCCGGCAAGCGGCAAGCGCACCCATCCGCTGTCGGTGCGGACCGGGCCCTCGGCGGGCGGCGGCTGGCAGCGCTCGCGCCAGAGCGCGGAGGCGCGCGAGCGCAGCGGCCGCGTCCAGGTCGAGGAACACCGCGTCGGCATCGGCAGCCATTGGCAGTTGCGCGGCGGCATCGCGCCGGGCTTTTCTCATCCGCTCGACGCCGAAGGCCGGCGCACCGTGGGCCTTTTTTCGATCGACGCCCCGGCCGCGACGATGGCGCTGCGCGAGCGCAACCGCCTGGCGAAGCTGCTGCTGGTGCGCGAGGACGGCCGGCTCAATCACCGCGGCTCGATTCTCGACATCGAGTATCAGGATGCCCGCACCTACACACGCGCTGTGGACGCCGCGCGCGGCGAACTGGTCGCGCTGTTTGCCGCCGAGGCTCGCGCGCGTCGCGAGCGCAACGCGGCGCTGGGCACGGCGCTTTATGCCGAGGGCGCGGCCGGTGCGGGCGAGGCGCGCCACGAACCGTCGGCGGAGGCGCAGGCGGCTGAGCGCATCGACGAACACCTCGCCAACGTGCGGCGAAACCAGCGGCCCAATCTGACCTACGTGCAGCGCTACCGGTTGCGCCGGCACGCCGCCTTGCGGCTCGACGCCAATGAGGCGGCACTGGCGCAGGCGGGCGGCGAGCCGCGGCTTGAGGCGCACATGGCGGCGGCCAACGCGAGCATTCTCGACGACCCCGCTTCGTGGATGGCCGTCGAGCTGAAGGTGAAGGAGCGCAATGCGAGCGCGCGCAGCTTTGGACCGAACGTGATGCTGCAACTGACGACGCGCACGGGCGCCGTCGGCGATCGCGAGATCGTGACCGAGGGCGTGCCGTTCAGTGTGCTGGAAGCATTGGACCGGTGAGTTCGGTTGCCGCTTCGTGCGGGTGGCGGGGCGTTCGCGTCGTCGGGCGCGGCTTGATCGCAGGCGGACGACAATCGGCGGAAACAGGCAGATTGAGCCGTTCCACGGCACAGGAGGAATCATGTCGACGCCGGTTGGCGGTAGTTCGCCGTTTCGCGATCCTCGCATCGGCTATGGACAAAATGGTGCGCAGGGCCCCGACGACGCCAACCCGCAGCCGGGTGCAGAGCGCTGGGGCGGCGGTCAGTCGCAGGCGGGCTCGAACCCGACGATCGACGGCCTGCCGGGCGCCGCAAGCGGTCCGGCTGCGGGCGGCGCGCAGCGCGTGCGATGGGGCGCGGGTGGCGGCGGTGTTGGGCAGGGGACACCCGGCGCCGCCAGGGGGCCCCATGCCGGCGCCTCGGGACCACAGGCTTACGCCGCGGCAGGCCAGCCGCACGCGGCTTATCCGCCACGTCCCCCTCATCCACCCTATCCATCCCATCCACCTTACCCACCCTATCCGCCGGGCACGCCGAACTATCAAGGCCCCGCGCAAGGCTTCGTCCAGCAGCAGCAAGGCAACGGCGCCGGGAAGCGTTGGGCGCTGGTGGCCGGCCTGATGGCGTTACCGTCGGTGCTATCGCTCGGCATGATGGGCGGCGGTATGTCGTTCGGTGCGATGAGCGCGCTGTTCGGCCTCAGTTCGATTGCCGAAATGGGCCTCGTGGGCATGTTGCTGTTTCGCGGCAGCCGCGGCGCGGGCCAGTTCGCCTCCCGTTGGGCGCAGTATGGGCAGCAACCCGGCCCGTTTGCCCAGCCGTGGCAAGGCGGACCGCAGGCGCCCTATTCCGGCATGCCCGGCCGGCCGCCGTTTCATGGGCCGGCCTACTACGGCCCGCCCGGTTGGCAAGCCGGTGCGGCGCCGCACGGCTCGCCGGCTTCCGACGCGCAGCCTTATTCGTGGCAAGCGCCGCATGCGGCATCACCGCAATCGGGAGGGGGGCCGGCGTTCGCCGCGCAAGCCGGAGGTTATCCCGCTGCGCCTGCGCAACCCCCCGCGGGCGCGGGATGGGCGCAGCAGCAGCCTGCGAATTGGGCGCAGCCCGTTGTGCGCCCGCCGGCGCCGCCCCGGCCGGCTTTGCCGCCGGCGGGATGGCAGGTCGTCAGCGAGGACAACGGCGCGGGCCCGCGCCGCCCGCGCGCCTTGCCGCCCGCAGCCGATGCAAACGGACAATGACGCTTCGCGATGAGCATGCTGTTGGCCGCGAACGCGGGCGCTCGTTGAGTGTTCTCCGGGGCAGGGGCGCAGGGATCCGTTGCCTGCGTCCAACGCCTGCTCTTCGCAGCGCCGCCACTCGCTTCGCGGCTGCAAGCTTCCTGCATGGACCGATTTTTACGCTGGAGCGGAAGTCAACCCCATCGGAGGACGCCATGTCGCTTGCCCCTAGCGTGCAGCAGTTTCTCGCGCGACGCGCCGGCGCGGGCGCCCAGACACTCGATGCGATCGATCTGCACCACGCGCGGCAACGCTTCGACTACTACACACCGCTTGGCGACGTGCCGCCGCGCGCGCTCGCAGCCGTCGAAGACCTGACGATCGACACGCGCGACCACGCCCAGTTGCACGCGCGCCTCTACTATCCCGCGCCGCCGTGCTGGGCGGACCCGCAACCCGCGCTGCTCTTCTTTCACTCGGGCGGCTATGTGGTCGGCAGCGTCGCGACCGCCGACGCGCTATGCCGCACGCTCGCCGATGAAGCCGGTTGCGCGGTCGTTTCGGTGGGCTATCGGCTTGCCCCGGAATATCGCTTCCCGCATGCAGTTCACGACGCACTCGACGCCCTCCACTGGCTGCATCGCAACGCGGCGTCGCTGGCCATCGACGGCAGCCGCCTCGCCGTGGGCGGCGAAAGCTCGGGCGCGACGCTCGCCGCCGTCTGTGCGGTGCACGCGCGCGACAGCGGGATCGGCCTCGCGCTGCAACTGCTCGTCTATCCGGCGCTGTCGGCGGCCATGGACACCGAAGCGCATCGCCGCTATGGCGACGGCTATTTTCTGTCGCTCGATATCATCCGCTGGATCCAGCGGCATTACCTCGCCACCGCGGACGACCGCCGCGACTGGCGCTTTGCGCCGCTCGACGGCGAGCGCGACGCGCCGCGCGACTGGAGCCGGCTCGCGCCCGCGTGGATTGTCTCGGCACAATACGATCCGCTCCAGGACGAGCACGCCCGCTATGTCGACAAGCTGCGCAGCTTCGGCAACGAGGCCAGCGTCGTCTTCTATCCGGGCATGATTCACGGCTTCTTCTCGATGGGCGGCATGATTCCCGAAGCCGCGCTCGCGCACCGCGACGCCGCGCGCACGCTGCGCTCAGCGTTGCGCATTCCTTGAAGCGGACACCCGCTCGATGCCCGCCGCGGTGTTCCGCCCGTCGGGCAGCACGTTCCAGGCGCGCAGGATCGCTGCGATCTGCCGCGTGTAGCGGTCGCGCAACGCGGGCGTCGCCGAATGGTAGGCGCCCACCGCCGCCCAGGTGTTGCCGTACTTCACGATCTGCCGACGCAACTGCCACGCGGCGATGTAGATGTTCTTGCACGGCGCCATCAGTTCATCGCGCGTAATGCCGTAGCGCGACAGCGCGCCGAGATGAATCGAGTTGATCTGCATGACACCGTAATCGGTCGAGCCGTTCGCGTTGAGATGCGTCGCGCCCGGCTGGTTGCGCGATTCCTGCCAGGCGATCGCACGCAGAATCAGCGGATTGACGTGCTGATAGGCGGCGGCATCGTCGAAACAGTTCGCCTGCGCGGGGGCCGGGGCGCTCGCTGCGAAAGCCACGGCGAGCGCCACGCTCGACGCATGCACACGCGCCGTCGCGCGCGGATCGACGCCTCGCCGGCCGCCCCGGCGACCCAGGCGGAGGGTGGAAAGAAACGGCTTTGCCATGAGAACGCGTGTTGCGAATCGGGGCTCCTATCATGCACGCGGGGCCCTACGCGAGGCACGATGCGCGCGAACCGTAGCGCTGCCGTGCGAAGCGGGCGTGGGTCTTGGGGGGTATTGCTCCGGTCCTGCTCCGGTCTTGGGCGGGTCTTGCGCAGCTCTTGCCCGGCGCTTGCGCGTGACTTGCGCGGCCCTCCTGTGTCTATTCCACCCACCGCGATTTGCTTACGGCGAAACATCGGTTCGTTCAGCGCGCACCCGCAGGTACGATGGCTCGGACGACGCATCTCCAACCTTTGGCCCGCCATGTCCACGACAAAAACACCGAACCCCCGCCGCTCATTCATCAAACGCTCAGTGGGCGCCGCTGCGGCCGCCGCATCCGTCGCCGTGTCGCCGCTCGTTTCGCCGCTCGCATTTGCGCAAGCGCCCTCGCAAGGCACGCCACGATCGCTGCGCATCGGCAATCAGAAGGGCTGTCTGAATCTGCTGAAAGGGCGCGGCACGCTCGAAAAGCGCCTCGCGCCGCTCAATGTATCGGTCAGCTGGACGGAGTTCGCCGCCGGTCCGGTGCAGTTGGAGGCGCTCAATGTCGGTTCGATCGATTTCGGCGATGTCGGCGAAGCGCCGCCCATCTTCGCGCAGGCTGCCGGCGCGCCGCTTGCCTATGTCGCAGCGACGGTTCCGCGTCCGCAATCCGAAGCCGTGCTCGTGCCGCCGGGCTCGCCGATCCGCTCGGTCGCGGACCTGAAAGGCAGGAAGATCGCGCTCAACCGCGGCAGCAACGTCCACTACTTCCTTGTCAAGCTGCTGCGGCAGCACGGCCTGCAATACGCGGACGTGAACGTGGCCTTCCTCGCGCCCGCCGACGCGCGCGCGGCGTTCGAGCGTGCCTCCATCGACGCATGGGTGATCTGGGACCCGTTCTTTGCCGCCGCGCAAAAATCGCTCGGCGCGCGCGTGCTGGCGGATGCGAGCGGCGTGGTGGGCAATCGCGGGTACTACTTCTCGTCGCAGAGCTATCTGGCGAAGAATCCCGACGTGATCCGCATCGTGGTCGAGGAAATCGAAAAAATCGACCAATGGGGCAGCCGCAACAAGGACCAGCTGGCGAGCGAGCTCGCGCAACTGTGGGGCCTGCCCAAGCCGGTGGTGGACGCCGTCGTGGCGCGCCAGCAGTTCGGCACCGAGCGCATCACGCGCGCCATTCTCGGCGAGCAGCAGCAGATCGCGGATGCGTTCCTCGACCTCGGTCTGATTCCGAAACACGTCGACGTGCTGAGAGCCGGACCGCCGAACCTCGCCTGAGCAGCAGACGGCAGGCGATAACCGCACCGCAACCACTCCGCGACCCCACCACAACCGCGTGCCACCCGGTTCAACGGATAACCCGGCAAAAGTCAGGGTTGCTCTCCCGGGAACCGTGGACTACATCTAAAGCCGGGGCGCGCCGAGCGCATTCAACGCGTGCAACGCGTTGTTCAACGCGCGAAGCCGCCCCGGCCGCGCCCCGAGCCAGACAGAAGGAGACACCGTCATGGGTATGCGCCCCGATCCGACCTTCCACGCGTCGCCCCGGCTTGCGATGGACGCGCCCGCGGAAGACTACGGGTACACGCTGCTGCTGAGCCCCGACTTCGCGCAACCGGACGCGCTCGCCGTCATCGACGTGAAACCCGGCTCGCCGACCTATAGCCAGGTGGTCCACACCTTGCCGGTGCCGAACACGGGCGACGAGTTCCATCATTTCGGCTGGAACGCCTGCTCGTCGGCGCTCTCGCCGCTCACCGGGCACGCCTTTCTCGAACGGCGCTATCTGATCATTCCGGGCATGCGCTCGTCGCGCATCTACATTGTCGACACGAAGCCGCATCCGACCCAGGCGAAGATTCACAAGATCATCGAGCCCGAGGAAATCTTCCGCAAAACCGGCTATTCGCGTCCGCATACCGTGCATTGCGGGCCGGAGGGCATTTACGTGAGCACGCTCGGTGGCGCCGGGCCGGACGGCACCGACGGGCCGCCCGGCATTTTCATCATGGACTGCGAAACGTTCGAGGTGCTCGGCCGCTGGGAAATCGACCGCGGTCTGCAGCAGAAGCACTATGACTTCTGGTGGAACCTGCCGCGCGACTACATGGTGTCGAGCGAATGGGCGCTGCCGCCGCAGTTCGAAAACGGCATCGTGCCCGAGGATCTGCTCGCGAACCGCTACGGGCACGCCGTGCACTTCTGGGATCTGCGCGCCCGCCGCAACGTGCAGACCATCGATCTCGGCGCGAATCATCAGATGGCGCTCGAAGTGCGGCCCGCGCACGACCCGAGCCGCGAGTACGGCTTTATCGGCGTGGTGGTGGACACGACCAACCTCGAAGGCTCGATCTGGACGTGGTGGCGCGAAGGCGGTCAGTTCCATATCGAGAAGACGGCGACCATTCCGCCCGAGCCCGCGGACCCTGCCGCGCTGCCGCCGCTTCTGCAAGGCTTCGGCGCGGTGCCGCCGCTCGTCACGGACATCGATCTGTCCATCGACGACCGCTTCCTCTACGTCGCCTGCTGGGGCACCGGCGAAATGCGTCAATACGACGTGACGGAACCGCGCAAGCCGAAGCTCACGGGCTCGGTGCATCTTGGCGGCATCGTGCGGCGCACGCCGCATCCGAACGGCGAAACCTTCGCGGGCGGCCCGCAGATGGTCGAGATCAGCCGCGACGGCAAGCGGGTCTACTGGACCAACTCGCTCTACTCGACGTGGGACAACCAGTTCTACCCGAACGGCGTGCCCGCCGCCCAGGTCATGGCGCATGCCGATCCGGCAGGCGGTCTCGCGCTCGCGGACGATTTCTGGGTGAAATTTCCCGAGGGCTACCGCGCGCACCAGATCCGTCTGGAGGGCGGCGACTGCTCGACGGACTCGTTCTGCTACCCGTCGGTGGGCGTTTGAGCACAGGCTGGGCGCAGGGCGGCCTGTGGCTCGCGGTGGCCGCGAGCGGTTGTTACCACGGCGTCAATCCGGCGATGGGATGGCCGCTCGCCGTCTCTAACGCGCTGATGCAAAGGAAGGCGTCCGCCCTTTTCAGCGCGCTATTCTGGCTCGCCGCCGGTCATGTGCTGGCCATCTTCCTGATGATGCTGCCGTTTGCGATGCTCGGCGCGCTGCTCGCCTGGCAACACGCGCTTCAGACGGGCGCGAGCGTGCTCGTGATCGGCTTCGGCGTCGTGCTGCTGGTCGCGCGGCGCCATCCGCGCGTGCTCGCGCGCATTGCGCCGTCGCGGCTCGCGCTGTGGTCGTTCGCGATCGCGCTCGCCCACGGCGCGGGTCTGATGCTCGTGCCGATCTACCTCGGCCTGTGCCGTGCAGGCGATCTGGACCGTGCGCACGAGGCCGCGCAGACGCTCATACAGTCGCGGCTCGGCATGGCGCTCGTCGTCTCCGGCGTGCATGCCGTCGCGATGGTACTCGCAGGTGGAGTCATCGCGTGGCTCGTCTACCGGTACCTGGGCCTGCGGTTCGTGTCGCGCAGCTGGTTCAACCTGGACGCCGTGTGGGCGCTGAGTTTCATTCTCGTCGGCACGGTCGCGCTACTGCTCAACGCCGGCGATGTGCCGCTCTCGTGAGGGAACCGGACGCCCCGCGGCATAGCGCGAACCGCGTCCGGGAAGGCTCGATGTCGGGTAGGAAAAGTATGTTTGCACGCGTGGCGCATCGTCGCCACAGCGACGCCCGCGTTATTCGACGTTCGACGCCTCGCGAACCACCGCCGACACGCTGTCGAAATTGCGGTCGCCCATGCGTTTGAGCACCGCGAGCACTTCGCCGTCCGCGCCGCGGCGTTGCGCGAATTCGACCAGCTTGTCGCGCGTGGTCGGGAACTGGGCGCCTTCGAGCGCGCGTGCGATGTCCTCCAGACGCGGTTCGTCGGGATGCCGGTGGTTCTGCGAGCGGGCGGGATGCTGGGCCATATTCGTCTCCTTGCCGGTTGGAAAAGCTGCATGCGTGGCATTTCGCATAACCTGTGCCGCGTTCGTCTCACGCCTTGAGGTCACTGCCGCCCGCCGCCTGCGTTCTGAAGCGCCACTCGGTCACTTCCTGGAACCAAAACCTCTGACGATAGAGGCCATACGTCTGCGAAAAATTTCAACGGCTGTAGAGCAAATACACATGGCTCCCCGCTTTCCGATGCGAGAACCGCGGCGGTTCGCAGGCGGCTACGCTCGGCGCGCCCGCCTTGGAATGCCACTTGCATGCCCATTGCCATTGACTGCCGAACGAATCGCCATGAATGACCCTGTGCCGATGCAATCCGAATTGCTCGATCCGCCGTCGCGCGACACCGCCGACGCGCCGCCCGCCGTCCCCAACGGCGAGGTGCTGGACACCCGCTCCACCTGCGAATGGATCCTGAAAGCGCACCGGGCCAGCGTGCTGATCGACGCCGCCGCGTATTACGCAGTACTGCGCAAGATGATTCCGCGCGCGCGGCATTCCATCTTCATCCTGGGCTGGGACATCGACAGCCGCATCGAACTCGTTCCCGGCGGCGTCGACGACGGCTATCCGCCGAAACTTTCCGAATTCCTGTGCGCGGTGCTGGACGACAATCCGCAGTTGCGCATCTACCTGCTCGGCTGGGATTTCGCCATGCTGTACGCGTTCGAGCGCGAATGGCTGCCTTCGTACAAGCCGGCATGGCACGCGCACCGGCGGCTGTGGTTCCGGCTCGACGGACGGCATCCGCTCGGGGCGTCGCATCACCAGAAAATCGTCGTGATCGACGACAGTCTCGCGTTCACCGGCGGCATCGACCTGACGGGTTCGCGCTGGGACACGCCCGAGCATCGGCCCGACGATCCGCTGCGCAAAAATCTCGGCAAAACCAGCTATCAGCCGATGCACGACGCCCAGTTGATGTTCGACGGTCCGGCCGCCGCCGCCCTCGCGCACCTGGCTCGCGAGCGCTGGCGCCGCTCGCGGCGCAGCGGCAAGGCCGGCCGGCCGTTCAACGGCAAGCCGCCGCCGCGCACGGACTTGTGGCCGTCCGATATCGAGCCGGATTTCAGCGATGTGGATCTCGGCGTTTCGCTCACCGAGCCCGCCTACGACGGCCGGCCGGCCATCCAGCAGGTCAAGGCGCTGCATCTGGCCGCCGTGGCCGCCGCGCGCCGCAACATCTACATCGAGAACCAGTACTTCACCGCGAATTCGGTGGGCTCGGCACTGCAAAAGCGCATCGCGGAACAGGACGGCCCCGACCTCGCCGTGGTCTGCCCGTACCGGCAGAGCGGCTGGCTGCAGGAGGCGACAATGGGCGTGCTGCGCGCCCGTCTGCACAAGCTGCTGAAAGCGGCGGACGGCAACGGCCGTTACGCGATGTACGCGCCGGCCCTCGATGCGTCGAAGGGCCGCTTCATCAACGTGCACAGCAAGATCATGATCGTCGACGAGCGCCTGCTCGTGATCGGCAGCGCGAACCTCAACAATCGTTCGATGGTGCTCGACTCGGAATGCTGCATGACGATCGACGCGCGCGGCGATCCGCAGCGCGAGGCGGCGATTGCCCGCATCCGCAACCGCCTGCTCGCGGAACATCTCGATTCGAGCGAAGCGGCAGTCGCAGACGCGCTGGCGCAACATGGCCGGCTCAACGCGGCAATCGCCAGCATCAAGACCGCCAAAGGCGAGACGGCACGCACGCTCGAACCCCTGACGCCGGAGGTGCCGCCCGAACTGCGCGACATTGCCGACCGGGTTCATGTGCTTGATCCCGAAGCGCCGATTGCCGCCAACGAACTGCTCGCGCAGTTCCTGCCGGAGCCGACGCATCGGCCGGTCGTCGCCAAATTGCTCGTGCTCGGCGCGCTCGCGCTCGGCGTCGTCGCGCTGACCATTGCGTGGCGCTTCACGCCGTTCGGCCACGAACTGAGCTTCGCGAAGCTGACCACGGAGACGCAACGGCTCGCCGCCACGCATTTCGGCCCGCTCGCCGTGGTCGCGATGTACGCGCTCGCCGCCCTGCTCTCGGTGCCGGTGACCTTGCTGATCGCGGTGACGGGCCTCGTGTTCGGCGCCATAGCCGGCGCGGCCTACGCGCTTGCCGGCACGCTGATCGCGGCCGCGGCGGGCTGGGCGGCGGGCGCCTGGCTCGGCCGCGACGCCGTGCGCGAACTGGCCGGCGCGCGTCTGAACCAGTTGAGCGAACGGCTGCGCAGCAAAGGGCTCGTCGCGGTGATTCTGTTGCGGCTCGTGCCGGTCGCGCCGTTTTCGATCGTCAATCTGGCGGCGGGCGCCTCGCATATCCGCTTCTGGGACTTCATGGCGGGCACGGCCATCGGCATGGCGCCGGGCGTCGTGCTCGCGACCTCGTTCGCGCGCCAGTTGGTGACGGCGGTCAGACATCCGACGCCGCTTTCGTTGCTGCTGGTGGCCGCAATCGGCGTGGCGCTCGTCTCCATGTCGCTCGTGTTGCGGCGCATGCTGATGAGGCGGCAATGAGCGGACGCGCCAACGAAACCCCGACCCTCGAAGAAGCGCAACCCGCGCCGCGCGTGCACACGCGCCCGGCGCACGCGAGCCATACGGGCGAGCCGTTGCGCATCGTCACCTACAACATTCACGGCGCGGTCGGCACGGACGGGCGGCGCTCGGCGGCACGCATTGCAGAGGTCATCACGGCATTGAATGCGGATGTCGTCGCGCTGCAGGAGGTGCCGCTCGGCGGCGCCGCGAGCATCGACGTGCTGCGCGAATTGCAGGATCTGACCGGCATGCACGCGGTGCCCGGCCCGACGCTCGACGGCCCGGACCGGCGCTTCGGCAACGCGGTGCTGACCAATCTGCCGGTGCGCGCGGTGCGCACGCTGGACCTGTCGTTCGGCAGCCGCGAGGCGCGCGGCGCGCTCGACGTGGATATCGACACCGGCAACGGGCTCATGCGGATCGTCGCGACGCACCTCGGACTGTCGGCACGCGAACGCCGCGCCCAGGTGCGGCTGCTGCTCGAAGCGTTCGATACGCCGGATCTGCCGGTGATCCTGCTCGGCGATCTGAACGAGTGGTTCGTCTGGGGATGGCCGCTGCGGGCGCTGCTTACGCGCTTTGGCCGGGTGGCTGCGCCGCGCACGTTTCCGTCGCGCTTTCCGGCGTTCGCGCTGGACCGCGTGTGGGTGCATCCGGCCGCGCGGCTCGTGGATATTCAGGTGGACAGAAGCGGGCCGGCGCGCATTGCGTCGGATCATCTGCCGCTGGTGGCGCGCGTGTGGCGGTGAAGGCGGGATCTGGAAACCGGGCGTTGCGGCTCGTCAGGCTCGATGGAACGGCGCGTGCTGCGCTCGCGATAGACATTGCATGCAGATGCCGTTTGCAATCGACCTCAGCCAGGAGATGACCCATGACCGCGCAGCAAGACCCTACTTCCACCAACGAGCCTGCTGCACCGCCCTCGCCGTCCACGCCCTCGAAAGAAGGTCTGTCGGGGCCCGGGCCGGCTCAACCGCAGCCGATTCCTTCGCCTGCGCCCGGCACGCCGCGCACGCCGGGCGGCAATCAGCTCGACGCCACCGACGAAGCCGACGCCGACAAGGTCGTGCCGAAGGACCCCAAAGAGACGCAATTGCGCGACACCATCTCGCCGCCGGGCGCGGGCAGTCATAGCGTCGACGACGCGGGCTCGCCGCCCAAACCGTTATAGCCGCGCGGGGGCGTCCGCCCCGCACGCGCTCAAGCCTCGATTTTCGACATCACCGCGGTGGCCGGATCGTAGCGGTAGCCCTTCTGCTCGAGACGTTCCGCGAGCGTCGCGCTGATGAGCTTCTGCTGCGCGTCGCGCGAAACGAGATCGTGGTCGGGCTTGAGCCGCTCCAGTTCCGACGAGAGCCTGCGCAGCAGCGCGACCTCGGCCGCGCTGCGGGCGTCGAGGAAGGTCACTTTCTGATGGGTCGCGCCAAGCCGCTGCTTGAGTTCCTTCGCATGCGCGATCCACTGCTCGGCCAGCGTGCGCAGCTCGCCGTAGGCCTTCTCGTGCGCCTTGGCCTGGCTCGCCAGCTGGCGGCGCAGCGAATCGATTTCCTCGGCCATCACCGCTTCCTTCGACTCGTGATCCGGCGAGGGCGTATCCGTCGACGCGCTCTGCTGCTGAGCCTGCGCGTGGGCCGCTTCCAGCTCGGCGAGCCGCTGCTCGAGCGCCGCGGCGCGCTGTTCGGCCGCCTCCGCACGGCTTGCCGCAGCCGACGCGTCCTGCGCGAGCCGGGCCGTCTCGGCGGTCGCCGCCGTGTTGGCTTCGCTCATGGCTGCAAGCTGTTCGCGCGCGGCGGCAAGCTCCTGCTGCACGCGCTCCACTTCGGCGCGCTGCGCCGCGGCTTCGTCGCCGCGAGCGGCATGCGCCTCACGCTGCGCCGACAGCTCCGCGTGTGCATGGTCGAGCTGTGTCTGCAAGGCGGCGAGCTGTGCGAGGCTTTCGCTCGCCTGCAGCGCGGCGTCTTCTGCACGCGACGACGCCGCACTCGATTCCTCCGCCCAGCGTTGCACTTCGCGGGCGTGCGCTTCGCCGGCTTCGCCGAGGGTGGCGGCCTTTTGGTGCGCGGCGTCGCGTTCCTCGGTGAGGCGGGCGATCTCTTCGTCGCGGGCCATGGCCGCAGTGCTCAAGGCCTCGCGTGCCTGACGTTCTTCGACGAGGGACGTTTCAGCCGCTTGCAGACGGGCTTCGGCAGCCGATGCCCGTTGCTCGGCCTCCGCCACGCGCGCTTCGGCAGTCGTAGCGCGCTCGTCGGCGTGGGCAAGGCGCGCCTCGGCGTCTGCGGCCCGCTCGTCCGCTTGCGCGAGGCGCGCCTCTGCCGCGGAAGCCCGCTCCTCTGCCTCACGGATGCGCCGCTCGGCGTCCGCGGCCTGTTCGCCGGCTTGCGCGAGGCGCGCCTCGGCGGCCACGGCGCGCTCCTCGGCCTGTGCAATGCGCGCCTCGGCGGCGGCTTCGCGTTCCTCGGTTTGCACGACACGCGCCTCGGCTGCCGCGGCGCGACTCTCGATATCGGCCTCGCGGCTTTCGAGCTCGGCGACGCGGTCTTCGGCGGCCTTGGCCCGCTCACGCAGGCCCGACAGTTCGGTCGCGAGGCGATTCACGGCGTCTTCCGAAATACTGAGCGCGTTGGTGAGGGTCGCGACACGCTCGCGGGCCAGCTCCGCTTCGGCGAGCGTGTTCTGATACTCGGCAAGCGCCTCGTCGCGCTCGGCGGCGATCGCCTCCGCGTGGCCGCCCGCCAGCGCAAGACGCTGGTTGACGACGCGCTCGGCTTCCTCGCGCGCGCTCGCCCACAGCGTGCCGGCGGCGCTCAGCATGGTTTGCGCGACGTCGTCCGGCAAGCTCGTCATGACCGGCGCCAGCGCTTGCCCCGACGCGGGCTGCCGCGCCTGCCGCCAGCGCTCCACGGCCGCGGACACGGCGACAATCGAACCGCTGCGGACTTCTGCCCAGATCGCCAGCGCGGAAACCTTCTTGCCTTCGCCGGTCATGCGGTCCGCTATTTGAGCCACCCGTTCGTCGGTGACGGTGTCTGTTTCCATGGACATGAACGCCTCGTGATTCAAAGTGAGCTGGCGGGGAGCGAGCTTTGCCCGCCGTGGGTCGTGGCGGGTATTTTACCTGGCAATTCGGCGCGGCCACGCCAGCGCGAGCTCACGTGAGCCGCAACGCGCAGCGATCGCGTCGTCACGGGCAGGTATAGACGACTTTCCAGACGACGTTGCCCACGTCGTCGGCGACATACAGCGCGCCCGCCTTGTCGAGCGCGACGCCGACGGGCCGCCCGAGCGCGTGGCCATCCGCACTCAGGAAGCCGCTCAGAAAAGTCTCCGGCAGCTTCTCGGGCAGCCCGTTCGAGAACGGCACGAAAATGACCTTGTAGCCACTCAGTTCCTTGCGGTTCCACGAGCCGTGCTGACCCACAAACGCGCCGCCCCAGTAATGCTGCGGAAAACTCCTGCCGGTGTAGAACGCGAGTCCGAGCGACGCGGTGTGATTACCGAGCGCGTAGTCCGGCGTGAGCGCGCTGGCCACCTTGTCGGGCTGCTGCGGCTTCACGCGGGTATCCACATGCTGGCCGTAGTAGCTGAAGGGGAAGCCGTAGAAGCCGCCGTCTTTCACCGCCGTCATGTAGTCGGGCACGAGGTTATCGCCCAGTTCGTCGCGCTCGTTGACCGCCGCCCACAACGCGCCGCTGTCGGGCTGCCAGTCCATGCCGTTCGGATTGCGCAGGCCCGAGGCGAACACGCGCGAGCGGCCTGTCGCGAGCGTGAATTCGAGAATCAGCGCGCGGCCTTCTTCGGCCTCGACGCCGTTTTCCCCGGCGTTGCTGTTCGAGCCGACCGTCACATAGAGCCGCTCTCCGTCGCGGCTCGCCAGGACATTCTTGGTCCAGTGATGATTGATCGGTCCCGCGGGCAGATCGGCGACCTTCTCGCCGGGCGCCGCGATCTGCGTGTCGCCGGGATGATACGGAAAGCGCAGGAGCGCGTCGGTATCCGCGACGTAGAGCGAGTCGCCGACCGCCGCCATGCCGAACGGCGAGTGAAGCCCAGAGATGAACACGCTGCGGCTTTGCGCCGTGCCGCCCGCGCCGCGCAGCAGCACGATCCGGTCGGGGCTCGGCACGCCGGCGCCCGCTCGCTTCATGACGAATTTCATCACCTGCTTGCGAACCCAGCCGACAATGCCGCCGTGCTCGTCGTGCGGCTCGGGCGCATTGCTCTCGGCGACCAGCAGATCGCCGTTCGGCAACGCATATAGCCAGCGCGGATGCTCGAGCCCGCTCGCGAACGCGCTCACGGTAAAACCTTGCGGCGCGCTCGGCGTGGCCGGGTTCGCGCGCGTCTGCACGGGCGCAATATGGATGGTGGGCAGCAGCGACGTGTGCGGTGCCGGCAATTCGGGGTGCGGGCCCAAACCGGTGTCGCCGATATCCTCGGGCGTCGACGCGCATGCCGCAAGGCTCAGCAAGAGCAACGGAAGGAGCGCGGTCATGGCGCCGCGACGCGCCTTGGCGGATACGGTGTGAAGCTCATTCATCGCCTGGGTCTCGCATCGTGTGGCTCCGTGAACGTGTCTAAATCTCGCTGCGTCTGAGCAGATAATCGAGCCCGCCCACCCGATACCAGCGGTAGCCGTAAGGCTCGAGCACGACTGCATGGCGGCCGTCGTCGCTCTCCTCGCTGTGATCGTCGGAGAGCAGGTTGATGAGCCGGTTCTGGCCCGGCTCCGTGCAGCCCGAGCGGAATTTCACGGTGCAGGCCTCGGCGCCGAAGTTATGCAGGCAGAGCACCGAGTTGTTGCGCCAGTCATAACGAAGCGCGAGCACGTCGTCGCGCGAGGCGCGCAGCACGTGGAAGTCGCCCCAGCTGATTTCCGGCACCTCGCGGCGCATGCGGATCATCCGCTCCATCCAGTTCAGCAAGGAGTTCGGATCGCGCCGCTGCCCCGCCACATTGATGCGCTCGAAACCATAAGCGCCGCCCGTTATCACGCGGCACGGCGGCTTGGGGTGCTTGGTGAAGCCGCCCTGCGGTTCGGCGGACCATTGCATCGGCGTGCGCGCGCATTCGCGCTCGGGCAGGCGCAGGTCGTCGCCCATGCCGATTTCATCGCCGTAACGGAACACCGGCGTGCCGGGCAAGGTCAGCATCAGGCTGTAGGCCAGCTCCAGACGGCGGCGGTCGCCCGCGAGCATCGGCGCGAGCCGGCGGCGGATGCCGCGCTCGTAGAGCTGCATGTCTGGATCGGGCGCGAACGCGGCGAACACGGCCGCGCGTTGTTCCGGCGTCAGGCGGCCGAGGTCGAGCTCGTCGTGATTGCGCAGAAAGACGCCCCACTGCGCGGTCGGCGGACGCGGCCGCGTGGCCGTCAGCGCCTTCTTCAACGGCGCGGTGTCGCCGGTTGCGAGCGTGTAGAACGTGTTCTGGTTGAGCTGGAAATTGAACATCATCTGCAGACGCTCGCCTTCGTCGCCGAAATATTCGAGGTCCGTATTCGGCAGCACGTTGGCCTCGGCGAGGATGATCGCGTCGCCCTGGCGCCACTGCAGGAACTCGCGAAACGCGCGCAGCATGTCGTATTGCTCGACGGGTTTGCGCACCTGCGGGCCTTTCGTCGCGATCACGAAGGGCACGGCGTCCATGCGGAATCCCGACACGCCGAGCTGGATCCAGAAGCCCATGATCTTCAGCAGTTCGGCTTGCACATACGGATTCGCGGTGTTCAGATCGGGCTGGAATTCGTAGAAGCGATGGAAATACCAGCGCTTCGCTTCCTTGTCGAACGTCCATGTCGACTTCTGCACGCCGGGAAACACCACGCCGTCTTTCGCATTCGGCGGCTGCCTGTCGGACCACACATACCAGTCGCGATACGGCGAGTCAGGATCGCTGCGTGCTTCCCTGAACCACGGGTGCTGATCGGACGTGTGATTGACCACGAGGTCGATCATCACGCGCAGGCCGCGCTCGCGGCATGCATGCGTGAATTCGGAGAAGTCGCCGAGCGTGCCGTATTTCGGATCGACGTTGTAATAGTCGGAGATGTCGTAGCCATTGTCGCGGCTGGGCGAGGGCTGGAACGGCATCAGCCAGATCGTCGTCACGCCGAGCCCTTGCAGATAGTCGAGGCGGCGCAGCAGGCCCTTGAAGTCGCCCACGCCGTCGCCGTTCGCGTCCATGAACGTGCCTACCGAAAGGCAATAGACAATGGCGTTCTTGTACCAGAGATCATTGAGCATGCGATCCGCGCTTCGCGCCATAACAATCGATCGTTGAGAGGACTTGCAATGTCGGAACTGGCATGGTGGCAACGCGGCGTGATCTACCAGATCTATCCGCGCTCGTTTCAGGACAGCAACGGCGACGGCATCGGCGATCTCGCGGGCATGACCTCGCGTCTTTCGTATCTCGCCGATCTGGGCGTCGACGCAGTGTGGGTTTCCCCGATCTACCCGTCGCCCATGGCCGACTTCGGCTACGACGTTGCCGATTACTGCAACATCGACCCGATGTTCGGCAGCCTCGCCGAGTTCAAGCAATTCGTGGACCGGGCCCACGAACTGAGGCTCAAGGTGCTGCTCGACTTCGTGCCGAACCATTCGTCGGACAGGCATCCGTGGTTCGTGGAAAGCCGCTCGTCGCGCGACAATCCGAAGCGCGACTGGTACCTGTGGCGCGATCCGGCGCCCGGCGGCGGGCCGCCCAACAACTGGCTGAGCCGCATGGGCGGGTCCGCGTGGGAATGGGACGCGCATACCGGCCAGTACTACTACCACGCGTTTTTGCGCGAACAGCCGGATCTGAACTGGCGCAACCCGCACGTGCGCCGCGCAATGGACGACGTGCTGCGCTTCTGGCTCGAACGAGGCGTAGACGGCTTTCGGGTCGACGTGCTGTGGCTGCTCATCAAGGACGCGCAGTTCCGCGACAACCCGCCCAACCCGGCCTATCAGCCAGGCGAGCCCGATCATCACCGGCAATTGCAGACCTATACCGAGGACCAGCCCGAAGTGCACGACATCGTGCGCTCGATGCGCGCGACGCTCGACGAATACGGCGAGCGCGTGCTGATCGGCGAAATCTATCTGCCGGTCGCGCAACTCGTCCGGTACTACGGCGTCAACGGCGACGGCGCGGACATGCCGTTCAATTTCCAGTTGCTGAACGCGCCGTGGAATGCCGGGGAAATCGCGCGCATGATCCGCGATTACGACAGCGCGCTGCCCGCCCACGCGTGGCCGAACTGGGTGCTCGGCAATCACGACAATCGGCGCGTCGCCTCGCGCGTGGGCGCCGCGCAGGCGCGGGTGGCCGCCGTGCTGTTGCTGACGCTGCGCGGCACACCCACGCTCTATTACGGCGACGAGATCGGTATGACGGATGGCGTGATTCCGCCCGGCGAGGTGCAGGACCCGGCGGAACTGCGCCAGCCCGGCATCGGCCAGGGGCGCGATCCGGAGCGCACGCCGATGCAATGGGACGCGTCGCTGCCCAATGCCGGTTTTACAACCGGCAGGTCATGGTTACCGACGGCGACCCACACGAGCGTGCAGGCGCAGGACGGCGACGCGTCGAGCATGCTGTCGCTGTATCGGCGGCTCCTCACGTTGCGGCGCAACAATGCGGCCCTCGTGCAAGGTTCGATCGAACATGTCGCCGCTTCTGGCGACGTGCTGACTTACGAGCGCCACTGCCGTAATCAGCGCTTTTTCATTGCGCTGAACATGGGTCGAGCGGATGCCGAGGTGCAGTCGCCTGCGGGCACTGTGCTGTTGTCGACGGTGCCTGGCCGCGACGGCCAGCCGCTCGTGGAAGGCGCGAACCGTCTCGCGGGCTGCGAGGCGCTGATCGCGTCCATCTGAGCGCTATGCGCCGCTTGCCGCGAGCGCCTCTTCGGCGCCCTTCGGCAGCACGACTCTGAAAGTCGAGCCCTGGCCGACTTCCGAGCGCACCTCGATGCGCCCGCCCTGCTTCCTGACGATGCCATACGAGATCGACAGGCCGAGCCCGGTGCCCGTGCCGACCGGCTTCGTCGTGAAGAACGGATCGAAGATGCGGTCGCGATGTTCCGGCCTGATGCCCTGCCCGGTGTCCTCCACCTCGACCCACACGCTGGTGTCGTCGTGGCCGGTGCGCACGGTGATATGGCCGTGCCCCTCGATGGATTGCGCGGCGTTCATCAGCAGATTCATGAAGACCTGATTGAGCTGCGACGGAATGCATTCGAGCTCGGGAATCGCGCCGAACTCGCGCTTGAGCTCCGCCTTGTATTTCAACTCGTTCCAGACGATGTTGATCGTCGTATCCAGATTGCTCTCCAGATTGGCCCACTGCTTCTCCGCCTTGTCGACATGCGAGAAGTCCTTCAGGCCCTGGACGATGCGCTTGACCCGCTGCAGGCCTTCCACGGATTCGGAGAGCAGCGCCGGTATGTCGGTGCGCAGATAATCGATGTCGATCTCGCGCTTCAATGCGGCCAACGTCGCCCGCGATTCCGCAATCAGCTCGGCCTCCGTGCGCTCGTAGGCGGCAAGCGCGGTCAACAGATCCGCGACATAGCGTTGCAGCGTGCCGAGGTTGGCATTCACGAAGCCCACGGGATTATTGATTTCATGCGCGACGCCCGCCGCGAGCTGACCAATCGAGGCGAGCTTCTCCGACTGCAGCAACTGGCTGTGCGCCTGCGCGAGTTCGTTGATGAGCGCCTCCTGACGCGCCTTTTCTTCACGCAGCGCGGCATAGGCGCGGGCGAGTTCGCGCCGGTCGGCCTGGAACTGCTCGACGGCGCGCGCCATTTCGCCGATCTCGTCGCGGCCCTGCGCGACACGCGACGCGTCCTGTCCGCGCACCGCATCGCCGCTGCGCAGATTGCTGCTGACCACTTCGAGCCGCGCGAGCACATGTTTGCCGAGAAACGCATGCGCGACGAGCCACGCGAACAGCAGGCTCACGGCAACGAGGCCCGTAATCCAGCGCTCGTTGCGCGCGGAGGTATCGGCGAGCCGTTGCACGGCCTGTTGAAATTCCTCGGTGCATCGGTCCGATTGAAGCTGCGCCGACGCCACCATCGCGCTTGCCTGCTGACGCAAGCCTTCGCTGAAGGTCTCGCGCGACGCGCGGCTAGCCGGATCGCCTTGCGCGGCCGCGGCGCTCGCGCTTGCCGGGTTCGACGCGTGAGCAAGGGCTGCACGCAGATCGCTCTCGCGCAACTGCGCGACGATGTTCACCGTGTTGCGAAACAACTGGCTTGCCTGAGGAAGGTCGAGCACGCTCACGTCGTCGTTGGCGGCGGCGAGTCTGTCCGACAGACGGTCGAAGATTTCCAGCTGCCGCACGATGTCGGCATAGCTCGCGCGCATCGCATCGAGCGAATCGGCGCCCGCGAGCCGTGCCGATTCGCGCTCGATCAGCAAGGTGTGCTGCACCAAAGTATCAGCGGCCTGCATGCGCGTGAGTTCGCCGGTGGCCAGCACGCGCGTCTCGTGCGTCGCCACGCGCAGCGTGTAGACGGCGGTCAGGCCGCCCGTCGCGATCAGCAAGGCGAGCACGACCGTGGCCAGCGTGAACTGCCAGCGCAACGAGCGCGGCAACAGCTTCAGGCGTGTCGCGGCGAGGCGCATGCGCGGGCTCCCGGTGAATTCGTCGGCGCGGTTAGATGGGTCATGGGGGTCATGGCGGTCATCGCTTCCAGATGCCGCGGTAGACGTTGCGATAGCCGTTGCCGGGATCGAACTGCCCCTGCAATCCGCCGTCGAACCGGATGTTCGCCGCCGTCACCAGATGAACCGGCGACACATAGCCCGTTACCGGCTGATGCGCGAGCAGGCGGTTCAGTTCGTCGACCAGTTGCCAGCCCTGCAAATTGAGCGGCTCCGCGACGGTGCCGGTCTGGAAAGTGCCTGCCTGAATGCGCAGAAAAGCCGCTGCGCTTCCGTCACCGGCGGACAGCATGCTCACGCTGTGGTTCTGGCCGCCGGCGCGCGTGAGCGCGGGCGCGGCGTAGTCGAAGTAGATGTCGTTGATGGCAAGCGCGTAGTTCCAGCGTTTGCCGTACTGCGCGGCAAGTTCGTCGGTGAGCGCGGGCATCTGCTCGGCGCTCTTCGATATCGCGACGTCGCGCACCGCGAGCAGGCGGCAATCGCGGCACGCGCGAATCACGTCGAGCATCGCCTCGGTCTTGGCTCTCGCGATCTGAAAGTTTCCGTCGGTCAACACGACGACGCCCGCGCGCCCGCCGGACTGGATCACGGCGGCCATGGCCGTGATCCGCGCGACGTCGAGCGGATTCGTCGACACGTTCATCGCCACTGGACCGTTCGCCATCGCGCCCGCCACGGGGCCGACATGCCAGCCGACGAGCGGAATGCGGCGCGCGGCGAACGGCAGCAAGTCAGTTTGCATCTCTGCGGCGTCCACGCCGACCAGAATCGCGCCGTCCGGCTGCAAGGCGAGCGCTGCGGCAACGGCCTTGCTGCGGCCCGCCGCGGTGCCGTGTGCGTCGTATACGCGCGTGTTCCAGCCCATCGCGTTGGCGGCTTCCTTGATGCCTTTGGCGACGCCCAGCACGCCGCCGTTGCGCAAGTCCTCGCTGATGATGGCAATCGTCGCGCCGGGCACCGCCGCCGGCCCGGACCGGGGGCCGTTCCAGCGCGACGCGGGTTCGCTCGCGCCATCCACGGCGCGCTGCATTGCGGCGAGATCGAGCGGCGCGTTGGCCGCCGCGCGGTTGGCGGATTGCGGTGCGATCTGCCCGCACACCGGGCGGATGCCCAGGCCGCAGAGCACGAGCAGCGCGGCCGCGAGCCCAAGGCGTGTCTGCATGAATCCTCCCGATAGGCCGAACAATGTGCCTCGCGTGCGGCCGGACGATTGGCGCTCCGGCAATCCGGCGCTCCAACACTTCCGCGCGACGCGAGATGTTCCTCTTCCTCGTGTTTACGGCGGATTCGCGTGCCGCTTGATACACGGCGCATTACGGGAAACCCTCGGATTGGGCGAAGCCGCGCTCGCACACCGGCTCGCCGTATGCGTTTTGAGCCAGGGTAAATACCGCTCCGCGCCGGCGCCTTGCGCTCCGTTAATTCACTCATGGCAGCGACGCCGGACCGGACGCACGAGCGCTCACGGACCCGGCGACGAGAGCGCTGCCTGCTTTGTCATTTCACGGGCCCCTTCGGTGAAAACCAATCTGTCGGAAGCTATTGTCGAGCGGGTGAATTGCGGTGTCTTCACCGTGGATCGCGAGCTGCGCATTCTGACGTGGAACCGCTTCATGCATTCGCATAGCGGACGTTCCGCCGAATCCGTGGTCGGCCAGCTTCTGCTCGACGCTTTTCCCGAGTTGCCGCGGCAGTGGCTGAGCCGCAAGATCGAGGGCGTGTTCGTGCTCGGCACGCCGGCTTACTCGTCGTGGGAGCATCGCCCGTATCTGTTTCGCTTCGAGCATTCGCGCCCGATCACCGGCACGATCGACGCGATGCGCCAGAATTGCAGCTTCATCCCCATCGAAGACGACCACGGCGAGGTCGTCGCGGTGGGCGTCGCGATTGTCGACACGACCGACGTCTGCATCGCCTACGGCGAGCTTCAGGACCGCGAGAAGGCGGTCACCAGCGCGCTCGCCGAATTAACCGTGCGCAACGAGCAGTTGACGTCGCTCAACGAAGCGCTCGCGCATGCGCATCAGCAATTGCTGCAATCGGAGAAGCTCGCCGCGATCGGTCAGCTCGCGGCGGGCGTCGCGCATGAGATCAACAATCCGGTCGGCTTCGTGCTGTCGAATCTCAACACGCTCGACGGCTACGTGAAGACGCTGATCCGCTATGCCGCCGATGTCGAGCGCATGGTGAGCGAAGCCGCGCCGGCGTTGCAGAAGAACATGCAGGCACTCGCGCAACAGGCCGATCTGGAGTACCTGCTCGGCGACGCGCCGACGCTCGTGCACGAATCGAAGGAAGGACTCGCGCGCGTGCGCACCATCGTGGTCGATCTGCGCGACTTTTCGCGCGTGGACAGCACCCATGTGTGGGAGCTCGCAGACATTCATCGCTGCATCGAGTCGACGCTCAACATCGTCCATAACGAGGTGAAGTACTGCGCCCACCTCGTGCGCGAATATGCGGAGATACCGTTCGTGCGCTGCATTCCGTCGCAGATCAGCCAGGTGGTGCTCAATCTCGTCGTCAACGCGGCGCAGGCGTACGGCAATCATCACGACCAGCACGGCGCGCCGCGCGGCACGATCACGGTGCGCACCGGCATGGACGCGGCCGCTCCGTCGAACGTGTGGTTCGAAGTTGCCGATGCGGGCTGCGGCATCCCGCCTGAACATCTGAAACGTATTTTCGACCCGTTCTTTACGACGAAGCCGGTTGGCCAGGGCACCGGCCTCGGTCTGTCGGTGACCTATGGGATCGTGAACGCGCACCGCGGCACGATCTCCGTCGTCAGCACCGTCGGCGAGGGCACGACGTTCCGCGTGACGCTGCCTGTCGACGGAACCCTGCTTGAAGAAACCAGCCAACCCGAAGCGCTTGCGCAAAACGGTTCTCTGGATGCAATCGCGTTGCCGGCACAATCGCCGGCGGCCACATGAGGTAAAGCCATGCCATTGCCCGTACTTGTTGTCGACGACTCGACACTCGCCCGAAAACTTTTGATCCGCTCGCTGCCCGAGGAATGGGACGTCGAGATCACCCAGGCCTCGGATGGCGCCGCCGCGCTGGAGCTGTATCGCGCCGGCAAGGGCGCCGTGATTTTTCTCGACCTGACGATGCCCGTCATGAACGGCTTTCAGGTGCTCGAAGCGATCCAGCACGAAGGCCTCGACACGTTTGTGATCGTCGTGTCGGCGGACGTGCAGTGCGGCGCCGTCGAACGCGCGAAGGCATTGGGCGCGATCGGCTTCATTTCCAAGCCCGTTTCCCCCGAAGCGATCCTGCCGATTCTCGCGGAGTACGGTCTCCATGAATGAACAGTCTCTCAACGAAGACCAGCGCGACGCCCTGCAGGAAATCTGCAACGTTGGCATGGGCAAGGCCGCCGCGGCGCTCGCCAGACTGCTGGGTGCATTCGTCACGCTTTCGGTGCCCGACATCCGGCTCGTCGGCGTCGAACAGCTGCGCGTCGCGCTGGGCGCGCAGGACGACAGCGAATTGCGGCCCGTGCGCCAGGCGTTTCAGTCCGACATTTCCGGCGAGGCAATCGTGCTCGTCGGCAAGGACGGTCAGCGCGAATTGCAACAACTGATGGGGCACGACGTCGGCGAACCGGATACGGAAGTGGAAGTGTTGTGCGACATCACCAATCTGCTGGTGGGCGCCTGCGTGCAGAGCGTGTTCGAGCAGCTCGGGCGGCACATCTGCTTCTCGCAGCCCACGCTTTTGCCGCTCGCGGGCAAGACGCACGACGCCTTGCTGCCCGGCGGCCGGTGGGACCTCGCGCTGTTGCTGGAGATCCATTTCACGCTCGAGCAAGGCGGCTTCGGCGCACGCATGGTGCTGCTGTTGCCCGATGCGGCGATCCGCGGCATGAAGGAAGCGCTCGATCATTTTCTCGAAGCACTGTGATGCGGGCCGACGCGCTGCGACCGTCACGCGACATCAATCACGAGGTTAATCATGTCTGAGCTTCAGGCAACCGGCATTCCGACCGAACTCGCTGCAACGGCACCGGCCGCCTCCCTGGACGCCGCCGATGCAGCGCCCGCCGCCGTCCCGACGCTGCTGCTGGTGGACGACGAGCCGGGCGTCATCTCGTCGCTCAAACGCCTGCTGCGCCCGATGAAGTACGACGTGCTGAGCGCGAACAGCGGCGCCGAGGCGCTGGCGCTGCTCGAATCGGCGAGTGTCGACGTGATCATTTCCGACATGCGCATGCCCAACATGGACGGTGCGGAGTTTCTCTCGCGCTCGCGCACCGTGACGCCCGACGCGATCCGCATTCTGCTCACGGGCTATTCGGAAGTGGATGCGGTCGTGCGCGCGGTCAACGAAGGCCACGTCTATCACTATCTGCACAAACCGTGGGACGACCAGGACCTGCTGCTGACGATCCAGCGCGCGCTCGAACAGCTCGCGCTGCAACGCAAGGCGGAACGGCTCACCGCGCTGTTGCAGGAGCAGAACGAAAAGCTCTCGTCGTTCAACATGGAGCTCGAACGCGAGGTCCATGCGCGCACCGAGGAAATCCGTCAAACGGTGATGTTTCTCGAAGGCGCGCAGCAGGACCTGAAAAACAACTTTCTCACGATGGTGAAGGTCTGCGCGAACATGGTCGAAATGCGCTGCGGGCTGCCGGGCCATTCCGCGCGTATCGGCGAGACGGCCAGACAACTCGGCGCCGCGCTCGGTCTGAGCGACTACGCATGCAATGAACTGCTGATGGCCGGCCTGCTGCACGGCATCGGCAAACTCTTTTTGCCCGATGCGTTGCTGAAGACGCCCGTTGCGAAGCTGCAGCCGCAGGAAGCGAAGCTCTATCAGCTTCATCCGCTGCATGGGCAGATGGCGCTCACGCCGGTGTCGCAATTGAGCGGCGTGCAGACCATGATCCGCCACCAGTATGAGCGATACGACGGGCGCGGCACGCCCGATGGACTCATCGGCGGATTGATTCCGCTCGGCGCGCGCGTGCTGGCTCTCGCGCGGGACGCGGAAGACCTGCGCATCGGCGTCATCGCGCCGCAAAAGATGAACGACGCGCAGATCATCTCGACCGTGCGCGCGCAAAGTGGAATTCGCTACGATCCCGCGATCGCGGAGAAGTACATCGAACTCCTGATGAAACACGCGGAACTCACACCCGAAGGCGTGCCGGACCGCGTCGACGCGTCGCATCTGAAGGAAGGCATGAAACTCGCCGACGACCTGCGCACGTCGCGCGGCACGCTGCTCATGACGAAGGGCAAAGTGCTTTCCGCCGATCAGGTCGCGCAGATTCGCCGCTATGAGATCCACGAGGGTGAGCCGTTCGTGATTCTGGTCGAGCGCGCGGCGGATGCGCGCAAGGCGGAAGCGGCCTGATCTGCCCCGATCAGGCGGCTCAGGCGGCCCACGCGCAGGGCGTTCTCATCAACCTCAATTGCGACTTGCGCGGCACAGCGCGGCTGCCGCAAAGCCGGCTGCGAGCGCGCTGTACACGTAGAACATCGAGCGCTTCGACAGGTGTGCTTCGAAGCCGGGCGTGAGGCGGCTCGGCACCGCGTGATAGTCGACGGTATAGGCCACGGCTGCGGTCGTCGCCGCGCTCGCGACGATTTCCGCCACGCCCGCACGGCGTCTTACACGACACTGCCAGCGGTCCAGCAGTCCTTCGAACAGCACGCCCCAAAAAACCGCCGCCGCCTGATTGATCGCGAGGCCCGTCAGCGTAAAGCGCGCGCTTGGGCAGGTCTCGCTGAATGCGCGGCGCGGCCACAGGCAATGAGTGACCGCGTTCAGCGGCGCATACGGCGTGCTGCCGTCGGCGCGCGCCCGCGCGGCTGCCATGGCGGCCGCGGCGCTGCCTGCCGCTGTGCCCGAGATCGTCGCGCGGCATAAGAGGTTGACGATGCGGTTCATCAGCTTGCTCCCGTTCCGTGCGCCGAGTCGTCCAGGCCGTGACCGGCTTTTTTCTCGACCAGATAGCAGCCCCGCTCCACGCCGTCGCGCAACGCCTCCGCGTGTGTCGCCCATTCCGGCGTGACTGGTTCCACGTCCGGCAGCGCGAACGGTTTGCCGTCGACAGACGCGTCGATCCGTGCGACCCAGGCGCCGCGGTCGTTCTGCTTCGCACTCACGACAATGTCCACGCCGCGATGCGTGACGCGCATCGTGCCGTCGCTTTGCGTCTCCAGGTCCGTGCTGCGTAAATCCGTGCCTGCCATGCGTGCCTCCCGTGTTTCGCCATGTGTTGCGCGACATCCGCTTGTCGCCGGATGCCGTGTCGACGCGTCGGTATGTCGCTATGTCGGTACGTCGATTGCAGCAACGCTTGTGCCCTGAGATGGCACAGGCATTGCTCGTCGCCAGACTCAGACACGGACTCCGATTCTTCGAGCATTGACGTGAAAAGCACAGGTGACATTCTCATCGGCATCTCAGGATGGCGCTATAAAGGATGGCGCGGAACCTTCTATCCGGAAGGCCTGAAGCAGGCCACCGAACTGCGCTACGCAGCGGGCCTCATGCAGACGATCGAAATCAACGGCACGCACTACAGCCTGCAATCGCTCGACAGCTGGCACCACTGGTACGACGAGACGCCGCCCGGTTTCGTGTTCAGCGTGAAAGGCGCGCGTTACCTCACGCATCTCTTGCGCTTTCGCGACGAGACGGCCACCGTTGCGTGCGCGAATTTTTTCGCGCAGGGACTTCTGGCGCTGAAAGAAAAGCTCGGGCCGATACTGTGGCAATTCCCGCCTTCGCTGCGTTTCGACCCGGCGCACATGGAGCGTTTCCTGAGCCTGTTGCCGCGCGACACCGAAGCGGCGCTCGCACTCGCCGAACAGCACGACCGGCGCGTGAAGACGCCCTACCTCCAGATCGACCGCAAGCGCAAGTTGCGTCACGCGGTGGAGGTGCGTCATGAGAGTTTCGTCGATCCCGCGTTTGTGAAACTGCTGCGCCGTCACAAGGTCGCGCTCGTCGTGTCGGATTCGACCGAAGCATGGCCGCAATTCGAGGATCTGAGCGCGGGCTTCGTCTACATGCGGCTGCACGGCACGGAAACCAAATATTCGGGCGAATACTCCGATGCCTCCTTGGAACGATGGGCGCGCAGAATCGAGGCATGGAGCCGAGGCTCGCAGCCCGCCGATGCGCGGCTCGCAGCGCCCGACCTGCAACCCCCTCGCGCGCAAACACGCGACGTGTACTGCTATTTCGACAACGACGCCAAAACCAACGCGCCGTTCGACGCACAAAGATTGATGGAACGCCTCGGACTGCGCGCCCACGAGGCGGCCGCCTGATAGACGTTCACCTGCGTCCTACTTGCGCCGCTGCGCCAGTTTCTTCGCGTCCTGCAGCGCGGCGACGATCGCCGCATACGCGCGGTGGCGCGTCTCGGGATCGGGTGCGCGCAAAGCAAACGACGGGTGGTACGTTGCAACCACCAGACGGTCGCCGTGTTCGATGACCTTGCCGATCGCATCCTGCAAGCGCGATTTCGGATCTTCCAGCACCGCCTTCAGCGCAGTCGCCCCCAGGGCGACGATCACCTGTGCGCCCACGCTTTCAAGCTCCTGATCGAGCCAGTAGCGGCAGGCATCCACCTCGCGCTGCGCCGGGGTTTTATGCATGCGGCGCTTAGCGCGCGGCGTCCATTTGAAATGCTTCACGGCGTTGGTCACGTACACATCCTTGCGGCCGACGCCTGCTTCGACGAGCGCATCGTCGAGCAAAGCGCCCGCCGGCCCCACGAAAGGCAGACCTTGCAGGTCCTCCTTGTCGCCGGGCTGTTCGCCGAGCATCATGATCGGCGCGCGACGCGGACCGGCGCCGGGCACGCCCTGCGTCGCGTTGGCCCAGAGCGGACAGCGGCGGCAATCGTCGAGCGTCGCGGGTTGCTGGTCGGGGTCGACCTCGGGCTGCGCCGGGGTCTCGCCTTCTGTCTGCGATGTGGGCTTCGAAGTGCCCTTCGACGCGCGCTTCGATGTGTGCTTCGTGGTGGCCATGGTTCGTCGCGTTGCGCTTTGCCTTGCGTTGCGGTGCGGCATACGGTAGTGATCTAGCCACAGCAAGCCGCGTTCCGTTGCAACGGCGACAGCGACATCGCGACCAGGCGCGCAATGTGCTTAAGCACTAGTCCGCTGATCGTCTCGCGATCAGGGCGCCATGCACGCGCCTTTGTCCCGTCGAGCCGCTATCGGCAGTCCATCGGGGCGCACGGTAAATTTTTCACGGCGGGTGACCGGCGCCAGAGCCGAAATCGCAAGGAGAAACAAGGAGAAAAACGATGACCCTGCTTATCTATCTCGTCGGATGGATTATTTTTATCGGCGGCGTGGCTTGGGGATTGACGGCGCTGCACGTCGCACAGCACATCATCGCGATAGTCGCGGTCATTCTGTTCGGTATCGCCGTTATCACCGGTGCGACGCGAGCGCGGAATCGGGACCGGTCGTAGCGCGATGCGCCCGCCTTCGCGCGAGCGACGCGAGCACGCGGGCGAGCCGCCGTGTGTGGATGGCAAGCAGTCCCCACTTTGAGTTGACGATCTGCGTGGTCCATGCGGTCGTCGCCTCGCCGCGCGCCCAATACGACTTGAAGCGCTCCGCGCCCACGCCGAAGTCGAGATCGAAGCCGTTCTCGAACGCCCACTTCACGCATTGCTCGACCGCGATGAGGCCCGGACAGCAGCGGCCATAGTACGGATCGTAGCCCGCGAAAATCGCGCTTGCCCACGGATTCCCCACACTGACGATGATGCCCGCGACCGGCGCGTCGTCGAGCGTGACGACAATCAGCCGCGCCATCGACGGCACGTCGCGCGAATGGATCAGCTTGCCGAGAAACCGCTCGAACTCCGGCGAATCGAGCCATACACTGCGTTTGCCGACCCGGTCGCTCCAGCTGCGCTTGCAGTTGAACATCCATTCGATCAGGGACGCGGTCTCCCGCTCTTCGGCTGGATCGACCACACGCACGGCAACCGTGCCTTCCTTCGCGAGCCGTTTGACAAAAGTGCCGGGGCGTTTGCCGAACAGCGTGCCAAGCGAACGGCAATACTCGTCCCATGTGCCCTGCCCGCGTAATCGCGCGGCCGACGCCTGATGCGCTTCTGCAAACAGCACGTGCCGTTCGCGCGAAACCAGCGTGTAAAGGTGAAGCGTCTCGCGAACATAAGGCATGTGAATGAAGTCCGCGCCGCAGCGCCGGCGTGCCGTGTGCCATGCGCCCTCGATCAACGCGGCGGCCGACGCATCGTCCGCGACGAGCACGCTCGTGTAGTCGCCGCCTTCGGGCCCGAGCGGCACGAGGTAAGTCCATAGCGCGCGCTTGACGGCTTCGAGCGGCCAGATCATCACGAGTTGCCCGTCATCGCGGCAGACAATGCATCTGAGCAGACGTCCGTGAGGCTTCGACACGTGGTCCCAGGCGAGCCATCCATAACTGAACGACCGATAGTAGTGACCTTGCGCGCGCGTCCACAATGCGTCCCATTCGGGCTGCAGCGCGCGAAACTGCGCTTCGTCGGTGATGACGTCATAGCGCCGGGCGCGATGTGTTGTCTTGTTCATACCATCTCACAGGGTGCCGATCCGCTTGCCGCTTGCTGGCGTCCGTTGCCGGGTCGCCGGGTCGCCGTCATATCGGTAGATGTCCGACGCAGGCGTAACGGATCCCCCGGCTTCGCGCAGGTGTGACGAGCATGCACCGGGCGCATCGCGGTGTGTGTGCGCGGCCGCACGCTTGACGGCGCATGCGGGCGGCGTGACCGACGCGGCGGCTCACGCCATTTCTGTCTTCCTGCTAAGAATCGGCTAAATGCTTGGTTGCTCCGCGCGCGTGCCATGCCGTACCGTTGCCGGATTGCGCCCTGCGCGTTTGAATTCGGAGAACCCATGTCCGCATCTTTACCGCACGACCATCCGCCGCACGCAGCGAGCCTTGCCGACGCCGCGCAGCTTTTCGACGACAGTGCGCTGACGCGCCGTTTCGCGCCCGTCTTCGCGCGCATCGCGCAAGGCGCGGTGCATCGCGAGCGGCATCGGGAGCTTGCCTACGATCCCGTCGAATGGCTGCGCGAAGCCGGCTATACGAAGCTGCGCGTGCCCACCGAATACGGCGGCGAAGGCGTCGCGCTCAGCGAGTTTCTCGCGCTCGTCACGCGTCTGGGCGAAGCGGACTCGAACCTGCCGCAGATCTTGCGCGTGCATGGCGGCTTCATTGAATCGCTGCTGGAAAATGGCGACGACGCCCTGCGCGACCGATGGCTCACGCGCATCGCGCAAGGACAGATCATCGGCGGCGCGGTGGCCGAGCGCACTGCGGGCACGAACAACAGCGTGCGTCTTGTCGAAGCGGACGGCGCATGGCACCTGCACGGAGAGAAGTACTACACCACCGGCACACTCTACGCGGACTGGGTCGACGTGACCGCGCACGACGGACAGAGCGACGTGCGCGTGCTCGTCAGGACGGATGCGCCGGGGCTTGCACGTATCGACGACTGGGACGGCTTCGGCCAGCGCCTGACAGGCAGCGGCACCGCGCGTTTCAATGGCGTGCCGGTGGCGCGCGAGAACGTGTACCGCCGCTACGACGCATCGGCGCCGCGCCGCAACAGCGTGCTCACGTCGTATTACCAGGCGCTGCACGTCGCGAATCTCGCGGGCATCAGCCGTGCGGCGCTGCGCGATGCCGTGGCCTTCACGCAGGCGAAGACAAGAACGTTCGGTGTACCAGGAGAATCCCGTCCGCGCGACAACCCGCTCGTGCAACGCGTGATCGGCCGGCTTGCGAGCCTCGCTTATTCGACGCAAAGCATCAGCGCATCGCTCGCGCGTGCGATAGACGAGGTACTAGTTGCGCGTCAGCACGGCCGCACGACCGAAGAAACCTATTTTCGCCTCGACATCCAGACCTTTCAGGCGCAGCAGATCGTCATCGAGCAGACGCTCGAGGCCGCCACGCTGCTGTTCGAGGTGGGCGGCGCTTCGACAACCAGCGAATCGCGGCGCTTCGACCGCTACTGGCGCAATGCGCGCGTCCTCGCGTCGCACAATCCGGCCATCATTCGCGAGGCCGCCATCGGCGACTTCTATCTGAACGGCACGCCGCACAACGAGCGTTTCGGCATCGCGCAGCCGGCGGTCGCGGCAGCCTGAGACGCGCGCCGCCAGGCGGCGCCTTCATGTGGCACAGTAGCGTCAGTGCACGCGCATGGCGCGCGGCATACCACTGCCCGGACGAGCCCCATGAAGAATCTGCCCGCCTACGAGCCGCCCGTCGACGAACAGCAGCTTCTGCTGAAATGGATCCGGCGCGCGCGCGAATCCCAGATGAGCCATTACGACATGGCCGACCTGCTGTCCGCGCGCGACCGCCAGATGGGCTGGCTCGTCACGGTGCTGGCCGCGTTCGTGGGGACGGCTGTGTTCGCGTCGCTGAACTCGAGCGCCGTGTCGTTTGAAATCAGGATTGTCGTCGGGCTCGTGAGCGTGGTCGCCGCGGTCTCGTCGGCGCTGCAAACGTATCTGCGGTATGCCGAGCGCGCCGAAAAACATCGCGCCGCAGGCGCGCGTTACGGCGCGGTGCGGCGGCGGCTCGAATCGGTTTTCGCGGGCGACCCGGATGCGCGCGACGGCCATTATCTGACCGCCATTCGCGACGAACTGGACCGGCTCGCGCAAGACTCGCCGAATGTGCCGCCGCGCAACTTTTATCGCACGCAGCGCGCGTTATCGACCGATCCCCGCCGCGGCAGCGACGCGTGAGCAACGTATCGGCGCTATCTCTCAAGCATCCAGATCGGTCGCATCGACGCCCAGTTCGGCGGCCATGCGCCGCACCACCGCCTGCAGCCGGCCGACTTCGTCCGCGAGTCTTTTTTGCTCGGCTTTCAAGGCCTCGAAGGTGGAAAGCGGCACGGTTTCGTCCGCGCCGCCGCCTGACTGCGCGAACTCGCTCATGTTCACTTCGCCGCACAGCAAATGCATCCAGCGATGTTCGCGCTCGCCAGGCGTGCGAGGCAGTTTGACCACCCGCGGCGGATCGTTGGCGGCGAGTTCGTCGAGAAACGCCTCGACCGACGAGATGTCGGCAAAACCATGCAGCCGTGCGCTGTTCAGACGCAACTCCGCCGCCGTCTGCGGGCCGCGCAGCAGCAAGGTGGTCAGCAACGCGGCAGACTGACTCGGCAGACCCAGCACACGATTCATGTTGTGCTCGAAACGCGGCACGCGGCTGCTGCTGCCTTCCATGACGAGGCTTAAGCGTTTGAGACCATCGAGCGCGGTGAGCACTTCGGCTTCCGTCGCGTTCATGACCGGCGAGCGGCCCGTCTTCTGATTGCAGCCCAACGTCAGTGCGTTCAGCGAAAGCGGATAACTGTCGGGCACGGTGTGCTGTTTTTCGACGAGCACGCCGAGCACGCGGCCCTCGAGCAAGGTCAACGCGCGGATCGAGGGGCGGGAGGGAACATCGGGAGTCGAATTCATGGAATGGCGCGGATGAGCCGCTGTGATCGTCAATGAAACGCCTGACCATCGCTCAGCGAGGCGGCACTTTTCTGGTTGTGGGCACTATGATAAACGGGCGTCGCGCTCGCGGCAGCATCAATCGCTGCGGCGCATGCGGCCTGTGAGACGGCACGGCTGCCGCCAGAAAACACTTGCCCGAACGATTTTTGCCCGGTATCGTCGTGGCGTTCTGCAACGCAGCGCGGGAGAGATCGCCGGAGTCACGGCGACGCCGACGGAGCAACCGCCCCGGAAACTCTCAGGCAAAAGGACCGCGCAGCCGGAACATCTGGAGAGCGGCGTCGTGCGCGCCCACCGAAGGGGATTCCCACATGCGGCAAGAGCCTTTGCTCACAGCGCCGGGAAGAAACTCTCAGGTACAGGGACAGATGGGGCATCGGCACCGGTTTCGAAAGAAATCGAACCCGGTGATGCTCAACCCACTCTGGACCATGTCATGTCACGAATCGCCATTATCGGCGCCGGCATTACCGGCGTCACGACCGCTCACGCCCTCGCGCAGCGCGGCCACCACGTCACCGTGTTCGAACGCCACCGCTACGCGGCCATGGAAACCTCGTTTGCCAACGGCGGCCAGCTTTCCGCGAGCAACGCGGAAGTCTGGAACAGCGCGGCCACCGTGCTGAAAGGCCTGCGCTGGATGCTCACGCGCGACGCCCCGCTGCTCGTCAACCCGGTGCCGAGCTGGCACAAGTACTCGTGGATGGGCGAGTTCCTGCGGCAGATTCCGCACTATCGTGCGAATACGGTCGAGACCGTGCGGCTTGCCATTGCCGCGCGCGAGCATCTTTTTTCGATTGCCGAGCGCGAAGGTATCGACTTCGATCTGGAGCGGCGCGGCATTCTGCACGTGTACAAAACGCGCAGGGAGTTCGACGCGGCGGCGAAAGTCAATTCGCTGCTGCGCGAAGGCGGGTTGGACCGCAGTGCGGTGACGTCGAGTGAATTGCAGCGGCTCGAGCCCACGTTGCACGGTGAGTTTTACGGCGGTTTCTTCACGCCGTCGGATTCGACGGGCGACATCCACAAGTTCACACGCGGTCTCGCGGATGCCTGCGTGCGCCACGGCGTGCAGTTCCATTACGACGCGGAGATCGCGTCGATCGAGCAGTCCTGCAAAGAACGCTTCTCGCTGACCGTCAATCTGGAGGACGACACGCAGCGTTTCGCCTTCGAAAGGATCGTGGTGTGCGCGGGCGTGAAAAGCCGCGATTTTGCGGCGATGCTCGGCGACCACGTGAACGTCTATCCGGTCAAAGGCTACTCGATCACCGTCTGTCTCGACGATGAAACCAGCCAGGCGCGTGCGCCGTGGGTCAGCCTGCTCGACGACAGCGCGAAGATCGTGACGAGCCGGCTCGGCGCGGACCGCTTTCGCGTGGCGGGCACCGCGGAGATCAACGGCTTTAACCGCGACATCCGCTCCGACCGGATTACACCGCTCGTCGACTGGACGCGCCGCCATTTTCCGGAGGTGTCGACCGCGCGCGTGATTCCGTGGGCGGGCTTGCGTCCCATGCTGCCGAGCATGCTGCCGAAGGTGGGGCGCGGCAAGCGGCGCGGCGTGTTCTATAACACCGGACATGGCCATCTGGGCTGGACCCTCTCCGCGGCGACCGCGCAGGCTGTGGCGGGTGCGATCCAGTAGCCGGCCGCTGCGAGGAAAGACGCGGCGTCTGCTAATGTAGTGTCGTGTGCGGTCGCCTGCGGTTGTGTTACCGTCGGACCCGCGTCTTCCTGAACTCGACAACGTCATGGCTCATTCGCGCTTTGCCGCGCCGCAGGGCGAGGCCCCAGGCTACGCCCACGGCGCGCGTCTTTCCGACGCGCACATCGCCGCCGAGGCAATGCGGCGTCTCGCATGGGACGCCGCCGTTCCCGCGCGCACGATCGCGGTCGACGTGCATGACGGCCGCATCACGCTTCACGGCGAACTGGCGCGGCCTGCGCAAAGGCTCGCCGCGCTCGAAGACGTGACGCGGCTCTTCGGCGTAACGGGCGTGTGCGATCGGCTGGTGGTGAAGGTCGTCTGAGCGCTCGCCTGCACAACGCACGGGCCCACGGGTGGGACAACGCCCGGGCAATCACCGTGCTTCACCCACGCAGCAAAGCACCACGCAGCAAAGCGCGGCAATGCCGCGCGATCTGTTTCTCCTCTTGCGTGTGGAGCGCCCTCACCTTGCCCGACGCGTCGCCTTCGCGAAGGCCCAGAAAATCCAGACCTTCGCAGATGCGCTTGCGAATCTCCGCGCTGTGCTCGCCGATGCCGCCGGTAAACATCAGCAGATCGATGCCGCCGAGCAAAGCCGCATAGCCGCCGATGGTCTTGCGCACCGCGGTCGCAAAGGCGTCCAGTGCCAGCGAAGCGTGCTCGTCGCCCGCCGCCGCGCGTTGTTCGAGCGCCTGCATGTCGCTTTCGCCGTCGGCGTAACCGGCGAGGCCGCTCTGCCGGTTCAGCAGCGTTTCGAGCGCGTCTGCATCGAGCTTCTCCACGCGCAGCAGGTACAGCAGCACGCCCGGATCGAGGTCGCCGCAGCGCGTTCCCATGGGCACGCCGCCCGTCGGCGTCATGCCCATCGACGTATCGACCGATCGGCCGTCGCGCAATGCGCACACGCTCGAACCGTTGCCGAGATGAGCGAACACGGCACGCGGCGGCAGCGCCGCCCCTAATTGCGTGACGAGCGATTCGTACGACAGCCCGTGAAACCCGTAGCGGATCACGCCGGCATCCGCGTAGCGTCGCGGCAACGCAAGCTGCGCCGCGCGCGGCGGCAGCGTGGCATGAAACGCCGTGTCGAAACAGGCAAAGTGCGCGGCGTCCGCGAAGATCGACTGCGCTTCATCGATCAGCGCAAGCGCCGGCGGAATGTGCAGCGGCGCGAAATGCACGGCATCCTGGAGGCGCTGGCGGACCTCGGGCGTGAGGCGCTGATGCGTTCGCAGATGCGGCCCGCCATGCACCACGCGGTGGCCGACCGCCGCCGGTTGCGCATGATGCTGCGCGCCAAGCACGGCCGAGAGCTCCTGCAACGCATCGGTTTGCGACTCGAGCACGTGCTGCTCGTTCACCAGCACGCGGCCGTCCGGCGCCTTGATGCGCAGGCTGCCGTCGCCGCGGCCAATGCCTTCAGCGCTGCCCTCCAGCAACAGCGACTCGTCGTCACCGGCAGGCGCAAAGAGCCCGAACTTCAAAGACGACGATCCGCTGTTGAGCACCAGAATGGTTGGCGGCGAAGCGCCGTGCTGCATGTTCATGACGGACCTCGCTCAGTCTTGCCACGTCCAGTTGCGGATTTCTTCCTTGTCGATGCCTTCGGCATGCGCATAGGCGAGATGCTCGATGATCTGCCCGCGCAGCCACTCCTTCGTGTGATCGCCGACGCCACGCAGCCTCGGCACGCGATCGATCACGTCGATGGCGAGCGAAAAGCGGTCCACCTGATTGATGATCGCGAGCTCCAGCGGTGTGTTGATGTTGCCCTTCTCGTGATAGCCGTGCACGTGCAGATTGTCGTGATTGGTCCGACTGTAGGTCAGTTTGTGAACCAGCGACGCGTAAGAGTGAAAATTGAAAATCACCGGTTTGCTGGTCGTGAAGAGCGAATCGAAGTCGCGGCCCGACAGACCATGCGGATGCGCGTGCTCGGGCATCAGCCGGAAGAGATCGACCACATTCACGAAACGGATCTTCAGGTCCGGGAAGCGCGCCTTGAGGATCTGCACGGCGGCGAGCGCCTCCATTGTCGCGATGTCGCCGGCGCACGCCATCACCACGTCAGGCTCGGCGCCCTGATCGGTCGACGCCCAGTCCCAGATCCCGATGCCCTTCGTGCAATGCGTGACGGCGGCCTCCATGTCCAGATACTGCAGATGCGGCTGTTTGTCCGACACGATCACGTTCACGTAATCGCGCGAACGCAGACAGTGATCGGCTACGCTCAGCAGACAGTTGGTGTCGGGCGGCAGATAAATGCGCACCACGTCCGGGCTCTTGTTGGTCACCACATCCAGAAAGCCGGGATCCTGATGCGTGAAGCCATTGTGATCCTGCCGCCAGACGAGCGACGTGATAAGCAGATTGATGGACGGCACCGGCTGACGCCAGCGCAGTTCGCGCTTCGCTTTTTCGAGCCACTTGGCGTGCTGGTTGAACATCGAATCGATCACGTGCACGAACGCTTCGTAAGTCGCGAAGAGGCCGTGGCGGCCCGTCAGCACATAGCCTTCGAACCAGCCTTCCAGCGTGTGTTCGCTGAGCATTTCCATCACGCGTCCGTCGGCCGACAGCGCGCCGCCGTCGGCGTCGTTGGGCTGGGCGTCGGCGAGCCAGGTCTTGCCCGATACCTCGTAAATCGCCGTCAGCTTGTTGCTGGCGGTCTCGTCGGGGCCGAACACGCGGAAGTTGCTCATGTTCCTGCGCATCACGTCGCGCAAAAACTTGCCGAGTACCTGAGTGGGCGACGAATACGCGGACGCATGCTGCTTCACCTCGACTGCGTAGTCGCGGAACGCCGGCATGTCGAGCATCTTGCACAGCACGCCGCCGTTCGCGTGCGGATTCGCGCTGATGCGGCGTTCGCCCAGTGGCGCAAGTTCGCGCAACGCCTCGACGAGCCGGCCATTTTCGTCGAACAGCGACTCGGGCTCGTAACTGCGCAGCCACGCCTCGACCAGTTTCAGGCTCTCGCGGTTGGTCGCCGGATCGGCAATCGGCACCTGATGCGCTCGCCATGAGCCTTCCACCTTGTGACCGTCCACTTCCTTCGGGCCGGTCCAGCCTTTTGGCGAACGCAGCACGATCATCGGCCAGCGCGGCCGCGTGGCGTCGTGGTTGGCGCGCGCGTGCTGCTGGATCGTGCGGATTTCGCCGATGCACTGTTCGAGCGTCGCCGCCATCTGCTGATGCATGGTGGCCGGATCGTCGCCTTCGACGAAATACGGTTTGTGGCCGTAACCGGTGAGCAGCGCTTCGAGTTCCTCGCGCGGAATGCGCGCGAGCAGCGTCGGATTGGCGATCTTGTAACCGTTCAGATGCAGCACCGGCAGTACCGCGCCGTCGCGCACCGGGTTCAGGAACTTGTTCGAATGCCACGAGGTGGCGAGCGGCCCGGTTTCGGCCTCGCCGTCGCCGATCATCACCGCGACGATCAGATCCGGGTTGTCGAACGCCGCGCCATAGCCGTGCGACAGGCTGTAGCCGAGTTCGCCGCCTTCATGAATCGAGCCCGGCGTTTCCGGCGTGCAATGCGAGCCGATGCCGCCGGGAAACGAAAATTGCCGGAAAAAGCGCCGCATGCCGGCCTCGTCTTCGCTGCGGTCGGGATAGATTTCCGAGTAATGTCCTTCCAGATAGCAGTTGGCCAGCGTGGCAGGCGCGCCGTGCCCTGGTCCCGAAATGTAAATCACGTTCAGGTCCAGCTTCTTGATGAGGCGGTTCAGGTGCACGAGCAGAAAGCTTTGGCCGGGGTCCGAGCCCCAGTGCCCGAGGAGACGGTTCTTGATGTGTTCGGGCTTCAGCGGTTCGCGCAGCAGCGGGTTGTCGCGCAGATAGATCATGCCGGCCGACAGGTAGTTGCACGCGCGCCAGTACCGATCCATTCTCTGCAGCGTGTCGGGGTCTAAAGTGTGCGGCGGGGCGGGACGGGAGATTGCTTCAGCCATGGCGTCGCTCCTCGTAAGGACTATCAGGCAGGTTGGCGGGCGTTGCGAAGCGTGCGCCGGTGAGCGTCATGCGCACGGCATGAGAGAGATGCAGCGAAAGGCGCTGTGCGGATGCTTCACGTGCCGGGTTCGGCAACGGGCATTGAGCGCCGGTCGTCAGCCATGTGACCGGATGCACGCATCATGGTTCGGAACCGCGCTGGAAAGTTTGATCTCGCTCAGGCATTGCCGGCGTCGCGCGCGCTGGAGCAAGTCCTACGCCAGGCGCGCTGCACAGATGCGGCGAAACGCTTAAGCTTTGCAGAATTCCTGCGCGTGCGTCGTTACCTGACTCGTTGCGCCGCTTGTGCCCTACTGGTTGCCCTGCTGGTTGCGCTGTTCGTGGCCCTACTCGTCCTTAACCCTACACATTGATCATGTCCACATCCAACCGTCTGAAAGCGCCACTCGTTCTGCTTCTCACGCTCGTGCTGCTGTGTGCCGGCGTGGCCGTGCTGGTCGGCGTGTTCGGGCTGCTCGTGAAGCTGTTCGGCCACGCCTGAGGGGGCGCGCCGCGCGCGTGCGCGCGTCGCCGGTACAAACTGTGTATGCTGCCGGCGTTCATGCGCCGAGCTGCGCCGCATCCTCGCAAGGAGATTGCATTGACGAATTCCGCCGACTCTTCCCCGCCTTCGGGGCAAGCCATCGACCCGCAACTGCTCGAACTCGCGCAGCAGGTATTCGATCTGGCGCGCCGCGGCGATGCCGCGATGCTCGCCGCCGTGATCGAAAAAGGCGTGCCGCCGAATCTGCGCAACGAGAACGGCGACAGCCTTCTGATGCTCGCCAGCTACCACGGTCACGTGGATGCCGTGCGCACGCTGCTGGAACGCGGCGCCGACCCCGACCTGCGCAACAACAACGGCCAGACGCCGATTGCAGGCGCGGCGTTCAAAGGCTTTGAGGGCGTGGTCGACACGCTGCTCGCGCATGGCGCGGATGTGGAAGGCGCGTCGCCCGACGGGCGCACCGCGCTGATGGTGGCCGCCATGTTCAACCGCACCGCCATCATGGACCTGCTGATTGCGCACGGCGCGAAGCCGGACGCGCGCGACGCCGCGGGCGCGAGCGCACTCGACGCGGCCGGCCGGATGGGCGCGGCCGACGCGCAGGCAAAGCTGCGCGACGCCTAGGGCTTGCCGGACAGCAGCGCTTTCACGTCGAACTGCGCGAGGTCGCCGATCCGCTCGATGCTCACGTCCGCGGGGGGATTGCTCAAGATCTCCTTCGGATCGAGCGCGTAATGGCCCTGACGCGGGAATACCGTGGTCAGCCTGCCGCCCCAGGCTTTCTTCATGGCCGTGAGAATCCGCAGCTTGTCGTCGACCATCACATAGTGGCGCGCCGGGTAGCATTCCATCACCTGGTCGAGCATCAGCTCCTTGTGAATGTAGATCAGCACCCGGCCCCCGACTTCTTCCCACAAGCCCGAACGCGCGACCTTACGCGGCTGGAACACCACGTCGCCGTCGGACAGGATCACCGTGGGTCCGTACTGGCCGACGTGGCGCAATGCGTCGAGCGCGCCGGGATAAAGCCGGTTCGCAAACGGATAGTCGATCAGAAACGACGACATCAATAACAGGCGCGTGTCCCGCGGATGCTCGGTGCGATAGCGCTGCAACGCGCCGAGATAGTCTGCATAGCCGAGCTCGCTGCGCAACTGCTCGAAAATTTCCCAGTAGCGCGTGCTGTTGTCGGTGCCGAACTCGCGCATCATATGCGCGCGCAGGTCCGACAGCACATGATCGTTGTCGAGCAAGGTGTTGTCGCAATCGAACAGGAAGACGACGTCGTGCGGCGTGGTTCCGTTGGCTTCTGCGGCTGGCATGTCCGGCTCCCTGAATGGGCTGTACTGTGCTTTGGGGCGAGGCGAAGGGACGCCGGGCGATCGGCGCGATCAGCTTGCGACCGATCAGCCCTGCGGGTTTTAGGGCGATTCGGCCGGCTTCTCGGCATGGCCGCCGAAGTCGTGGCGCATGGCCGACAGCACGCGGTTCGCGAAGTCCGCTTCGCCGCGCGAACTGAAACGCCCGAACAGCGCCGCGCTCAGCACCGGCGCGGGCACGCCTTCGTCGATGGCCGCGGCCATGGTCCAGCGCCCTTCGCCCGAGTCGGATACGCGGCCTGCGTAGCTCCTAAGATCTGCGTCGCCCGCGAGCGTGCCCGCGATCAGGTCCAGGAGCCACGAGCCGATCACGCTGCCGCGCCGCCAGACTTCGGCGATATCGGCCAGATTGAGATCGTATTGATAGAACTCGGGACGGCGCAGCGGCGAAGTCTCGGCGTCCGCGTCGCGCGCGTGCCTGCCGGCGTCGGCGTGACGCAGAATGTTGAGACCCTCGGCATACGCGGCCATCAAGCCGTACTCGATGCCGTTATGGACCATCTTGACGAAGTGCCCGGCGCCGAGCGGCCCGCAATGCAGAAAACCCTGCTCCGCGGTGCTGGCGCCCGCCGTGCGTCCTGGCGTGGCGGGCGCGGCGGCTGCGCCCGGCGCGAGCGTCGAAAAAATCGGCTCGAGCCGTTGCACCACGTCGGCCTCGCCGCCGATCATCAGGCAATAGCCGCGCTCGCGTCCCGCGACGCCGCCGCTCGTGCCGACATCCACGTAATGCAGCTTGCGTTCGGCCAGCTCGGCGCCGCGGCGAATGTCGTCGTGATAATAGGAATTGCCGCCGTCGATCACGATGTCACCCGGTTCGAGCAGCGGCACGAGTTTTTCCAGCGTGCCGTCGACCACCGCGGCGGGTACCATCAGCCAGACCGCGCGCGGCTTGTCGAGTTTGGCGACGAGGTCTTCCAGCGACGAGGCGCCCGCCACGCCCTCCTGCGCGAGCCGCTCCACGGCGGCGGGCTGCACGTCGTAGACAATGCACTGCTGAGCGCCCTTCGTCAGGCGCCGGACCATGTCGGCACCCATGCGTCCCAATCCAATCATGCCTAGCTGCATTTCACCGCTCCCGAAAGTGCCACGTGATGCTGGCTGGTTTCATTCAGATGCCGATACCGCGTTCACTACCGACCGCCGGGCGACGCGAGCGCGCCATGCGCCACGCGCCGTGTGCCGTGTGCACAGGCGCAGGAAGCGCGCTCTGATAACCGTCTGACGACGGCTCCGACAACCGCGCTGGCAACCGCTTGGGTAACCGCGCTGAGAACCGCTTTGGCAACCGCGCTGAGAACCGCTTTGGCAACCGCGCTGACAACAATACGCCTCTCTGGAGAGGTTGTACGCGAGCTAAAGTTCCGCACGCCGGATCCGTTCAGCTCGCTGCAAGCCTGCGCCAGTCGCAGATCATGCGCTGCGGCTGGATCAAAGCTCACGCCCTCCACGCAGCGCGCGCCGCGCCTGAAGCCTGCCATATTGCGTACTCGCAAAGCGCCGCACGGCTCGCCACATGAGCGGATAGCGGTAGCCCGGCACGGCAAACAGGACGAGCGCAGCCAGCGCGAGCAGGCCGCAGAATAGAAACGTGCCGCGATAGCTGAACGCCTGCACCAGCAATCCCGACAACACGCCCGACAGAATGGAGCCGACCCGCGCCGCATTGAAGAACAGCGCCGTGGCCCGCCCGGGCGCGTGCGGCATGAGGTCCTGCACATACGTCATGCCGAGGCACGAGGTCACGGCGACCACGAACGCGTTGAGCATCTGCATGGGAATCAGCACATGCACATTGCCCGCGAGCGACATGCCCACGAAATACGCGGCGTGAACCGCGGCGCAGGCCGCAAGCCAGTTCGGCTTATGCAGCTTCGACGATTTCGCGCCGAGCGCGAGCATCATCGGAATCTCGGACAAGGCGCCGAGCCCGAGCATGACGGAAACGTCGAGATGCGTGCCGTCAAGACCGTGCACGATGTAGAGCGGCAGCACGATCATCGTGGCGTTCGCGGCGAGCCCGAGCAAGGTCAGCGCCGCGACCGCGCGGCCGATATCGTTCGCCGAAGCCACGCCGGGCAGATCCTCATGCGCATCGGGACCGGGCTCCCTGAGCGGCGGCACGGTGATCGACGCCGACGGCTCGGACGCGGTGTCCTCCACCGTATGGTCGCCGAGATGGCCTTGCGGCTCGCGCATGCGCCAGACAATGGCGGCGCACGCCGCGAAGCTCGCGGCCGCGAACAGGAAAAGCCCGGTGAAGCTGGTCGCCGCGAGCACGAGCGCGCCCACCGACGGCCCGAACACCCACGCCGCCGAGAGAATGGTGCGCAGCGTCGCGCTGGCAAATACACGCTCGGCCGCGTCCGGCACGGGCAGCGCGGCGCGGCTGAACGAAAACACCATCGAAATGGCCGAGCCGCCCGCACCGATAAACACAATGCCGACGACGAGCAGCAGCCGGTAATCGCGCACCACGCATAACCCGAGGTAGCCAAGCGCGGCGAGCACGAGCGCGACGAGCAAGAGCGGCCGGTGCCGGCCGCTTGCATCGCTCCAGCGGCCGGCGAAGGTGCTCGCGAGCACACCGCTCGCGGCGATCAACGTCATGAAGACACCGAGCCGGAACGGCGTCATGCCGGCGCGTTCGACGCCGAAGAGCGACAGATACGGAGCAGTGAACGACATGGCCACACCGAGCATCAGCGTGGCGGCGGCAAGCGGCTTGAAGCCGGGAATGTGCAGCAGACCAAAAAAACGTGAGTTTTTCAACACGGGCGGCTGTGGGCTCAGGAGAAGCGAGGCTGCGCGGCGCGGCGCGCGGGGCAAGCTTCGTGGCGGGATTGAACGGGGCATTATCGACCGGGTGTGCGGCCGCGTAAAGGCGGGGGGGTGTATCCCAAATTTATGGCCTTTTTTACAGCGACGGGGATTGCAAATGACAGGCGCGCAAGGGCCGCACCAAAGATCACTGCTCGCATGCGCCGCACCCGCCCCTCGAACCAATAGCTGGTACTCTTATCAAACTAACGTGCAGCGCGCCTTTGCGGCCGCGCACGCACGAATTCACAAACACTCGGTGCCCAACCCGATCCGTAGCGGAGCATGCATGGCAACCCGGACAGCCTATTCCACCCACGCCCCGTCACGAGCCGAAGTCGACGCGTTGCCCGGCGCAACCGTCCTCGAGTTCGGCACGGACTGGTGCGGCTACTGCCAGGGCGCGCAGCCGTCCATCGCGAAAGCGTTCGAGGCCCATGCGGGCATACGGCATCTGAAAATCGAGGACGGCCCCGGCCGGCCGCTTGGCCGCTCGTTCAGGGTCAAACTCTGGCCCACGCTGGTTTTCATGCGCGACGGCGCGGAAGTGGCGCGCGTGGTGCGCCCCACCAGCGTCGAGCAGATCACGGACGCGTTCGCGTCGCTCTGACCGCACCGAGCGCTTCCATCATGAAGCAAGCCATCCATCACCTGAGCGTCAAGGCCCGCGCGCGTGGCCTCGTCGAATTCACCGACGAAGCCCGCCGTTTCGTCGCAGCGCAGCACATCGAAACCGGCTTGCTGACGCTGTTTTGCCGTCACACGTCGGCATCGTTGCTGATTCAGGAAAACGCGGCCCCGTCGGTCCAGCGCGACCTGGAGCGCTACTTTGCAACGCTTGCACCCGAAGACGAGCAACGCTACGAGCACAACGCCGAAGGTCCCGACGACATGCCCGCGCATCTGCGCACCGCGTTGACCCAGGTGCAATTGAGCGTGCCCGTCGAACATGGGCAGATGGTGCTCGGCACATGGCAGGGTCTGTATCTGTTCGAGCATCGGCGTCATACGCAGCATCGCGACATCGTGTTGCATCTGATCGGCGAATAGGCCGAACCCGCAGCGTCGGAGCGCGCGTCGCGAGCGCAGGTTTTCTTCCGCAACCGGAACAAAGGGAGTGCATCTCATGGACACCCGCAGCGAACTGCAAGCCACCGTCGACGCCATGGTTCAACCCGGCAAGGGTCTCCTCGCCGCCGACGAAAGCGGCCCCACCATCGCGAAACGCTTCAAGAGCATCGGCATCGAGTCGACAGAAGAGAATCGCCGCGCCTATCGCAACCTGCTGCTCACCACCCCCGGTCTCGGCGAATTCGTGAGCGGCGTCATTCTCTATCAGGAAACGCTCGGCCAGAAAGCCGACGACGGTACGCCGTTTCCCGAACTCGCCGCGAAAAACGGCATCGTGCCCGGCATCAAGGTCGACCTCGGCAAGATTCCGCTCGCTCATGCTCCCGGCGATGAAATCACAGAAGGCCTGGACGGCCTTGCGCGCCGCTTCGTCGATTACAAGCAGCAAGGCGCGCGCTTCGCGAAGTGGCGCGCGGTATACAACATCGCGGCCAATCTGCCGAGCCGTCTCGCGATTGAAGCCAACGCCGACTCGCTCGCCCGCTATGCGGCGATCTCGCAGGAAGCCGGCATCGTGCCGATTGTCGAACCCGAAGTGCTGATGGATGGCGATCACACCATCGAGCGCAGTGCCGAAGTCACCGAAGCGGTCCTGCATGAGGTGTTTCATGCGTTGCACCGGCATCGCGTGGTGCTCGAACACATCCTGCTCAAACCGAGCATGGTGCTCGCCGGTTCGGAAAACGCGCGGCAATCGTCGACCGCGGATATCGCCGCCTACACGCTGCGGATTCTGAAACGCACCGTGCCCTCGGCGGTGCCCGGCCTCGTCTTTCTATCTGGCGGGCAATCGCCTGAAGAAGCGACCGCCAATCTCGACGCGATGAATCGCCTCGGACCGCTGCCCTGGAACCTGAGCTTCTCGTATGGTCGCGCGCTGCAGGAGCCGCCGTTGCAAGCGTGGCGAGGCGCGGCCGGCAACGTCAAGGAAGCGCAGCAGGCCCTGCTCAAACGCGCGCGCCTGAACAGCGCCGCGGCGCTCGGCAATTACGACGCAGCGCAGGAAAACAGCTAGCGTCAACGTAGAAAACGCAAAAACGAAAACACCAGCTGCGGTGTTCGTGAGGCGCCCACCGCGCCTCACTCCCACACCGTTCGCCGCAAATGTGGGCAAACGACAGGCGCCTTACTGGCCCTTCGTGTCGCTGCTCGCGTCGGCGCCGGGCATATTGGTCGTGTCGGTTGCGGGCTTCATTTTCTTCGACTTCGACGAATGCTTCTTCATCTTCGAATGCGACATCGAGCTGGAACCCTGCATGTCGCCGCCCTCGCGCGTCGATGCATTGGCGTTCGTACTCGGGTCGTTGCCGGCCGGGCCGCCGCCGCCACCGCCCGTGCCTTGGGCCATCGCAAGCGAGGACGCCGCGAGCAGTGTGGATACGAGCAATGCCTTCTTGATCTTCATGACTGTTCTCCTGTCGGGATGAAAGCGGAATAGAAGCGGATCGAGCGCGCAGGCGAACCTGCGTGCGCATGCCTCGTCAGGAGTCCAGCAAGGGGTGTGCCGCGCCATTGAAAATCGGTGTCATTGCAGAGATGCGTTGCGCGTGCGCATTGCTCATGCTCGTTGCTCACGCGCATTGCTCAAGATTCACAGGCAACGAGTGCATGCAGTTCGGCGATATTGAACGGCTTGGCCAATATCGCCACGCCGAGACGCCGGGCGCGTTCGAGTTCATCGGCGTAACCGGTCATCAAGGCGATTTTCTGCGAAGGCCAGGTACTGCGTACCTTTTCCGCGAGGTCGATGCCGTTCAGCTTGCCCGGCATCTGGATGTCCGACAGCACGAGTTCGAAACGCTCGCCGCCGGTGAGGACGTCGAACGCCTGATCGGCGGTGGGCTCGTGCCGCACCTCGCAACCGAAGGTCTGCAGCACCGCTGCGACGCCGGCCGCGACATCTTCGTTGTCTTCCACCAGCAGCACCATGCCGGTGTGCCGCAGCGCCGACTGCTCGGCCACCTCTTCTGCCGCGGCCTCCTTCTGCCGGCGTTCGCGATAACGCGGCAGATAGAGGCGCACCGTCGTGCCGCTGCCCTGCACGCTGTCGATTTTCGCCGTACCGCCCGCCTGTTCGCACATCGAGAGCACCTGCGCCAGCCCGAGACCCGCGCCGGATCCGCTCAGTTTGGTGGTAAAAAGCGGCTCGAACGCGCGCCGCGCGACCGATTCGGGCATGCCCTCGCCATCGTCGGAACAGGCGATCAGCACGTATTCGCCGTCGGGCAGCAGCGTGTCGCTGCCCACCAGCCGGTTGTTCTGGCAGCGGATTACAAAGCGTCCGCCGCGCGGCATGGCATCGCGTGCATTAACCGCGAGGTTCATGATCGCGAGTTCGAGGTCGGTTGGATCGGCAAGCACTGGCCAGACATCGTCGACGATACTCAGCGCGAGCTCGATATGATCGCCAAGCGCCGCTTCGATGAGCGGCGCGGCGCCGGGCATCCATTTCCTGAGGTCGATCGGCTCCTGTTTGAGCGGCTGTTTCTTCGCGACACTCAAAAGACGCCGCGTCAGCGACTCCGCCGTCGCAGTGGCGCGCTGCACCGCGGTCATTTCCTTTTCGAGGTTGTTAAAGCGCTTAAGACGCGCCAACTCGATGTTCGCGGATACGACCATTAACAGGTTATTGAAATCGTGCGCGACGTTGGCAACCAGATTGCCGAGCGCACCCATGCGCTGCAATTGCCGGCTCGAAGCTTCCGCCGAGAGCCGCATCGCGACCTCGCCCTGCCAGCGTTCCCACGCAACCCGTTCGCCGTCCAGTTGACGCAGCGAATACAGCACCAGTATCCAGATTGCGATGCAGGGCACCGCCGTCAATGCGGCAATCACGATGAAATGCCGCCGCCACGCGTCGACGATCGCGCCGGTTGCATAGGCGCTCGACACGTACAGCGGGTAATCGCCGACGCGCCTGAACGCGACGAGCCGCTCCACACCGTCTACCGGCGATTTGACGCGCACATGCCCCGACCACTGCTTGTCGCGCAAAGCCGCGGCGAAAGCGTTCGCCGCGGGCGCCTTCACGCCTCCGGGCCACGGCGGATAGCGCACCAGCAGATTGCCGTCCGCCCGATAAAGCGCGAGCGCAAGCGACGTGTCGCCGTTCGTCAACTCGCGGTAAAAGCGTGAGAAGTACTCGCTGCGCAACGCGACCGACACGACGCCGAGGAACGTGCCACCCTCGCCGATTCGTCCTATGGCGGTGTTGAACACATTGGTCTGCGAAAGCGTGCCGAGCATCGGCAGCGAGAAGTACGGATGCGGGCGCATGGCACGCGCGGCGAGAAAGTCCTCGCGTTCGCTCATGGAGATGGCCGGCGCGGGATAAGCGCGGCTCGACACCAGCAGGTCGCCGTTCGCGCCGATCAGGTAGATGGACGCCACTTGCGGAAAGTCTCCGCCAATCTCGCGCAACTGCCGGTTCAACTCCGACGCATGCGCGCGAATCTGCGCGTCATCCTCCGTGCCGATCAATTCGACGATGCGCGACGCCATCTGCTGATTAAGGTCGAGCACCTTGACTGCCTGCTCTTCGGTCACGCGCACGAGCCGATCGATGACATCATTCGAATCGGCAATTCGCCGCTGGTAATCGAAGTAGCCATAACCGGCGAGACAGGCGAGCGGGAAAAGAATCGACACGGCGAGCACGACAAGAAGCATCCGCCGCGTCGCCGAAAAGTTGCGCGACGGCATGGGGAAATCGACTGCGACTCTCTCCGCACGCTGCACGGCCTACGTCTCCACTCAAAGTTCATACAAGTCAGTGAACTGGTCGCACGTATCGTGCCCTGCTGGTCGTGCGCTAATTCCTTACCCGGAATCTACCGCACTTTTCCGCCATGCACATAGCGACGCGCGAACCCACCACAATCTTCCGCGCAGCTGCGTTTCGCCAACGCTCGGGCACACGAATTGCTGCTCCAGAAGAACTCCCGCGCGCATCGCCGCATTGCATCGCCCCGCGGCTTCAGTACGTCGAGCGCTCTTGATCACTCCGGGAAATGCGCATGCCCCTCACTACCCGACGCGTCGCCCAGCTTTCGCAATTGCGCGAAGACCGTGCCGAGCGCGTCATCGTGGACGACCACAAGATTCTCCTGATCCGCGACGGCGATACCGTGCGTGCCTATTCCGCCGACTGCCCGCACGCCGGCGGGCCACTCGAAGAAGGCGCGCTCTGCCGCGGCCGCATCATTTGCCCCTGGCACAAAGGCACCTTCGACGCCGCCACCGGAAAAGTGCTGGAGCCGCCGCCGCTTGTGCCGCTCGAACGCTACACGGTGATCGTCGACGGCGACGACATCATGGTCAGCTCTGAGAAGCTGCCCGGCGAAACCGAGCCTGCGCGCACGCCGGAACCGCACTTCGCCGTGATCGGCGCAGGGGCCGCCGGCGCAGCGGCGTGCGCCGCGCTGCGCGAATACGGCTTCACGGGCCGCGTGACGCTGATCGGCGATGAACCGCACGCGCCCTACGACCGCACTTCGCTGAGCAAATTCGTCCCTTCCGCCGAGATGCCTGCCGACGACGTACCGCCCCTCCTCACGCCCGACTGGTACGAGCGCCACGGCGTGGAGCGGATCGTCGCGAAGGTCGCGCGGCTTGACGTGCCGGCACGAACGATCCACTTCGACACCGGCGGCGAGCTCACTTACAACACGGCATTGCTCGCCACCGGCAGCGCGCCGCGTGTGCCGCGTATTCCCGGCTGCGAGCTGAGCGGCGTGCACGTGTTGCGCAACCTCGACGACGCCGCGGCCATCGTCGAGGCCCTCGGCGACGGCTCGGCCGACGGCCTCATGCAAGGCGCCGCGTCGACGCAAGTGGCCATTCTCGGCAGCAGTTTCATCGGACTGGAGACGGCGGCCGCGCTGCGCAAACGCGGCGTGCAGGTCAGTATGATTTCGCCGGATAAGGTGCCTTTCGAAAAGCAGTTCGGCGAGCGTGTCGGCAGCATGTTTCGCGAGCTGCACGAGCGCAATGGCGTCAGGTTTCATCTGCAAGCCAGGGTCGCCTCGCTCGAAGGCGAAGAAGGCAACGTGCATGAGGTGATGCTGGAAAGCGGCGAGCATATTGCCGCCGACCTCGTACTGTTAGGCACAGGCGTTGCGCCCGCGACGGGTTTTGTCGAAGGTTTGCCGCTGCAGCAGGACGGCGGCGTGATCGTGAACGCAGGCATGCAGGCCGCGCCGGGGCTTTACGCGGCGGGAGACATTGCGGTGTTTCCGCTGCGCGAAAACGAGGAGCCCGTGCGGATCGAACATTGGCGCGTCGCGCAGCAACAGGCGCGCATCGCGGCTCAAAACATGTGCGGCGCGCGTAACCGCTACAACGCCGTGCCGTTTTTCTGGACCTATCACTTCGGCAAGAACTTCGAGTACCTCGGCCATGCGAGCGAGTGGGACGAGCTAGTCCTCGACGGCGATTTCGAGCAGCACGATTTTGCTGCGCTCTATATGAAGGACGACAGGGTCGCTGCCGTGCTCGCGTGCAATCGCGACGCTCAAACCGCGCATCTGGTCGATGCAATGCGACGCGAGCCGCTCACGCGGGCGCAGGCATTGCGGATTGTCGGGCGCGACTCGTGCGACGGCGCTGATTGGAATCCACCATGAAGGACACCGCCATCGTTCAACTCTACACGTCGATGTAAAAAGCACCCCATGTGGACCGCGCGAATCGCGAGCCGCTTTGCGCATCACATCTGTTAGTGAAAGGAGAAGCCTCATGCCAGAATCGAAGGAACAACATCCGAATGCCGACAAGACCGAGAAGCAGATCGACAAGCAGGTTGAAGACACGTTTCCGGCCAGCGACCCGCCTTCCACCGGCGGCACCACGAAAATCGTGACCGACGACGAAGACAGTGCATCCGAAGGCGAGGCCACTGGCAAATAGCCGCCGCCGCTCACTCGCAAAACGCCCGGACCGCGCACGCGCCGGGCGTTTTGCCGTGCACTTGTTGCTAGCGTTAAGCGCTTGCCGCGGCCAACGGCTCGGCACTCGTTCCCGTGCAGCACAGATGGCACGCGGCGAGCATTTCCTGCAACGAGGTCACGTAGCACTCGGCGCCCATGGCGTTTTGCAGATCGACGCTCCACTTCTCCAGATCTTCCGGGGCCCACAGTCCGACGATAATCGACACTTTCGGCAAGCGCGCGTGAATACGCCGGACCATATAGCGCAAATGCGAAGGAATGCCGTCTATTTGCAAGTAGACGAGGCAGACAAGCGCGACATCGTCGGCGTCCATCTGATCGATTGATGCACGCGAGGCTGCTTCGTGCGGCACTGCGCGCGCCGTGAAGCCATGTTTGCCGAGCAACTGCAGCACAATGGTCGTGGCGAGCGGATCCAGTGGGCCGCGGCCCGGTATGCACAGCACGCGTTGATTCGCAGCGCGCGGCATCGGCCGAGATATGTCCAGCGCGCGCACGGCGGCGGGCTCGGACGCAGGCTCCGGCGCTTCGTCATCGGCTTTGTGCGCGCTATTTTCCGCTCGCTCGTCGGCGTCGCCGCGTGGAAGCTGGCTGGCGAACACCATGTGCGCGAGCGGCGCCGCAGGCGGTGTATTGCGCCAGGGCGCGAGCGGCCCGACGTCCGCGTTGGTGTCTTCCGCAGACGGCAGCGGCGGCTCGTCCGCATAACTGTCGAGGCCATCGACGAGATCGTTCGTGGTGGACTCGATGCGCGCAAGCTGCGCCGCCGTGACGCTGCCGCGCACCACGTCATTGGCGGCCAGTTGCAGGCCCTTGATCGTCACCTCGTCGTAGTAAGCGGCTAACGAGCGTTCGCGCAGCAGCGCTTCGGCCTGCGCGATCGCTTCGTCGGGGTCGCCCGCGAGAGCGCGTTGATAAAAGTTCTCCACCGGCGTGAGCGCGGGCTGATCGCCCAGCATGACGTCAAGAAATTCCAGACGCCTGATATGCCGGCCGAGCACGAGCAGACAGAGCGTCAACGGCGTCGACAGAATCAGGCCGATCGGCCCCCAGATCCAGCTCCAGAAAATCGCGGCGACCACGACCGAGAACGGCGAAAGCCCGGTGCTGCGGCCGTACAGCAAAGGCTCGACCACCTGTCCCACCAGCAGTTCGACTGTCACGAAGAGCGCAATGGACCAGACCGCCATGTCCCAGCCGGGACTGACCGCGGCGGCCAGCGCCGTGGCGAGCGCGCCTGCGATCCAGATACCGACATACGGCACGAGGCGCAGCAAGGCCGCGAGTATGCCCCATAGAATCGGGCTCGGCACGCCGATAAAAAACAGCCCTGCGCCGATCGCGACCCCGAGCCCCGCATTCAGGCCCAGTTGCGAGACGAAGTAGCGGCTCAGGCGCCGCGCGGCCTCGTCCATCACCATGGTCGTGCGGTGCAGATCGCGCGAGCCGAAGAGACGGATTGCGCGGTCGCGCAGATCGTCGCGCTGCAGCAGGATCACCACCATCACGACGAAGACGATGAACGCGGTCTCGAGCGGACTGATGGCCGGCGACAACACCCGGCGTGCGACTTCGAGCGGCGTCGGCACGGGCTCGCGCACTTCGACGGGCACGGCCGCGGGCGCACGGCCATCCGCCGAAGATGCATCGTGCCGCGGCTCCGGCTGCGACGGTTCGACCGTGGCACGCTGCAGTGCCTGACCCGCGGCTTTCGCAAAGCGGTCCAGTTTGCCGACAGTCAGCGTATGCGCCGCTTCCATCTTGCGCTCGATCGTCGCCTGATAACGCGGCATGCCCGCGGCGAGCTCGGTCAACTGCATCGTGATCACCGCGCCGAGCACGCCGATTACCGAGACTGACATCACCACTGCCGCGAACACTGACGCAACGTGGCCGAGCTTCAGCCGGCCCAGCGATTTCACGAGCGGCGCGACGAGAAAGCTCAGCAGAATCGCGAGCGTCATCGGAATCAGCACAGCACGCGCGAAATACAGGCACGCGACAAAGCCGGCACCGACAGCCAGCGCAATCAGCGCGTCGAGACCGAACGCGGCAGGCGGTGCGTCGATGCGGGTAGGCGGCGTGGCGCGCGGCGAGTCCTTCATGGCGCTATGTGCAGCGCGTCGTTATTTATTGTGGCGCTCCCTGTCATGCTCTCTATTTTTTGGGTTCCTCTGCAATCGGCCCGCTTTCCACGGGCGGCGCTTCCTTTTCGATTTCACTGCGGGCCTGCTCCCAGTACTCATCGGGTGTGCCCTTGGGCTCGGGCGCGTGCTCCCACAGGTAGTAAGCCCGCGTGCGAATCTGGTCTTCCTGGGAGGTCTGCTCCTGTTCCATTTGATCACCTACGCTTAAAGGTCTCGCGGATGCCGGCATGGCGAAGCCGCGCGCATCGTGATGAATGCGCGTGGCCATTGTCAGGAAAGCAAGCGATATTCCCGCTCAGGGGACAGGCGGTGCGTCGCTTTCCTCGGAGGTGAGCTGTTCTTCGAGCTTTTCGAACACGCGTTGAGTCGCGCGGCTCGGCGCTTCGAGCGCGAACAGCAGCAGCGAACGTGCGGTGACCTGATACTCGTCGCCGGCGCTGAACTGCGGCAGCTCCGCGCGCACTGGCATGTTGGTGTCGAGCAGGCAGGTCCAGCGCTCGCCCTCGGGCACGTCGGGCAATCTGAAGTTGACGACGTCGTGATGCGCGTTCAGCACGAGGAGCAGCGTCGCGTCGGACGCCGGACGGCGGATCCCGCTTGCCTGCGCGCGACCGTCGATCACGAGCCCGAAGCAGCGCATCAGCGGATCGGCCCATTGCTCGGGCGTGAGGTCGGTGCCGTCGGGCGAGAGCCAGCGCGCGTCGGTCACATCGAGCGCTTCGTTGTACTCGCCCGTAAGAAAGCGGCTGCGGCGCAGTACCGGCAAGCGGTGGCGCAGCGTCGTCAGCTTCCTGACGAACTCGGCGAGCGCGCGGCCGTCGTCGTCGATACCGTCCCAATCCACCCAGCTGATCTCGTTGTCCTGGCAATAGGCATTGTTGTTGCCCTTCTGCGTGCGGCCGAATTCGTCGCCCGCGAGGATCATCGGCGTGCCTTGCGACAGCAGCAAGGTCGCGAGGAGATTGCGTTTCTGACGCTCGCGTTGCTGCCGGATCTCGGGGTCGTCCGTTGGACCTTCGACACCCATATTCCACGATCTGTTGTCCGAGTGGCCGTCGTTGTTGTCCTCGCCGTTCGCTTCGTTGTGCTTGTCGTTATACGAAACCAGATCGTTCAGCGTGAAGCCGTCGTGCGCGGCGATAAAGTTCACGCTCGCCCACGGACGCCGTCCGCGATGGTTGAACTTGTCGCCCGATCCGGTCAGGCGCGTCGCGAGGTCCGCGACCATGCCTTCGTCGCCCTTCCAGTATGCGCGCACGGTGTCGCGAAAGCGGTCGTTCCATTCGGCCCAGCCCGGCGGAAAGCCGCCCACCTGATAGCCGCCCGGTCCGCAATCCCAAGGCTCCGCGACGAGCCGCACGCTGGAGAGCACCGGGTCCTGCCGGCAACTGTCGAGAAAACCGCCGCCCTCGTCAAAGCCATGCGGCTCGCGGCCGAGAATGGTCGCGAGGTCGAAGCGGAAACCGTCCACCTTCATTTCCGTCACCCAGTAGCGCAAGCTGTCGGTCACCATCTGCAGCACGCGTGGATGAGAGAGATTGAGCGTATTGCCCGTACCCGTATCGTTGATGTAATAGCGCGGCTCGTCGGGCATCAGCCGATAGTACGACGCATTGTCGATGCCCTTGAACGAGAGCGTCGGGCCGCGCTCGTTTCCCTCGGCGGTATGGTTGTACACCACGTCCAGAATGACTTCGAGATTCGAGTTGTGAAAGGCGTCCACCATGCCCTTGAATTCGCCGACGGATTCCGTCGACGAAGCAAAGAAGCGCGGGTCGGCCGCAAAAAAGCCAATGGTGTTGTAGCCCCAGTAGTTAGTGAGGCCCTTATCGAGCAGATAGCTGTCGTTCACGAACGTCTGGATCGGCATCAACTCGACGGAAGTCACGCCGAGGCTTTTGATGTATTCGATCACCGCTTTCTGTCCGAGCCCCGCGAAAGTGCCGCGCAGCTTCTCCGGTACTTGCGGATGGCGCTTCGTAAAGCCGCGCACATGCGTCTCGTAGAAAATCACGCGATCCCACGGCAGCGGATTGCGCTCGGGGTGACTCCATGAAAAGGTCGCGTCGACGACCTTGCACTTCGGTACGAAGGGCGCGCTGTCTCGCTCGTCGAACGAGAGGTCCGCGTCTTCCGAATCGAGCGTATAGCCGAAAATTTCCGGCGCCCATTTCAGTTCGCCGATATGCGCCTTGGCGTAGGGATCGAGCAGCAGCTTGTTCGGATTGAAGCGATGGCCGTTCTCCGGCTCGTACGGGCCATGCACGCGATATCCATATACCGCGCCGGGTTTCAGGTTCGGCACGAACACGTGCCAGACCTCGTCGGTATATTCCGGCAGTTCGATGCGCTCGATTTCATTTTGCCCCGTCTCGTCGAAGAGACAAAGCTCGACTTTCGTTGCGTGCGCCGAGAACAGCGCGAAGTTCACGCCGCTTCCGTTCCATGTCGCGCCGAGCGGAAAAGGCGTACCTTCCGCGATGCGCGACGAGTAGTGGGTCGGAGATGACATAGAGGTCCCTGTGAGGAGGATGAGCGCTCGCGCGCCTTTTTAGTGTAGGCGATATGAATATCAGGCTCGCTCGTGTAGCAATGTGCGGGCCTGGTCTCCGCCAGGCGACCCTTGGCGCGGCATGAAATTTGCGGCGACGCGTTTGAAAGCTGGCTCCAAGCGCCGCGACCGGCGCCACACATAACAAGGAGAAACATCATGCGTAGCATGCAACTTCGAACGCTGCTTGCAGCGGCGCTCGTCGCGGGTAGCCTTGCGCCGTACGGCAGCGCCTCTGCGCAAGGCGCCCCGCAGTCCATCACGGAAAAGCGCACGGACGTCGTGCAGCTCGCGAGCGGTTATCGCGCGTCGAAGCTCACGGGCGCCGACGTGTTCAACAAGAGCAAGGACACCATCGGGACGGTCGACGATCTGATCGTATCGCCAGGCAGCGACCGCAGTACATACGCGATTCTCTCGGTGGGGGGATTTCTCGGCATGGGCAAACATCTGGTTGCGGTGCCCTTCAACGATCTGCAGATCACCAACCGTCGCGTCGTGTTGCCGGAGGCGACCAAAAAGTCATTGGAAGCGCTGCCGGAATTCAAGTACGCCGATTGAGGGCGTTCTAGCCGGATGAGCGGCGCGCGAGCGCAATGCTTCGCGCGCCGCGAAACAGCTTGAGCGCAACGGGGCGCGCGCGGCTTAGGCAAACAGCTTGTCGAGCGTGATCGGCAAATCGCGCACCCGCTTGCCTGTGGCATGCCAGATCGCGTTGCTCACGGCTGCCGCGACACCCACCACGCCGATTTCACCCACGCCCTTGGCGCCGAGCGGATTGACGATATCGTCGTGCTCCTCCACGAACACCACGTCGATATCGTGAATATCCGCGTTGACGGGCATGTGGTATTCGGCGAGGTTGTGGTTCATCTGACGGCCCAGATCGTGGTCGAACTGGCCTTCCTCGTGCAGCGCCATGCTGATGCCCCACACCACACCGCCCGCCACCTGGCTCGCCGCCGTCCTGGGATTGACGATGTGCCCCGCGGCCACCGCGCTCACCACGCGTGTCACACGCACCGTGCCGAGCGCCTCGTCCACGCGCGCTTCGACGAAAATGGCCGAATGCGTGCCCATGGAGTAAGCCTGCTGTTTCTCGTGCGGCTTCACGGTCGCCTGCTCCTCGAGCTGGTCGAGGCCGGCGCGTTCCAGCAACGTGTCGACGTCGATGGCGTCCTGTGCGCCGGACCCGCACACGAGCCGTTTTCCCATGCGGCGGATGTCTTCGTGCGCAGCGCCCGCGAAACGCGCGCCGCCATATTGCCGCGCCAGTTCGACAAGGCGATTGGAAAGGCGCTTGCAAGCGGCATCGACCGCACTGCCGACTGACGACACCGTCCACGATCCGCCTTCTATCGGCGCCTTCGGCAAGCGCGTATCGCCGAGTTCGAAGACGACGTCCTGAAGCGACACGCCGAGCGCATCCGCCGCGATCTGGGTCATCGCGGTGTAGGTGCCGGTGCCGATATCCGCGGTCGAACTCGATACGGTCACGCGTCCGTCCCGCGTGAGTACCGCTCGCGCCGATGCTTCGTTCTGCATGGCATCCCACGCACCCGTCGCCATGCCCCAGCCGATCAGTTCGTTGCCCTCGCGCCGGGCGCGCGGCGCGAGCGGCCGCTTGTGCCAGCCGAAGCGTTGCGCGCCTTCGCGATAGCAGTCTCGCAAGGCCTTGCTCGAGAACGGCAGGTTCCTGTTCGCATCCCGCTCGGCGTAGTTGATGAGGCGCAGTTGCAGCGGGTCCATCCGCAAGGCTTCCGCCAGTTCGTCCATCGCGACTTCGAGCGGGAAAAGACCTTGTGCCGCGCCCGGCGCGCGCATGTCGGCGGGCGTGGGCACGTCGAGCCTCACGACCTTGTAGCCGAGCGTCACGTTCTCGCATCGGTACAGCTGGCCGGCCCAGTTCACCACCACGTCGCAGTAATCCTCGTATTGCGAGGTCTCCGACACCGCTTCGTGAATCACCGCCTGCAGGCGGCCGTCGGCGGCGGCGCCGAGCGCGACCCGCTGGATGGACTGCGGCCGATGCGCGAATGTGAACATCTGCTGGCGCGTGAGGGTCACGCGCACAGGTCGCTTCAATTCGAGCGCCGCCATGACGGCGAGCGCAAGGTGATACTGCGGTCGCAGACCCGAGCCGAACGCGCCGCCGACGAACGGCGAGACCACCTGCACCTCGTCGTCCGTCAGGCCGAACACGGCCGTCAGATACGACTTCGTATTCACCACGCCCTGGGTCTTTTCATAAACGGTCAGACGTCCCTGTTCGTCCGGCACGACCGTGCAACCATGCATTTCCATCGGATTGTGATATTCAGCCGGCGTACTGTAGAACGCATCGACGCGCGCCGCGGCGCCCGCCAACGCGCTATCGGCGTCGCCGCGCGGTTCGGGCGGCGGATCGAAGCCGCCTTTTTCCGTGGACGGCGGCTCGGCATGCATCAGCGCCTCGCCCATATCCGTCTGATGCGGGGCCGATTCATAGCGCACGTCGACAAGCGATGCCGCATGACGCGCGAGTTCAAGCGACTCCGCGAGCACGAGCGCGACCGGCTGGCCGCTGTACCACACACGGTCGTCCCAGAGGGGCCTCAGTGGGCTTCCGCCGGGCGCGACCTTGTCCTTGTAGGGCTTGTCCTCGCGAGGCAGCTGTGGGCGGTTCTGATAGGTCAGCACATGCAGCACACCGGGCAACGCGAGGGCCGCGGATGAGTCGATCGACACGATGCGTCCCGCCGCGATCGTGCTCGATACCACGAAGCCATACGTGAGTCCGCTGGCGGGGAAATCGGCGGCGTATTGCGCGGCGCCGGTCACTTTCAGTCTGCCGTCGACACGCTTGTGCGGCACGCCGCGCGCCCGCAAAGCCGGCAATGTCTCAGTGCGGTTCATCGCGCCGGCTCCTTCAGTGAACGTTGCGCTGCCATGGCGAAGGCACGCTCGATGGCGCGCGCGGTCAATTCGATCTTGAATGCGTTGCCGCGGCGGCCACGCGCTTCGCGCAGCAGGTCAGTGGCAAAATCGCGTACCGTGTCGACGGTGAGCGGCTTGCCGCGCAGCGACGCCTCAGCGTCGGCGTTGCGCCACGGTTTGTGCGCGACGCCGCCAAGCGCGCAATGCGCATTGACGATCGTGTCGCCGTCGAGTTCGAGCCCAAGCGCGACCGATACGAGAGCGAAGGCATACGACGCCCTGTCGCGCACTTTCACGTAAGCGTGATGTTCCGCAAAGCCCTGCTTCGGCAATTCGACCGCAGTAATCAGTTCGTCTTCGCGCACGTTCGTGTCGAGGTGCGGCGTGTCGCCCGGCAAGCGGTGAAATTCGGCGAACGGCAGCACGCGCGAGCCCTCAGGACCGCACAGATGAACCGTTGCATCGAGCGCCGCTAATGCGACGCACATGTCGGATGGATGCACGGCGATGCAGTGTTCGCTTGCGCCGAGAATCGCGTGCATGCGATTCACGCCTTCCATTGCCGGACAGCCGGTGCCGGGCTCGCGCTTGTTGCAGCGCGTGCCGGCATCGTAGAAATAAAGGCAGCGTGTGCGTTGCAGTAGATTGCCGCCGACGCTCGCCACGTTGCGAATCTGCGGCGACGCACCGGCGAGGATCGCTTTCGCCAGCAACGGGTAACGCGCGCCGATGGTGGCATCGTAGGCGGCGGCGCTGTTCGTCACGAGCGCGCCGATTTTCAGGCCGCCTGTCGCCGTCGGCTCGATCTGCCTGAGCGGCAAACCGTTGATGTCGATGACAAGCTGCGGATGCGCAACATTTTCGCGCCACAGGTCCACGAGATTGGTGCCGCCCGCGATAAATGCAGCCGCACCATTCGAGCGATGCTGCTGAATGGCCTGCGACACATCGCTCGCGCGCGCATAGGAAAAGCGGTTCATGGCAGCGCCTTTGTGTCCGCGATACCGGCCGCGTCGAGAATTGCAGCAACGATGCCGGCATACGCGCCGCAGCGGCACAGGTTGCCGCTCATCAGCTCGCGCACGTCGGCGGCGGTTTTCGCGCGGCCTTCCTGCAGCATGGCGACGGCGGAGCAGATCTGCCCAGGCGTGCAGTAGCCGCATTGAAACGCGTCGTGATCGATGAAAGCCTGTTGAACCGGATGCAATTGCTCGCCGTTCGCGAGTCCTTCGATCGTGGTGATCGAAGCGCCGTCGTGGACGGCCGCGAGCGCGAGGCAGGTGTTGATCCGCTGACCGTTCACGATCGCCGTGCATGCGCCGCATTGCCCGTGATCGCAGCCCTTCTTGGTGCCGGTCAAATGGCAGTGCTCGCGCAGCAGGTCGAGCAGTGAAGTCCAGGCTTCCACTTCGAAGCTGTGCTTCCTGCCGTTAATGTCGAAGCTCACCGGCAGGCGCTGAACGTCGCTCGGTACGACGTCGAGCGGCCTTTGCACAGTGGGAGTGTTCATGAGGATTTCTCCTGACGATGAGTCACGCACAGGAAGCGCACGGGACGAACTATCCACGCACGCAATCGCTGTGCCCGGCAGGATGACGAAAAATGCGGATGCGCGCAAAGCTCCCGCCAGCGCGGTCTGTCCGGGCTCGCAGACCGCACGGCAGGGAACTTTTAATCAAGATACCTAAATAATCGGCGAGCCGCCTGTGACGGCGATCGTAGCGCCCGAGATGTAACTCGCTTCATCGGATGCCAGCATAACGTAAGCCGGCGCAAGTTCGGCAGGCTGCCCCGGCCGCTTCATCGGCACTTGCTGGCCGAATTTTTCGACTTTTTCCGGCGGCATCGTCGACGGAATCAACGGTGTCCAGATCGGCCCGGGCGCCACGCAATTCACGCGTATGCCCTTCTCGGCAAGCAGTTGCGCGAGGCCGCCCGTGAAATTCTGGATTGCGCCTTTGGTCGTCGCATAGGCGAGTAAGCCGGGGTTCGGATGATCGGCGTTGATCGACGTCGTGTTGACGATCGCCCCGCCGGGCTTCATGTGCTTGACCGCGGCGCGCGTGATTCGGAACATCGCGCCGATGTTGGTATCGAAAGTCTTGTCCCACTCGTCGTCGGTGATCGCATCGAGCGACGGGTAGGTCATCTGGTACGCTGCGTTGTTGACCACCACGTCGAGCCGGCCGAACGCCTCCACGGCCTTGTCCACGATCGCCTTGCAATGCGCGCGGTCCGTGATGTCGCCTGGCACCAGTACCGCCTTACGCCCCGCCTCTTCGACCCAGCGCGCGGTTTCGCGCGCATCGTCGTGCTCGTTCAGATAAGCGATGAGCACGTCCGCGCCTTCGCGTGCAAAGGCAATGGCCACTGCGCGGCCAATGCCGCTGTCGCCGCCCGTGATGATCGCCGCCTTGCCGGCAAGGCGGCCCGAGCCCTTATACGACTTCTCGCCGTGATCGGGCTGAGGTTGCATCTGCGCGGTGCGTCCGGGCGTCTGGTCCTGCTGCTGTCCTTCGAACGGCGGCGTGGGACGTTGGGTGTCGCTCATTACGGTCCTCCAGAATGCTGATGAACATATGCGGCGTGCGAAACGCACGGCGTCGCAACAGTTTTAGCAACCGGCGGGCCCGCACACAGGCGGTAGGAGGGGGATTCGTGCTGCGGCGATATGCATGGGAATAAAACGCAAGACGACGGCGACGGAGGGCAACGGCATGCGAGCGCCTGGGTGACGCGCGGCACATGCAAGGATACCGGCCAACCAGATCGGCACCTGAATTGTGCAACCGAGCCGACAACTGAATCGACAACCGGGTTCGCCAGCCCGACATCTGCACTCGGGGAACCGCAGTTTTTTCAAACCCCGCGCAGGCTTTACGGCGGTCCCACCGCATGCAAGGCCGCCGCCGATTCCAGCACGCGCAACAAACGCTCGGGCGTCAACGGCTTCGCGCAATGAGCGTCGAAACCGACGGCACGCGCCCGTGCGCGGTCGTCACGCGAAGCAAACGCGGTGCATGCCACCAGCAGCATATGGGCCGTCGACGGATGCGCGCGCAAACGGCGCGCAAGCTCGAAGCCGTCGAGTCCCGGCATTTTGATGTCGAGCACCACGGCGAACGGTTGCCACTCCGACGCCATGTCGCACACCGCGTGCGGGTCTTCGAGCGCGCGACATTCGAATCCGTCCGCGTTCAACAGCATCTGCAGCGCGTCCGCCGCCTCGCGATAGTCGTCCACCACCAGCACCCGACGGTGTGAAGCCATCGCATACTGTATTGGCCGCCATACGACCACGTCTTCACTGTCGTCGAGCTGGTTATCGAACGTCACCGTCTTCTCCTTGTATCTTGCGGATGCCGCTTTGCAGCACCCGGCGCAGGCTCGCAAGATTCGCTCCCGCGCCGCACTGCGCTATCGATTACATGCTTGCTGATTACATGCTTTCTGACTACATGCTTTATGAATGACTGCGACGTTCAGGCCGCACGTTCGTCGATAAAGCCTTTCAGCATCGCGAGCGTATCGGCGTCGTCGATATGCTTGTCCGTGCGCCAGCGCAGCATGCGCGGGAAGCGCACCGCCACGCCGGACTTGTGACGCGTGCTCGCCTGAATGCCTTCAAAGCCGATTTCGAAGACGAGTGTCGGCGTGACGCTACGCACCGGTCCGAATTTCTCGATCGTAGTCTTGCGCACAATGGCGTCAACCTGGCGCATTTCCTCATCGGTAAGACCCGAATACGCCTTCGCGAAAGGGACGAGCGTGCGCACGCCGTTCGCTTCGTCCCACACTGCGAACGTGAAATCCGTGTACAGGCTCGCGCGGCGCCCGTGTCCGCGCTGCGCGTAAACCAGTACGGCATCGACCGCGTAAGGGTCGATCTTCCATTTCCACCACGTGCCCGAGGCCTTTGTGCGGCCCACGCCGTATAGCGACTCGCGCTCCTTGAGCATCAGGCCTTCCACGCCGCGCGCGCGGCTCTCTTCGCGCAGCGCCGCCAGGGCCTGCCAATCGGTTCCGCAGACGAGCGGCGATACCCGCAGCAGATCGCCCGCGAGCGAATCGCCGAGCGATGCAACAAGCGTGTCCAGACGTGCACGCCGGTCTGCAAGCGGCGTCATGCGCAGATCTTCGCCGTGGACTTCGAGCAGGTCGTAAGCGAGCAATGCAGCGGGCGAATCAGCGAGAATTTTTTTGCTCAGCGTCTTGCGTGCGATGCGCGGTTGCAGACGCGCGAACGGCAGCGGCATGGCACCGCCCGGCTCCCACGCGAGTATCTCGCCATCAATGACGAAGCCGTCCGGCAGCGCCTCGCCAAGTGCGACGACTTCGGGAAAACGATCAGTGATGAGATCCTCGCCGCGCGACCACAGCCACACGCGTCCCGCGCGCTTGACGAGTTGCGCGCGTATGCCGTCCCACTTCCATTCGATCAGCCAGCGCGACGGATCGCCGAGCGTTTGCGGATCCGCCTGCAGTGGATGCGCGAGAAAGAACGGATACGGCAAACCGAGATCGCTGTCGTGACGCTCGCCTGCAGGCTGAGCGTGGGGGCCGTCCGCGCCGTCTGTGCCGTCCCGCGCCGCCGCCCCGGACACGTCAGGCGCGATGAGGCGCAGATAGCGCGCGGCATCCGGCTTCTGTCGCGAATCGGTCCATCCGACCATGCGTTGTGCGATCCGCTTGTGGTCGACACCCGCCACCTCGGCGAGCGCTCGCACCACCAGTTGCCGCGCAACGCCGACGCGAAAACCGCCGCCTATCAGCTTCGTGAGCAGAAAACGGCCGCTCCAGTCGAGTTCGTCCCAATAGCTGAAGAGCCGCGTGCGCAATGCTTCGGGCTCGAGCCCGCGCAACGTGAGCACACGCTGCTCGATCCATTGCGTGAGTCCCAGTTCGGAAGTGCGCTGCGCGGGTGGCAGAATATGCGCGATGGTCTCCGCGAGATCGCCGACCGCGTGATACGACTCGTCGAAAAGCCACGCGGGCAGGCCCGCGCGTTCGCGCGCAAACTCGGTGAGCAGACGCGTGGGCACCGACTGCCGCGGCTTGCCGCCTGCGAGGAAGTAGGATGCCCATGCAGCATCTTCTGGATCGGCTACCGAAAAATAGCTGGTCAGCACTTCGAGCTTGTCATGCGTGGACGTGGTTGCGTCAAGCGCGGTGTAGAGAGCAGCGAAGCGTTTCATGAACGGCTCTCAGTGTCGTCGAGCGCACGGGCGCCGGGTTCAAGGCTCGCTTCGACGGCGGCTTGTTCGACGGCACTTTCGGAAACGGTTTCGACGCCGCCGAGCGCATCGGCTTCGACTGCATCGTCGCCGTATTGCGTCGCGAATGCGCCGGCCTCGAGCCCTTGCTCGCGCAGCCATCGCACCATCGGCTCGACCGAGCCATGCGTGACAATGACGCGTTCTGCGCCGGTTGCCTCAATCGCCGTTTGCAGCGCGGGCCAGTCGGCGTGATCGGAGAGGACGAAGCCCCGGTCGACGCCGCGTCTGCGGCGCGCGCCGCGCAAGCGCATCCAGCCCGACGCAAACGCGTCGCTATAGTCGCCAAAGCGTCGGAGCCAAGCGCTGCCTTGCGCCGACGGCGGCGCCACGATCAACGCCTCTTTGAAAACGCCCTTTTCTTTCGGCGGGATTTCGCTGACGAGCCGCACTGGCGGCAACCGCACGCCGGCCTCGCGATAGGCGCGATTGAGCGGCTCGACCGCGCCATGGCAAAAGATCGGCCCGATGCCCGCGTCCACACTCGCGAGCACGCGCTGCGCCTTGCCAAACGAATAGCAGAACAGAACAGAAGCGCGTCCTTCGGACGCGTTATGACGCCACCATGAATCGACGCCGTCAAACACGGCTTGGGGCGGGTCCCATCGGTAGATCGGCAGGCCGAACGTGGATTCGGTGATGAATGTGTCGCAACGCACGGGCTCAAATGCGTCGCAGGTCGGATCGGGGTCGAGCTTGTAATCGCCGGATGCGACCCACACGCAGCCCCGATACTCGATGCGCAACTGCGCGGAACCCAGCACATGTCCCGCCGGATGCAGTGAAACGGTCACGCCGTTGATGTCGAGCCGCTCGCCATACGCGAGCGTTTGCAGCGAAATGTCAGGCAGGCGGGACAGCAGCACATTTGCCCCGGCGCGCGACGCGAGGTAATGCCGATGCCCGAAGCGCGCGTGATCGGAATGTGCGTGCGTGATCACGGCGCGCCCGACGGGCTGCCAGGGATCGATATAAAAATCGCCCGGCGGACAATACAAGCCCTCGGGCCGTGCAATGACGAGATCCCCGGGGCCGGCATGCTCCGCTGCGATGTTCGAGGTGGGTTCGGATGCCATGTCAGGAAGGTAAAGCAAAGCCTATTCCCGGCACCATTTTTGCGCCGGAGACGCACATGGCTGTTTTCTTGCTTACCGTTCCGTTCAGGCGCATCCGTATGCGCCGCCGTCGGCGGCTCGAGATGCGCGCGTGGCGAGGGCCCATGCAATTCATCATCGATCGGCGCACGCTTTACGTTGCCCAACATCCGGGCCGGTTCACGCTCGAAACGCTGAAGGCTTTTCGAGCCAACCAGGGCCTCCTGCTCGCGGGCGCAGTAGCGTATTACGCGCTGCTTTCCATCGTCCCGCTAATGATACTCATCGTCATCGCGCTGTCGCGCGTCGTGCCGCAGCACGTGCTGCTGCCCGCGCTCGGCCATCTGTTGCGATGGCTCGTGCCGGGCCAGTCGCGCGCGCTCGTGCATGAGCTTGCCAATTTTCTCGCTCATCGCGCGGTGATCGGCTGGGTGCTGTTCGTCACCATGCTGTTTTTCAGTTCGCTCGCCTTCACCGTGCTGGAAAACGCGATGTCGTTGATTTTCGTGCATCGCGTCGTGATCCGGCGGCGCCATTTTCTATTGTCTGCGCTGCTGCCTTATTGCTACATCCTGTTCCTCGGCATCGGCGCGCTGATCGTGACCGTCGTGTCGACCGGTCTCGAAGCCGTGGGTGCTGAAGGCTTTGACCTGTTCGGCACGTATGTTTCACTGCAAGGCCCTTCGCGCGTACTGCTTTACCTGCTCGGTCTCGCCGGCGAGATTTTCGTGTTGACGTCGATCTATATGGTGATGCCGGTCGGGCGGCCATCGCTGAAACATGCGCTGTTTGGCGGCATTGTCGCGGCCGTGTTGTGGGAAATCACCCGGCACGTGCTGGTGTGGTACTTCGCGACGCTCTCACAGGTCAGCGTGGTGTACGGCTCGCTCACCATGGCCATTGTCATTCTGTTCAGTCTGGAATGGCTTGCCACGTTGCTGCTGTTTGGCGCGCAGGTGATCGCGCAGTACGAACGCTTCGGCCTCGAACCAGAAGGTGCGCCGAAGGAGCCGATCAAGACGGGCTGAAAGCGGGCCGGCAGCGCGGGGACACGGCGCGTTACAGGCTCAGGTAACATGGCGCGCATCGCCGCTTTCTGCGCGGCAAGCCTGAAGGACCCGACAATGAGCGTTGCTCAGCGCAACAACCTGAATCGCTGCCTGCACAAGAGCGCGCCCCATGCTAGATGAAGCGCTGATCGCAGCGCGCCTGGCCGCGCACGGCATCGTCCCCGATGCGAAGCAACGCGACGCCATCGCGGCGCTCGCCGCGTTGCTCGGCCCGGCAACAGGCCCGAATCAATCGCGATATCAAGGTGTCTATTGCCACGGACTGCCCGGACGCGGGAAAAGCCTTGTCGTCGATACGGTGTTCGAACTGGCGGACTGCCGCAAGCGGCGGCTGCATTTTCACGAGTTTCTGCGCGAGATGAACCAGCGCCTCGTGAACGAGCCGCGTGGCGACGACCGGCTCGGTTCGGTGTCCACGCAATGGCTCGACGGCATCGAACTCTTGTGCTTTGACGAATTCCACGTGCACGATATCGCCGACGCGTTCCTCATGGGCCGGTTTCTCGACACGGCGATCAGGCTCGGCACGCGCATCATGCTGACATCGAACTATGCGCCTGAGGGTCTGCTCTCCGACCCGGAGTTTCACGAGCGTTTTGTTCCGACCATCGAGCAGATCAAGCGACACTTTCGCGTCATTCATTTCGACGGCGCACGCGACTACCGTTTCGGCAGCGAAGCGCACCCCTCGCCGCGTTTCTTTTCCCCGCTCGATGCGGCGACTAGCCGCGCGCTGCAGGACCTTTTTCTGCGCTATGAAAGCAGCGGCGCACTGCAAGCGACGAAAGTGAACGCCGCAGGCCGCTCGCTGACAGCGCGTGCGGTAGGCGCGGCGCTGCTGTGGGCAGACTTCGAAACACTGTGCGTAGAAAGCCGCTCGCATCTCGACTATCTCGACCTGGCCGAGCGTTGGCAAGGAATCATCGTCGATCATGTGCACACAGAATGGCTGACGAAACCGCAGACGCTGCAGCGGCTCGTGTGGCTCGTCGACATTCTTTACGATCGTAAGCGTGCGCTGTTCATCGCGTCGGACCAGCCGATTCATGCCGCGTTGCGCGGCCTCGGAGGCGCACATGATCTATCGAGAACGCTGAGCCGGCTTGCGCAAATGCAATCGCGCGCCTATCGCAATACGTTGGACGACGCGATAGACCGGCCAACGTCAACAGAGAGCGAGCCGCAGCGCCACGCATAACGCAGCCGCCGCGCCGCTGGGAACGTTCCGTGCTACCGCCGTTCAGACGACTCATTCTTCAGCGGATAAACACGCTGCTCCTTCCCGGTCATGATCAGAACCGCTTCGGTTGCCGCCGTACTCTGCGCGGCCTGCCTGACTTCTGCCTGCGTGCATATCGGACCTTCGCGCCTGAAAGCCGACCAGGTCGACTATGCGCGCGCACTCGGCGACGCGAAAAAGCGCGAGATTCTTGCGGCCGTGGTCGGCTTGCGCTATGGCGATGCGCCCGCGTTTCTGACCGTCAGCAGCATCATCGCGGCGTATACGTTCGATGCGAGCGGCGGCGCCACAGCCAATGCAGGCTCGGGCAGCCAACCGAACTACGCGCTCGCCACCGGCAGCGTGTCCTACTCGAATCACCCGACCTTCACCTTCACGCCGACGACTGGCGAGGCATTCGCCTCCGCATACATTCGCCCGCTAGCGCCCGCGCTCGTGCTGCCGCTCGCCGAAGGCGGCATTCCGATCGATCTGCTGTTGCGCATTACCGCGCAATCGGTAGGAGGCCTGCAGAACGGCAATGCGCTCGGCGGCGAAAACAGCGCCGGCGCGCCGGGTTTTTTCGAGTTGCTGCGCGCGCTGCGGCGGCTGCAACTCGCGGGCGAGCTGAACGTCGAATCGCGTAAAGTGGGCGACAGGAGCGATCAGATGAGCGTCTTTCTCGTGATGGGCGCAACGACGAGCGGCGACTCGCCGCAAATCACCGCAGATGTCGCCCGGGTGCGCAAGCTGCTGCATCTTTCGTCGAATACGCGCAGCTACGAAATCGTGTACGGCCCTTCGTCGGCGTGGCAGAAGGCTGACAAGATTCCGATGGTCACGCGCTCGGTGTTAGGCATCCTGACGGATCTCGGCGCGCAGGTTCAGGTGCCTGCAGAGCGCATTAACGACGGTTCGACAAAGCCGACCGTGGGTCTGATCGGCGGCGAAACGAGGCCGACCATCATTGTCCACTCCGGCAAGACGGCGCCCGATAATGCCTACGTCATGATTCCGTATGGCGGATCGTCCTACTGGGTGGATCGCAACGACTTCGACTCGAAATACGCGTTCACCGTCGTGCAGAATCTGATGGCGCTCGCCGAAGCCGACACGAGCAGCAAGGCACCTGTCGTGACGATTCCGGCGAACTGAACTTTGGGCCCGGGCGGGTGCTAACCGCCCTTTCGCTGGCCTTGCACTCGCGCAATCTGCTGCTTCGCGGCTTCATAGACGTGCTCGGGCGTGAAGCCGAACTTCTTCTTCAGATCCGCCAGCGGCGCGGACGCGCCGAACGTATGCATCACCACTTGCGCGCCGAGCCTGCCGACGTAGCGGTCCCAGCCAAGCGTCGCCGCCTGCTCGACGGCCACGCGCGCATCCACATCCGGTGGCAAGACCGCGTCGCGATACGCCTCATCCTGCCGCTCGAACAGGTCCCATGAAGGCATCGAGACGACACGCGCCGCAATGCCCTCGGCTTTCAGCTTCTCGTAGACATCGGCACAAATGGACAGCTCGCTGCCGGTGGCGAGCAGAATGACTTGCGGCTTCTGGCCGTCCGGTGCGTCGGCGAGCACATAGGCGCCCTTCTCCACGCCCTCGGCGGACGCATAGCGGCTTCGGTCGAGCGTCGGCAGAGGCTGACGCGACACGACGATGCACGCGGGACGACGCTTTTGCGTCAGCGCCACGCGCCACGCTTGTGCCACCTCGTTTGCATCGCCCGGACGCAGCACCGTGAGGCCCGGCACGCCGCGCAGCGACGCGAGCTGCTCGATCGGCTGATGCGTCGGGCCGTCTTCGCCGACGCCGATGGAGTCGTGCGTGAAGACGTAGATGGCCTCCACTTCCATGATCGCGGAGAGGCGAATCGGCGGCTTCATGTAGTCGCTGAAAATCAGGAACGTGGAGCCATACGGGCGCAAATTCGACAACGCGAGACCGTTGACCACCGCGCCCATGCCGTGCTCGCGAATGCCGAAATGCAGATTGCGGCCGCCGTAGTTGTCGTATTCGAAGCTGCCCGCACCCTCGAATTTAAGGTTCGTTTTCGTGGACGGCGAAAGGTCGGCCGCGCCGCCGATGATCCACGGCACACGCGCCGCAATCGCATTCAGCACTTTGCCGGACGACTCGCGCGAAGCCATGCCCTTCGGGTCCGCGTCGAATGCCGGGATGTCGTTGTCCCAGCCGACCGGCAATTCATGCGCCTCGATCAGCGCGAATTCGCGCGACAGCTCCGGGTATTGCTTGCTGTAAGCGTCGTATTTTGCCTGCCATTCCTCGCGCGCCGCCTTGCCGCGCGCACCGATGCCCTCGGCAAAGCGCTCGTGCACGCCATCGGGCACGTAGAAGAATTTGTCTTCTGGCCAGCCGTAAAACTTCTTGGTGAGCGCGACCTCCTGCACGCCGAGCGCTTCGCCGTGCGCGGCGGCGCTGTCCTGCTTGTTCGGCGAGCCCCAGCCGATAATGCTGTTGACTACGATCAGCGTCGGCCTGTCGGTCACGCTTTTGGCCTCGACGAGCGCTGCTTCGAGCGCCGCCGCGTCGTTTGCATCGTCGACGTGCAGCGTATGCCAGTGGTAACCGCGAAAGCGGCTTTCGACGTCGTCGCTATAGGCGAGATCGGTGTGCCCTTCGATCGTCACGCGATTGCTGTCGTAGATCCAGATCAGATTAGAGAGCTTCAGATGCCCCGCGAGCGAGGCCGCTTCGTGCGAGATGCCTTCCATCATGTCGCCGTCGCCGCACAGCGCGTAGACGCGGTAATCGAAGAGCGGCGCGTCCGGTTTGTTGAAACGGTTCTCGTACCAGCGCGCTGCCATCGCCATACCGACACTGTTGCCGAGGCCCTGGCCGAGCGGACCCGTGGTCGTTTCGACGCCGGTCGTCATCCGGTACTCCGGGTGACCGGGGGTTTTGCTGTCGATCTGCCGGAAACGCTCAATGTCCTCGAGCGACACTGCCGGTTGCCCGGTCGGCTTGCCGTCTTCGTCGACGGCCTTCACGTTCGCGAGATGCAGCAGCGAATACAGCAGCATCGACGCATGTCCGACCGACAGCACGAAGCGGTCGCGATTGGGCCACAGCGGCTCGTCCGGGTCATAGCGCAAATGGTTTTGCCACAGATGGTAGGCGACCGGCGCCAGCGCCATGGGCGTGCCGGGGTGGCCGGAATTGGCCTTCTGAACAGCGTCCATCGACAGCGTGCGGATCGTATTGATGCACAACTGATCGAGGGCGGGATCGTTTTGCATGGGACACTCCTTGTTCGGCCGTTGGGACATTGCCCGCGCGCTCATGCGGCGTCGCAGGCAAACGATGGTCAGGCGCTATTCAAACGGTATTCATGGGACGCGACGCGCGAAGAACCCGGCAAGCCTTGACGATGATGCGCCGATGCGCGCAAATCTGCACGCAGCGTGACATCGCCCGGTGCTGAAAGGATTGTCTCGAGGCCCGCGCAAGCAAAGACGCCCCACACGAGGGCAAGCGACGGACCCTACGCCGCATCCAGCCAGTGCTCGCAAAGCGGACCGTGTTTGCCGTCGACGGGATCGAGCGGCGGAAACGGCAATGCGTGCATCGCGGCGAGTTCCTGCGGCGTGAGCGCTTCGCGGCGAATGTCCCACTGCTGACCGGCCGGGTAGCCGGCCACCACGCGAAAGTGTCCCTGAAACGATTGCAGACAATGACCGGTGCCGGCGGGCAGCAGCAGCACATCGCCGGCGGAAATGCTCACGACCTTGCCACCCGGGCCGCCGACGATCACTTCCGCGGATCCTTCGCTTACGCCGAGCACTTCGTGCGCGGTGGAGTGGAAATGGTGGTAGTCGAAAATGCCGTCGCGCCACTGCGGCGGCCATTCGTTGCGCGCGAACAGCACTTCGAACGCGGCCGCGACATCGCCGATTGCGGGATCGATCGCCTGCCGGTAAACCAGGACCGGCAACTTGCGGTTATTCGGTACCCAATCGTGCGGTTCGAGCATGAAGGCTTCGTACTCGGTTTGCGCGGCGTCGAATGCGTGCTTCGAATCTTCCTGCATATCTGGCTCCTGTGCGTAGCGATGCACGCCCGATGCACGCACATCGGCAACGGGCGAGTTTGCATCGACGCATAAAGTGCGCCTGCCCCGCCCCTGCGCTATGCATGCGATGCGCGCCCACGCATCACGCATGTCGCCGCAGCCCACATTCCGGCATCACCCTCCGCCTATGCCTTGCAGCACTTTTCCGGTGCCGCCGCATACCGTGCATTGCGCTCCTTCCACTTTGCCGGTTCCGTGGCAGGCGCGGCAGATGTCTTCGCCGACGCCGGGTGCGTCGGGCGGCGCTTCGTCGCCGGGATTCAGCGGTTCGTTGTCCTGTTGCATGTGCCTCTCCATTCGTTTGACACGCTCAGTTCTGAAGCGATGCGCGGCCGCCGCCGCCCGCAGGCTCGCCATGCGTGCCCGTGCCGAGCGGAACCTCGGCGGTCTGCTCGGGATGCTGATTCGAGCGAGGCGGGTTGGTTGCCTTATCGACGCCCGTCTGCACGACCGGCTCGATGCCGAGCGGGCTCGGCTCGACGTAATGCGTGCCGCTCGGCTTGTTGCGCTCTTTCACTTCGGGCGCGAGTTCGGCTTCGGCGGGATTGCGGCGAGCTGGGTCGGTCTGCTCCGCAGGCTGCGCGGGCTGCGGGTCGGGCTGCATGTCGGGTTCCATGTTGCGCTCCTTTGTTCGGCTACTTCTCACGCCGCAGCAACATATGGGCCTTAAATGCGCGGGCGTCAATGCGGGGCTCAGTGCCCGTTTTTCGCGGACGCATTGGGCACGTCCATTGCGTCGCACCCGCTGAAGCTTCGCATAGGTCTTTGTAAAAAGGAGCGCCTTATGCCGGTCACCACCATTCGCGTATCGGACACGGAAGTCCAGGTCGAACGCACGCTTTACACGTTCGCGCAAAAGAGCGACGCAGACGCCTTCGCGCAGTGCGTAGCGAACGATTCGATCGACACCTGCTATCGCAATCATCCGCCGCTGTCCGCGCGGCCCACGGTGCCGGACGAACATCCCGACGATCCGAATCGCGGCAGCACGATCTCGCCCTCGCTCGGCGGCATGCCTTGACGCATGCGCAGGCCGCCGTCACTTTTCCGGCGAAGCGCGGTCGGCCGCGACGATCTGTTTGCCGTACTCGATGGCGGCGCGGCGCGCTTCGTCGGCCGTGTCGTAGGGTCCGATCTCCGGCGCGCCGTCGAACGGAAACAGAATCCTCCTGTCCGCTTTGCGCAGGACCTTCAGTCCACCTACGTAACGGCCGTCGCCTGTGCCGTGATAGCTGGCGAAAATCTCGAACTCGTCGTCAGCAACGTCGGCCTTGTGTCGCGCCATTTCCGTGTCCTTGTCCCTTGTCTTCGCGGTGCTCGAGGTTCGATGTCCGGCGAGGCACTCACGCCGTGCCGCGCGATGCCGTGTGCAGGGCGCGTGACCGAACGGAGCAACGCCCGTTCCACGTGCGAAAGCCACTACGCAGAAGGCGATGGAGGGAACGGATGAGACCGCGCATTGCGCAAGAGGCAAGAAACAAAGAGGAGGTAACGATGACCGTGCCGAACCCGCATGACGCAGTAACCTCGGTCATGCACACGCCGACGCCGCCCGAGATCGATCCGGAAGCGCCGCCGCCCCCGAGCATCGACCCCGACCCGCCGCCCGCGCCCGACGACGATCCGGGCGGCCCGCCACGCGCGCCCGAAGGCGACCCGCCCGCCCGGCCGCCGCCGGTGCATGCGCGCGCACCGCACGCCGCGTACCGGCAGTCGGCTTGTGCCTGGAGACAGGATAGCCGCGCTCGCCGGCGCGTGCGCCGAGGCCCTCGGTTGACGAATCAGAACTGGTGCAGCATGCCCACGTAAGCACCCGTCTGCGATTCGCCGACGAGCGGGCTCGTGTTGCTCGCGGAGTCGCGCGGCGACGCCTGCAGCGAAAAGTTCGCGTTGCTGCTGTTGCGCACATAGCCCACGGTGCCGTAGACGAAGGTGCGCTTCGAGAGGTTATAGGTGGTGCCGAGCACGTACATCATCGCGTGACCGGACGGATCGTGCGCGGCGTCGCCCGTGCCGTCGCCGACCTTGACGTAGTAGCCACCCGCGGTCACGGCCCAGCGCGGCTGGAAGTTGTAGGTGGCGCCGAGCCAGTAGTGATCGGCGGTATCGGCCACGCCTGCCGGCGAATCCGGCGCCGAATAATGCGTGTAGGCGCCCTGGATCTTCACCGCGTCGAAATGCACGTTGGCCCCGACGAAGTATTCGCGCGAGCTCTGGAAGATGTTCGAGAACCGTCCATTGCTGTCGCGCAGTTCGTCGTAAATGCCGCGCACGTCGAAGAGTGGGGAATGATAGGTCAGCATGATGCCGTCCGAGCGGCCAAACTCGCCGTTCGCGCCGCTGTTGAACGCGCCCGGCTGATTGCCGAATGCATACTGCGCCTGGACGTCGAAGCCCCAGAAAACCGGGCTGTGATATTCGACGTTATTACTGGTTTGTCGCCAGTTGCGCCCGCGCACGAGCGAAGCCGACGAAAACGCCTGCTGCACGAAGGGATCGAATTCCCACACACCGTCGCTGTCGATGAACAGATTGCGTCCCGCCTGCAGCGTGCCCCATTGCTGGCTGCTCAGCCCGGCAAACGCGCGCCGGGACCAGAGGCGTCCGCCGCTCGTGGTGCCGTCCATCACCTGCAGGCCCGTTTCCAGATTGAAGATAGCCTGGAGCCCGCCGCCGAGCTCTTCGCTGCCCTTCAGGCCGAGCATGCTGGTGCCCCAGTCGCCGCCCTCCCCGCGCCAGCGGCTCGAATTTCCGCCCGAACCGTTGTTGATGTGATTCATGTATTCGATGCCCGCGTCGAGCCGGCCATAGAGCGTCACGCTCGTTTGACCGTAGGCGAGCGGGCTGACTACCGCGAGTGCGGCCACCAGTTTCGTATGTCGTCTCATTGTCCCGCCATGATTTCTTGTGATGTTTTCTTGACCTGTTCTGGCGACGCCGGGCCAGCAACGCACAGACCACGCACTCCGCAGACCGAACGCCACGCATTGCCGCCGAACTATAGGTGATGCGGGCTTCAGCCTCTATCTGTTTTACGCAATAGACTCTTGCGACGCACGCACGCCGCTTTTTCCCGCCGTGGCGCAAACCGGCGAATCGAAAGCCGGCCAAGTTAAGATAGCCGCTCAATCAGCATGAGCCGCGCGGGTCATCCTGCCGGCCCCCTGACGTGCCACCTTTCGTGCCACCTTTCGTGCCACCTTTCGTGCCATTTTTCCTGCCGGATTCCGATGAACGCGCCTGATCTGATCGAAGAACAACACCTTGGCCTCTATCGACGCACGACAGAAAGCGCCGTGGAGTGGTGGCGCGTGAGCGTCGCGGACCGGCCGCAGACCTACCGGCTCGAACACGGCGTCGATCACGGCGAGCGGCACGGCGCCGTCGATCTCGATCTGGTTGTCGATGCCGAGAACCTGCGCGCCAAGCTGAAGAAATGGCGCCGCGAAGGTTTCGCGCTGCAAACCGCCGACGACACGGACCTCGCTCCCGGGTCCGAGCGCGACGAATTCATGCCGCAATTGCGGCGCGCCGCGGCGCACGCGCGCGCGGCAAGGCGGGATGAGACGCCGCGCGAAGCGACGACCGTGCGCATCGGCGGTATTGACGTGCCTTGCGGCGCCGGCCACCCGCTCGTGCCGCGCGTGAACCCGGCGTACCTGTTTTCCGCGCGCTTTGACAACATTCTCGAAGACATCGCCGAAAACAGGCGCGTCATGCTGATCGGGCACACGGGTGCCGGCAAGACAAGCCTGATCGAGCAGGTCGCCGCGCGCTCGCAGCACGGCGTGTTGCGCTCCAACATGAACGGCCAGACCACCGTCGGCGACTTCGTCGGCTTCTGGACGGTCAAGGGCGGCGAAACGCTGTGGGTCGACGGCGTGCTGCCCACGGCGATGCGCGAAGGTCTGTGGCTGATCGTCGACGAAATCGACTTTGCCGAGCCGTCGATCCTCGCCGCGCTGACCGCGGTGCTCGAGCCGCACGGCCGTCTCGTGCTGAAGGAGAAAGGCAACGAGATCGTCGCGCCCCATCCGTCGTTCCGGCTCTTCGCAACCGCCAACGCGGTGGGCGCCATGAGCCAGTTCCGCCATCTGTATCAAGGCGCGAATCTGATGAACGAGGCGTTTCTCGACCGCTGGCGCGTGTATCTGCTCGACTATCTGTCGCCCGCCGAAGAGACCGACGTGCTGGTGCGCACGCTCGGGCCGCACATGACGCGCCCGCTGGCCGTCACGCTCGCCGCCATTGCCGCCGACTGCCGCGCGGCCTTCGCGCGCGAGGATCTGTCGAGCGCGTTCTCCACGCGGCGTCTCATCGACTGGGCGGAACTGATGCTACGCACCGGCGACCCCGAGCGCGCGGCCGGCCCTGCGATCTACGCGAAGGTGAGCCCCGAAGATGCCGCGCTGATTCGCGGCATCATCCGCCATCACATCGCGCCGGCAGGCTGACGCCCGCATGAACGCCCGCCATGCACTGCGCGACGCACGCGGCTTCGCGTTCGAATCGACGCTCGGCAAGATTGCGCGCGTGCTGACCGGGCAGTACGGCGTCGCGGTCGTATTCAGTCCCGACGGCCCGCGTGTCGAACCCGGCCGCATTGTGATACCCGACTACGCGCTGGAAGGCGGCGTCGAGCGCGACGTGCTGATCGGCTACCTCGATCTGCTGGTCGCGCGGGCAAAACATGCGTCGCCCGGCGAACTCGACGCATTGCCGCGAGGCGTCACGGCCAATCTGGCACAGGTGATCGACGATCGCCGGGTGTGCGCGCAACTGCTCGACGAATATCCGGGCGCGCGCTGGTTCATCGGCACATTGCGCGTCCATGCCGCCGAGCGCGCGCGTCTGCGCTGGCCGAAACTGCATTGGCGCGACCGGCTCGTGTGGCTTGTCGAGCGCGCCTTGTGGGACGAACAACCCACCGCCGCCGAGGCGAGGCACTCGCTGCTCGCCGCCCTGCATGCGGCCGGCGACATCCTCACGCAGGCGCGCGCGAGCGGCTCGACCGCAGACAGCATCGACGCGGCGCACGCACTGGTCGCGCGGGTGCGCGCCTTGTCGGCGGGCGACGTCAACACAATGACCTTTACGGCCGGCCCGGTCGAGGATATCGACACGGACACGGCGCCCTCGTCCGCGCCATTCGACGATTCGCCGCTGCCGGACGCCGACCTCGCCGATCACGCGGACGAGGCGGACAACGTCGCGACCTCGCCGCCTGCGGACAAAAGCCGCGGCGCGCAGTCGGAGCACGCCGTCGGCATGGCGCAGACGCTGGCCGGCGCACAGCAGCCATCCCGTGACTCGCACGACGCGACAGGCGGCCCGCGAGGTTTCGCGCGGCCGCAGCTGTCGCTGCCGCTCGCGACCGAGTTCGATGAAATCACCGACCTTACCGGCCAGGGCGACAGTGGCGCATGGCGTGAATTGCGGGCGCGCGCGCGCGCGGACACCGCACCGCTGAAGGACAAGCTGGAGCGCGCGCTCAGCGCCGACGAGCGCATCCGCTGGCGCCGCGAGCAGGAGCGCGGCGAGCTCGACCGCACGGCGCTCGCGAGGCTCGCGACTTCGCCGGGCTACCGCACGCCGTTTCGCACGCAGCGGCCGTCCAAAGGCCGCGACGTGGCGGTGACGCTGCTGATCGATCGCAGCGGTTCGATGGCGGGCCGCAAGATCGAACTCGCGCGGCTCTGCGCCAGTGCCTTATGCGATGCGCTCACGCAGCTATCGTTCGATTGCGAGGTGCTCGGCTACTGCTCGCTCGAATCGGCGCCGATGCGGCAACTCTACGAGCGGCAACGCGCGGCCGGCGCGGATTTGCGGCGCTACAACCGCTTCGTCGAACGCCTCGATCTGAAGGTCTACAAGCGCTTCGGCGCGACCGATATGAGCGGCATTGCCGCGCTCGACTGTGGTCACGAGAATCCGGACGGCGAGGCGCTGGCCTGGGCGGCCGCGCGGCTCGCGGACCATCCCGCCGGGCGTCGCATCCTGATGGTGTTCTCGGACGGCTATCCGTCAACCGGCGACGGCGACCCGCAGGTGCTGCGCAGCGATCTGCGCGAACGCGTGGCGGCAATCGGCCAGCGCGGCATCGAGCTCGTCGGCATCGGCGTGTTGACCGATGCCGTCGAGGACTTCTATCCGCACAACGTGGTGGTGAGCCGTCTCGCGCAATTGCCGTCGACGGTGTTCTCGGTGCTGAGCTCCATGCTGCTCGTGCGCTGACGCGACGCGAACCTGTTGGCGGGTTTCATGCTCAACGGCTCACCGCCGGTGGCATCGTCGCAATGGGAATCAGGAATTCGGAGAAGCCGGTCAGCATGATCTGCACGCCGATGCACAGCAACAGAAACGAAGAAACGCGCATGGCCACCTTGGTGCCTTCGGCGCCGAGATACCGGGCGAACACCACCGAGCGGCTGTAGACCAGATACACGGTCAGCGCAACCGCGAGTGTTATCACGACCGACGCAATGCCCGACAGCACGAACTCGGAAAGCTTGTGCGTGCGGTTGGCGGTCAGCGCGATGGCCGTGGCGATGGAGCCGGGCCCGGTGGTCAGCGGAATCGTCAGCGGGAAGAACGCCCGCGCCTTTGCATTTTCGGCGTCCACGCGCTTCACGCCCGGCTGCTCGGCGGGCTGCGTGTCGGGCGCATTCAGCATCTGCCAGCCGCCCACCGCGACCGCGAGGCCGCCGCCGATGCGCAGCGCCTCCATCGAAATGCCGAAGAAATGCAGGATCGGCGTACCGATGAAAAACGCCACCAGCAGCACGCAAACGACATTGATCGCGATCTTTCTCGCGAGCGCCGTGCGTTCTTCGGTCGTCAGCGAAGCGGTGCGGTCAAGAAAGACAAAGGCCACGCCGATCGGGTTGATGATGCTGATGAGCCCCGTGAAGCCAAACAGAATGTCCGAGATCAGACTTTCGACCATATGCGATCCGTATCGAGCGGCCGCCCGGGCATTGCGACTGCTGCGGGGCGTGCCGCGCCGTGTAGTTGAACCGGAGGCGCGAAACCTCCAGAGCCTGCGTACGCTGCGTGGCCAGCATCATATCGCGGCGCGATATAAATTCATGGAAAAGGCGTGCCGCTCGGGCATGCACCGCGAGTGCCCGATCGCGGCGCTCGCGCATTGCAACGCAGCAACAGGTCGCGGGCGCCGCGCCGATCGATGCGCACGCAACTTTCAGACAGCCTACATTTTTTTGAACTACTTTACGTGACGGAAGCATCCGGCATACAGTCGCGAGCGAAGCTGCACTTTCAACGAGACGTACTCACAGTTCGAGGAGTTGCCCCATGTTGCTTCGTGTACTCGCCGCGCTGCCGTTCATCGGCATTCTGCTCGGTGTTCCGTTTGTGAACCGCGTCGAGCCGCTCCTGCTCGGCATGCCGTTCGTGCTGGGCTGGATCGTCGCGTGGGTAGTGTTGAGTTCGATCATCATGGCGATCGTCTATCGTCTGGACCCGTCGAATCGGCAGATTGCGGCCGATAGCGAGGAGGTCCGCCCATGAGCGCACTCGTCATCATTGCAGCCATCACGCTGTTTGCGCTCTTTCTCGGCGTGCGCGCGAAGCATGGCCACGACATGAGCCTCGAACAGTGGACCGTGGGCGGCCGCAGCTTCGGCACCGCCTTCGTGTTCCTGCTCATGGCCGGCGAGATCTACACGACGTTTACGTTCCTCGGCGGCAGCGGCTTTGCGTACGGCAAAGGCGCGGCCGTCTATTACATTCTCGCGTACGGCACGCTTGCGTACATTCTGTCGTACTGGATGCTGCCGCCCATCTGGCGTTTTGCGAAACAGCAGCGTCTCGTGTCGCAGCCGCATTTCTTTACCCGCAAATACGACAGCCCGGCGCTCGGCACGCTCGTCGCGCTGGTCGGCGTGGCCGCGCTGATTCCTTACCTCGTGCTGCAGTTGAAGGGCCTCGGCATTATTGTCGCGACGGCTTCGTATGGCGCGATCTCGTCGACGGCCGCCATCTGGATCGGCGCCGCGGTCGTGACCGCGTATGTGATCGTCTCCGGCGTGCGCGGCTCCGCATGGAACTCGGTCGTCAAAGACCTGCTGATTCTGGCGATCGTTCTCTTTCTCGGGATCTATCTGCCGCTGCACTACTACGGCGGCCTCGGCGAGATGTTCCATGCCATCGACACGGCCCGTCCCGGCTTCCTGACGTTCCCGGCGAAAGGCTCGAGCGTGACTTGGTTCCAGTCCACGGTGCTGCTCACGGCACTCGGCTTTTTCATGTGGCCGCATACGTTCGGCTCGATCTTCACCGCGAAAGACGAGCGCATCTTCCGCCGCAACGCGATGGTGCTGCCGCTCTACCAGCTGATTCTGCTGTTCGTGTTCTTCGTCGGCTTCGCGGCCACGCTGAAAGTGCCGGGGCTGAAAGGCGGCGACATCGACCTGTCGCTGTTCCGTCTTTCCTTGCAGACCTTCGACCCGTGGTTCGTCGGTGTAATCGGCGCGGCAGGCATTCTGACCGCGCTGGTGCCGGGCTCGATGATCCTCACGTCGGCATCCACGCTGCTCGCAAACGACGTGTATCGCGGCATGGTGAACCGCAATGCGTCCGACGCCGCGGTCGCGAATCTCGCGCGCATTCTCGTGCCTGTCGTCGCGCTGGTGGCGGTCGCCTTTACGCTGCACGGCGGCGAAACCATCGTGGCCTTGCTGCTGATGGGCTACAGCTTCGTCACACAGCTCTTTCCGGCCGTCGTCTGCAGCCTCTTTCCGCGCAATCGGGCCACGAAGCAAGGGGCGTTCTGCGGAATCGTGGCGGGCGTCGCGGTGGTGGCGATCACCACGACGATGCATCTGACGATCGGCCAGTTGATGCCGTTCCTGCCCGACGCACTCAAGGACGTGAACATCGGCTTTGTCGCGCTCGCGGTCAATATCATCGTCTTCATTATCGTCAGTGCTATGACGCAAAGCGGGCGCGTCGGACACACGCACGCATCGGCGCATTGACCGCGCCCTGCGCCAGCCCTGCCGTTGCTCTCAGCAAGAAGCCGTCGCCCCGAGCGGCGGCTTTTTTTTCGCGCGCACAAGGCGCAACGTCAAAACTACACGCACGTGAAAAAACGCCCACCCCGCGGAAGGCGAACGCAGCTTTTGTAACTGACCGTAAGCCGCGTAACACATTAGCGTGAAGGCGCCCCAAGCCTGCGCGTGGCGGGCACAGCGCTTGCTGTTTTATGGCCCTGTGTTTCCGCCGCACTGCACAAGTGCAAAAAACGCGTCCTTTGGGGGCCACCTTGCCGCTTAACGTTCTTCTTGTCGCTTCCGAAGCCCTTCCTCTCGCCAAAACCGGCGGACTCGGCGACATGGTCAGCGCCTATGCCGCAGCCTTGCAGGATACCGGCGTCGACGTCTCGATCCTGATGCCCGCGTACCCGGCGGCGCTCGCGCGCGCCGTCGACGTCACGCCGGTGGCGCGCATGACCGGCCTGCCGGGCGGCGATGCGCGTCTGTTGCGCGCGCGCATGCCGGATAGCGGCGTGACGGTGCTGCTGCTGCAAATGGACCACCTGTTTGCGCGCGAAGGCTTGTACCGCGACCCGCAAGGACGCGACTACCTCGACAACCTGACGCGCTTCGCCTCGCTAGCGGCAGCCGCCACCCGGGTGGCGCGAGGCGTTCGCAATCTGAAACGCCCCGACATCGTGCACGCGCACGATTGGCATGCGGGTCTCACGCCGCTCTATATGCGTCTCGCAGGCGTGGCAGCAAAAAGCGTCTTCACGATTCACAACCTGGCCTTCCAGGGCAATCATCCACTCGCGATGGGCGGCTGGATCGGCGTGCCGCCGGAGTTGCTCGTGCCCGCACTGACCGACGAACGCAGCATCGAATATTACGGATCCCTTAGCATGATGAAGGCGGGTATCGTGCACGCGGACCGCGTCACGACCGTCAGCCAGCGCTATGCGCGCGAAATTCTCACGCCCCGCTTCGGTCACGGAATGGAAGGCGTGCTGCAGGCGCAGGCGGCCAAGCTTTCGGGAATCGTCAATGGAATCGACACGTCCATGTGGAATCCGGCTGCGGACGCGTACATCGCCCGCCCGTATTCGCTCGACGACACGGCCGGCAAGCAGGCCTGCAAGCGCGACTTGCAACAGGCGTTCGGTTTGACGCGCGACCCGTTCGCGCCGCTCGTCGCGATCGGCAGCCGGCTCACGCAACAGAAACTCGCGGACGTGGTGGCGCGCGCGCTGCCCGCGCTGCTGGAGCAGCATCCGCGTTTGCAGTTCGCGATTCTCGGCGAGGGCGAGCGTGCGCTCGAAGAGGCGCTGCAGGAGTTGGCCGCGGCGTGGCCGGGCCGCGTGGGCGTGCAGATCGGTTACGACGAGCGGCGCGCGCACATGCTGCATGCCGGTGCCGATATTCTGCTGCACGGCAGCCGCTTCGAGCCTTGCGGACTCACGCAACTCTATGCCATGCGTTACGGCACGGTTCCGGTGGCGTCGCGCGTGGGCGGCCTCGCGGATACGATTGTCGATTACGCGCCGGATCAGGCGCGCGACGAAGACTGTGCGACCGGCTTCCTGTTCGACGGAGAAGACGTGCATGACGTCGTGCATGCGGTGGGCCGCGCGCTGGCCGCGTTCGTGCGGCCGTCGTCGTGGCATGCGTTGCAGCGCAATGCGATGAGCCGCGATTCGAGCTGGGAAGTGTCGACGTCGAACTACCTTGCACTCTACGCGGATCTCGTCGATGCACGTCCCGCACTGCGCGACACGCGGGTTCGCAAGACGCCTGGCCGTTCGCGAACCGCAGCGGCCGGCGCGCGCCAGGCTCGGCGCGATGAGGCATTCAACGCGGGCGTCAGCGAGATGGTGCTGAGCGCGTAGCCGCAGCGCGGCGCTACGCGGGGCTCGCGCGCGCTCGGGCCTCAGGATGCGCGGGAGACAAACGCGTAGCCGTCCTTACCGCTGCGCTTGACCTGGTACATGGCCGCGTCGGCGGCAGCCACGAGGCGGCGATAGTCGTCGACGAGATCCGGATAGGTGGCGATGCCGATGCTTGCGCGAACCATGCCCATGCCCATCTGCTCGTCCGTGCGCACCACGCAGCCAATCAGACGTTGCGCGATGTGACGCAGTTCTTCCTGCGCGGAGAACCGGCGAACGAGCACCGCGAATTCATCGCCGCCTATTCGCGCGACGACGTCGTCTCTGCGCACCGATTCGCGAAAGCGCTTTGAAACCTCGATGAGAAACTCGTCGCCGACGCGATGGCCGAGCGAATCGTTGACCTGTTTGAAGCCGTCGAGGTCCATATACAGCACGGCGATCTTCGCTGCGCCCGCGTCGCTCGACGCCTGCATGGCGGCCTCCTCCAGCGCGGCCACGAGCTTGCGCCGATTGGCGAGGCCCGTCATCGGATCGTGCAGCGCGGCGTGCTCGAATTCGTGCGACTGGCCGGCCAGTTGCCGGTTGCGCTTCGCGTACATGCCGAGCGCCGTGATCAGCATGCAGAACAACAGTGCCGCAATCGCGATGAGCATGCGCGAGACGAGCGTGATCCGCTTGCGCATGTCGGCGCTGTGCGCATCGCGCTGCGCGTGCCAGTACGACGACGCGTTGCCGAGCAACGCGTCCATTTGCGCGAGCGTGGCATCGGGCAACAACACGGACGACGGAATACGCGGCGCGCCGGCGGGACTGGCATTCACCAGCGCGGCGAGCGAGGCGAGGCGCCGCGTCAGTTCGGCGCGCGCCTCGCGGTAGCCGTTCGCCGCGGTGTCGTGCGCGCCCGGCACTTCGTCCCATACGCCGACCCGCGTGCGCGCCGTCTGCGCGTGCTCGACGGCCTCGAGCACGAGGCTCGCGTATTCCTGTTTGACCTGATCGGAAAACACGGTTCTGATCTGCGTGGCCAGATACAACAGGCCGATCAGCAGGCACAGCAGCGACGCGACGGCGACGGTGGCTGGGCCGGGTGTGAGCCGCCAGCCGCCTGCGCGCAGGCGGCCCGGGCGCCAGGCGAAGAGCGGCTCAGGGATGCGAGTAGAGGTCTTGCTGGCTTCCGCTGCCATGTTGTCGATAGCTCACGCGTCGAAAGAACGAACCCATTCGTGCAAAGAGATTGCTTTTCCGCCGCGGGCTCGACGCCGACGCGCGTCGTTCCTGCTGGGCGTATCTCGCTTCACGCGCGGGGCGCGCGGAGGCGAGCTGCGGCGCCGCAGCTTCGGGAGCGCGTGCGACAGTCGGCACGGCGCGAGGCGAGAGGGCCGCTGCCGCCGCTGTGGTCGGCGGTGCATCGGAGGAGTTGTCCGCCAGCACTTCTTCTTCCTCGTCGGGACGGGAGATCTGCCCGGTCCATGTCGACGGCTTGCGACTCTCGTCAACGGAAGATGCCGACGGCTGCGCCGGAATCGCGGGCAAGTCGAGCAACGCGATGGTGTCCGCGGGCGTGGTGGGCGCAACGCCGGGATTCCGCGTCGGTGCACCGAGCGCGGAGGTCACGAGCGGTGGGGTCGGCGGCGCTGCCGGCACCGTCGCGGCGGGCGGCGCGACGTCGACGTTCATGGCAAGCGGACTGCCGGGTCCCTCCGACGATTTCGCCAGCACGGCCGCCGCGTTACCCGGAGCAGGCATACGCAGCGCCTGGCGCGCGCGGGCGATGGCCTCCGCGTAGGTCTGCTGATCGCTGTTGAACCAGACGCCGTAAGCCACGGTGCCCACGACGCCGAACGCAAGCGCGCTCGCCGCCGCCACGCACAGGGCGAGGCGTCCGAAGCGCGGCGTCACGCCGGTTGTTTCAGCCGTTCCGTTATCAAAGTCCACATCGTCGTTGTCCGCGCGAACATGAGGCAAGTCAGGATCGTTGTACATCGTAATACTCCGCAATTCTTCCGTCTGACGCTCCATCAGGCCTGATCACACAACTCGCACGGTCGATGCAAACGCTGCTGGAAGAATGTAACTCTCTCGTCCGATAGCGACAACACGACTCGGTCTGCTTCAAACGTCTGTTCGGCAGATCGCATTAGAGCCTGGAAAAGCAGGTAAAACGTTCAACGCCGCATGCATATGCGACAAACCTCAGCGCGTTGACCCGACCGTTCCCGCTGCGAAGGCCCGCTGCGCGCAGCATTGAAGCCGGCAGCGGGTGCGGGGCCCGTTAACATGCAATAAGCAGGCCTGTTTTGGCGGGTTTTAACTGCTGGGCGGCAGGCGCGCTTCAAACATGCGCGCAACGCACGCATGAAAATGGTTGCGCGATCCACTAAATGGAGTGCTTTTCTCGCAGCCCTGTGGGCGGCAAAAAGCAGGACATTCTGCTCGCGCGCGCCGCCGTGCGCAGTCGCCCCGCCTTCTGCCCTGAGCGGAAAAATGGCGCGTTTTGCCGAGATTTCGGCACAAAACCGCTATGGCGAAATCGAAACACCCGGCGGCTCGCGCGCGGCGTGCTCCCACTTACTGGACGGTGATCGTCTCTTTCATGTTCGGATGAATGCCGCAAAACACGTTGTACACGCCCGGCTTGTCAAACTTGAACTGGTAAGTATCGTTCTGATCGAGCGCTGCCGAGCGGAACATGCCCGCATCGTTGACGACCGTATGCGGCTCGCCGTCGAGGTTTTTCCACGTCACGGTCGTTCCGGCCTTGATCGTGAGCGCCATCGGCGAAAACATAAAGTTTTTGATGACCACCTGGCCGGGCGTTTCGGCCCACGCGGACAGCACCCCGGCGCCCGCGACGAGCGCGGCGCCGGCAATGAGTCCCATCCATCCACGGCGAAGGAAATTGTTTCGCATGACTGATCTCCATGAAGTGGGTCTGGCCGCTACGACACCAGCGTCGCGTCGGCAAGCGTTGCTCCGAGCGGATGACGTGCGATCGTGACGCTCGTCACGCCGAGCATCTTCGGAAGCTGAGCGCTTGCAACCGTCATCGGGCCGGGACCCGGACCCTGCCCTGCGGCCGGTTGCGGATAGGCCGTGGAACGGGCGGTGTGAAAGGTGATGTTGCCCTCCACTTTCGAAACGATCTGATGGATATGGCCGTTCAACACCGTGACCGAGCCGAAGCGTTTCAGATAGCTCATCGCCTCGCCTGCGTCGCCGGTGCCCCAGCCCCACGGCTCATAGATCGTCCACATCGGCATATGGGCGAAAACCACGATCGGCGTGCTCGATGAGCGTGCCTTGAGGTCGTTCTCGAGCCATTTCAATTGTTCGTCGCCTAAACTGCCGAGCCCGTTCGGCTTGAAGTGCATCACATTGACGAGACCGACGAAGTGCACACCGTCATGGTCGAAGCTGTAATAGCCCTTGTTATCCGACGCTTGACCAAAGCGGCTGAAGTACTCGGTGCCGGGGCCGTCGGTCACGTCGTGCTCGCCGGGGACGGTATGCAGTTCCGTGACCGGCAGTCCGGACAGCAATTGCGCGGCAAGATCGAACTCGGCGGCCTTCGAAAGATGCGTGATGTCGCCGGTATGAATGGCGAGCGCGGGCTTGACCGGCATGGCGTTGACGAACTCGATGGTCTGCTTCAGCGTGCCGGCAACGTCGGGGTTGGCTTCCTTGTTGAAGCCGATATGCGTGTCGCTGATCTGAAGAAAGAGCGGCACGCCGGCCGTCGCGGCGGGTTTGCCGTCGGCGGCGAGCGCGAGCTGCATCGGCGTGAGAACGCCGCCCGCGAGAACGAAGAGCGTACCCGCGCCGCCGAACGCGAGGCATTTCAGTGCGCCGCGGCGCGACGGATCGAAGGAATGTGACGACATGTTGGCCTCACGATAACGGGCCACCGACAGAGCGCCGGCTTATCCAGCGTTCTTCGGGCCCGGTTCGTCAGGCATGACTGCGGCCGCGCGGAATTTATTCCCGGCGGCCGCAAAAAGATCGTTCGCTGTGAGGCCAACCTGCCTGGCTGGCATCGGCCAAACGATCCGAGCCAGGCTGTCGGATCGCTTACTGCGCCTGTGCCTTCTGCCGCAGCGCGCCTTGATAACGGATCGTCGGACGCAGCGACTGCGTGCTCGGCGCCGGCGCCTTCAGCAACTGACGGGCAACCACTGCGTTCGCCGAACTGAGCGAGCCGATGCCCGTCTCACGCGACGGGTCCGCGAGACCGTGCGCAACGAGCAGTTTCGCTTCGAGTTGCAAGCTCGTGAGCAGCACCGGATCTTTCAGGGCGCTGCTTTGCGCCAGCAACTGGCTCCATGCGTTGTTGCTGTAGTTCGTCACGTAATAGTCGAGGCCGCTCGGATCGGCGAGCACCGCGGAACAGCCGTTCAGCCGCACCTGCGTTTGCAGGTCCTTCATCGCGACCGTCTTGCGCGAAGTCAGTCCGTCGCCATAAGCGAGCGTCAGCGGAATGGTCCACTGCGTGCCCGGATATTGATTCTGATTCGGGAACGGCTGCTGTTTCAGCGTCACGATGGTCTGATTCGTCGTCAGGTCACATTGGGTGTCGAGCGAAATGAGCGGTACGCCGGTTTGCCGCACGAAGCTGTCGCCGATCGCGACCATCGGCTCGCCACTCGCCTTGCCGAGCTCGTCCCACAGACGCTTGGGCGTCACGTTGCCAAGCGCATAGTCGGCCAGATACTGCTGCAGCCCCTTGCGCATCGTGTCCTCGCCGAGATAGTTCTCGAGCATCTTCAGCACGTGGCCGCCCTTGTCATACGTGAAGGCACTCGCGCTCAGCACGAAGTCGTTGGACGCCCAGCCGTTGAAGTTCGGCTGCACGGGGAACGAGGTGGACTTCAGATCCGCGTTGATGACCGCGTACTTGTTCTTCACCTGGTCGACCCAGCTGAAGCGGTCCGGGAAAAAGCGCACCTTCGTCTTGTTCTCGAAGAACGTCGCAAACGATTCGTTCAGCCAAACGTCGTCCCACCAGTCGAGCGTGACGAGATCGCCGAACCATTGATGCGCCGCCTCATGCGTGAGCACGGTCACGCCATAGTCGGACATGCTCGTGCCCGGCGCCGGCAGGATGTCGTCGGCGAATTCGAGAATCGCGCCCCAGTTCTCCATGCCGCCGAAGTTCAGGTCCTTCTGCTCCTTGAACGCGTCGTTGGCGGCGACCGTGTCGAACTTGGTAAGCGGCAACGGGATGCCGGTGTAGCGATAGTAGTAGTCGAGCGCCTGCTTGGTCTGCTGCATCGCGGGCCTCGCCCAGTCGCGCATGCCGGGCGGCGTGAAGATACGCAGGTGCAAGCCTTTGCCGTCGGGCAGCGGACTCGTGAAGTCGTCTTCGAGAATATCGAACTGACCGCCGCCGAAGAACAGCAGATACGAAGGCATGGGCGGGGTCTTTTCGAACGACACCAGCTTGTAGCCGCTATCCACGTTCACAGCGGGCTTTTCTGCCGCGTTCGACACGACCTTCCAGTTCTGCGGCACTTCCGCGCTCACCTCATAGGTGGGGCGGAACGCCGGCTCGTCCCAGCCGGGGAACCATTGCCGCGCGAGGTTCGACTCGCCTTGCGTGAGGATCGCGCCGCTCGTCGTACCGTCGGTCGCCTTCAGATCGACGCGGAACACGCCTTCGGCAGCGGAGCAACCCGGATACGGATCGTTGCCGCAACTGCCGCCCGTTTTCGTCGCCGGGTCGTCATAGCTCTTGAAGTTGATGATGCCGGTCCACTCCATGTGCAGCGAGTAGTTGCCCGCGGCGATCTGCCCGCTGACGGGCCGCAACTGATAAAAGTCGCCGTCGTCCTGCGGCGTTGCGATCAGCGCGATGTTGCCGGGCTGGAGCGTGATGGTGCCGTTGGTGAACTTGATGCGATGCCCTGCGATGGTGATCGCGTTGACCGCCTTCTGCACCTTGATCTGGACGTCGGCGCGGCCGTCGAAGGACGACAGCGCGGGATTCGGCCTGAACCACAGCCTGTAGTTGATCGGCGTGACGGTGTTCGGCAGTTCGACCGGCTGCACGGTCTTGTCGATCGACGTGTCCGCGAGCGCGGCGCTCGCGGGCGGCACCAATGCCACCTCGGAAGCGCTGGCTGGAGCTTGCGCGGATTTGCTCGTCAACGAAGCGGAGCCGTCTCCTCCACCGCAGCCCGCCAGGGCCATTATTCCGGCTAGCGCCAGACACTGAATCTGCAATCGGAAATTTATACGCATTGTTAATCCTCAACTGACAATATCGGTATAAAGAAAAGTGCGTTGAGTCACTTCAGCCGTGATTCTCTTTTTTCAGCAAAAAGGTCTCCCGCACTAGCACCGGATTGCTAGCGAGAATAATGGGACGTGTTATGTCCTCAGCACTGAGCGCTGATTTTTAGAAAATCGAAACTTCTGTATTACAAAACTTTCAATATGTCGGCGAGACACATCATTGCCGTCCCATGGATCGACGTCCAGCCAAGGCCGGCGCGCTTCCTCAGGTAACCCGATAAACCGTGATTAGTTTGGACGACAGTGCGTAGCCTAGTTTGGCAAACGTTATCGTGTCAACTTCCTTTCACAAACTTTCCTGATTTCGCATTCAATCCATGCAATGCGAATATCCCAGTAATTAACCTGAGTTAATACTCTAAATATCGGTTTTTTCCGGCCGCACTACGAAAAAATTTTTATTTTTTGAGTGCGTGGTGTGATAAGGCGAAAAACGGCAAGCCGACGGAATATCGGCGCCGTTTGTGTACTAGCTGTTGAGTCGAGCGAGAAATCGAAAAAGGTCCGCCTGCGCGGTCAGGTGCGCAGCGGTCTGAAGAAGCTGCGGATCTCGGCCGCGAGCAGATCTGGCTTCTCCATGGCGGCAAAGTGGCCGCCGCCCGGCATGTCGTTCCACTGCACGACGTTGAAGGTTCGTTCGAGCCAACTGCGCGGCGGACGACTGATCTCTTTGGGAAAGCGCGCAAAACCGACGGGCGTCGACACGCGCGAGCCGTGCGCAAAACGCATCGGCTGAAGACGGTTCTCCCAGTACATCTGCATGGCGGGTGCAATGCTCTGCGTGTACCAGTAGAGCGAAATGTTGGTGAGCAACTCGTCCTTCGAAAACACGCGCTCGACATCGCCTTCGCAATCGCTCCACGCGCGGAATTTTTCGGCGATCCAGGCGGCAAGTCCCACAGGCGAATCGTTCAGCGAAGCCGCGAGTGTCAGCGGCTTTGTGGCGTGCATGTGGGCGTAGCCACCTTCCTGCGCAACCCATTCGTTTCTGTCACGCAGGAAGGCTTCTTCTTCAGGCGTCAACGCATGCTGCGCGGCGCCGGTTGCCGGCTCGTAGCTGCCCGGCAGGAAGTTCAGGTGAATGCCGTCTACCACCTGCGGATGCCGTGCCGCAAGCGCAATCGATACGCCTGCGCCGAGGTCGCCGCCTTGCGCGCCGAAGCGCGGGTACCCGAGGCCGTTCATCAGCCACACCCACTGGTCGGCGACCTGGAACGCGGACATGCCGGGCCGCGCGGGCGCTTGCGAGAACGCGAAACCGGGCAGCGAAGGCACGACCACATCGAACGAATCCGCAGGATCGCCGCCGAACGCCGCGGGATCGCACAGCCGCTCGAGCAGCGCCTCGAACTCGACAAACGAACCCGGCCAGCCATGGGTGACGACGAGCGGATAAGGCGCGGGGCCGACGCCGCGCCGATGCACGACATGCACGCGCTGCCCCTCGACATCGGCGATGAACTGCGGCAGCCGGTTCAAGCGCTGCTCCGCCGCACGCCAGTCGAAGCGGTTCGCCCAATAGTCGGCAAGCTCGCGCAGCCATGCCGCGTCCACACCTTGCTGCCACGCCGGCGAAGGCGTCGCGGGCGCCCAGCGCGTGGCGCGAATACGTCGGCGCAAATCGTCGATGTCCTCTTGCGGCACGGCGATATGAAACGGCTCGATATGCATGGGGGTTATCCGGGGCGCAATAGTCGATCGAGAAAATTTTGTGGCCGCAAGACGCGCGGCACCTGGCGGGCATGAACCACGAAACTATCGGCATGGTACACAATGGCCGCATTTCCGTTTCGCGCGCTGGAGATCGACATGCTGGGAGCGCTTGCCGCCCTGCTTACGTTTCAATGCCTTGGAGAAGGCGTGTCTTATGTGTTCCATCTGCCCGTTCCCGGCCCGGTGATCGGCATGTTGCTGCTGTTCGGCTTCGTCATGATGCGCCCGCAAACCGCGGATGCGATCGAGCCCACCGCGCTCGAATTGCTGCGGCATCTGTCGCTGCTGTTCGTGCCGGCGGGCGTCGGCATCATGGTCTCGGCAAGCCGTATTCGCGGGGATGCGGTGGCGGTGATCGTTTCGATTGCAGTCAGCACGACGCTAGCGATTGCGGTGGCGGCGCTCGTCACGCGCGCGTTGATGCGCCGGCAGCAGCGCCGGCAACCGCACGATCGCGCCGACACGGAGGCCGCACAATGACCGCCTTGCCGAAGCTCGGCGCGATCTGGGTCTATCTTGCCGCGAGCCCGTTGCTCGGGCTCACCATCACGTTGATCGCGTATCTGATTGCGCAGACGTTGTATGCAAAGACGCGCTTCAATCCGCTCGCCAATCCGGTGCTGATCGCGGTGGCGCTGCTGGTGGCGGTGCTCGAAATCACGGGCACGCCGTACGCCACCTATTTCGAGGGCGCGCAGTTCGTGCACTTCCTGCTCGGTCCGGCCACGGTCGCGCTTGCGTTGCCGCTCTATCGTCAGTGGCCGAAGTTGCGCCGCTATGCGTTGCCGCTCTTCGGCGGACTCGTGGCCGGCTCGTTGACGGCAATTGTCTCGGCGATTGGCGTGGCGGCGCTGTTCGGCGCCTCGCATCAGACGCTCGCGTCGCTCGCGCCGAAATCCGCGACCACGCCGATAGCGATGGCCGTCGCGTCGGAGATCGGCGGAATACCGTCGCTGACCGCGGTGCTCGTGATATCGACGGGCGTGTTCGGCGCCGTGTTCGCGCGCGCCATTCTCAACGGGTTGAAAATCGCTGAACCGGAAGTGCGCGGTTTTGCGCTCGGCATTGCGTCGCACGGCATCGGCACGGCGCGCGCCTTTCAGGTCAGCGAGCAGATGGGCGCATTCGCCGGGCTCGGCATGGGACTCAACGGCGTGTTTACCGCGTTTGTGGTGCCGGTGTTGATGCCGGTTATTGTGCGGTGGCTCGGGGGGTAAAGGTTAGGTGTACACAACGCAAGCAGCCATTCACCTCGCATAGTTTGAAGGACGTGCGCTTTTATGCGATGCTAGCCACGCCCCAGCGCAGGTCACGTCACTGCAGGTCACCACAAGAGGGTGTGAGAGGCAGACCAATCCTGTTGTCCATTCCCTTTGGAGGAGACATGATTGTGTCATCGCTAGCGCGCAGCATTCGCTGTGCCGGCCGCGCGCCCGGCTTTTCATCGCAGCCCTTCTTTTGCGCCGCCCGCCTGAAGCCGCTGCATCGCGCGGCCGCCGTGTCGAGCGTTGCCCTTCTCATTGGTCTGTCATCCGTCTGTCATGCCGACACGCAGGTCGGCGGCACATTGCCGCCCGCGCCGGACAAACTCTATGGCGACCTCTTCGTAGCCGTGCAAACGGCGCAGATCTATCCGGACCAGAAGACCTTCGTCGACGCCACGCCGAACGCAGACCCCGCCGCGATCGTGCAGCTGTATCAGCAACAGAAGAACAATCCCGGCTTTTCGCTTGCCAGCTTCGTGAACCAGTACTTCACGCCGCCGAGCGAGCCGGTCATCACGCCGCCCGCGAACCAGACGCTGCGTGAGCACATCAACTGGCTATGGCCCGCCCTCACCCGCACGACCACGAGCGCGCCGCCCAACAGCTCGCTGATTCCGTTGCCGAAGCCCTATGTCGTGCCCGGTGGCCGCTTTCGCGAAGGCTACTATTGGGACACCTACTTTACGATGCTGGGCCTTCAGGAAGCGGGCCGCGAAGACCTCGTCGACAACATGCTCGACAACTTCGCGTACATGATCGACACGTTCGGTCATATTCCCAACGGCAATCGCACGTATTATCTCGACCGCTCGCAGCCGCCCTTCTTCTCGCACATGGTGGAGCTCGCGGCCAAAGTGGAAGGACACGGCGTCTATCAGAAGTACCTGCCCGCGCTGCGCAAGGAGTACGGCTACTGGATGCAGGGCGAAAGCTCGACGCCGGCCGGGTCGGCGACGCGCAACGTGGTCGTGATGCCCGACCGCTCCGTGCTGAACCGGTACTGGGACGAACTCGACACGCCTCGCGACGAATCCTACCTGGAGGACATTCAGACCGCGCAAAAGGCCACCGGCCGCAATCCGAACGACGTCTACCGCGAACTGCGCGCGACCGCGGAAAGCGGCTGGGATTTCAGTTCGCGCTGGTTCGGCGACAACATGACGCTCGCGACCGTGCGCACCACGTCGATCATCCCGGTCGATCTGAACAGCCTCATGTTCCATCTGGAAATCACCATCGCGAAAGGCTGCGGCGAGACGCGCGATTTCCGCTGCGTCGGCGAATTCGCGGGACGCGCGGCGAAGCGCGCGCTTGCCATCAACCGCTACTTGTGGAACCCGAACGGCTACTACGGCGACTATGACTGGCAGCTCGCCAAACCGCGCGACAACAAGACGGCGGCCATGGTGTTCCCGCTCTTTGTCGGCGCGGCATGGCCGGATCGCGCGAAAAAAACCGCTGAGCAGGTGCAGTCCACATTGCTGCAGCCTGGCGGCCTCGTCACGACGACCTACAACACCGCACAACAGTGGGACGCGCCGAACGGCTGGGCGCCGCTGCACTGGGTCGCGATCCAGGGTCTCAAGCGCTACGGCCAGGACGCGCTCGCGCAGCAGATCGGCACGCGCTTTCTTGCCGACGTGAAGGGCGTCTATGCGTCGGACAGGAAACTGGTCGAAAAATACGTGGTGGAAGGCGCCGGCACGGGCGGCGGTGGCGGCGGCGAATATCCGCTGCAGGACGGCTTCGGCTGGACCAATGGCGTCACGCTGAAACTGCTCGATCTGTACAGCCCGGGCGAGTGAAGCCGTCACACGCGCGGCGCGGCGCGCCGGCCGGCACGAGGAGACCCGACGGAGACCCGACACCGCCGGCCAAGAATGATCGGACGCACAAATACTGTATAAAAACACAGTATAATAGCCGGCATGAACCAGTCATTTTCCGGCGGGCCGAATCCCGCCGGGCGTTCGATCATGGCATTCCAGCAAGGCTTGTTTGCGCCTGAGCCGGTCACGCTCTTTTGCGACAAGGAAGGCGGCATCCGTTATCTGCCCGAATCCGTTCCGCTTGCGCGCGCGCAACAGTGGTTCGGCGAGGCGCTCGGCAATATCGGCTGGAGCAGCCATCAGCGCATCATGTACGAGCGCGAGGTGGCCGTACCGCGGCTGATCGCCACTTTCATGCGCGACGCACAAGATCTGCCGGCGCCGCTTGCCGAAGCCTTCGAGGCGGTGCGGGCGCTCGTCGGCGCCCCGTTCAACCGGGTGGGTCTCAACCTGTATCGCGACGAACACGACAGCGTCGCGCCACACAATGATAAAACCGCGAACCTCGTGCGCGGCGAACCGATCGCGATCGTATCGCTCGGCGCGACGCGCCGCATGACCATTCGCCCGAAAAAAGGGCCCGGCCGCGCGGTGCACGTCGACCTGGAGGCCGGCAGTTGCCTCGTCATGAGCTACGCGTCGCAGTTCACGCACGACCACGGCATTCCGAAGCTCGTTGAAAGCGTCGGGCCGCGCATCAGCCTCGCGTTTCGCTGCTACGAAGGCCCGTAGGAATAACCGATAAGCGCGCAGACGCCCGACTACACCGCAAAAATGTCCGGATTCTCGAGCAGCGGCACAAATCGACCGGTGCGGCCGTCGAGTGCGAGCATCACCCCGCTCTCGATGTCGAAAATCCAGCCGTGCAGCTGCAGCTTTTTGTTCGCAAGCCCGACGGCCACCGAAGGATGCGTGCGGATATTCGCGAGCTGCGCGACCACGTTGTCCTTGACGAGCGCGTCGAGGCGTTCGGCGGGCGACTGATAGGTGCGCGACGCGTGAATCGCCTTGGCGGCATCCGCGTGACGCAGCCAGCCCGCGACGGCCGGCAGGTGTTCCAGGTTGGTGTTGGTCGTGATGGCCGTCATCGCGCCGCAGTTCGAGTGGCCGCAAATCACGATGTCGCGCACGCCCAGCACCGCGACCGCGTACTCGACCGTCGCCGAGACGCCGCCCGGCTCCGGACCATACGACGGCACGATATTGCCCGCGTTGCGAATCACGAACAGCGCGCCAGGCTCCGCCTGCGTGAGCAGCTCGGGCACCACCCGGCTGTCCGAGCAGGTCACGAACAGCGTGCTCGGACTTTGCGCGGCCGACAGCCGCTTGAACAGGGCGCTTTGCTGCGGAAACACGTCGCGTTGAAAGCGGATCAAGCCCTCGATGATTTCCTGCACGAATTTCTCCAGATAGTCAAAGGGCGCGCGGCGCACGGCACGGCCGCGAAGAATTCGCGCGACTACACCGCGTTGCCGTGCCCAGAGCCCGCGCCGCACGCCCGTGCAGCAACGGCTTGTGGGTCAAGCCCGCTCCCTGCGGGACGCCCGCGACGCCGTGGTCACGGGCCGGTCTTGTCGAAGTCGCGCGTTTCCAGTTCCACCGACTGCCCGCCGTTCTTTTCGAGCACGCGCTGCGCGGCCTTTTCGATCTGCGCGCGGTTGGCCTCGAACGTGCCCACCAGATCGTGCGCCGACGGGCCGCCGTTGCCGAAATGGTCGTTCAGTGCATCGAGCGAGACGCTGCACCAGACGTCCTTTCCATCGACATTGGCTTCGAAGGCGACGCGCGCGGCCGCCACCACTTCACGGCGTCCGGTGAATTCGATCCTCATAATGACCCTCCATGTGTCGAAAGAATCTCGTCGGTCGCAATCCCTATGCCACCCCTGTGCCACGCCGGCCGGCGCGGGCCGCCCGACAGCGCGAATTGCGCACAAGGTGCATACTCGATGTCCGCTGCCGTCGCACGGCCGTCCTGCTGCGCCCGCCCTGCCGGCGGCGCGTCGCGCGGGCGCGGTGCAGGCGTCGCCCGGCAGGCGCACCCACTATTCTGATACCAACTTCGTCCCATGTCCCGCAATCCGCAATCGTCGCGTCCCCTCGTCATTGCTTCCGTGATGGCTTCCATGGCCATGGTCGCCATCGAGGCCACCATCGTTTCCACTGCCATGCCGCAGATCGTCGCCCAACTCGGCGATCTGCATCTGTACAGCTGGGTCTTCTCGTCGTTCCTGCTGGCGCAAACGGCCATCACCGTCGTGTTCGGCAAGCTCGCCGATCTCTACGGCCGCAAGCCGGTCATGCTGGCCGGCATTGCCATCTTTCTCGTCGGCTCCGTGCTCGCGGGCTTCGCATGGTCGATGCCGGCCATGATCGCGTTCCGTCTGATTCAGGGCGTCGGCGCAGGCGCGATCCAGCCGGTCACGCTGACCATCGTCGCGGATCTGTATCCGGCGCGCGAACGCGGCAAGGTGCAAGGCTATCTCGCGAGCGTGTGGGCGATTGCCGCCGTGGTCGGGCCAATGGTCGGCGGCTTCATCATCCGCAACATGTCGTGGGCGTGGATCTTCTGGATGAATGTGCCGATCGGCCTTGCATCGGCAGCCGGCTTTATTGCGTTCCTGCGCGAATCGGAGCGGCACGCGCGCCCTTCCATCGACTTCGCGGGCGCAGCGCTCTTCATGGCGGCCATCGCCGCACTGATGACCGGGCTCACCTACGCGGGCGACGACGACCTCGCGCACGCATCCATGGCCGGCGGCGCATTCGTCGTGTGTCTCGTGCTGTTCGTGCTGCAGGAGCGCCGGGCCAAGGAGCCGATGATCTCGTTCGCATTGTGGAGCCGCCGCCCCATTGCCGCGTGCAACGGCGCGACCGTGCTGTCCGGCATGATCCTGATGGGCTCCACCACGTTCCTGCCAATGTACGTGCAAGGCGTGCTGAACCGCTCGCCGGTGATAGCGGGCCTCGCACTCACGATGATGATGGTCGGCTGGCCGGCCGGCGCGACGCTCGCCGCCAAGTCGTTTCACCGTATCGGGTTGCGGCGCATGCTGATAGGCGGCAGTACGTTCATTCCCGTCGGCGCGGTGCTGTTGCTGTTTCTTGCGCCGGGCGGCTCGCCGGTCGTCGCCGGGCTGGGCTCACTGGTGATGGGCTTCGGCATGGGCATTTCCAGCGTCAGTTGCCTCATGCTGATTCAGGAAATCGTCAAGATGGACGAGCGCGGCAGCGCGACGGCGTCAAACCTGTTTTCTCGCAACCTCGGCAGCACACTCGGCGCCACGCTGTTCGGCGCGGTGCTCAATTTCGGTCTGAGTCATTCGCGAGGCAGCGCGGTGGTCACATCCGATCAACTGAAAAGCCTGCTGCAAAACCAGGCTGCGAGCCTCGGCGGCGGCAACGCTATCCGCATGGTGCTGCATCAATCGCTGCACCTCACCTTCCTGTCGATCTTTGCGATAGCGATTTTCGTGGTCGTGCTGCTGACGCTCGTGCCGGCGATCACCATCGGCGCGGAAAAGAAGATGCCGCTGGAGGCGCTCTCGCCGCTCGAAGACTGACGCGCTGAGATCGCTGAACCATTGAACCATTCGAGGCGGCCCGTGGCAAGCACGCCGCTGCGCTCGCGCAGCGCGTGCCCGGCGCTGCCGCGCGGTCAGCCTTTCGCGTACAGCGTCGAGTTGGCGAAACCTTCCGCGGCGAGCACCTCGCCGACGAGGATCAACGCCGTGCGCTCGATGTGCGTCGACTGGACCTTGCCGAGAATATCGTCGAGCGTGCCGGTGATCTTTTCCTCGTCCGGCCAGCTTGCGCGATAGATCACCGCGATCGGACACGCGCCGCCGTAATGCGGCCGCAATTCGTCAACGATACGCGCAAGGTGCCGCACGCCCAGATGAATCGCCATCGTCGCGCGATGCCGTGCGAGATCGGCGAGCTGTTCGCCCTGGGGCATCGCTGTCTTTGTCGCGTAACGCGTCAGGATCAGCGTCTGCGAAATGCCGGGCAAGGTCAGCTCGCAGCCGAGCGCCGCCGCGCACGCAGCGGTCGCCGTCACCCCCGGCACGATCTCGTACGGAATGGCGAGTTCGCACAGCCGGCGAATCTGTTCGCCAATGGCGCCATACAACGAAGGATCGCCCGAATGCACGCGCGCCACGTCCTGGCCGTTATCGTGTGCGTTTTTCAGCAAGGCCACGATTTCATCGAGATCGAGCTCGGCGGTATTGACCACCTGTGTCGCCGAATGTCCGTCCAGCACCGCGGCCGGCACGAGCGACCCTGCATACAGAATCACCGGACAGCTACGCACGAGCCGCTGCCCCTTCACCGTGATCAGTTCGGGGTCCCCAGGACCCGCGCCGATAAAAAACACCGTCATTCAGTACTCCGTGATTGATGCGGGCGATTCAGTTCGACAGGCGCAGCGTGGCGAGCAGATCCGCGGTGCTTGCAAATTCGCGGTCCGCTGCGGGCAACGGCGGGCGGCGCAGCATCACGACAGGCAGACCACGCTCGCGGGCGACTTGGAGCTTCGCTTCCGTCGCACCGCCGCCGCTGTTCTTGCTGACCAGTACGTCGAACGCTTGCAGCGCGAAGAGCGCCCGTTCGCCTTCCAGCGTGAAGGGCCCGCGCGCGGCGAGGATGGGAGCGCGTGCGGTATCCGCGTGCGCGTCGAGGCAACGCACGAACCAGAATTGATGCGCGGGAATCTCGTCAAGATGCGTGAGCGGCTCGCGGCCGAGTGTGAAGAGCGGCCGCCTGAACGGCGCAAGCGCCGCCGTGAGTTCGTTCCAGTCATCGACCATGCGCCAGTCGTCGCCCGCTTGCGGCTGCCATGCGGGCCGGCGCAGCGCCCAGCACGCGACACCCGCGGAGCGCGCCGCCTGCACCGCGTTCGCGCTGATCCGCGCCGCGTAGGGATGCGTCGCGTCGATCACAAGGCCGATGGCTTTTTCTTCGATATAGCGCTGCAGGCCTTCGCTGCCGCCAAAACCGCCCACGCGCACCGCGCACGGCAGGTCGTCGGGCACCTTGCCGAGGCCGGCGAGACTGTACACGTCGCGAGGGGTCAGGTGCCGCGCGATCCGCAATGCGTCGCCGGTGCCGCCGAGGAGCAAAATCCGCGTCATCGCGCGGCCCCGATCAGATTGCCTTGCCGGTCGATTGCGAACATCTCGACATTCACCTGCGGCGGCACGATCTCGCGCGCCACGCGCAGCGCGTGGCCACAGACCATGTCGGCGAGCGGCACGTGCTGCGCATGCGCCAGCGCGACGGCCTGCTGGCTCGTGTTGGCCGCGCGAATCGCGGCTTGCAACGCGTCGTCGGCGCCGTGCGCGGCGGCCCAGCCGGCAAGCCGTTCGAGGTCGATACTCGAATTGCGGCTATGCAGGTCGAGATGGCCGGCGGCGAGCTTGCTCAGCTTGCCGAATCCGCCGCAAATACTCAGACGTTCGACCGGTGCGCGCTTCATATGCTTCAGCACCGCGCCAACGAAGTCGCCCATTTCGATCAGCGCGATGTCGGGCAAGCCGTAATGCGCGCGCATGGCGTCTTCGCTCGCGTTGCCGGTGCAGGCGGCCAGATGCGTGTAGCCGTTCGCGCGCGCGACGTCGATGCCCTGATGAATCGACGCGATATACGCCGAGCACGAAAACGGCCGCACGATGCCGGTCGTGCCCAATATCGACAAGCCGCCGAGAATCCCAAGCCGCGGATTCATGGTCTTCTGCGCGAGCGCTTCGCCGCCCTCCACGCCGATCGTCACCTCGAAGCCGCCGCGGTACGCATGCTCGGCCGCGAGTTCGGCGAGATGCGCGGTCATCATCTGGCGCGGCACGGGGTTGATCGCCGGCTCGCCCACTGCAAGCGTCAGTCCGGCGCGCGTGACGGTGCCGACGCCCGGCCCCGCGCGGAATACCACGCCCGGCTCCGCGAGCAGGCGCACGCGCGCGAACACCACGGCGCCGTGCGTGACGTCGGGGTCGTCGCCGGCATCCTTGATCGTGCCGGCCTCGGCGCCCTCGTCCGTCAGACGGCAGAAGACGAGCGGCATCGGCACATGCTGGCCCTTGGGCAGCACGATCTCGGCAACCTCGCTCGCGACTCCCGCGAGCAGCAGACGCGCCGCCGCCAGCGACGTCGCGGTGGCGCAACTGCCGGTCGTGTAGCCGCTGCGCAGCGGCGCGGGTTGTTCGGGTGTTTCGTCGCGCATGGCGGTCAGGCGGGTTCAGCAGGTTCAGCGGAAGCGGCGCGATTTCTGTCACGCGCAGCGTCATTGCCGCCGGAGACCTTCACCGCCTCGTACAGTGTGATCGGCAGCGCCTGACGCCACGTGTCGAATCCGCCGAGCGGCTGTGCGTCGGCAAGCGCGATCCGCGTGAGCGTGCCGCCCTGGCGTTCGCGCCACGCCGCGAGCACCGCCTCGCCCTGCAGTGTGACCGCGTTGGCGACCAGCCGGCCGCCGTCGCGCAGACTGGCCCAGCACGCTTCGAGCACGCCGGGCACCGTCACGCCGCCGCCGATAAATACGGCGTCCGGCGCGGGCAGTCCTTCGAGGGCTTGCGGTGCGCGGCCCGCGACGAGTTGCAGCCCCGGCACGCCCAACGCGTCGCGATTGTGTCCGATGAAAACTTGACGCTCCGCGTGCGCTTCAATGGCAATCGCCCGGCAAGCCGGATGCGCGCGCATCCATTCAATGCCGATCGAGCCGCTGCCCGCGCCCACGTCCCACAGCAATTGGCCGGGCGTCGGCGCGAGGCGCGCCAGCGTGATGGCGCGCACGTCGCGCTTGGTCAACTGGCCGTCGTGTCGGAACGCGTCGTCAGGCAAGCCGCAGGTGAGCGGCAGACGCGGCGCGCCTGCGGTGGCGCGGCATTCGAGCGCGATCAGATTGAGCGCGGCGACTTCGCCCGTGGACCATTGGTCCGCGCGGCCGTCGATGCGCCGCTCGGCCTCACCGCCAAGATGTTCGAGCACGCTCATGCGCGTCGCGCCGAAGCCGCGCGCATTCAGCAAGGCCGCGAGCGCCGCGGGCGTGCCGCCGTCGGCGCTCAGCACGAACACACGCGCGCCGTCGTGCAGATACGCGTTGACGCTCGCTAAAGGCCGGCCCACCAGCGACACGGTCACCACCTCCTGCAACGGCCAGCCGAGCCGCGCGGCCGCGAGCGAGACCGACGAAGGCGCGGGCAGCACGCGCAAGGCGTCAGCCGGCAATTGCCTTGCGAGCGTCGCGCCCACGCCGAACAGCATCGGATCGCCGCTCGCGAGCACGCACACCGGCCGGCTTCGCTCGGCGAGGAGCGGCGCGAGATCGAACGGCCGCGGCCACGCGACGCGGCGCGCGGCGAGCCTCGCCGGCAGCATCGACAGATGACGCTCGCCGCCGTAAATCACCGACGCCTCCAGCAACGCGCGCCGCGCGGGCCGTCCCAAACCCGCGAAGCCGTCGTCGCCAATGCCTACTACCGTCAGCCACGCCGGCATGCATCCTTCCTCATCTGGTATCTCAAACAATGCGCTGCGCTACGCCGGTCAAAGCGTCCAGCCTCGTTGTGCTATCCGAAAAAAGGCATAATACAGCCGCCGGTGCCCTTCGGGGCCTAACAGGGAACACAGCGCCGAGCAGTTTGCCGCTGTGGCTGCCCCCGCAACTGTATGCAGCGAGTCCGCCTGCGCTGAGCGCCACTGGTTTTACCGGGAAGGCCGCGACGGACGACGACCTGCGAGCCAGGAGACCTGCCGGCGAGACTGTTCGTGCCAGCCAACATCGGGCGGGGTGTACCGATGCCGCAGCCAAGCCGCAGCATCGCTTGCTCGGGCCGTCGCGCGACGCTAACCGCGGTGTCCGTCTTGAATCGAGCTTCGTCCTCCACTGTTCTGCCCGACGCGGCTTGCGCGCTGCGGCCCTCGGCGTGTCCGGGGCTCGCGCGCATCGTCGCGGCGCGCGACGGCGGCATCTGCCGGATCAAGCTGCCGGGCGGCGAACTGAGCGCGGCGCAAGCAGACGCGATCGCGCAGGTCAGCGCGCGGCATGCGGCGGGCGTGATCGAGCTGACCAATCGTGCGAATCTGCAGCTGCGCGGCGTGCGCGGCGGCGAAGAGGCGGCGCTGAGTGCCGCGCTGGTCGACGCGAGGCTCGGGCCTTTGCCCGAGGCCGAGGGCGAGGCCCGGCTCGATGCCCTGGCCGCCGACGACATCCGCAATGTGATGATCAGTCCCACGGCCGGCCGCGATCCGTGCGCGCTATTCGACACCCGGCCGTTGTGCGCCGCGCTGCTCGCGCTGCTGCAAGGCGACACGCGTTTCGCGGCGCTATCGCCGAAATTCGCGCTGCTCGTGGATGGCGGCGAGCGCCTTGCGCGGCTCGATCATCCGCATGACCTGTGGCTCGCGGCAGCGCAGGACGGCTCGGGCGAGATCCGTTTTGTGTTCGGCCTTGCGGGGTGCCCGCCTGCGGGTGCGACGGAGTCGGCAGCTCGGGCGGCAACTCAGGCGGCAGTGAGCGCAGCGACAGGTGCCGCAACAGGCGGACTAGCGAACGCGCCAGCAAGCTCACGAGCGCAAGCACGAGCAAACGCACCAGCACGCTCGACGACAAGCGCGGCAGGAGACGCCGCAGCAAACGCGGCAGTAAATGCGGCAGTAAATGCGGCAACAAACGCCCCGACCAACGCCCCACCAAACGCCCCGCCGGCAAATCCCCAAGGCGCATTGGCCGCGGTGCTGCCGTCGCAAGTCCCGGCGCTCGTGCGCGCGCTGCTGTATACGTTTCTCGACCTCGCCGCCGCCGACGCCACCCGCATGCGCCACCTGCTCGCCGCCCATCCGGTCGATGCGATATTGCAGCACGCACAAACCTATGTCGATTTCCCGCTGACGCGCGACGCCGCGCTCGCCGACTGGCGGCGCAGCATGCCCGCCGATGCAGGGCTGCGCGTCGGCGCGCACGGCGAGCGGATTGCGGGAACATGGCACGTCGGCGGGCAGCCGCTGCTCGGCCGCATCGATGCGCACATCCTGCACGCCCTCGCCTCGCTGGCGCGGCAGCATGGCAACGGCACGCTACGCATCACGCCATGGCAAAGCGTCCTGCTGCCCGCCATCGGGACGCAGGCGGTACCCGCCGTGCTTGCTGCGCTCAAGAAGCTCGGCCTCGCATGCGACCCCCATGACCCCGCTACGCGCCTCATCGCCTGTGCCGGTTCGAGCGGCTGCGCGAAGAGCCTCGCGGACACCAAGGCCGATGCGCGCGCGCTCGCGAAGCACCTGCCCGCCGGCCTCGACGTACACCTGAGCGGCTGCCCGCGCTCCTGCGCTGCCGCGCATTGCGCGCCGTTCACGTTGCTCGCCGCGGCGCCGGGCGTCTACGACCTTTATCGACGCGACGCGCGGCCGGGCTTCGGCGAATGCGTCGCGCGCCAACTGACAATTGGGCAAGCCGCGGCGACGCTCGCGCGGCTCGCCCGAAGTGAACCGATGCATGACCCAGATGAGTGACACCGATGCTTGATTACATTCGCGACGGTCAGGAGATCTATCGCCAATCCTTTGCGACGATCCGCGCCGAAGCCGATCTGTCGCGCCTCCCCGCCGACCTCGAGAAGCTGGCGGTGCGCGTGATCCACGCGTGCGGAATGGTCGACGTGATCGACGATCTCGCGTTCTCGCCCGACGCAGGCACAGCGGGCCGCACGGCGCTCGCGCAAGGCGCGCCGATTCTCTGCGATGCCGGCATGGTCGCGCAAGGCATCACGCGCGCGCGGCTGCCGGCGAACAACGAGGTGATCTGCACACTCGCGCACGAGCAGGTGCCCGCGCTCGCGCGCGCGCTCGGCAATACGCGCTCGGCCGCGGCGCTCGAATTGTGGCGTCCGCGCCTCGCGGGCAGCGTCGTCGTGATCGGCAATGCGCCGACCGCGCTCTTTCATCTGCTCGACATGCTCGATGCCGGCGCGCCGAAGCCTGCGCTGATTCTCGGCTTTCCGGTGGGATTCGTCGGCGCGGCGGAATCCAAAGCCATGCTCGCGGAAAACAGCCGCGGCGTGCCGTATGTGGTCGTGCACGGTCGTCGCGGCGGCAGCGCAATGGCCGCCGCCGCCGTCAACGCCCTCGCGACGGAGGTCGAATGACGGCCGCGCAGCCACCCAGAGGACGTCTTTTCGGACTCGGCGTCGGGCCGGGCGATCCTGAACTCATCACGGTAAAGGCGCTGCGTCTGCTGAAAGCCGCGCCGGTGGTCGCGTACTTCGTCGCGAAAGGCAAGAAGGGCAACGCGTTCAGCATTATCGAGGCGCATCTGCACGACGCGCAGCAGCACCTGCCGCTCGTCTACCCCGTCACAACGGAGGCGCTCCCGCCGCCGCTCTCGTATGAGGCGATCATCGCCGACTTCTACGATACGGCGGCGCAGATTGTCGGCGCTCATCTGGATGCAGGCCGCGACGTGGCCGTGATCTGCGAAGGCGACCCGTTTTTCTACGGCTCGTATATGTATCTGCACGACCGGCTCGCGGCGCGCTACGAGAGCGAGGTCGTGCCCGGCGTGTGCTCGATGCTCGGCGGCGCCGCCGTGCTGGGCGCGCCGCTCGTCTATCGCAACCAGAGCCTGTCGGTACTCTCGGGCGTGCTGCCGGAAGAGGAACTGCGGCGCCGTCTCGCGGACGCCGACGCCGCCGTCGTCATGAAGCTCGGCCGCAATTTCGACAAGGTGCGGCGCGTGCTCGGCGAACTCGGCCTCGCGCAGCGCGCGTTATACGTCGAGCGCGCGACGATGGGCAATCAGCGCATCGTGCCGCTCGCCGAAGTCGATCCGATGGCGTCGCCGTACTTTTCGCTGCTGGTGGTGCCGGGGGAAAAATGGCAAGGATGATGCCGCCCGCCATCGTCATTCTGGGCGCGGGCGCACTCGCTGCCGCGCGCAACATTCAGGCGCTGTATCCGGACTCGCGGGTGCACGCGCTGCAAGGTCGCGTGGAAGCCGACGTCGCCTACAGCGAGCTGGGCGCGCACCTGCGCGACCTGTACGCGTGCGGCACGCCGATCGTCGCGTTGTGCGCGGCCGGCATTGTGATTCGCTGCGTCGCGCCGCTGCTGTCGAACAAGGGCGCCGAGCCGCCGGTGCTGGCTGTTGCCGAAGACGGCAGCGCGGTCGTGCCTCTGCTCGGCGGCCTTGCCGGCGTCAACGTGATGGCGCGCGAGATCGCCGCCGCGCTTTGCGTATCGCCTGCCATTACGACGAGCGGAGAACTCCGCTTCGGCACCTGCGTGCTGAATCCGCCGGAGGGTTACACACTCGCCGATCTCGGCCAGGGCAAGCGCTTCGTGTCGGATCTGCTCGCGGGCGAAAGCACGCGAGTGGAAGGCGAGGCACCGTGGCTCGACGACGCGCAACTGCCGCGCTCGGCCTCGGCGCGACTGGCGATTCGCGTGACGCCGCGTGCGTGGGACGGACGCGTGGATGAGCTCGTGATTCATCCGCGCAGCGTGGTGGCTGCGGTGACGCTGGGCGATCTGCGGGAAAGCGCTGGGGCTCGCGTGATGAGCCAATTGCCGGCACAGGCTGGGGCGGCTGTCGGCAAAGGCGCGAACGCACATGCACGCGCTGAAGAAGCGGACATCGAAGCCGCCGCGAGCATCGAGGCGCGCGTTCGCGCTTGCCTCGACGCGCACGGCCTCGCGGTGCTTTCGCTCGCGGCCTTGCTGGCATCGACGGAAGACATGACGAACGCGGCGCTCGCCCAGGCCGCCGCGCGGCTGAACGTGCCGCTGCGATTCGCACCCATGCCTGCCGACGACAACGACAACGGCGCTTCACCGGCGCATCTGTTGCAGACCGCGTTGCGCGTGCCTTACGAAACGCTGCATGACGATCGCGATGAAGCCGTCGCGCTCGCACTGGCGCCGCTCGCCATCGACCCCGGCACCATAGGCCGCGCGCGCGGGCGCCTGACGGTGATCGGCCTCGGCCCCGGCAGCGCCGAGCTGATGGTGCCCGCCGCGCGCAAGGCGCTCGACGAAGCCACCGACATTCTCGGCTACGACACCTACGTGAAAATGGCCGGCCCGCTGCGCGCCGACCAGCGCGTGCACGGCACCGACAACCGCGAGGAAATGCAGCGGGCGCACCACGCGTTCGAACTCGCGAGCGCGGGACGCTCGGTGGTGATGGTGTCCTCCGGCGATCCCGGCGTATTCGCAATGGCGGCCGCCGTGCTGGAAGCGCTCGACACGTCCGGGAACAGCGCCTGGGCGGCAGTGGAACTGCGCATCGTGCCCGGCGTCTCGGCGGCCATGGCGACGGCGGCGCAGGCCGGCGCGCCGCTCGGCCACGACTTCTGCATGCTGTCGCTGTCGGACAATCTGAAGCCGTGGAGCATCATCGAAACGCGTTTGCGGCATGCCGCGCAAGCCGACCTCGTGATGGCGTTCTACAACCCGGTTTCGCGCGCGCGGCCCTGGCAACTCGACAAGGCGCTCGACATCGTGCGCGAGTACCGCGCGGCGAATACGCCGGTCGTACTCGGTCGCGACATCGGCAGACCCGGCGGCACACTGCGCACGGTGACGCTCGGCGAGCTGCGCTCCGCCGATGTCGACATGCGCACCATGGTGATCGTAGGCTCGTCGACCACGCGGCAGTTCACCCAAGGCGCGCAGTGGGTGCAATGGGTGTATACGCCGCGCTGGTATCGATGAGCGCGGCGTAATACACGCGGCGGGCGCTGCGGACGCATCGAGGTTCAGGCCGCGGCCCGGATATCGTCGATGGCGCGCTGTCTCACGCCCAGGTCGTCCCATAGTTCCGGATGACACGTGAACACGAGTATCTGATGCCGCGCAGCCGCGTCGATCAAGGCGCGCTTGATCGCGTCGCGCCGGCCGGCGTCGGTGTGCACGGCAGCGTCGTCGAGCATCAGCAGCGTGGGCCGGCCCGACGCCTTCAGCAGATCCGCGTACGCGAGCCGCGTGAGAATGCCGAGCTGCTCGCGCGTGCCGAAGCTCAACGCGTCGAGCGTATCGGCGCGGCCATAGCGGTCGAGCGTCGCCGGGCTTAGATCGTCGCCTAGCGCGATGGTGGATTGCGGAAAAATTCGCTTCAGATAATGGCCGAGGCGCTCGGTCAACGGCGCACGCAATTGCGCGACCGCAGCATCGCGTTCGGCGACGAGCACCTCGTCGAGCAGGCTCAACGCACCCGCCCGCAAGCTCAGTTCCTCCTTGCGGCGCGTAGCCTGCTCGATCTTCGCGTCGAGCGCGGCGAGCCGCTCGCCGAGCCCCGACGCGCCCACGGTCTCGAGCTGGCTGCGCAAATGCGCAATGCGCACCTGCCGCTCGTGCTGCTCGGCACGCGCCAGTTCCGCCGAGGCGCGATAGCGCTTCGCCTCCGCCGCCGGATCGTCCAGACGCGCGGCTTCCAGTTCGCGCTCGCGCCCTTCACGCTGCTTCGCGAGCGCCTCGACCTGTACGCGCTGTTCGACGATCTTCGCCTGCCATTGCGCGCGACGGCTGCGAAACGCCGCGTCGCTCAACTGCGCTTCCTTGCGCTGCAGCTGAAGCGCGAGCGATTCGGCTGTCGCCATGCCGGTGGAGCGCTTTTCCGCGGCGTCGTTCAACAGCGTGCGGGCACTGTCCAACGTAGCGCGCGCGAGGTCGGCATTACGCCGGGCTTCGTCGAGCGGCAGCGCGGCGGACACGTCGGGCAAGCCGGCCAGGCGTTCGTTGGCCGCCTGCAGGCGCGCGCTCGCCGAGGCGGACGCGGCGCGCAGCGCGTCGATACCTTGTGGCGCATGCGCCTCCAGCACCTTCGCGTGGCTTTTCTGCTGCGCGATGAGCGCCTTCCACTGTTCGCGCCGGTGTTCCGCTTCAGCGAGCGAGGCCACGCCAAGTGCCTGCAACGACTGCGCGTGCTGGGCTTCGAGCGCGGCGAGTTCGGACAGTCGCGCGGGCAAATCTGACACGCCCGGAATCACGCGCAATTCGCCGAGTTCGCCAAGTCCGATGCGCTTCTCCTCATCCAGACGCAACACGCCCTCGCCGCTCACCGGCGCATCGCCCACGGTGATCGCGCCGTTCAGCCGATATTCGATGCGCGTCATCGCCGCTTCCGTGCGCGCGCGCAGCACGGTCAACGACGCGTCGAGCGCGGCGAGCCGCGCCAGCTTCGCCTCGTCGATTTCCAGCGCGGCCGCCGCGCGGGTCGCTTCGACAAGCGCTTGATGCGCTTCGCCCGCGGCGCCGATTGCCGCTTCGAGCCGTTCGACTTCCGCACGATGCAGACCGGTCTGGCTGCGCAGATCCGCGGCGCTCACGGCGGCATTCGCCAGTTCCAGCGCGCGGTTGGCATCGGTCGAGGCCTGCTCCAGTTGCGCGACGCGGCTCGCCGCTTGAGCGTATTCGGTCTCGGCCGCAGACACCCTGGCGCGCGCCGCATCGAGTTGCTGACGCTCGCGCGCGACGGCCGTCTCCAGTTCCGCGGCGTTCTGCTCGTGCTGCAACGAAAGCGCCAGCTCCGCCTCGCTCACTTTCAACGCCTGCACAAGCCCCTGCACGCTGCGTTCCAGTTCGGCCGCTGCATCGGCACGCTGTTGCGCCAGCACGGCCTTCTGCTCGTGAAGTTCCCAGGGCCGCTTGCGTTGCGCGTCGTCGAAAGCTTCCTGCTGTGCGGCGAGACGCGCAATGTTGTCCTCGAACTGCTCGCGCTGCCGCGCGAGGTCGTCGCGCTCGGCGCTCAACGCGGCCAGCGCCGCTTCCGCTTCGGCGAGCGGTCCGGTGGACTTCTGCGTGCGCGCGGTCAGCAGTTGCCGCAACTCGCGCTGCACGACGGCGATCAACGCGTCTTCGCCCGCCGCTTCACGGCTGCCCGACAGCTGCGACAGCGCATCGCGCAGATACTGCGCCGCGTGCCCAGTGGAATCGCGCATGTCCTGGGTGCCGCCCTGCTGTACCCACAAGAGGCCCGGCACGCCGGCGTTTTCGGCCTTCAGCGGCCCGCGCGCGGCGCGCGAAAAACCGAGCAATGCCGCGAGCTTGTCTTCCGCTTCGTCCTCGCCGAAGACGCTCTGGCCGATCTTCAATTCACAGCGCTGGCGCGTGACAAACTGCTTCGACAGGCGGCAGGCCACGCCGTCGAGATCGAAGCTCACTTCAATCGAAGGCTGGCCGGTCGCCTTGCCCCACGGCAGCAGATCTTTCAGATGCGAAGCCTTATAGCGTTCGAGGAACACCGCGCGCACGGCCTCGGCAATCGTGCTCTTGCCCGCTTCGTTCGGCCCGACGAAAAGATTGAGCCCGGGCTGCAGGTCGTCGATAAATAGCCGCCCGGTGAACTGCTTGAATTCCTGTATCGCGATGCTTTGAAGCTTCATGCGGACCTCGCCTCACGCGGCAATTCACGTTGAAAACGCGCCAGCAGCAATAACGCCTCGGCCGCGCGCCTGACTTGCTGCGGATCGGATTGCGGGTCCTCCTGCATGCCGCGCAGACGCGCGACCACTTTCGCCAGATAGCCGCTTTGCGCGCCGAGCTCGGCGAGATCTTCGGTGGTGGGCAGCACCCGCAGTCCGCTCAGGTCGACGCGCAAGGCGCGCACGCGCGCGCGGGCTTCCTCGACGGCGACGTGGAGCGCTTCTGCATCGGCCAACGCGGCGGTGCCGCTTGCCGTGATGCGCAGCACGTCGCGGCTGCCCAACGTGGCGAGCCGCGCCTTCAGTGCGTCGACGTCGGTCGGCACGGCGATCGTTTCGTCCCAGCGGTGCCATTGATACTGCCCGATCCGCACCGGCTCCACGACCGGCTGCGCGCCGGGCTCGCTCACGCTGACTTCGAGCATGAAGCCCGGATCGTTCGCGCGAAAGCGGTCCTGCTCGTGCGTGCCGGCATACCAGGTGCGATCGTCGACGCGCAGATGGCCATGCCAGTCGCCGAGCGCCAGGTAGTCGAGACGCGCGCTGGCCGCGCGGGTCGGCGCAATCGGATTGGACGAGTCGATGCCTTCCTGCAGAATGCCGCTCACGCTGCCATGCGCGAGCCCGACGCGGTGATAGCCCGGCGGCGTCTCAGCGGTATCGAAGAAACCGGTGGTGTCGTCGTAAGTGATGCGCTGCGTGAGCGGCGCGCACAACAGCGCACAGCGGCACGCGTCGAGCAGGACGACGCCCGGCTCGAGCACCACGCGCACGTTCGGCGGCACGCAATTCAGGCGCTGCGCGCGAGTCCATACGCTTTCGACGAGCGCCGCGTCGTGATTGCCGGGCAGCATGATCCACGGACCCGCGAACGCCTGCAGCGCGGCGAAGAGGCGCCGGATCACCGTGTCGGAGACCGTTTGCAGATCGAATACGTCGCCGGCCACGAGCACGGCGTCGACGTTGCGCGCGGTGGCTTGTTCGGCGATGCGGCGCACGGTGTCGAAGCGCGCCTGCGCGAGATGCGCCGCCTCGTCCGGCTCGAACTGGCCGAACTGCGTGCCGATCTGCCAGTCCGCGGTGTGCAGAAACCTGATCACTGTGCCTCCATTGCATTGAATTGCTTGCCGCATGACGTGCGCCGGAAAGACCGGCAATCGCCGCGGCGGCTCAACCGTGCATGTTACCGCGCCGACGCGGCAAAGCGAGCCGTCACCGCCTGCGCATCACGCGAAACGCGGATCCGCGGCGCGATGTAGCGCAGCGCACGGCTATGCGCGGGCGTGCCCCGCCTGCACAGCCCGCGGCACACGGCGCTAAACTCGCGTTTCCAGACCCGGGCTCTCTCGCCGATGAACAAAGCACTCGAACTGAGGAAAGCCAAACGCACGCCGTTGCTGCTGCTCGCGCTCGCGGCCTGCGTTTTCGTCGCGACCGCGCTGATGCCGCGCGGCGTGTGGATCGACGGTATCAAGGCGGTGGCCGAGGCCGCGATGGTCGGCGCGCTCGCCGACTGGTTCGCCGTCGCCGCGCTCTTCAGACGCGTGCCGATTCCACTCGTGTCCGCGCATACGGCGATCATTCCGCGCAACAAGCACAAGATCGCCGACAACCTCGCCGTCTTCGTGCAGGACAAGTTTCTCGACGTGCCGTCGCTCGTCGGTCTGATCCGGAAGCACGATCCGGCGCAAAGCATCACGCGCTGGCTGGCCGAGCCGGCCTACAGCGCGCGCCTCGGCGATTACGTCGTGAAGCTGACGAGCGGCATGCTGGACCTGACCGACGACGCGCGCATCCAGGTGTTCATCAAGGACGCGCTGCGGGACGTGCTCGGCAAGGTCGATCTTTCGCAGTCGATGGGCTCGATTCTCGACACGCTCACAAAAGACGGCCGCCACCAGGAACTGCTCGACGCCGGCATCGACCAGGTGCTCACGCTGCTGCGGCAGGCCGAGGCGCGCGCGTTTATCGCGGAACGTATCGTCGATTGGGTGAGGAGCGAGTATCCGAAGATGGAGAAGATTCTGCCGTCGGCATGGCTCGGCGAAAAAGGCGCCGACGCGATTGCGAGCGCGGTGAACCGGATGCTGGAACAGATCAGCGAGAATCCGACGCATCAGTTGCGTCAGACATTCGACGACGCCGCGCACAAGCTCATCGTCAAGCTCAAGAGCGATCCAGCATTCCTGCAAAAAGGCGAGGAACTCAAGCGCTATCTGGTGGAAGGCGAAGCGCTCGCCGCCTATGTGAAGGACATGTGGGGCGAACTGCGCGCGTGGCTCAAACGCGATCTGCACAGCAGCGACTCGGCGCTGCATGCGCGAGTCGTCGCGGCCGGTCAATGGGTGAGCCGCGAGCTGGCCAACGATCCGGCGCTGCGCCAGTCGCTCAACGACCACCTCGAAGAGGCCGCGCGTGCGATGGCGCCCGAATTCGCGCGATTTCTCACGCGGCATATCAGCGATACCGTGAAGAACTGGAACGCCGAGGAGATGTCGCGGCAGATCGAATTGAACATTGGCCGGGATCTGCAATATATCCGCATCAACGGAACGGTGGTGGGCGGTTTTATCGGCTTGCTGCTTTATGTGAGCTCGCAACTGTTCGAATTGCTGCGGCTGCACCTGAGTTGAGCGCCTCATCTCGCAGCAGGCTTCACAAAACGCCTACAATCCGGGCATAGGGTTTGCTCCGTCGCTTGGGTCCCATCGGGCCCCATGGCCCACGCCGCCGCGTTCGTCGCGCGCGGGACCCAAGCGACCGCGCCGCTCAATCGGACAGTGTGCTCATGAAAATATCATTACCGCCGCATGGGCGGCCAAACCGCGTTTATCCGCCGGGCACGCCGGGCCTGCATGGCCTCGCCTCGGTGATCACCGGCGTCGTGGTGGTGTCGGCGCTTTACTTCGGACGCGCGGTGCTGATTCCCATCACGCTCTCCGTGCTGCTCAGCTTTCTGCTCGCGCCGCTCGTGCAGACTTTGCGGCGCCTGCACATGGGCCAGTTGCCGTCCATTTTCATCGCCGTGCTGTTCGCGCTCGCCGCGCTGCTTGCGATCGGCGCGCTGATCGGCGCGCAGCTCGTGCAGCTGGCGAGCGACCTGCCGCAATATCAGTTTGCGATCGAACAGAAGATCGAAACCGTGCAGGAGAAAACCATCGGCCGCGCCGATTCGCTGATGAGCCGTGCGGCGGCCACGCTGCAACGCGTCGCGCCCTCGAAACCTCCGCCGCCGCGTCCCACCGGCCGTGCGGCGCGCAATGCGCCCGCGGTGCCCACGCCGGTGGAAGTCCACGAGCCGTCGCCCACGCCGCTGCAGCTCGCGCGGCGGGCGTTGTCGCCGGCCATTGCGCCGATCGAAACGACGTTTATCGTGCTGGTGGTCACGATCTTCATCCTGCTGCAAAGGGAGGACTTGCGCGACCGCCTGATCAGTCTTTTCGGCTCGCGCGACCTGCATCGCACGACGACCGCGATCAACGACGCGGCCGTGCGGCTGAGCCGCTATTTCGTCGCGCAACTCGGCGTGAATCTGAGCGCGGGCGGCGTGATCGCCATCGGGCTCGCGATTATCGGCGTGCCGGGCGCGCTGCTCTTCGGCGTGATCGCGGCGCTGCTGCGCTTCGTCCCGTACATCGGTATCTGGATCGCGGCGATTCTCGCGTTCATCCTCGCCGCCGCGATCCAGCCGCAATGGACGATGGCGGTGTACACGCTGATTCTGTTCATCGTCGTGGATGTGGTGGCCGGGCAGATTGCCGAGCCGCTGCTGTACGGGCACCGCTCCGGGCTGTCGCCGCTCGCCGTCGTGGTGGCGGCCATCTTCTGGAGCTGGCTGTGGGGGCCGATCGGCCTCGTGCTGTCGACGCCGCTGACGCTGTGCGTGGTGACGCTCGGGCGTTACGCCGACCGCCTCAACTTCCTCACGGTGCTGCTCGGCGACCAGCCGGCGCTCACGCCCGCTCAGAACTTCTATCAGCGGCTGCTGGCGGACGATCCGCATGAGGCCATCGTGCAGGCGGAGCGCCTGCTGCGCGAGATGTCGCTGATCGACTACTACGACAAAGTCGCGCTCGAAGGGCTCAAGCTCGCGCGCAACGACGCCATGCGCGGCGTGCTGATGCCCGAGCAACTGGCGCGGGTGAATGAAGCGCTGGTGGACATCGTCGAGAACCTGGAAATCGCCGAGGGCCTGCCGGACCGCCTCGTACGTCCCGAACCGGGCGACGCGCTTGCGCTGCACGCTGCTTCCACGGCGGATCTGTCGGAGCAGCACGGCACTTCCGCGCGCGCTCATTCGCCGGCGCAAACCGACGGCGAGAAGACGGCGGTGCTCTGCGTGCCCGGGCGCGGCGCATTCGACGAGGTCACGACTGCCATTGCGGTGCAATTGCTTGGGCGCCTCGGCTTCGCCCCGATCATGGCGACGCACTCCGGCTACCGCAGCGCTCGCGCCGACGAACCGAGCTACAGGAATGCGTCCATTATCTGCATCGTCACGCTCGACGCGCCGGACTCGCCGCCGTATCTGCGCAATATGCTGCGACGCACGCGCGAATGGCGGCAGAGAGCGACGGTTGTGGTCGGCGTGGGCGGCACCGCGGAAAACGGGCACGACACGGCACCGCATGCGACGGCCGCTTCTCACTCCGCGCCGACTTTCCGGGCGATGATCGAGGAATGCCAGGTGGCTGCGTCGGCGTTGCATGCGCGCCAGCACTCGCCTGTCACAGGCGGCGGCGAGTAGCCGGTGCGCCGGCTGCGTGCTTCGCATCCGAGCCAAACCTTTGAATCGATCGCCATGCGCCTGTACCCAAATTGAGGACAGGCGCGAGTCGACGCTCCTTCATACTTCGCTCATCGCTATTCAATTCGCCTGCCTGTCGAAAGAAAAACTACGCCGCGGCGGGCGCGAGTTGCAGCGAAGATCGAGGAGACGCGCATGCCCCCCAGCTTCAAACCCTATCCGTTCACGCCGCGCCATTACGAAGGCGTAGTGCCGCCGCTCGTCGACGGGCGCGATCCCGTGCGACGGCCCGTGGCGATTGTCGGCGGCGGCCCGGTCGGCATGACGCTCGCGCTGGCGCTCGCCCGGCAAGGCGTGCGCTCGGTGCTGATCGAAGCCGACGACAGCGTCTGCACGGGCAGCCGCGCCATCTGCATCTCGCGGCGCAGTCTGGAAATTCTCAAGCGCCTCGGCGCCGTGCAAGGCTTTCTCGACAAAGGCCTGCCGTGGACCGGCGGGCGCAGCTTCTATCGGGACACCGAAGTATTCCGCTTTTCGATGCATCAGGACGACGAGCAATCCCTTCCGCCGATGATCAACATCGCGCAGTACCAGATCGAGCAGTTCCTGCTGGACGAACTGGAGCGGCATGCGGAGCTGATCGAGATTCGCTGGCAAACGCGCGTTACCGGCATCGAACAGTCCGCCGCCTCCAACGCGGGGGGCGGTGCAACACTCGATCTGCAGACCGGCGACACTGCATGGCACATGGAAGCCGACTGGGTCGTCGCGTGCGACGGCGGGCGCAGCACGATACGCGAGGCGCTCGGCCTGAAGCTCACCGGCACGACATATGAAGGCCGCTATGTGATCGTCGATATCGAACTCGACAGCGATCGCGCGACCGAGCGGCTCGCCTATTTCGATCCGCCGTCGAACCCGGGCTCGACGGTTCTCGTCCACAGGCAGCCCGACAACGTATGGCGGATCGACTACCAGCTACGCGACGACGAAGACCCGCAGACCGCCGTCGAACCGGAGAACGTCATGCCGCGCGTGCAGAGCGTGCTGGATTCGATCGGCGAAACGGGGGCATGGTCGCCGATCTGGATCACCGTCTACAAGGCCAACGCGCTGACGCTCGAGCGTTATCGCCACGGCGCGGTGCTATTCGCGGGCGATGCCGCGCATCTCGTGCCGATCTTCGGCGTGCGCGGCGCCAACTCGGGGATCGACGACGCCGACAATCTCGGCTGGAAACTGGGCTGTGTGGTGAACGATATCGCGTCGCCCGATCTGCTCGACACTTATAGCGACGAACGCGTGTTCGCCGCGCGCGAAAATCTGAGCTACGGCATGAAGAGCACCGAATTCATGGCGCCGCCCACTTTTGCATTCGAGCTGATGAGAAGCGCCGTGCTGGGACTCGCCGAACATCACCCTGGCGTGCGGCCGCTGATCAATCCGAGGCAAACGCATCCCATTGCATATGCGGACTCGCCGCTCAATCGTGTTGCGGCTAAGCCAACCGGAAGCTCGACTGCGCCCGACGCAGTCGACCCTTTCACCAGAGGCCCCGCGCCGGGCAGCGTCCTGCCTGAATGCCGGCTCGAGCGCCTGTGCGATGGCAGCGAGGAGGCCATTCACCTCACCGATCTGATTGCGCCCTGCTTCACCGCGCTGCGCTTTGGCGTGGATGCCTCGCAAGACACGGCATGGCAGCGGATGTGGGACGACCTCGCCAGCCGCGCGATTCCGTTCAGAGTGGTCACCGTGGTTGCAACTCGCACCGAGGCGCGTGCAGACAGCGCCATCGCGATCGATCACACCGGTCGCCTGCATGAGGCGCTCGGTGCCACTCGCGGCACCGTCTATCTGATCCGCCCCGATGGTCATGTGCTCGCGCGCTGGCGTAAGGGCAGCGCGGCGGCGGTGCAGCGCGCGCTGACAGCGACATTGACGATGCAACACACGGAGACTCTGTCATGACCGATAGCGATCTCGACCGCGTTTATACCGCGCTATGCCAAACCCTCACCACCGAAGGCGAAGCGCAGGCGCCCCTCTATCTGGCTCGCCTCGCGCTGCTCTTCATCACCGAACTCGACGATGCGCAACGGGCGTTGTCTTTGATCGAAGCAGCACGCTTGCCCGCGTCTGTGGCGCCTCCAATCGCGGCGTAGTCGTCACGAAGCTTTGATAAAGGCAAAAAAGCCGTCGCGCACCACGCGCGGCGGCTTTCGGTTGTCATGCAAACACCGCGTTCAATACAAACCCAGCGTACTCGCATGCAGACGCGCGAGCCCGAGCAGCGCATCCGTATAAGGCGTTTTCACACCGGTCAACTGCCCGAGTTCGCGGACGGCGCTCACAAGCGCATCCAGTTCCACCGCCTTGCCCGCCTGCACGTCTTGCAGCATCGACGTTTTCATCGCGCCGAGTTTGAGCGTGACGGCGTGGCGGTCCTCCGGGTCCTGATCGATCGGAATGCCGAAACGCGCGCCGATTTCCTTCGCCTCGAGCATGATGCTCGTGACGAAGCCGCGCGCCAGTTCATCGCCGAGAATGCGGTCGGTGGTGGCGCCGGTGATGGCGCTGATGGGGTTCATCGTCATATTGCCCCACAGCTTGTACCAGACGTCGCGCTGGATCTGCTCCGACATCGACGCATTGAAACCCGCCGCAATCAGCATGTCGGTCAGCGCCTTTACGCGTTCGCTCGCCTGTCCTGCAGCTTCGCCGATGATCAGTCCATTGCCCTGGTGATGCCGGATCACGCCAGGCGCCTCGACGAGGCAGCTCGCATGCACCACGCAGCCCACTGTCTGCGCAGAGGGAATGGCGGCGGCAATGGCGCCGTCCGGGTCGATGGACTTGAGCCGCGTGCCCGCAAAATCGCCGCGCAGACCGTCGCAGAACCACCACGGCACACCGTTCATGGCGGTCAGCACCGTGGTTTGCGCGCCGAGCAGCGGTGCGATGTGCGCGGCCACCGAGGCCATCGCCGGGCCCTTGACCGCGACCACCACGAGATCCTGCGTGCCGAGTTCCGCCGGATTCTCCGCGGCCCGGACATTCACCGCGTGCGTGGTGCCGCCTTCGATCAGCCGCAAGCCCTGCTCACGCAAGGCGGCAAGAGTCGCGCCGCGCGCCACCACGCCGACCTCGTGGCCCGCCTGCGCGAGCCTCACGCCGATCCATCCGCCGATGGCGCCCGCACCGTAAATCGCTGCTTTCATGGATTCATTCCTTGTAACTCGCGTCGATGCGCTCGACTCGCCTCACGAGTGCATCGAACACGTCCTGTCCCGCGCCGTGACGCGGATCGAATTGCAGCGCGTCGCGCGAGCAGCGCATGGCCACCTCTTCAGGAACCGGCCGCGCCTTACCCATTGAAAACGTCGCCATCTGGATTTCGCACGCGCGATTGAGCGTCCACAGAACCGCGAACGTCTGCGGCAGCGTGCGTCCCCATGCCAGCAGTCCATGATTGCGCAGAATCACCGCCTGCCTGTCGCCGATATGTTCGACGAGCCGCGGCCCTTCCTCCGCATGCACGGTGATGCCCTCGAAGTCGTGATACGCAATGCGCTCGTGCAATTGCGCGCTGTAGAAGTTGGTTTGCTGCAGCCCTTCTTCGAGACACGCGACCGCGACGCCCGCCGTGGTATGCGTGTGCATCACGCAATGCGCACCCGGCACGCCTTCATGAATCGCCGCATGCACGACGAAACCGGCCGGATTCACGGGATAGCGCGAGCCGTCGAGCACGCGCCCCTGTGCGTCGATCTTCACCAGGTTGCTCGCCGTGACCTCGGTGTAGTGCAAGCCGAACGGATTGATGAGGAACTGCCGCTCGCCGCCGCTCACGCTCTCCGGCACGCGTAGCGTGATGTGGTTGTAGATCATCTCGGTCCAGCCGAGCATGTCGAAGATGCGGTAGCAGGCGGCCAGTTGAACGCGGGTCTGCCATTCGTCGGGATGCATGTCGGTTTTGTTCGGCACACTCGCCGGTGGCATATCAAGTGTCGTCATCGACGTCTCCATGGTGATCTGTTGGCTGTGCCCGCTTTGCCGCCGTGCCTGCGCTGACACTGCGCCGGCGCGTCCGCCGGCCAGTGTCTCGCCGCGCTATGCGCCCGACACGACCGCCGCAATCGACGACGCGACGTAGTCCGCGTTGCGCGCATTCAGGCCCGCCACGCACATACGCCCGGAGCGCAACACGTACACCGCATGTTCGCTGCGCAAGCGCTCGACTTGCTTCCCGGTCAGCCCCGTATAGGTAAACATGCCGCGCTGCGCAACGTAACGCGCGCGCATCACTTCATCGACACGGCCCGCGAGTCCCGCGTGAATCGTGCCGCGCATCGCGAGAATGCGCTCGCGCATGGTGGCCAGTTCCGCCTCCCACGACGCGCGCAACGACGCATCGGACAGCACGTTGGCCACAAGGCGCGCGCCATGCGTGGGCGGATTGCTGTAGTTCGCGCGCACCGTGGACATCAACTGGCCCAGCACCCGGCCCGCTTCATCCGCGTTCTTGCAGACCACGCTCAGCGCGCCCACGCGCTCGCCGTACAGCGAGAAATTCTTCGAAAACGAATTGGCTGCCATGAGCGGTATATCCGCGGCGGCCAGCATGCGCACGCAAGCGGCGTCTTCCTCGAGGCCCGCGCCGAAGCCCTGGTAAGCCATATCGACAAACGCGATCAGCTTGCGACGCTGTAATACCGGCATGAGCTCCGCCCATTGCGCGGCGCTCAGATCGACGCCGGTCGGGTTGTGGCAGCACGCATGCAGGAGCACGATGCTGCGCTCGGGCAACCGGCCGATCGTGTCGATCATATCGGCGAAACGCAGGCCGCCCGTCGCTTCGTCGTAATACGGATAGGTGTTGACCGTTAGACCCGCGCCTTCGAACACGACGCGATGATTTTCCCAGCTGGGGTCGCTGATCCAGATTTGCGAAGCGGGAAAATAGCGCCGCAGAAAATCGGCGCCGACCTTCAGTGCGCCCGAGCCTCCAATGGTTTGCAATGTCGCGATGCGCCCCGCCGCGCGCGCCTCGCTGTTTGCGCCGAACACGAGCGCCTGGGCGGTGTCGCGATAGAGCGGCAGGCCCGCCATCGGCAGATAGGAGCGCGGACCGATGGCATCGAGCAATGCGGTTTCGGCGCGGCGCACGGCGTCCATGACCGGCAGCTTGCCCGCGTCGTCGAAATAGATGCCGATGCTCAGATTGACTTTGTTCGGGCGCGGATCGAGCTGGAAGTCTTCGTTCAGGCTGAGAATCGGGTCGCCGGGATAGGCGGGAATATGTTCGAACATGGCATTTCCTTGATTGGAGCCCTGCGGTAGCGCTGGTTTTTGCGCAGACATTGCGCTCACGTGGCGTTCGCAGCCGGGCGAGACCGAAAGTCTAAGCGCCTTTCTGTGCTTCCGTCGATTGGGGCAAGTGTCGATGAACGCGCGGCAATCGACAATCAACGGATTTTTCACGATTCGTAAGTTTTTCTTTAGAATCGCACCATGGCACTTACTCGCGTCACCATTCGTCAATTCGAGGCGTTTCTCGCCATTGTCGACCTGCAGAGCATCGGCGCGGCTGCCGGGCGGCTCGGGCTCACCTCGTCGGCGGTGAGCCAGTTGCTCGCCGAGCTCGAAGCGGAGCTCGGCTTTCGCCTGTTCGACAGGACCACGCGGCGCGTGAATCTGTCGAGCGCGGGGCAGGATTTCCTCGCCTCGGCGGAATCGGTGCTGCGCCACGTGCGCGCCGCCGCCCAATCCGCCGACGATATCCGCAATCGCGCGGCCGGCATTGTGCGGATCGGCGCCCCGCTCGTGCTCGCATCCACCGCCCTGCCCGCCGCGATCGCGGACTATGCGCGCGACAAGCCCAAGGTGGTCGTGCGCATTTGCGATACGGTGGTGGAGCAGCTGGTCGAGCGCGTGGAAAGCGCGGACGTCGATCTCGCGATCGGCCCGGACCGGCCAAGCGGTGCGCGCGTGAGCCGTGACACCGCGTTCGCGAGCCCGTGGGTCATGTGGTGTGCGCCGTCGCATGCGCTCGGCGCGCGCAGGCGCGTGCAGTGGCAGCAGTTGCGGGATGTCCCTATCGTCGCGACGGGGCGCGATCACGAACGCGCGGTCGACCAGATGCTCGCGGATTTGCCCGTTGAGGCGCGCATCGTTCCGGCGGACGTGGTGGACAACGTGACCACGGCGTTCGGCATCGCTGCGCGCGGGCTCGCCGTCACGCTCGCGCCGGCTTATGTGGCGCCGCTCGCGCGCACCTTCGGCCTCGTGATGAAGCGGATTGTCGAGCCGGAAACCATCCGCGAAGTCTGTCTGTATCGCTCGACGGAACGCGCGTTATCGCCGCCCGCTGCCGGTTTCGCGGATTTCCTGCTGCCCTGGCTCAGACGCTGGGATCGCGAAACGCAGGCCGATACGCGGGTAAAACGCGCCTGATAGTCCATTCAAGGCGCGGCCAAACGGCGAGTGGCGAGTATCAGCTTCGTGGCGGCGCCACGCACAGCGCAAACAGTTGCCGCTGACTTGAAATGCCGAGCCGCGCGTAAGCGCGCTTCTGATAGGTGACGACACTCGCAGGCTTTACGCCCATCCGTTCGCCGATTTCAACTGCGGTAGCGCCTTCGAACGTGCCGCGCAGCACGTCGAGTTCGCGCGGCGTGAGCGCGGGGCACATTCGTCTCACGCGCGCGAGCATGGTCGCGGCGGGGCTTTCATGGTGCTGACCATGAAGTGCGTAATGCGCTTTTGCCGCGTGCGCGAAGAGATGCGCAAGACTTTCGACTCGCTCCATCTCGCCTGCCTCGAAGACGCCATATGCACGGTCGCGATACAGATTGATGGACAGCCACACGCTGTGAACAGGTTGCACGAGCAACGAGACGCGGTCCGACACATTGGGCTGCTCGTAACAGGCCGTGCGATACGCTTCGTTCTCGATCTCCTCGCTTTGCTGCTGATGCAGCACCAGCGCGCCGCGCGAGCGCGAGCCGTCGATGATCGCCCGGTTGCCGTCGAGCGCATAAAAATGCGCCGCGTAACGATGGGCCACGTCGCGCAGAAAACGGCCGCCGCGGTGATCCGCCGCCGACATGGTGCGCGGGCGCGCGCCGGATTCATACGCGAACACGGTGCACTGCGAGACCGGCATGATGTCGCCGGCCGTTTTGAGCATGCTGGCCGCGAGTGCGTCCGCGTCCTCGTGCGAAATGGACATGACGAGCTCGGCCGCACGCGCGGTGCTGATCTGTTCATTTCGACGAGGCGGGGAAATGCGCCAGGAACGCATGATGGCTTCGGGCTTGCGCGGCGTGTATGAGGTAGCGCCAAGCGTAGCACACCATGCATGCGTTCGTGTGCGCATGGGCGGCAAGGGTATTCACGGCATTTCCGCGGAAAACCCGCCTACTTTTCCGCCGCCATTATTTGCCGGAAAACGAGCCGCGTTCCAGCGTCACCATCCGCGGCAGCTCGATGGTGAACACCGTTCCGTCGCTTTCGTCGGACTTCACGTCGACACGTCCGCCGTGCATACGCGCGATTTCGTGCACGATATGCAGGCCTAAGCCGAGCCCTTCGCGCGAACGGGAGCCGCCGTTATTCGGCCCGAATGCCTTGAAGAGATGCGGGACAACCTCAGGCGGAATCACGCCGCGGTTGGCCACCGTGAGGCGCACGGAATCCTCCGCCTCGCCGTCGACGTGCACGCTCACATCGCCGGCCGCGCCGTGGTGCAGCGCATTGCTCACAAGATTCGACACCGCCTGCCAGACGAGATCGGTATCCCACGCGCCCGCTGTATTGCCGCGGCTCGCGAACACGATGCGCTTGCCGTTCTCGCGCGAAGCGAATTCGTCGATCACGGAACGGCATAGCGTCGCGAGTTCGATCGACCGGGGCTGCAGCGGCAGGCGTCCGCCTTGCAGACGCGCGAGATTGAGCAGTTGATCGACCATCCGCGCCATGCGCAGCGAACTGTTTTTCACGCGCGCCGCGACGGCTGCGGACTGCTGATCAGCGGCGGTGCGCATCAGGTATTCCGCGGAGGCGAGGACCGCACCGAGCGGCGTGCGCAGATCGTGACTCAGCACCGCCATCAGCATCTCGTTGGCTTCGAGCATCTGACGCGTGGTAACGAGCTGTGCGGCGAGCTGGCGCTTCTGCTGTTCGAGTTGAACGAAGACATCCACCTTCGATTGCAGAATGCGCGGATCGAACGGCTTGTAGAGAAAGTCCACCGCCCCGGCTTCATAGCCGCGAAACGTGCGCGACGCATCCTGCGCGGTGGCGGTCAAAAAAATGATCGGCACATGCGAGGTTCGCGGACTGCCGCGCATTAACGCCGCCAGTTCGAAACCGTTCATGCCCGGCATATTGACGTCGAGAATCGCGAGCGCCACCTCGTGCTTGAGCAGCAGATCGAGCGCGGCTGTGCCCGAATCGGCCACCAGCACGGCAACGTCGGGGCGCGTCAACAAGGCCTTGAGCGCGGTGATGTTGTGAGCGATGTCGTCGACGATAAGAATGTTCACGGGTGGATTCGACATGGCATCGGATCAAAGAGAGGCCGGCCATGCTGCGAGCCGCCGGGCCATGGTTTCGGGAGAATAGATGTAATCGGCCGCGCCGCGCTCGATCGCGGTGCGCGGCATGTCGGGCGAGGTCGCGGTGCCGGGATCCTGCACCCACGTGAGCCCGCCCCACGCGCGCACATGCTGCAAACCTTGCGCGCCGTCGTCGTTTGCGCCGGACAGCAGGAGCGCGAGCAGCTGCTCGCGATACACCGCTGCCGCGGACTCGAACAAGACGTCGATGGAAGGCCTCGAGAAGCGCACGGCGGGATCCGTTGAAAGCGCAACCGTTTTGTCCACCTCGACCAGCATGTGATAGCCAGGCGGCGCGACATGCACGCGGCCCGGCATGATCTCGTCGCCGGCGTCCGGCTCAATCACCGGCAACACGCACCGGTGGGCCAGCGCGTGCACGAGATAGCTGGGCGGGTCGGGCGGCAGATGCATGACGATCATCACGGCCGGTGCAAAACTCGCCGGCAACGCGGCCAGCAGCAGATGGATCACCTCCATGCCGCCCGCCGAGCCCCCGATCACGACGAGTTCGCACGCGCGCGCGCGATGCGCGCCCCGCTGGGCGTCGACGTCAGGCCGAATGCTTGGGCACGGGTTCACGTTGGTCTCAGCGCTTCTGGTAAATACGTTCGCCCGGACGGAATTCGTCGAAGGCATCGTAATGACGGGAAAACCGCAGGGTCTCCTTGCTGCCGAGTCCGAGAAAACCGCGCCGTACCAGCGCGTTTTCGAACAGACCCAGCGCGCGGTCCTGCAAACCGCGATCGAAATAGATCAGCACGTTGCGGCACGATACGAGGTGCGCTTCGAGAAACACTTCGTCGGTGGAGAGACTGTGGTCGGCGAACACGACACGGCCTTTGAGCGAGCCCGCAAAACGCGCGCCGCTATAGGCCGCGTGATAGTAGTCCGACAGCGAGCGCGTACCGCCGGCCGCGAGGTAATTCTGAGTAAAGCCCTGAATGCGGTCCAGCGCATAAATGCCGGCTTCGGCGCGCGCGAGCGCGTCGGGGTTGATGTCGGTCGCATAGAACAGCGTGCGCTCGGTCAGACCTTCTTCGTCGAAAAGAATTTTTAGCGACCACAGCTCTTCGCCGGTGCTGCAGCCTGCGACCCACACCTTGATCGACGGATAGGTGCGCAGACGCGGCAAGACGTGCTCGCGCAGTGCGAGAAAATAGGCAGGATCGCGAAACATGTCGCTGACCTGCACGGTGAGGTACTGAAACAGCCGCGAAAACTGATCTCCGTCGCGCAGGATACGGTCCTGCAATTGCGACAGTGTGCCGAGGCCGAACTCATCGAGTGCCTGCGCGAGGCGGCGGCGCAGCGACGACATCGCATAGTGGCGGAAATCGTGCTGATATTTGAGGTAGATAGCCTCCAGCAGCAATTTCAACTCGATGTCGAAATCGCTCATGCGTTGCCGTGCGTCCAACTCGGATTGGCTCATTGCGATCTCCGTCTTGCCGGCTCGCACCCGTGCGTTGGATTCGTGGCGTTTATCGTCGCCGTTCATGGCTGCGGTTCCACCTCTAACGTTGGCGCAACCAGACACGGCACAGCGCGACCAGCTTGTCCACGTCGATCGGCTTCGAGACATAATCGTCCGCGCCTGCTTCGAGGCACCGCAGACGGTCGTTCGCCATGGCCTTCGCCGTCAACGCAATGATCGGCAGATGCGCAAAACGCGGATTGCGCCGAATCTCGCCCATCGCGGTCAAACCGTCCATCTCGGGCATCATGATGTCCATCAGAATCAGGTCCACTTCAGGGCCGTTTTGCAGTGCGTCCAATGCTTCGCGGCCATTGCGCGCGATCTGCAGCGTCGCGCCGAGCGGTTCGATCACATGCGAAAGCGCGAAGATGTTGCGGACGTCGTCTTCGGCGAGCAGGATCGTGCGGCCTTCGAAGGCATTGTCGCGCTGGCGTACCGTGCGCAGCATGCGCTGCTGCTCGGGTGCCAGCGACGACTCCACGCTGTGCAGAAACAGCGTCACCTCGTCGAGCAGACGTTCCGGCGACTTCGCGCCCTTGATAATGATCGACTTCGAATAGCGGCGCAGGCGGTGCTCTTCTTCGTCCGACAGCATGCGCCCCGTGTAGACGATCACCGGCAGTGCCGCATGTTCCGTATTGGCCGCGAGGCGCTCCAGCAAATCGTAGCCGGTGCCGTCGGGCAGCGCGAGGTCGGTCACCACGCAATCGAACGACAGTTTCTCGAGATGCTGCAACGCCTCGGACAACGTTGCGACCGCAACTATCTCGGTGTTGTCGCTTTGCAGCAGCGCGCGGATGCTTTCGCGCATCGGCGCGTCGTCCTCGATCACGAGGACCCGCTTCAGACGCTGTTGCAGGCGCGCTTCGAGGCGGCGGATCGCGGCTTCCATCGTGGAGCGCGCGGTCGGCTTGAGCGTATAGCCGATCGCGCCGAGGTGCAGCGCCTTGTCCGCATGATCCGTCGCGGACACGATGTGAATCGGGATATGGCGTGTGAGCGGATCGTTCTTCAGCCATTCGAGCACGGTAAGTCCCGAACGGTCCGGCAGGCCCACATCGAGCAGCACGGCAGCCGGGCGCATGTCGCGCACGAGCGCGAGCCCGCTTGCCGCGTTGCTCGCATGCACGAAGTCGAAATCCAGTTCATGCACGAGATCGCGCAGAATTTCCGCAAACGCGAGATCGTCTTCCACGGCGATGATGAGACGGCCCGCGCGCGTGCGATTGTCGCGGTCGTCGGCAATGGCCGCGCTGCCGGCTTCAGGTGCGCCGGCTGGTTGAGCGGCGCTGCCCGCGACCGCCAGGCGAGCAGGGGTTGTCGTCATCACGCCGTTAGCGGGCGTGATGACCGCCGGCGCCGCGTCGCCCCACGATGCGCGAGCGAGCAATGCGTTGTCCGTATCGCCGTCCGTGGCTACCGCATGTGCAGACGTCTCATGCGAAACCGCGACCGCATTTTCGCCGCCCGCCGCAAGCGCCGCGCGCGCGTCGAGCGGCAACCATAGCGTGAACACGCTGCCCTTGCCCACCTCGCTCGCCACCGTGATGCGCCCGCCCAGCAAACGCGCGAATTCGCGTGAAATGGAGAGGCCGAGACCGCTGCCGCCGTACTGGCGACTTGTCGATCCGTCGGCCTGCTGGAATGCTTCGAAAATCATTTCCAACTTGTCGGACGCAATGCCGATGCCGGAATCGCGCACGTCGATTCGCAGCATGTCGTCGTCCGCCGGGGCGACCGACAGTGCAACCTCGCCGCGTTCGGTGAACTTAACCGCGTTCGACAGCAGGTTCCGCAGAATTTGCGTGACACGCTGACCGTCGCTGACGATGCTGTCCGGCGCACCCGGCAAACGGTCGAACACGAGGTTCAGGTGCTTCGCGCCCGCCATGGGCCTGAACAGTTCCTCGAGCGATTGCAGCGTCGCGTCGAGCGAGACGGTCTCCAGTTCGACGCTCACCTGCCCCGCCTCGACCTTGGACAGATCGAGGATGTCGTTAATCAGCACCAGCAGGTCGCTATTCGACGCGTGAATGGTTTCCGCATAACGCACCTGCTCTTCGGTCAGATTGCCGGTTCTGTTCTGCTGGAGCAGCTTGGCGAGAATCAGCGAGCTGTTCAACGGCGTACGCAGTTCGTGCGACATGTTCGCGAGAAACTCCGACTTGTAGCGGCTCGATTGCTCGAGACGCTCCGCGTTCGCGGCCAGATCGTCCTGCGCGCGCAGCAGATCGGCCTTTTGCCGCTCGAGCCGATGCGCATATTCCTCGAGCTGCACATTGGTCTGTTCGAGTTCCGCCTGTTGCGCCTGCAGGCGCGTTTGCGATTCGAGCAGCGCGCGTCCGCGTTCCTCCAGGCCTTCGTTGGAGACACGCAGTTCTTCCTGCTGCACCTGCAACTCTTCATTCAACTGCTGCGTCTCGACCAGCGCATCCTGCAAGCGTTCGCGGTAGAGCGCCGCCTCGATGAAGTCGCCCATGCTGTTGCTGACAAGCTCGATGAACTCCGGGTCACGCGGCGCGAGTGTGCGCATGAAACCCAGTTCGAGCACACCATTCACCTCGCCCTCGCTCGCGACCGGCATGATGATCAGGTGCTTCGGCGCGCTGTTGCCCGTTGCGGAAACGACCTGTATGTAGTTCTCCGGCACATCGCGCATCACCACCATGCGGCGCGACGCGGCGGCCTGGCCGACGAGCGTGTCGGCATCCGCGAGATCGCGCGCCGTGGCCTGCTCGCTTTCGCGGCTGAAGCCGTATGTCGCGACGCGGCGCAGCGTGCCGTGCCGCTTGTCGCGCACGTAGAGCGCGCCGACTGCCGCATCCATGTACTGCGCGAGGCAATCCAGCATGGCGCGGCCGACGAGTTGCGGAGTGGTCTGTCCGACCACCCGCTCGGCGAGCATGCGCTGCCCCGAGCGCAACCACACCTGTCTTTCCAGTACTTCCGTCTGTTCCGCCTGCTGACGCAAGGCCTTGTCGTACGCGCCGGCGAGATTGAGCAATTCGCGGCGGCCCATCCATGCCAGCAGACTGTTCACGCTGATGCTAAAGAGCAGGAACACGCTCACCAGGATGACGGTGACGCGCCGCGAGGCTTCTGTGCGTTCCTGACGCAGACGCAATTCGACGGTGAGAAAGTCGTCGAACTGTTTGCGCGTTTCGTCGAATTCCATCTTGCCGCGACCGCTCGCGACGACGCTCGCCACGTCCTGCATTCTGCGGCGCGCGTCGATCATGTCTTCGGCAAAGCGGTTCCAGCGCTCCTGAATGGCAGCAATCTGCTTGAGCTTTTCGAGCTGCATCGGATTGTCCGCGACAAGCCCCTGCAGTTCGTCCATTTGCGCCTTGAAGAGCGGTCCGCCGTTTTCGTATTGGGCGAGAAAACTCTCGTCTCCCGTGAGGAGAAAACCGCGCATCGACGACTCGCGGTCCACTGCAAGACGCAGCATCTGATTGGCCTTGCCGATGACGCGCTCGGAATGCTCGGCAAGACTCGTAGTGGAAACCAGATAGGCAATGAGCCCGACAAACACGCCGATGGTGATCAGGCCGACAAACAAGGGCAACGCGATGTTGCGGCGAATGATGCCGCGAAAGTAGTGTTCGTCGACGGCTTGCGATGCGGTCATTTTTTCTATATTCAGCAAGACGGATCGTCGTGATCCGGAATATTTTTCAGGATTCCCGCGCGGTACGGTGCGTGCTTACGCAAACGCTTAATCATACAGGAGGGGTCCCGTTTTTTGCGTGCACGAGCGCGCTCTGCATGGCTGCATAAAGGCAGAACACCAAGGCAAAAGACGCACGCAACTTTGGCCCAGCCCATGCGGTCAATGATGCGAACAGTGCACGCTCGCGTACTCACCCTCCTCCTTTCTTTAGTTCAGCCGATGACCGATTACGCCTTCGCTTCCGCCCACCTTCGCTTGCGCAGCGCACTCCTTGCCGCGTTCATGCTGTGCGTGTCCTGCGCGGCCACATGCTTCGCCGCCGACGTCTCTCAGGCGAGCGGCGGCATAACGGAAGGAATAAAGAGCGCGGACGGAACAAAGAGCGGCATCGTGCATATTGCTGTGCATGTGGAACCGCCCGCGCAGGCGTCGCCGGTGGTGCCGGTTCCGCCGTCGGAGCAGTACGCCGATCTGTATCGCGACGTGCAGCTCGCTCATCTCTTTCCGGACAGCAAGACCTTCGCCGATATGGTGCCGCTCGAACCGCCGTCGCAGATCGCGCTCGACTACGCTAGCGCGAAGCAGCAGCCGGGTTTTAGTCTGGGCGACTTCGTGAAGCGCAATTTCACGCTGCCCGCGCGAGCGTCGAAGAGCTATGTGTCCGATCCGAACGAGGACGTCGTGAGCCATATCGACACGCTCTGGAGCGTACTCAAGCGCGAGCCGGACTCGACTGCAAGCCCGTGGACGTCGCTGCTGCCGCTGCCCGATGCCTACATCGTGCCGGGCGACCGCTTCGACGAAATCTACTACTGGGACTCCTACTTCATCATGCTCGGCCTCGAGGCCAGCGGACGCCACGCTCTCGTGCTCGACGAACTGAAAAACTTCGCAACCCTGATCGATCGTTACGGCCATATTCCGAACGGCAACCGCACGTATTACCTGAGCCGCTCGCAGCCGCCGTTCTTTGCGCAGATGGTGCGGCTCGTCGCCGACAAGGACGGCGACGCCGTGTACGCTCAATACCTGCCTGAGCTGCAACGCGAATACGCGTACTGGATGGACGGCAGCGAGGGCCTCGCCGCGGGCCACGCGAATCGCCACGTCGTGCGTCTCGCGGACGGGTCGCTGCTCAACCGCTACTGGGACGAGCGGGCGGCACCGCGCGACGAGTCCTACCGCGAAGACGTCGTGACCGCGCAACAAACGCCTGAGCGCAATCCCGGGGACCTCTGGCGCAATCTGCGCGCGGGCGGCGAAACCGGCTGGGATTTCAGCTCGCGCTGGTTTGCCGACGGCAAGACGCTCGCCACCGTCGACGTCACGTCGCTCGCGCCCGTCGATCTGAATTGCCTGCTCGTCGATCTCGAACGCGCGCTTGCCAAGGCGTACCGCATGCGCGGCGACGTCACGCATGCGGAGAACCTGGCGCAGCGCGCCGCGACTCGCGCCGACACGATTCGGCGCGTGCTGTGGGATCCGCCATTGCAGGCATTCGGCGACTACGACTTCGTGCGTCGCACGCTCACGCACAAACTGACCGCCGCCACGGTTTATCCGCTTTATACGGGCGTTGCCAGCCGGCAGCAGGCGAAGGCCGTCGCGGCGACCCTGCAGCGCCAGTTGCTGCGCCCGGGCGGCCTCGCCACCACACTGGTTGCGAGCGGCCAGCAATGGGACGCGCCAAACGGCTGGGCGCCGCTGCAATATCTCGCTGTCATCGGCTTGCGCCGATATAGCGAACCCGCGCTCGCGCAAACCATCGCAACACGCTGGATCAGCACCAACGTCTCTTACTATCAGCACACCGGCAAGCTCGTCGAAAAATACGATGTGAATGCCGCCTCACCGGGCGTGGCCGCGGGAGGCGGCGAATATCCGCTGCAAGACGGATTCGGCTGGACCAACGGCGTGTTGCGCACCCTCCTCGCGCTTTATCCGCAGGCTATTCACACCTCGCGGCCGAGCGATATTGCCGCAGGACCCGCGGGCGTGTCGGCCGCGGCGGCGTCTGCCGCTGCGGCGCCGAAAAACACGCACCGGCTCCAGGGCCCGCGCGTGAGCCCGTAATCGCGGCGGTTACACAATCACCGGGATCACGCTTCACGCCGTGCTTCGTTCAGAACCGGTAATTGATCGATACGTCGGCGACGCCGTTCGCCTTGCGGTGCGTGATCGGACTATTCCCCGCGCTGCCGACGAGTTGCTGGAACGCGCCGTCCGCCGTGGCGAACCAGTGCTTGTCGAACAGCCACACGGCGCTGATGCCGAAGCCCACCGACTTGAAGCCGGCGCTCGCGTGATATTGCGGATACTGCGAATGCGCGGCCTGATTCTGATTTACGCCGAACCAGCTGTTCATATAGGTGGAGTCGGCCAGCGTCACGCTCGGGCCGGCGAACCAGAAGAATTTCTTCGAGCTGCCCGGCATCGGCATATAAGCGCCGAAATCGCCGATCCATCCATTGGAGCCGCCAAAATAGCGGCGCACGTCCGCGCGCAATACCAGCGGAAAGTCTTTCGATACGACGTACTCACTCGAGAGCTTCAGGCCCGGCGCGGGATTGATGTTGCCCAGCCCGTTCAGTTCCTGCGGATCGTCATGTCCGCGGCGACCCAGGTCGTAGACCGCCGCGAGGCTCGCGCGCCAGTTCTCGCCCTGTGCGAAGTTGACCCCAAGTCCCTCGCCGCTTGAGAAAAAGAACAGGTCCTTGTAGCGCACGTCGAGGCTCGGCCCCGCCATCACGTGATACCGGTCCGAGCCTTCATAGCGCGGCTGGAACGACGTTGCGGCACCCACGCGCAATTGCCAGTCGGGGATGGTCGGCTGCCACATCTTTTGCAGGGGCACACCCGCCGAGTATTGCCATTCGCCGAGCGGCGAAGGGGTTTGCGCGAGCGCCGTCCCCGGACCGGCGGCCATGCCGCCAATGGCGAGCACCGCAAAAGAGCTTGCCGCGATGCCTGTTTGTTTATTGCGGATCTTGCCGATCCGCTTTCTACGGCTGTTCAACACCAATGCCTCCAATCTCGCGTATCGCGAAGAGGGTTACGTTTGAGGCCCGGCGCTCCCCGCCACGCGCAGCGAACCCCGGACGAGCGCCGCGTGGCGGCGCGCGGCATGTAAGTTTTTCAGCAACGACACGCATTGCACGGCAAAAAGGCGAACACGCCAGCTCTGCCTGCCGCCACGCACATGCTTTGTGCAATGGTATTCGTCGGATGAGACAAGACGAACGTTTTGCCGACGGAGCAGCTAGTGCAAGATGCGGGCCTACCGCGTGGAGGCCAACCTCGGCGACATGAAGTTGCCGGCTCCCATGCGCAGCGTTATCGCGCGACCTGAACAAGCACCGGCTTGTCGCGATACAAGCTGGGAAAGAGCCGCTTGAGGCTAGCCACCTTCGGCATATCGTTGAGCGCGATATACGCCGAGTTCGGATGCTCGGTCAGGTAGTTCTGGTGATAGAACTCGGCCGGATAGAAGCCCTTGAAGGGTTCGAGCTTCGTCACGATCGGCGCCGGAAAAGTATGTGCTTTGTCGAGTTGCGCGATATAGCTCTGTGCGACGCGCCGCTGCGTATCGTTTAGGGGAAACACCGCGGACCGGTATTGCGGACCGCTGTCGGGACCTTGACGATCGAGCTGTGTCGGGTCGTGGATGACCGAGAAGTAAACCTGGAGCAACTGCCCATAGGTGACTTGCGCGGGGTCGAACGTGACCTGCACCGACTCGGCGTGGCCCGTGGCTCCGCCGCTGACTGTTTCGTAATGCGCGGTGTCGCGCTGGCCGCCCGAATAGCCCGAGACGGCCTGCTTCACGCCACGCACATGCTGGAACACGCCCTGCACGCCCCAGAAACAGCCACCCGCAAACACCGCGGTTTCTTCATGCGCCGATGCTGCCGGGACGGGCTCGTCCAGCGCGGGCGGCGCGATCGGCACGGCGTTCTCCGATGAAAACGCCACGCGTTGCGCAAGCAGCAGCGCGAGTAGACCGAAGCCGAAGCCGACGCGGACGTCGAGCCAGAGCCGCGCCGCGCGGGAGTGGGCGCGCTTGCCGTCGATACAATTGTCGATATTCATGATGTGTGTCCTGATTGCGACTACAGCGTGTGCCATACCGCTCGCCTCGCGCCTACCCGCTTGAGTCTGCGGGAAGCGAACGGCCCCACAAGTTAGTCGCGCGAAGGCCGCGTGAATGACAGCATGCGCGCGTTTCCCACTTTGCGCAGGGCAGCGCATGCCGTTGGCAAAGCACTCACAGCGGAAAGCGCGTGGTCGAGAGGATCTCCTTGAGCACCATGAACGAGCGGATTTGCCGTACACCCGGCAAATACAGCAATTGTTCGGCGTGCAGGCGATTGAAGCTGTCGCTGTCGCGCGTGCGGATCGTCATGAAGTAATCGAATTCGCCCGTGACGACGTGGCACTCCATGCAGCCCGGCACTGTCTGCGCCGCTTTCTCGAAGTCGGCAAACGACTCGGGCGTGGACCGATCGAGCACCACGCCGATGATCACCAGCATGCCCGCCCCCGCCGATTTCGGGTCGATCAACGCGACCACGCCGCGAATCAGGCCTGACTCCTTCAGACGCTCGACGCGCCGCAGGCAGGCCGGCGCGCTCAGCTTCACCTTGGCCGCCAGCGCGACGTTCGAAATCGACGCGTCCGTTTGCAACTGGCGCAGGATCGCCCGGTCGATGCGGTCCAGCGACTGAAGCGACTCGGCTGCGGGCGTCGAGGCGGCCTGGCGTGCTGGGGGCCGGCAAACTTTTATTTTGTTCATGGGTTTGTTCAGGAAACGAAGTTGAGCTTTTTATTTCTCGCTGTTATTTAAATTACGCCGACAGGGTTTTCTTCGCAAGCTCATTTTCCGCGGTTTTTCCTACCATGTGTTGAACGCGGCGGCCCGCTGCCCGCGCCCACACCCTCAACCCCGGAGATGCCATGAACCTGCAACGCTTTCCCCGCTACCCGCTCACTTTCGGCCCCACGCCGATCCAGCCGCTCAAGCGCCTCAGCGATCATCTGGGGGGCAAAGTGCATCTGTATGCAAAGCGCGAGGATTGCAACAGCGGCTTCGCGTTCGGCGGCAACAAGACGCGCAAGCTGGAGTACCTGATTCCCGAAGCGCTCGCGCAAGGCTGCGACACGCTGGTTTCCATCGGCGGGATTCAGTCGAATCAAACCCGCCAGGTCGCGGCGGTCGCCGCGCATCTCGGCATGAAGTGCGTGCTCGTGCAGGAAAACTGGGTCAACTATTCGGATGCGGTGTACGACCGCGTGGGCAACATTCAGATGTCGCGCATACTCGGCGCCGACGTGCGCCTCGTGCCGGACGGTTTCGACATCGGCTTTCGCAAGAGCTGGGAAGACGCGCTGGAAAGCGTCCGCGCCGCCGGCGGCAAGCCGTATGCGATTCCTGCCGGCTGCTCGGACCATCCGCTCGGCGGCCTCGGCTTCGTCGGCTTTGCGGAGGAAGTCCGCCAGCAGGAAGCCGAACTCGGCTTCAAGTTCGACTACATCGTGGTGTGCTCGGTGACGGGCAGCACGCAGGCCGGCATGGTGGTGGGCTTTGCCGCCGACGGCCGCGCGGATCGCGTCATCGGTATCGACGCGTCGGCGAAACCCGCGCAGACGCGCGAACAGATCACGCGAATCGCCAGTCGGACCGCGGAGAAAGTCGGCCTCGGGCGCGACATCACCGCGCAGGATGTGGTGCTCGACGAGCGCTTCGGCGGCCCGGAATACGGTCTGCCGAATGACGGCACGCTCGAGGCGATCCGCCTGTGCGCGCGCCTGGAAGGCGTGCTGACCGATCCCGTCTACGAGGGCAAGTCGATGCACGGCATGATCGACATGGTGCGCAACGGCGAGTTTCCCGAAGGCTCGCGCGTGCTGTATGCGCATCTCGGCGGCGTGCCCGCACTCAATGGCTACAGCTTTATTTTCCGCGACGGCTAACGGCAGCGTGGCGTGCGACGGTCCAGGGTTGAATACGACCTGTGGGCCGTTGCGTATTCGCGCTCATGCGGCAAGGCGCTTTTTCAGATGCTTGCGCAGGAAGTCGACGAACGCACGAATGGTCAGCGAGCTCTGCCGATGTTGGGGATAGACCGCGTAGACTCCGGTGGGGCTCGGCAAAAATTCGTCGAGCACGGTGACGAGCCGGCCGCTTCGCAGTGCGTCGGCGACGATAAAATCAGGAAGCCGAACTATTCCGAGGCCGGCTACGGCCGCATCGCGAATCAGTTCGCCATTGTTGGCGCGCAGCGGCCCGAGCACTTCGAAGCTTTTCACCGCGCCGTCCACTGCGAACTCCCACGTCACCACACCGCCGTGTCCATAAAGCAGGCATGAGTGACGCGCCAGGTCGGCGGGCGCGGCGGGCCTGCCGCGGCGGCGCAGATACGCCGGACTGCAACACGCGACCAGATTCACATCCACCAGCTTTTGCGCGATCAGCGTGGAGTCCGGCAACACGCCGATTCGCACGGCCATGTCGAAGCCCTCGCCGACCACGTCGACGGTACGGTCGCTCAACTCCATGTCGAAACGCACGTCGCGATGCTCGCGCAAGAAATCCGCGACGAGCGGCGACAGATGCAGCATGCCGAAGGACATCGGCGCACTCACCTTGAGGAGGCCGCGTGGCCCCGCCCGCCGCAACAACATGGCCTGCTCGGCGTCCTCGACCTCGCCCAGAATGCGTTTGGCCCGCTCGTAGAACTCCTGGCCGAGGTCGGTCACGGCAAGCTTGCGGGTATTGCGCACGAGAAGCGGCACGCCGAGCGCTTCTTCCAGCGCCATGACCCGGCGGCTCACGAACTGCTTGGACAGCGCAAGACGCTTCGCCGCGGCGGTGAAGTTATGGGCGTCGACGGTCGCGACGAAGATACGCATGTCGTCCAGTTGCATGGCGATTGTCCACTATGATGAGACGGTCCTTCCATTTATACGCGAATTATAGCCGCTCAAGTTGACCTACACTTCTGGTCATGGATCGCGGACAACCAACCAGTCCGGATCGCCCGCAACGAAAGTTGCATGAACGACGAGTCGGACGCTGGCGCGCTCCACTCGACAGGAGAAAAAGATGCTTGAAATCAGACATGCCAATCAACGCGGCCGTGCAGAGCACGGCTGGCTTAGCTCGCGTCACACCTTTTCGTTCGCGCATTACCACGATCCGAAGCAGAACGGCTTCTCCGATCTGCTCGTGATCAACGACGACCGCGTCGCGCCGGCCCAAGGCTTCGGCAAGCACCCGCACCGCGACATGGAGATCTTCTCGTATGTGCTGGAGGGCGCTCTCGAGCACAAGGACACGATGGGCACCGGCTCGGTGATCGTGCCGGGCGACATCCAGTTGATGAGCGCGGGAACCGGCGTTGCGCACAGCGAATACAACCATTCGAAGAGCGAGCCCGTGCACTTCCTGCAGATCTGGATTGCACCGGCGCAAATGGGTACCGCGCCGCGCTATCAGCAGCAGCATTTCAGCGCGGAGGACAAGCGCGGCGTGCTGCGCCTCGTTCTGTCCCCGAACGGAGCCAACGGTTCGCTGACGCTGCAACAGGACGCACGCGTGTATGCCGGCCTGTTCGACGGCGATGAAACCGCGCGGCTCGAACTTGCAAGCGACCGCTATGCGTATGTGCACGTGGCGCGCGGCAGCGTGACGGTGAACGGCGTGCAGCTCGGCGAAGGCGACGGTGCACGCGTGCGCGGCGAAGAAGCGCTGAGCTTCACGCAAGGGCACGATGCCGAAGTGCTGGTGTTCGACTTGCGCAACAACGAGGTGTCGGAACTGTGGGCGTAAGCGGCGTGCCGCCTCTAACACACTCATGCTCATGAAAGCCGCCCGGTTCGCGCCGGGCGGTTTTTTTTGCGCAGCGCTTTCCGGTTGCAGCCGCTGCGGCATCGGCGTGATGAAAACAGAAACGGCGGCCCGCGGGCCGCCGTTATTCGCTACGCGTGAAGTCCGATTATCACACTGCCGCTTCGGCTTCCACCTCGTTCGCCGCTTCGGTTTCCTCACTATTGCGAATCAGATGATCGAATGCGCTAAGCGATGCCTTCGCGCCTTCGCCGACCGCAATCACGATCTGCTTGAACGGCACGGTGGTCACGTCGCCGGCCGCGAACACGCCCGGCACCGACGTCGCGCCGCGTGCATCGACCACGATCTCGCCGTGCTTCGACAGTTCCACCGTGCCCTTCAGCCACTCGGTGTTCGGCACGAGGCCGATCTGCACGAACACGCCTTCCAGTTCGATCTGCTTCACTTCACCCGAACGCAAGTCCTTGTAGACGAGGCCATTGACCTTCTTGCCGTCGCCGGTAATTTCGGTGGTCTGCGCCTGCGTAACAATGGTCACGTTGGGCAGGCTGCGCAGCTTGCGTTGCAGCACTTCGTCGGCACGCAAAGTCGCGCCGAACTCGAGCAGCGTGACTTCGCGCACGATACCCGCGAGGTCGATTGCCGCCTCCACACCCGAGTTGCCGCCGCCGATCACCGCGACGCGCTTGCCCTTGAAGAGCGGACCGTCGCAGTGCGGGCAGTACGCCACGCCGTGATTGCGGTACTCGCGCTCGCCCGGCACGTTGATTTCGCGCCAACGCGCACCCGTCGCGAGAATAATGGTTCGGGCCTTCAGCACCGCGCCGTTTGCGAGGCGCACTTCGTTGATGCGTCCCGGAATCAGCGCTTCGGCACGCTGCACGTCCATGATGTCGACTTCATACGTTTTCACGTGCTGTTCGAGCGCGGTGGCGAATTTCGGCCCTTCGGTTTCGGTGACGGACACGAAGTTTTCGATAGCGAGCGTGTCGAGCACCTGACCGCCGAAGCGTTCCGCGACCACGCCTGTGACGATGCCCTTGCGTGCCGAATAGATCGCCGCCGCCGCGCCCGCGGGCCCGCCGCCGACGATCAGCGTGTCGAACACCGGCTTCTTTTCCAGTTCCTTCGCCGCATGGGCGCCCGCGTTCGTATCGAGCTTTGCGAGGATTTCCTTCACGCCGCTGCGGCCCTGGCCGAACACTTCGCCGTTCAGGAACATGGTCGGCACCGCCATGATCTGGCGTGCTTCGACTTCGTTCTGGAACAGCGCGCCGTCAATCGCCACGTGGCGAATGCGCGGGTTGATCAACGCCATCACGTTCAGCGCCTGCACCACTTCCGGGCAGTTCTGGCACGAGAGCGAGAAATACGTTTCGAATTGATAGTCGCCGTCGAGACTGCGGATCTGTTCGATCACGGCGTCGTCGAGTTTGACCGGATGGCCGCCGACCTGCAGCAATGCAAGCACGAGCGACGTGAATTCATGCCCCATCGGAATGCCCGCGAAGCGGATGCCGATGTCCTTGCCCGGCTCGCCGATCGAAAACGACGGCTTGCGCTCGTTGTCGTCGCGACGCTCCACGACGCTCACGCGCTCCGACAACGTCGCGATATCGTTCAGCAATGCCAGCAGCTCTTGCGATTTTGCGCTGTCGTCGAGCGACGCGACGATCTCGATAGGCCTGCTAACCTTTTCGAGGTACGTTTTCAACTGAGTCTTGAGATTGGCATCAAGCATGGCTATTCGATTCCGTGACGATGGGGTGTTGGGTTCCCGGCTCCGCGCGCATCCGATAGAACACGTGCGGCCCGGGGACGCGCGAACCGCTGCATGAAGCGGTCCGCACGGTGATGCGCCGCGAGGGGCGCGACTGCCTGAAGCTTTGAAGCTGACTCAGCTTCGGCTAAAGCCTGGTTAAAGGCCGACCAAAGCTGATTTAAACCCGTGAACCTGCGAGAGCTTAGATCTTGCCGATCAGGTCGAGCGACGGGGTCAGCGTTTCTGCGCCCGGCGTCCACTTGGCGGGGCACACTTCACCCGGGTGAGCGGCGATGTATTGCGCTGCCTGCACCTTGCGCAGCAGTTCGCCGGCGTCGCGGCCAATGCCGTTGTCGTGGATTTCGCACAGCTTGATCTCGCCTTCCGGGTTGATCACGAACGTGCCGCGCAGCGCCAGACCTTCTTCTTCGATCAGCACGTCGAAGTTGCGCGAAATGGCCAGCGTCGGGTCGGCCAGCATCGGGTACTTGATCTTCTGGATCGTGTCCGACGTGTCGTGCCATGCCTTGTGCGTGAAGTGCGTGTCGGTCGACACGCTGTAAATTTCAACGCCGAGCTTCTGGAAATCGGCGTAGCGATCGGCCAGGTCACCCAGTTCGGTCGGGCAAACAAACGTGAAGTCGGCCGGATAGAAAACGAAAACCGACCACTTGCCCTTCAGGCTTTCTTCAGTGACGGTCACGAACTCGCCGTTGTGATAAGCCTGTGCCTTGAACGGTTTGACTTGACTGTTGATGATCGGCATTTGCTGAGTCCTCTTTCTGAGTGGTTGGAAAGTGGAGTCAGTATCTCAGACCGCGCTTAATAGGTAAAGTGGATTGTTTTAATTCTATTGATAGATTCAATCTATCTATTTCCAGACCTGCGCCTATCGCGTTTCGTCGGCCTTCAGAAGCCGCCACAGCGTGGTCCGGCCAATGCCGAGCGCCCGGCTTGCCGCGGCGCGGTTCCCGCCGCACTGTTCGAGCGCCCTCACGACCTCGTCGCGGCTCGGCGTGAGACGTGGCGCGGCCAACGTGGCAGCAGCGGCAGCCGTCGACGGCGCGCCGTGCCCGTCTTCCCGCTCCATCCGCTCGAATTCGGGAAACAGCGCCAGCAGATCCGGGCCGATGTCGCCGTCAGATTCGCCCGCCGTGGCGCCCAGATAAATGGCCGCGCGCGCCAGCAGATTGTCGAGTTCGCGCACATTCCCGGGCCACGCATAGCCCTCGAACCAAGGCGCCAGAAACTTCAGCACGCGCCCGATCGCCGCCTCGGACAATCCATATTGGAGCGCAATGCGGTTTAACAAGTGCCGAGCCAGCGGAAGCACATCGGCGCGTCGCTCGCGCAGCGGCGGCAATTCTATCTGAAGCAGATTCAGACGAAAATACAGGTCCGCGCGAAACGCGCCCTCGCCGACGAGCGCAGGCAGGTCGCGATGCGTGGCGGCGATCACGCGCACGTCGACGGGCGTGGCCCGGCCCGAACCCAGCTTCATGACCTCGCGCTCCTGCAGCACGCGCAGCAGCCGGCTTTGCAGCGCGGCGGGCATCTCGCCGATCTCGTCGAGAAAAATGGTCCCCGTGTGGGCGATCTCGAAAAGTCCCGGCTTGCCGCCCCGCCGCGCCCCGGTGAACGCGCCTTCTTCATGGCCGAACAGCTCGCTTTCGATCAACCCCTCCGGCAGCGCCGCGCAATTGAAGGCGACAAACGGATTGCCGCGCCGTCGGCTCGCATTGTGAATGCCCTGAGCGACCAGTTCCTTGCCCGTGCCGCTCTCGCCGCTCAAGAGGACAGTCGCGTCGTGCGCCGCGCCCGCGTGCGCGAGTCGCCGCACGCGTTCGAGCGCCGCCGATGCGCCGACCAGATCTTCCAGCCGATGCCGGGCGACCAGATGCTTCGGCCGCTGGCTCGTGCGCAGCGACCGGTCGATCCGCTGCGCGACGAGCGCGTCCTGCACCGTGACGACCGCGCCCGAGCGCGCGCCCTGCTCCACAATTGGCACGCAATTGACAATGAGCGAGCGTTGGCCGATCTGCTCGATGCGCTCGTCGACGGCACCGCCGCGTTCGAGCGCGTCGCGCAGCCACGGGCCGACCCGTCGCGCGAGCTGGGCCGGCATGTCGCGCCCGCCTTCGAGGCCGAGCAGCTCGAGCATCGCGGGATTGACGGCTTCGAGCTGGCCGGCATCGTCGAAAGCGGCCACGCCGTCGCGCAGATGCGCGACGATAGTGTTCAGACGCACGCGCTTGGACTCCTTCTGCCGGCTCACGCGCGCGAGTTCGACCGAACGCTCGAAGGCTTCCTCCACCGCGCCGAGCGAGTACAGGAACACGCTCGCGAGCCCCGCCTGCTGCGCGAGGTCGCAGGCCATGCCCGGTCCGATAATGACCCGGCAACCTTCGGCGGCGAGATTGTTGACGGCGGTCTTGACCTCGTCGACGGAGCGGTAGGCGCGCTGCGTGAGGCGCACGGTCAGCAAGCCGCCCAGATCGGCGAGTTCGTGCGAGATCGTTTCGTGCAGCACGAGGCCGATGGACGCGCCAGGCCATGTGGTGGTGGCGTGGGTGATCGCGCTCAACACGTCGAAGCCGTTCACCTTGACCATGACCACCGGCACGCTCAGGTTGTCGCGCAAATAGGCGCCGTTCGAGCCGGCTGCGAGCACGACGTCGACGGAACCGGCATCCACGTAGCTTTGCAGCGTGGTCACCGCTGCGCCGTAGCCTTCGCGGATCGAGAAAAATCTCGCGCGCTCGGCGTAGCGCGGCGCAATCGTCTCGCAAAGCGACTGCAGGCGGCTGATACTGACAAGTGCGACGCCCGGCCGGCCCGAGTCGGTACTAACGAACGGCGGCGTAAAAGTGGACATGCAAGGCTCCCGGCTGCGGCAAGCAAGGTCAACAATGAAACGTTCCATGAAACGTTTCATGGAACAACCCGGCCATTGTGCCATGAAACGGCGCAGCGTCCGGTCTGGCTGCAAATAATTGATTTTTAAAGTAAAGCCTTTCGCCTCACCACCAGTGGCATAGTTTCTGCGCTTAAGCGCGTCGTCAGCCACTCTCAACCTTTCCGGAGACACACTGTCATGACCACTTCCGCCACGCGCCGCGCCGCCTTCCGCGCCAAAGTCAACCAACGCCACGGCCTGCTCGTGCCGGGCGCCTTCAACGCGATGAGCGCGCGCGTCATCGAGGATGCGGGCTTCGAGGCCATATACATCACCGGCGCGGGCGTCACGAACATGTCGCTCGGCTTGCCGGACCTCGGTTTCATTGGACTTGCCGAAGTCGCCGAGCACACCGCGCGGATTCGCGACGCGGTGGCGCTGCCGCTCATCGTCGACGCCGACACGGGCTTCGGCAACGCGTTGAACGTGCGCCAGACCGTGCGGGTGCTGGAGCGCAGCGGCGCCGACGTGATCCAGTTCGAAGACCAGATCATGCCGAAGAAGTGCGGCCACTTCTCCGGCAAGGAAGTGATCAGCGCAAGCGAAATGGCCGGCAAGATCCGCGCAGCCGTCGATGCCCGCGAGGACGGCAATCTGCAGATCATGGCCCGCACCGATGCCGCGGCCGTGCACGGTATCGAAGACGCCATCGAGCGCGGTCACCGCTTTATCGAGGCGGGGGCGGACATTCTCTTCATCGAGGCCACCGAATCGCTCGCGGACATCGAGCGCCTGCCGTCGCTCTTCGAGACGCCGCAGTTGATCAACATCGTGATCGGCGGCAAGACGCCGGTGCAGTCGCGCGAGGCGCTTGCGAAGCTCGGCTATGGCATCGTGCTCTACGCGAACGCGGCGCTGCAAGGCGCGGTGCTCGGCATGCAGCGCGCGCTCGGCAGCCTTCAGGCGAACGGCCGCCTCGACGAAGACGCGACGCTCGTCGCGCCGTTCAGCGAGCGCCAGCGGCTTGTGAACAAGCCGGTCTACGACCGGCTCGACCGCGAATACGCCGCGAAAGACTGAGCGGCGCGCCTCTTCGGAACGTGTTGGCTCGCGCGCGGAACGGCACGCGCCGTGCTTCGCACAGACACTGTGCGCAAGGTCGCGGTCAGCGTGCTGGGCGCGCCGATGTGCGAGGCGGGATTGCGCTAGGATTCAAGGCCGGCCGGAAAAGGTCGCTATCCGGCGGCGTCCGGACTCGACGTAGCGGCTCGTTGAACGGCGCACACACGTATTCGAAAGGTAGTCAAACAATGAAGCCCATCACATCGCGAGTCAGCTGCACTGCGCGCGGCGTTGCCGCCTGCGTTATTCACGGACGATCCGACGACGCTGTCACGCGCAAGCTGCCGGGGGCCGGGCGATGAGCGCGGCGAGCGCGCGTGACAAGCATGTCGGCTGGCTGCCCTACATCGTCGCGGCCACGTTTTTCATGGAGTATCTCGACACCACGGTGATCGCGACCGCGTTGCCGCAGATGGCGCACTCGTTCGGCGTCGGGCCGAACAGCGTCAGTCTCGGCATGACGGCCTACATGCTGGCGCTGGCTATCTTTATTCCGGCAAGCGGCTGGATCGCCGACCGCTGCGGCTCGCGCACCGTCTTCTTCACGGCGATCGGCGTGTTCACGGCCGCCTCGGTGCTGTGCGGCCTCTCGCAGAACGTCGCCGAATTCACCGCCGCGCGCCTGCTGCAAGGCATCGGCGGTGCCATGATGGTGCCGGTGGGCCGGCTGATCGTCGTCCGCAGCACCGAAAAGAGCCGCATGATGCAGGCCATTTCCACCATCACGTGGCCGGCCATTGCGGCGCCGGTGGTCGGCCCGCCAATCGGCGGCTTCATCACGACTTACGCGTCGTGGCGCTGGATTTTCCTGCTCAACGTGCCGTTCGGCCTCGCCGCAATGGCCGTTGCGCTCGCCATGGTGCCGAACCTGCGCGGCAGCGAGCGCAAGCCGCTCGACGTGGTGGGCCTGCTGCTGAGCGGCACGGCGCTCACCGCGATCCTGTACGGCGCGGAACTGGCGAGCCAGCCTGCCGAAAACCCGTGGATCGCCGGCGCGATTATCGCCGCGGGCCTGGTCGTCGGGGTCGTCGCGTTCCAGCATGCGAAGCGCCATCCGCATCCACTCATCGACGTCTCCACGCTCAAGATTCCGACGTTTTCGGTCACCGTCGTGACCGGCTCGTTCACGCGTATCGGCATCGGCGCCGTGCCTTATCTGATGCCGCTGCTGTTCCAGGTCGGCTTCGGCTTGTCGGCGTTCAAGTCGGGGCTGCTGCTGCTCGCGAGCGCGCTCGGCAATCTCGGCATGAAGGCGCTCACCACGCGCATCCTGCAGCGCTTCGGCTTTCGCATGGTGTCGATCGTGGACGTGACGGTGGCTGGCATCTTCATCATCGCGTGCGGCTTGCTGACACCCGAGGTGCCGCTCGCGCTCGTGCTGATCGTGGTGTTCGTCTACGGCGTCGCGCGCTCCATGCAGTTTTCGACGCTCGCGACGCTCGCCTATGCCGACGTCGCGCAGCCGCAAATGAGCGCGGCCAGCACCCTCTGGAGTGCCGCGGCGCAAATGACGATCGGCCTCGGCATTGCATTCGGCGCGGTGTCGCTGCGCGCCGCCGCATTCTTCAACGGCCAGACGCCCGGCCACGTCTTCACGCTCGACGATTTCCGCCTCGCGTTTCTGCTGGCGGGCGTGCTGACGCTTCTGTCGGTGATCGGCTACATGGGCCTTGCGCGCGACGCCGGCCAGAGCATCGGCGGCGGCTCGCGCGGCGCGGAAGATCCCGCGAAGGGCTGAGATCCAACGGCAATCAGGAGACCACGTGACGACTCTCAACGAGCTGCGAATTTCGAGCAATAAAGACGAACTCGACATCGACATGGTGCATGCGTTTCTCTCGCAGGAAACGCCGTGGGCGAAGGGCATGCCGCGCGAGACGCTCGAACGCGCGATTGCCGGCTCGCTGTGCGTGGGCGGCTATGTCGGCGGCAGGCAGGTGGCGTTCGCGCGCGTCGTCACGGACCATGCGACGTTTGCCTATTTATGCGATGTCTTCGTGCTGCCGTCGTATCGCGGCAAAGGCTATGCACATGCGTTGCTCGCGCAGCTCTTTGCGAGCGAGTCGCTGCAGGGCCTGAGAAGAATCATGCTGGCGACGACGGACGCGCACCATGTGTATCGGCCGCACGGGTTCAAGGCTTTGTCGAACCCCGGGCTTTTCATGGAAGTGCATAACCCGGACGTTTACCGAGGCGCGTGACGAGCCCGGCGCAGTCACCGGCAAACGAACCGGCAAGCGAACCGGCCAACGAACCGGCGCCGGCCACGGCGCGCGGCGCGGCTGCCATCAGACGTATGCGCGCTCGCGCATCCATTTGGTCATGATCCACTTGTCGCCGGCACGCACCGGCGCGCCGCCGTGCAAGGTCAGCGGATCGAGCTGGCGCTGGCCGTTCATATAGCGGAAGTACACCGCGCCGCCCTGCTTCGCGGCCACGGACAAACCCGCTTCCGGAAAGATCGTTTCGCCGCCGTCGGCCACGTCGTTCAGATAGACGACGAGCGTCGCGACGCGTTGCCCGCCACGCGCGGTGTGTACCGCGCTACCGGGCTGATCGGGCGGAAAATAGTCGAAATGCGGCCGGTATTCGCCGGTCGGGCCGTAGTGGAGAATCTGCAAGCCCTCGCCGTTCTCGACCGGCCAGTTCATCAGGCTCGCGATACGCTGGTCCAGCCGCTCGATAAACGCGTCTTCTCCGCGTTGATACCAGATGCCCTCGCTGGTGCGATTGCGGATCACGCCTTCCTGGCCGGTCGCCGGATCGACGATAGTCGAACGTTTCAGCCGATGCCGCGAACGCTCGATCACCTCGTTGCATTCCTCCGGCGAGAGCACGTCCGCGAACACGATCACCTGCGGGCGGTCGCAGCGCATCAACACCTGCACGTCGCGGTCGAAGGCGCGAATCGTATTGCCTGGCGCGACGGGGCCCGCGTCGTATTGATAGGCTGAGCGCGCCTGCTGCGCAGCCTGCGGCAGCGCGGCTTCCGTTCCGCCCGCGGAGGCCGCGGAGCTCGCCGCCGCCGACGTGGCGGACGCGCTCAGGCCGAACGCGCCGCGCACCGCTTCGCTCGCGGCGTCCACGGCAAAGCCGGCCTGCACCATGGCCTCGATCATCGAATCCATGGTGCAGCCGCGCGCCGCGTTGGTACGCAGCCATTCCTGCCATGCGGCATCCACTACCGGCATACCTGTCCCCGCTGTTGGATAAAACAAGAATAGTGCATCGGCCGAGGCCCGCACTCAGACGTTATGTTCCTGGCGCCGGTAAATCTCGAGCCCCTTCCTCGCCCGCGCGCGGATCGTGCGCTGCACGAGCGGCGACCAGCCGAGCAATGCGCCGCGCGCGCCCAACGCCTGACGCATCCATGCCCATAAATCGAAACTGTCGCGATGCTCGACGATGAGCCCATCGCGAAACGCAAAGCGCGCCTCGACATGATTGACCACCGGGCGGCCCGTCTGACTGAACACATAGCCCGCGGTCCAATGCGCGCGACCGCTGTGCTCGTCGGCTTCCACGCTGTCGAAGGTCAGCGAAAAATCCTGCGCGCGCGTGACGAGCATGCGCCACATGTCGCGCACCTCGTCGCCACGCAATTCGCCGAACGCGGGGTCGCTGAAGACGACGTCGTCCGCGTAGCAGGCAATCATGGTCCTGGCATCGCGCCGCTGGAACGCCGTGTAAAAGCGTTCGATCACTTGAGTGTTGGGATGGCTCATTTGTTCTGGTAATGGGTTGCCGGCTGCTTCGAAGCGCTGCTTCGAAGCGTTGCTTTGCTGCGTGCCTGGTGTCTGCCTGGTGTCTGCTTAAGGCCTGCTTGCGGCCTGCTTCAGGCTGCCCGAGGCCTGCTTGTGACCGACTTCAAGCCGCTTTTTAAGCCGCTGTGGAAGTCCTCTTCCTGAACACCTGCGGAATCGGGATTGTATCCAATGAGACGCGCACGCCCGTGGACGGACAACGGCTAGCCCTCGTGCGCATGAGCGCGAGCGCGGATCGCGGAGAGCGAATCGTCGACCAGCAGTTTGCCCGAATCGAACACCGTGACCATCGCGTCCCGCCAATCCGCCGCAGCAGCGCCGGCGTTCTCCTGCGGCGCGAGCGGCAGCGTGGCGGTGCGGTACTCGCCCGTTCGACGATTGACGAGCAGCGTCAGCCGCCCTTTCATGGAGCGCTTGGTGCTGTCCGTGACCGGGTTTTTCGACACGTCGTGCCAGGCGTCGCCGAGCCGGATGGCGGAACATTTCATCGCAAAGCGCTGCGTATCGCGATTGATCTGCTGCAACAGCGCGCCGCCCATGCCGAACACGATGTTGTCCGCCGCAAAACCCGCGTGGTCCATCGCGGCGAGAATGGCCTCGAGCGAGTCCGGATTCACGCCGTCGCCCTGAATCACGCGCACGTTGTTCAACACGCGCCGCCCCTTGCTGTTCACCGTGGATCCGAACGACGCCTCCAGCGCACGCAAGGTTTGCAGCACGATGCTGCGCGGATCGCCGGAGTCAGGGCGGATCACCAGCGTGCCGCCGGAATCGAGCACCGCCTGCTTCAGCTCCGTGCCCCACACTTTCAGTGCCGCGAACAGATCGTAGGAGTCCGACACCACGGAAACGATTGCACCCGGCCTCGCGAACTTCGCGATCATGTTCCGGTACGCCTCCGTCTCGCGCTCGCGCCCCCACGACGTGATCGTGCTGTGTTCGGCGGCCGGCACCGAAAACGCGGCCATAGTCTCGTTGTAGTAGTGATTCGCGGCCACCACGCCGAGCACCGTATCCGATCCCATGAAACTCACAAGGTGCGCCGCGCCGCCTATCGCCGCCGATTCCGCGCTCGACACGCCGCGCGCCCCGAAGTCGTGCAGCTTGAACGGCAGTTGGGTGAGATCGTCGCTGGTCTTCAGCAGATAGTCGCGGATCGTCTTGCGCAGATGCCAGCTTTGCGTTGCGACCGTGATCGGATACCACACCCGCAAGAGCAGGGTCTCGAGATAGGACGCGAGCCAGAACACCTCGCGGTCGTCGCATTCCACGGTGACGAGCACGTTATGCGTGGGCACCACCGAACCTTCGGGCACCGCGCGAATGCGCACCGGCAGATAACCGCCGTGACGCTCCACGACGTAGCGCCAGCCCGCTTCGTTGAACGGCTCGCCGTGCGCACCGAAGAACGCCTTCGCTTCGTCGATCATCGGCGCGGTAATCGGCCGGCACAGATACGCCTTGATGAGCATCTGCAGGCCGAAAAAGAGCGTACGGTCGTAGCGCCCGCCGCGCGATTCGATGTAGGAAAACATCGCCGACGCTTCCGGCGGATACTGCAAATAATGCGACGCCTTGTATGAATCCGTGTTGAGAATCGGATTCGAGAGAATCGCAGACACGCCGCTAGGACCGCTGAACTCGTTGGTCATGGAGGACCCCGCACTCGGCTCGCTGACAGAAACTGGCTTTACACGATGCCACGAGCGTGCAGCAGGCGGCGTGCGGTTGCCGCGCCGACTCCGAGGTCCGGTTCGACACTTATGCGGAACGCATGCGACGCCCGCCGTGCGCAACGGTCCAAAGCGCTCGTCAGTCCGGGTCGCCGTCTTCCCACGCGGGGCTCTCCGCATCGCACCCGGCGTTCCTCTCCTGCGCCACCGGCAGTTCGTAGGCGTCGCGCAGCGCGGGGCGCTGAATCTCCGCCTGCGCGCGCCGTTTGATCGCATCGGCAATCACGAGCGTCATCAGATCGACGGGCGGCGCGGCGAACCATGCGCGCCGCGCGCCCACATAGGCCCGATAACGAAGACGCGCGACCGGCGCCGCAGAGCGAGTGGCTGATGTGGCTGATGTGGCTGCCGTGGCTGCCGTGGCTGATGTGGCTGCCGTGGCTGAAGTTGCTGACTGGGCGTGGCGCGGCGCGCGGGCCGGCCCGTAAATTGGCGTTTTCATGACATCCCCCGTACGAATGACACGCTGATACGCTGACGGCTGCGCTGCAGCCTTCCAGGTCCGCCGTGCCCACGCGACAGCGCGAACACGGCGCCCGGTCCACCTCGCATTTGCGCCTCTCTGATGGAGGCTTTGGCCTTCTCCCCGCTTCGTCGCGCCGGTTGGTCCAGACCGTACGCTGCCCCTTCCCTGTTATGCACGTCGCTCGCGCAAACGTTTCGCGCGAGGTACCTGTCGTTATTTAGCCAGCACCTGCCCCTTCACAGACGAAAAAACCGGCGAGGTCAGAGCTTTGCGTCGTCGGGTGCCGAACAACCGCTTCGCATCGGTTGTTCGCCCCTCTTATTTGACGTCCGTCTGTCAGTGGCCCCGCCGCAGCCTCGTCAGACGCATTGGCATTCCCCGGCCGCGTCCACGAAGTCGTTCTGTTGCTGCCGGTCGTTTCGGCTTTCCCCTCGCTTCGGCCTCATCTTCCTCGGCTGACGGGCAGCAACACATTCGCTGTGACTCCCTTAATGCAATGGCTATGCCATGTGCGCCCAGGTCCTGTCGTACGGGGCATCATCCACGATGCGCCGCTATCCACCGATAGTGTGGCCCGCTCGAAGCACGCCCAGTGATTCGTATTCGAGACGCTTTGCGGCCTGAGATCGACGTAAAAGAGACGTATTGCGCACATGGAATGCGCGCTTCATTTGAGTGCCGTATTCCTTGCCCCCGCGCGCATTCGCGGTTTGCGTGGAACCCCGGACAAATAGGCGGACATCGAGGCGCATCAAAACGGTGCCGATTTGGTGGAAACGCATAATGCCGATTCTGTTGCAGACATGAAACATCGGAAATGGCGGCGTGTGCATGCGCGTGACGCGTTCGTTCACGCACTGTGTACCCCAGCGCGCATAACCGGGCTTGACGTATTGGAATGGGAGCGGCAGTCGATTAAGCACGCAGTGCCCGGAATTTCCGGCGACTACCGAATAAGCGCCAGTCAAATCAACAAACTTTTCCGCTACTGATTTGTTTGTATAGCATTCCAAAGCGCTTTCGCTTATGTTTAAGTCACGCGCCGCCAAGAGCGCGATCCAATAGGCGAAAGAATTCACAAGCGGTACAAGTGATTCGCGGATGAACTACCCCGGCGGTTGCGACGTAGTTCATCCCGCTTGCCGGTCCTTGCCTGCCGGTCTTTGCCTGCCGGTCCTTAACAACGTCGAACAGCAGTTTTGAGAGCAGCACGGAATCGGGGGTAATGGACATGACTTTCGCATCTGCGGACACGGAACGCACGGTTCTCTACGTATCGAACTCGCCCGATCAGAAACTCGCGGACTTTCTCGCCCAATCCGGCTGGCATGCCGTGCACGCGAAAAACACCGCGAGCGCGGAGCGCGTGATCGACCGCGACAACATCAAGGTCGGTCTTGTCGAACTGCCGGAAGACTGCACGTCGCAGCAACTCTCCGCGCTTGCCTCGTGCATGCGCCGCCCCGAAACCAACTGGGTCGCGCAAATCGCGCCGGGCCAGGCGGATAACGAACTGGTCAGCCGTTTTATCCTCGATTACTGCTTTGATTTCGTCACGCGGCCGTGGCTGAACGAGCGGCTCGTGTTCGCGCTCGGCCACGCGCACGGGCTGTCGTCGCTGCGGCACGTTCATGTCGCGCCGGAACCGTCGCTCGGGCGGCACGGCATGGTCGGCCAATGCGAGGCCATGCAGCAGCTGTACCGGCGCATCGACAAATGCGGCGCGACGGAAGCGCCGGTGTTCATCGCGGGCGAGTCGGGCACGGGCAAGGAGTTGACCGCACGCGCCATCCATGAGCGCTCGCCGCGTGCGGGCCGTCAGTTCGTCGCCATCAACTGCGCGGCGATTCCCCCGAGCCTGCTGCAGGCGGAACTCTTCGGTCACGAACGCGGCGCGTTCACCGGCGCGCTCCAGCGCAAGATCGGCCGGATTGAAAGCGCGCATGAAGGCACGCTCTTTCTGGATGAAATCGGCGATATGCCGCACGAATGCCAGGCCGTGCTGCTGCGCTTCCTGCAGGAAGGCACGATCGAGCGCCTCGGCGGTAATGGCCCGATTCACGTTGACGTTCGCGTTATTTCGGCGACCCACGTCGATCTCGACAAGGCCGTCGAGGAAGGCCGCTTCCGCGCCGACCTGTATCACCGGCTGTGCGTGCTGCGCCTCGTCGAACCGCCGTTGCGCGAACGTGGCGGCGACATCAAGCTGCTCGCGAACTATGCACTCAGCATGTACAAGCAGGACGGCGCGCGCAAACTGCGCGGGCTGTCGAGCGACGCCATCGTCGCCATGTCGAACTACGCGTGGCCGGGCAATGTGCGCGAACTGATCAACTGCGTGCGGCGCGCCGTCGTAATGAGCGAGGGCCGTTTCATCACCGCGAACGATCTCGGCTTGCCCGCCACGGACAACGGCCCGGCCGTCACGCTCGCGGAAATTCGCAGCAAGGCCGAAAAAGACGCGATCGAACATGCATTGCAGAGGCATGGTTATAAATTGTCGGAGGCGGCGGCTGAACTCGGCATCTCGCGCGCCACGCTGTACCGGCTGATGCACGCCGACCGGCTGCATCCGGAGCCGTCGGGCGGCCATGGGTCGAACGGCGGCACGGATGCCGACGGGGACGGCGAAGCCGAGAGGCGCGCACCTTCGCTGATGTCGGCGGCTTCGGCGTAGTTTCTTGCAGTGGGCGGCCGCGCCGCCCCTGTGCGCCCCCTTCCTCCTGACTGGCGAGCGAGCGTCTCGCCAGCGCGACTCACACCCTCCGTCCCTTGCACTGCTTGTACTGCTGCTACTGCTTTTGCTCCTGGTACTGCCTGTGCCCCGTTGCTCCTGACGATCCTAGCGCCCGCCTGGACCCGCGTGCCACGCACAGGCAAGCAATTTGCTACCGCTTTTTGCCGGCATTGCCGGCGTTGCCTCTTGCCGAATAGGGCCGCCCCAAGGCCTCGCGAACTCCGCCGCAGGAACTTGTGCCACGAAAGCCGTGTCGGTCAAGACCAGGCCACCATCGCCAGCGCGGCCGATGCGCCCCGCAAGCCGTCCGCACTCCGCAGCCCGTCTCATACCTTATGCGCAAACTACTACACGCCTCTTTCGTCGCTTTGTTTCTTTTCGGCGCCCCGCCCGTGTTCGCCGCCGTGACGCCGGCCACGCCAGCCTCGGCGGCGTCAGGCACCGCCGTCACGCTGACACCGGACGAGGCGCGCCAGGCGCTCGCCGTGCTCAACGACCCAAAGCGCCGCGCGCAGGTCGCCGATACCTTGCAGGCCATCGCCGCCGCCGGCGCGCTCAGCGCACCGGCTTCCGCCGCGACCGCCGCCTCCGCGCCCGCGGCTGCGAGCGGCGCCGCCGCGCTCGTGCCTGCCGCATTCAAATCCAATGGACTCGCCTCACAACTCGCGCGTCAGGGCGCGCACTGGGCCGTCCATCTGGGCACGTCGCTGCGCAACTCGGTGACGGCGCTGCTCGATGTCGCCTCGGTGCGCGCATGGTGGAACTGGCAGTCGACGAGTCCGCAAGCCCGCTCCATCCTCGCGCACGTCGCATGGTCGCTGCTCGCCGCATTGTTGCCGGCGCTCGTGCTCGAATGGCTAGCGCGGCGTCTGCTGCGCCGCGCGTATCGCGCGCTGGCGGCGCGGCGCGAACACGCCGATCCCGCCGACGCCCCGTTCCACGACGCGCGCACCGATTTGCCGATCGACGTCGAGCCACGACCCGCCGACGCGGCCCACGCCGCGCCGCCCTTGCCCGCTGCCCCGCCAGCCGAGGCGCGCGCCGAAGCGGAGTCCAAAGCGGCGGCCAAAGCAGAACACGCCGCCGTGGGCGCGGCCACTACGCCCGCCACCGGTCAACCTTCGGTCGGGCCGACCGCCACACCGTCCGCAGCCGCCGGCAAGGCAGCCGAAGTGCGTGGCAAGCAGAACGCCACGCATCACTGGACGCTCCTGCAGCGCCTGCCGCGCGCGCTGCTCGTCACGGTGCTGCGGCTCGTGCCGCTGGCGGTGTTCGTCGGCGCGGCGAGCGCCCTCATGTCGATCTTCACCGACGACGGCACGCCGCAAGACCGCGCCCTCGATTCGCTCGTCGATATTTATGTGCTGTGCCGCCTCGCCGTGATCGTCAGCGGCTTCTTCCTGCAGCCGGCCGCGCCGCGCCTGCGTCTGTTGCGCATGAGCGACGCGTGGGCAGCGTTCGTGCACCGCTGGGTGATCCGCATTGTCAGCGTGGTGGGCGTGGGTTCAGCGTTGGCGGAAATCGCGCATTCGCTCGGCCTGAACGACGCCGCGCACCTCGCGTTGATGAAAGTCGTCGCGCTCGCCGGCCATGTGATGCTTTCCATCCTGATCCTGCAATGCGCGAAGCCGGTCGGCGAACTGATCCGGCAGCGCGCCGCGGCCCGCAAATCGCTCGAGATGGCGGCCAATGCGCTCGCCGATGCATGGGCGTGGCTCGCGGTGTTCGTCGTGATGGCTCTGTGGTTCATCTGGGCGCTCGACGTGCAGAACGGCTATCACGCGTTGCTGCACCTCGGCGGCATGTCGATCGCGGTGCTGGTGGGTGCGCGCGTGCTCGCCATCGTGATCTTCGGCGGGCTCGCGCGGCTCTTCAACGGACGAGAAGACACCGGCAAGTCGCTCGTGCATCAGCACGCATACCGCTACTACCCGCTGCTGCGGCGCGTGGTCTCGTGGATCATCGGCATCGCGACGGCGCTCGCGTTGCTGGCGGTGTGGGGCGTCGACATCGGCGAGCTGTTCCGCAACGGCAGCGTGGGCCATCGGCTCGCGTCGGCCATCGTCACGATCGGCGTGGCGGCCGTGATTGCGCTGGTCGTCTGGGAAAGCGTGAATGTGTCCGTCGAACGGCGGCTCGACAGATGGACGACGAGCGGCGACCTCGTGCGCGCCGCGCGTTTGCGCACGCTGCTGCCGATGCTGCGCACCGGCCTTTTCGTCGTCATCGCGCTCGTCGTGGTGCTGACCGGACTGAGCGAGCTGGGCGTCAACATCGGGCCGCTGCTCGCGGGCGCCAGCATCTTCGGCGTGGCGCTCGGCTTCGGTTCGCAGAAGCTCGTGCAGGACTTCATCACCGGCATTTTCCTGCTCATGGAAAACGCGATGCAGGTCGGCGACTGGGTCACGCTCGCGGGCGTGTCCGGCACCGTCGAATATCTGTCGATCCGCACGGTGCGGCTGCGCGGCGGCGACGGCTCGCTCTACACCGTGCCGTTCAGTTCGGTCTCGACGGTCAACAACACCAATCGCGGCATCGGCAATGCCGGGGTGCGCGTGAACATCGTGTTCGGTCAGGATGTGGATCTCGCCATCAATACGCTGAAGGAAATCGGCGCCGCGCTACGTGAGGACGAAAAGTTCAAGGACGGCATTCTGTCCGACTTCAGCTTCTGGGGCGTCGACGCCGTGGACGGCTCGGCGGTCACGCTCGCCGGTCAGATACAGTGCCGCGACTCGGCGCGCTGGGGCGTGCAGCGCGAATTCAACCGGCGCATTCTCGACCGCTTCCGCGAGCGCGGCATCGAAATCGCGAACCCGCAGCGCAACCTGCTGACGTGGGACCCGGACAGCGTGGCGCCGCGCATGGATGCCGGCGAGCCGCCGCAACATAAGCCACCGCGGGAAGAGCAGCCAGCGCCTTCGAGCCCGTCGTCCGCCGACGGCGCTTCGTCCGATGTCTCATCTAAAGGCGCTAAAGGCGACGCGCCGGTCGAAGACCAGATACCTGTCGATTCCAAGCCCGCCGGCGGACCCGGCACGCCCGCGAATCCGGGACCGACCTCCCCGCACGAATGAAGTCCTACTGAACCTGCCACCAGCGGGGCAACAGGCGGCGCACCTCGGGCCGCCTGTAACGGTCGTCGATCAGATGCACGACGCCCTCGTCGTGCTCCGTGCGGATCACGCGCCCCGCCGCCTGCACCACCTTCTGCAAACCGGGGTACAGGTACATGTATTCGTAGCCATTGCCGAAACGCGCCTCCATCGTGCGGCGCATCTGTTCGTTCACTTCGTTCATTTGCGGCAAGCCGAGCGTCGCGATGAAGGCGCCGATCAACTGCTGCCCGACGAGATCGACGCCTTCGGAAAACGCGCCGCCCAGCACGGCAAAGCCGACGCCCTGACTCGTTGTGCGAAAGCGTGCAAGAAAAGCGTCGCGGGCCGCTTCGTCCATGCCCGGCTCCTGCGCCCAGACGGGCACGCCGGGATGCCGCTCGCGCATCAGCGCGACGATCTGCTGCAAGTACTCGAAACTGCTCAGGAAACCCAGGTAATTGCCGGGCTGCACCGCATACTGCCTCGCAATCAGATCGACGATGGGCTCGAGCGAACGCTCGCGATCGCGCCAGCGCGTCGACACGTTGCCCGCCACCTTCACCTGCAACTGTTCTGCGCGAAACGGACCTTCGACATCGAGCCATGGCGTGTCTTTGGCGAGGCCGAGCGTATCGCGGTAGAAATGATGCGGCGTGAGCGTGCCGGAGAACATCACCGTCGTGCGCGCCGCCGCATAACGTGACGCGAGAAACGGCGCGGGAATCACATTGCGTACGCAGATCACGCAACTGGTTTTGTCGCGCGGCGTGTGACGGTCTGTCGTGAGCGTGATGTCGACAATCGAATGCTCGCCGAACTGCTCGGCGAGCGCGACAAAATGCATGGCGTCGAAAAAGAACCGCAGCCCTGCCTCGTCGATGGAAAGCGGCGCTTCGGCAAGCTGATCCGTGACCGCGCCGATCAGATTCTGCGCGGCGGACAGCAGCTTGCCCGGCACCTCGGCGTACACCTGATACGAAGCGGTTTGCGCGCGCTTTACCGCATTCCATTCGCGCTGCAAACGCTCGAGCGGCTTTCGCAACGTTGGCGGCGCGGTCTTGCGCGCGAGCCGCAACGCGGCCTGATCGAGCGACGCCGTATACATGCGACGCGCGCGGTCGAGCAGATTGTGCGCCTCGTCGACCAGCACGCCCACGCGCCACGCGTTGATCTGCGTAAGCGCGTACAGCATCGCACTGCTGTCGTAGTAGTAGTTGTAGTCGCCCACCACGACGTCGGCCCAGCGCGCGAGTTCCTGCGCGAGGTAATAGGGACACACGTCATGGGCGAGCGCTGCTTCGCGCACTGCCGCACGATCGAGACGCGCGCCAGCGAGCGCCGCGCTGCGCGCCGCGTCGAGCCGGTCATAAAAGCCGCGCGCAAGCGGACACGACTCGCCGTTGCAGGCTTTGTCGGAATGTTCGCAGGCTTTGTCGCGCGCCACGAGTTCAAGCGTTCTCAACGGCAACGGCGCCGCGCTCCGACGCAGCGTTTCTATGGCGTCGAGCGCCAGCGCGCGGCCCGGCGTTTTCGCAGTCAGAAAAAACACGCGGTCGATGTGCTCTGCCGCGCACGCCTTCAGCAACGGAAAGATCGTGGCGAGCGTCTTGCCGATGCCGGTGGGCGCCTGCGCCATCAGCGGTTTGCCGTCGCGCGCGGCACGATAGACGGACACCGCGAGCTCCCGCTGTCCGCTGCGAAACTGCGAATGCGGGAACTGCAGTGCACTCAGCGCGGCATTGCGCGCGGCACGATGCGCTTCTTCCTGCACGGCCCAGTCGAGAAACCGTTCGCACTGTTCGACGAAGAAAATTTCAAGCTCGCGTGCGCTATGCGTTTGCGTGAGCAACGTTTCTTTCTGACTGCCCACATCGAAATAAACCAGCGCGACCGTCAAGCCGCCCAGCCCACGCGCGCGGCACAGCAAATGTCCGTACACCAGTGCCTGCGCCCAGTGCAGCGCGCGGTGATTCGCGGGCATGCGCTCGAGATCGCCGCGATGGGTCTTGATCTCTTCTAGACGGTTCTGCGCAGGGTCGTAGCCGTCAGCGCGGCCCCGAACCGTCAGGTTGCGATGCGTGGCCGTCAGCGTGATTTCGCTTTCGTAGCCGCTCGCACGGCGCCCGGCGACGGTCACATGGCCCGCCATGCCTTCCAGCGAAGTGGGCGCCGGCGTAAACCGCAGATCGAGGTCGCCGCGTCTTGCGGTGAACTCGCACATCGCTCGTACGGCGACGACGTAGGTCATGCGGTGCGCTCCGCTGCGAACGCGGCGGGCGCGCCTGCGTCGACGGCCAGATTCTCCAGCGCATCGCTCTGCGCTTCGTCGGCCCAACGCACGTCGAGCACGCGCACCGGCATGCCGTGCTGCACGCAGTACGCGAGCCAGCGGATCTGGTTGTCCTGCAAGCGGTCGCCGGGGCCCTTCACTTCGATCAGCTCATAACGGCGCTCGGCGGGCCAGAAGCGGATGAGGTCGGGCAGACCCGAACGATTGCCGCGCACGTCGCGCAGCAGGCGTTCGAACCACAGCTTCAGATGCGCGGCAGGCAGGCAGTCGAGCGCCGTCGCGACGAGTTCGGGCGTGAGCAGTCCCCAGAACACGAACGGAGACTGCACACCGTCTTTCTCGCGCAGATGCCGCAGAATCGTCTCGCGATACACGCCGGTGTCGAGCTGAGCGAGACACGCGGCGAACCGCGCGGCGCGCCGCGTGTGAAAGTCCGGCGCATGGAGGTCAGCGGGGCCGCGTTGAAACGGATGAAAAAACGCGCCAGGCAGCGCGGCGAACACGGGTTCCCAGCAGAGCAAGCCGAACAGCGAATTGATCAGCGCGTTCTCGACGTAATGCACCGGCGCAGTTTCACACGTCAGGTGGTCGCGCACGACGTATTCGACCGCCTGCGGCGCCAAAGGCCTCGGCAACGTCAGCATGCTGCGTTCGGCCGCACGCGCAGCGGGCACACGAGCCGCGGGTTTGCCGAGCTTGCGCTGCAAACGCGGCAGCATGCGCGCGACGCGCTGCGCCTCCTCCTCGCTTTCGGGCGAGACGGCAGCCTGCGACGCCAGCGCGAGCGCGGCGGCGAAACGCTCGCTGCGCTCCAGCACACGCATGCGCCGGTGACGCGCGCCGGGCCATGCGCAGATCCCGTACACGGCCACTGCCGTGGACCATAGTTGCCGCCGTTCGCCATGCTGACCGACGCGAAAGAGCAGCTTCGCGCGACGCAGGTCCAGCCATGAGTTAGACGTTTGCACGGCGCGAACGCGCGCGACGAGTTCATCGAGCGCGGTCTGTTCTTCATCCGCATTTATCAGCAATCCGAATGACGCTAGCCGCGCCAGCTCCTCGCGGCACGCGTGCAACGCGAGATAGACGTCGACGTCCGCGCGCTGCTGGAAGGCACGCGACGACGGCCCGAACGCGACCTTCTCATACTGGAACACGCCGAGATCGGCGAGCACGAACTCGGACCAGTCCTGTTGCAGATTGCCGAAAAACATTAGCCGCAGACGCTCGCACAGCGGCGCAATGTCGACGCGAAACACGCAATCGTTGGAATGACGGTGCCATGCGGAGAGCGGACGCGCGGGCGTACTGGCGCTTTCGTCCTCATCGCCCTCCTCGCCCTCCTCGCCCGACGCATGAAACGGGCGCAACGCGTCCAGCAACGCGGGCTTGCGCAGGCTGCGCGCGCCTGGAATCAACTGCAACGCGTCGGCGAAAATGTCCAGCAGTTCGGCCCGCGTAGTGAGCGCGAACAGATCGTCGAGGGTCAAATGGGGCGCCGGGTCCAGCCACCCCAGCGCGCTGAGGGGCGCCGCGGCTTGCAGCGGGCAGCCTATCTCGTCGTAAGCGAGGCGGCTCGCACGAAACAGCGTGCCCTTGCGCATCAGCATGCGAACCAGCAGCGCGCGCGAAGGCTGCGGCAACAGCGCGAAGGCGTCGAGAAAAGCGCGCTCGCCTGCGTCGAGCAGGTCGTCGTAACGTTGCGCGAGCCATGTCAGCGCGCGCTCGAAATTCTGCAGATAGTAGGGAGCGCCGGCAGGGGAAGCCGGCGGAGCATCGGTTGCCACGGAGTTTGCAAGACCTGTATGTTTATACAGTGATGATAGCAAACTCCGCGAGCGCTACAGGTTGTCCGCCAGCCACACCACCGTCAGCGAACGCACACCTTGCGCGCCGCGAATCAGCACGCCTTCTATGTCCGCGGTCGCGGAAGGCCCGGTGACGAGCGCCGCGTAACGCGCGTCGCGGAAGTCATCGCGCCGGTAGACGTCCTGCAAACCGTTCAGCAGTTGCGCCGGATCGAGCAGCACCACCAGATGCTGCACGATATAGCCGAGCGCGTTGACGACGTATTCGCGTTCGCTGAACCACACCGAGCCCGTCTCCGCGACGCCGAAACGCGCGCGTACCACGCCGACGTCGACGTCCTGCAGCGACGCGGGTTCGGTGCTCGCCGTCAGCTCGCGAGTTCCGGGCACTTCCGCCGTCGCCGATGCAACGGACACCGCTGCGCCAAAGCGTTCGCGGATCAGGCTCGCGACCTCGGACGCCGCCTGCACTTCGACGCATGTGCCGCCCATGACTTGCAATGCAGCCGTGAAGCGCGCGCGTAAATCACCGCCCGCGCCGCCCGTCGCGGCAAAGAGCGGCACGGCGGGCCGCGGCCGCGCGGCCGGTTGCGCCTGCCGCACCTTCGCGAGAAAGGCCTCACGCGTTGCCATTGCCACCTCCGCGATTTTTCTTGTACCAGGCGTGGAAGGTCTGCTTCGGCGCCTCGGGCAACTCACGCTGCCTGCCCCAGATATTCAGCGGGTTATACAACACGAAATTCGGCAGGCGCCGCAATGCGCCGCCCATCGACGCGACGGTCGCGCGGTAAAGCGTCGGGCTCGCCAGCAGGCGCCCCGCCATCTTCAACACTTCCTGCTTCACGAACGGCACCTCATGCCGCTCGGCGATCACCGTGCGCCATTTGTAGATCTGCTCGTGAATGTTGATCTTCACCGGGCACACATTCGTGCAACTGCCGTTGAGCGTCGACGCAAACGGCAACGCGCTGTAGCGCTTCAGATCAAACGTCGGGTTGATGATCGCACCGATCGGCCCCGAGTACGTACCGCCATACGACAAGCCGCCGCTGCGCCGATAGACCGGGCACGTATTCATGCACGCGCCGCAGCGGATGCATTTGAGCGAGTACCAGAAGTCCTCCATCGCGAGCCGTTCGGAGCGACCGTGATCGACCAGGATGAAGTGCATCTCCGTGCCCGGACGCGGCGCGCGAAAGTGCGACGTGTATTGCGTGATCGGCGAGCCGAGCGCGCTGCGCGACAACATGCGGATGAACACGCCGAGATCCGCGACCTTCGGAATGATCTTCTCGATACCGATCGACGCGATATGCAACGGCGGCACGTTCGCCGACAGATCGGCGTTGCCTTCGTTCGTGCACACGACGACCGTGCCCGTTTCAGCCACCGCGAAATTGCAGCCCGTCATGCCCGCCGTTTTCTCGCGCACGAAATAAGGCCGCGTATTCATGCGCTGGCTTTCCGCGAGGTAGTGAATATCGCTGTTTTGCGGATCCGTGCCGATGGTCCGGCCGAACAGCTGCGCGACATCGGCGCGCAGCTTGTGCACTGCGGGCACGACCATATGGCTCGGGTCCTGATGATCGAGCTGCTGGATGCGCTCGCCGAGATCCGTTTCCATGACCGTGATGCCGCGCGGTTCGAGGTATTCGCGCATCCGGCATTCGTCAGTCAGCATCGACTTGCTTTTGACGAGCGTGGTCATGCCTCGCTCGGACATGATCTGGTGCACGAGCGCGTTATGTTCTTCCGCTGTCGACGCCCAATGCACCACCACGCCGTTCGCCTCGGCCGCCGCGGCGAACTGTTCGAGGTAGACGGACAAATGCGACAGCGTATGTTCCTTGATACCGGAGGCCAGTTCGCGCAGCGTCTCCCATTCGGCAATGCCGTGCGTCTGCGCATCGCGCTTCTGGCGTAAATCCCACAGGCGTCTGTCGTGAAACGCGACGTGCTCCGTCTTCCTGATGAATTCGCCGGCTGCCTTCGCGTGGTCGATGCGGCTCATGCGCGCGCTCCGTTCAGCACTTGCGCAATGTGAATGAAGCGCGCGTCCGCCTTCATGCGTTCCGCGCAGCCCTGCTGATGCATCAGGCACGACATGTCGCCCGAAACGATGTATTGCGCGCCTGCATTCAGATGATCGCGCACCTTGTCCTGCCCCATGCGCACGGAGACCGGCTCTTCCGTCACCGAGAAAGTCCCGCCGAAGCCGCAGCATTCGTCCGGCCGCGAGGGCGTGACGAACTCGATGCCCTTTACGCCCGCGAGCAACGTACGCGGTTTGGAAAACGGCTGGCCCGCGACTTCCGATATCGACGCTTCCTTCAGGTGCCGCAACGCGCTGCAACTGTTGTGCAGGCCGACGCGATACGGAAACTCGGCCCATGGAAACTCGCGCGCGCCCACCACGTCGTGCAGAAATTCAACCAGTTCATATGCGCTTGCGCGCACCTTCCGGACTTCGTCCGTCTGCTCGATGGCGGTGAGATGTTCGCGCACGTGGTGAATGCAGCTTGCCGACGGTCCGACGATGTAGTCGTAGCCGGCGAAGTTGCGCGCAAAGACGCGCTCGGCGCCGGCCGCCTCCGCATGCGCGCCGCTGTTTGCCATCGGCTGGCCGCAACAGGTCTGCTCCTGCGGGTAGTCGACCTCGATGCCGAAGCGTTCGAGCAATTCGAGGGTGGCGATGCCGACCTCGGGATAGAACGCGTCGATAAAACACGGAATAAAGAGGGCGACTTTCATGAGTTCACTGGAAGAGCGCGGCGGGACGGAATCCCAGCCATGCGTTTTGGCCATGCTGGTCAGCTTGGTCTGACCAAAAATATAAAGAAGTCGCCGGTGCATGTCAATCGGCACTGGAAACCGGCGTGTAGCGGCCGGGCGACCTACGCCGCCCATCGCGTTGCCTATGAGGAGTCAAGCCGGAGCGGAAGCCGCCCGCGAGAAGCCTACAGCTTCGCCGCGTCTTCCTGGTAGATCTCTCGCACGAAGGCGAGGTGCCGCTCTGCCGACTTGCGCGCCTTTTGCGCGTCGCGCGCCATGACGGCGTCGTAGATGGCCTGGTGCTGGCCCATCAGCTGCTTTTCCATCGCTTCGTCGTAATCGATCAGCCGATGATACTGGCGCATGCCCTCGCGAATCAGCGTATGGATGCCGTGCATTACATGCGCGAGCGCGATGTTATGCGTGGAGTCGGCAATAGCAAGGTGAAACGCCGCATCCAGCTCCGCGAGATTCATGCGGTCCTGCGCCTGCGAGGCCGCCTTCAACGCCTCGAACGCCGCCTTGATCTTGCGAAGATCGGCGGCGGTGGCACGCTCGGCGGCATACACGGTGGAAATGGCTTCGAGGCCCTGGCGCAACTCAAGAATATCCGCACTGGTACGCGGATTCTGCAAAAGCAGTTCGGCGAGCGGCCGC